>Ga0209023_10006646_pt1 | contig 12124 bp, 11 predicted proteins | sample LakOneMetagenome_FD_187468 | JGI IMG/M metagenome (GOLD analysis project Ga0209023, IMG submission 187468) | Freshwater and sediment microbial communities from Lake Erie, Canada (SPAdes) (version 2) | ecosystem: Environmental > Aquatic > Freshwater > Lentic | place: Lake Erie, Canada... | reverse complement strand
GTCGACTTGCCGACACCCGATTCGCCCATGATGGCGACGAACTCGCCCGCCTCGAAGGTATGCGACAGCTGCGCCAGCACGGTGCGGCCGCCGTAGGATTTGCCGAGTTGGTCGAGCACGAGCATGGCAGGAATGATCCTCGGGTTCAGCGGGTCAGGGCGCGCCGCAGCGCGAAGCTCGCCGCATCCACGGCCGCCACCAGCAGCAGCATCGCGATCACCACGGTCGCCGCGCTCTGCATCTGGAACAGCGACAGGTGGTACTTGAGCATCTGTCCCAGGCCGCCGGCGCCGACTACGCCCAGCACCGCGGCGGCGCGGATATTGTTCTCCCAGCGGTACAGGCTGTACGACAGCATCTGCGGCAGCGCCTGCGGCAGGGTCGCGTAGAGAAACGCGGCCAGCGGCGCCGCGCCGTTGTTGCGCAGGGCGGCTTCCGGCTGCGGCTCGGCGTTCTCCAGGGCGTCGGCGAACAGGCGCCCCAGCACCCCGGTCGTGTGCGCGGCCAGGGCCAGGGTGCCGGCAAAGGGCCCCAGGCCCGCCGCCACCAGCAGCAGGGCGGCCCAGACCAGTTCCGGGATCGAGCGCAGCACGTTGAGCAGCACCCGGACCGGGCCGCGCAGGAGCGCGCCCAGGCGTCCGCTGCCCGGCAGGGCGAGCAGCAGGCCGCCGATCACGGCGAGCAGGGTGCCCACCAGGGACATGGCCAGCGTCTCCCATAGCGCGACCAGGGTCTTCGCCAGGAAGGCGGGCGCCGTCTCCGGCGGCGAGAAGCCGGCCAGGAATTCGCGCGCCGAGCTCAAGGCGTCGGCCGTGAAGAAGGCGGCCCACTGCAAGGGGAGCGAAGCGAAGCTGGCCACGACGAGGACCAGCAGCGCGAGCAGCAGCAGCGGCGTGCCGATCGAACGCGGCGGCGCGGGAGGCATGCTGCGCTTCATCCCAGCCTCCGGCGCAACAGCCTGGAGACCAGGTCGGCCAGGGCGACCAGCAGCACGAACACGATCAGCATGCTCGCCACTTCGCCGCCCGCCATCATCTTGGTGCTCTCGTCCATGCGCTGCCCCAGGCCGCCGGCGCCGACGAAGCCCATCACGGCCGAACCGCGGATCGCGCATTCCCAGCGATAGACGGTGTAGGACACCAGTTCGGCGCTTGATTCGGGCAGGGCGCCGTACAGCAGGGCCGGCAGGCGCGGGCTGCCGTTGGCCAGCAGGCTGTCCAGCGCATGGGCGTCGCCGGACTCGAGGATCTCGGCATAGACCTTGGCCAGCATGCCGGAATACGCCAGGGCGATCGCCAGCACGCCGGCGGTCGGACCCAGGCCGACGATGCGCACGAACAGCAGGGCCCAGACCAGTTCCGGCACGCTGCGCAGCAGCACCAGCACCCAGCGCAGCAGCTGGCGCAGCACCCGTGCGCCTGGCCGCATGCGCCCGGTGCCGAGCAGCGACAGCGACAGGCGCTCGGTGATGACGAGGGTGGCGGGGACGGCGCCCAGCAGGGCCAGGGTGAGGCCGGCGGTGGCGATGGCCACGGTCTGCCAGGTGTCGCGCACGACCATGGCCAGGAATTCGGCGTCGTGCGCAGGATGCAGGAAGTCGCTCAGGAACATGCCGGCAGCGGCCAGGCTCTGCGGGTCGAACAGCAGCCAGGGCTTGAATTCGCTCGCCGTGAGCATCGGCCACAGCAGGAGCAGGCAGACGACGGTGGCGGTGACCCGGCCGCGCCAGGCCGGGTCCGGGTGCCGCACCGCCGTCATCAGAAGCAGGCGCCGACCGCGATCCGGTCGGGCGATTCGTGCGGGTGTCCGGGATGGGGCTGCACGGTCTCGTTGTCGTAGAGCGCGGCGATCATGGCGTCGCTGACCTGTTCGCGCGGCGCATCGAACACGATGCGGCCGGCGCGCAGGCCGACCAGGCGCGGGAAGTGGGCGCGCGCCATCTCGACCTGGTGCAGGCTGCAGACCAGCGCGGCGTTGCGGCTGGCGGCTTCCTGCTGCAGCGTGCTCAAGGTGTGCTGGGCCAGGGCCGGGTCGAGGGCGGAGATCGGTTCGTCGACCAGCAAGGCTTCGGCGCTCGACAACAGCAGGCGCGCCAGGCCGCAGCGCTGGCGCTCGCCGCCCGACAGGCGGTCGACGCGCGCATACAGCTTGTCGCCCAGGCCGAAGCGCGACAGCGCCGCGTGGGCGGCGTCCGGGTCGCCCGGCTTGACCAGCGAGGCGAAGGCCTGCCACAGGCTCATGTGGGGCAAGCGCGCGGCCAGCACGCTGGTGACCACGCGCTGGCGCGGCGGCAGCGGCGGGGTTTGCGGCGCCAGGAACAGGCGCGCGCGCAGGCGGTGGCGCGCGGCCTGCGGCAGGGTCCAGGGGTCCTGGCCGAAGACGGTGAACCTGCCCGTGGCCGGACGGTGGGCGCAGGCGAGGGTGGCGAGCAGGGTGGTCTTGCCGGCGCCCGAAGGGCCGATCAGGGCCAGCTGCTCGCCGGGGGCGACGACCAGGTCGAGCCCGTGCAGGGCCGGGGCGGCATCCTTGCTTGCCGCCAGGTGGCGCACCGTGAGGTTCTCGAGATGGAAGGTCATCGCTCGCTGCGATTACTTCAGCAGGCCCGCGTTGCGCGCGGCCGCCTCGATCGCCGAATAATTCGCGGTCTTGGTCGGGATGAACTTGCTGGCGCGCTGCAGGTCCAGGATCTGCTTGCCTTCAGGCGTCGCATCGCTCAGGGCCAGGAAGGCGTCGGTGATCTTCTTCTGCAGGGCCGGGTTCATGTCGCTGCGCACGGTCCAGTTGTAGTCGAAGTAGCCAGGGGTGGTGTAGAACACGCGCACGACCTTCGGGTCGACCTTTTTCGCTTCCACCAGCTTTTCCCACACCGAGATGTTGAGCGCGCCGGCGTCGACCTTGCCGCCCGCGACCGCCGCCACGGTGGCATCGTGCGCGCCCGAGAAGGCCACGCGCTTGAGATCGGTGTCCGGGTTGATCTTTGCGCCCAGCAGGAAGGAGCGCGGCATCAGGTGACCCGAGGTCGACGATTCCGAACCGAAGGACAGGGTTTTACCCTTGAGGTCTTCCAGCTTGTTGATGGCCGGGTTGGTGGTCACGAAGACCGAGCGGAATTTCTCGTCTTCCGCGCGCTGCACCAGCGGCGTGACCATGCCCTTGCTGCGCGCATTGGCCTGCACGAAGGTGAAGCCGCCGAACCAGACCATGTCGATCTTGCGGTTGATGAGTCCTTCGACCGAGGCCGCATAGTCGGTGACCGGGGTGAACTCCACCTTCAGGCCGGTGGCCTTGGCCAGGTAGTCGCCCAGCGGCTTGAACTTGCGCTGCAGCTCGGTCGGCGCTTCGTCGGGGATGGCGGAGACGCGCAGCACGCCCGGGGTGTTCTGGGCATGGGCGCCGCCGGCGGCGAACATCAGGCCGGCCGTGGCGGTCGCGGCAAACAGGGATTTCAAGACACGCGAAGGCGAGAAGGAGCTCATTGTCGTTGCTTTCTTATTGAGTACTGGAAATAGGATGAACCGCGGTCGTCACGCGCGCACGGCAGCGAGAACGATGAAGTGGCGAATCCGCTATGATGGCAAAAACTGCAACTTCGATTTTCGACTAACCTTATGCCATGGCGCATGGTGCGGTGTGGCGGCACGAATGATAACGCTTATGCACATCTCCTGCACGGAAGAACGTCTCCGCGCCGCCAACGCCCATGTGGCGGACGAGCTGCACGCCGGCCTGGACGCCCATGAGGCCTGGATCTCTCCGAAGTTCCTCTACGACGCGCTCGGCTCGAAACTGTTCGAGGCGATCTGCGAGTTGCCCGAGTACTATCCGACCCGTACCGAAGCGGCCATCTTCGCGCGCCACGGCGCCGAGATCGCCCGGGTGGCCGGGCTCGGCACTACCCTGGTCGACCTCGGCGCGGGCAACTGCGCCAAGGCCGCCTCGCTGTTCCCGCTGCTCCAGCCCGCCCAGTACGTGGCGGTCGACATCTCCAGCGAGTTCCTGTGCGACGCCCTGGTGCGCCTGCGCCAGCGTTTTCCGCACATCGCGATGGAAGGGCTGGGCATGGACTTCTCGCACCACTTCGCGCTGCCGCCGCAGGTACGCGCCGAGCGCCGCCTGTTCTTCTACCCCGGCTCGTCGATCGGCAACTTCACGCCCGAGGAGGCCCAGGCTTTCCTGGGCCGCCTGCGCGGGCAATGCGGGCCGGACGGCGCCGTGCTGATCGGCGTCGACCTGGCCAAGGACAAGGCCATCCTGGACGCCGCCTACGACGATGCGCTCGGGGTCACCGCCGCCTTCAACCTCAACGTGCTGCGCCACGTAAACCACCTGGTCGACGCCGATTTCGACATCCGCGCCTGGCGCCACCACGGCTTCTACAATCCCGCGCGCGGCCGCGTCGAGATGCACCTGGAAGCGGTGCGCCGGCAGGAAGTGCACTGGAAGGGGGGCGGGCGCGTGTTCGAGGCGGGCGACTGCATCCACACCGAGAACAGCTACAAGTACCAGCAGGCCGACGCCATCGCGCTGCTGGAGCGTTCCGGCTTCGAGGCGACCCGCGTGTGGACCGATCCGCAGCGCTGGTTCGCGGTGATCCACGCACAAGCGATTGCATGATGGGCATCGGGCAGCGCGAAGACCTGGTCCACGCCTTCCAACGGGTGCGCGCGCGTTCGCTCGCCATCGCCGACCCGCTCTCGCCCGAGGATTGCCTGGCGCAGTCGATGCCAGACGCCAGCCCCGTCAAGTGGCACCTGGCGCACACGACGTGGTTCTTCGAGACCTTCATCCTGGAACCGAACGAGGACGGTTTCGCTCCCTTCCATCCGGCCTTCCGGGTGCTGTTCAACTCCTACTACAACGGCGTCGGCGACAAGCATCCGCGTCCGCGGCGCGGCCTGCTGACGCGCCCGTCGCTCGACGAAGTGCGGGCTTACCGCCTGGACGTCGACCGCCGCATCACCCGGCTCTTGTCCAGCCCGAAGGGCGGCGACGTCGCCGCGCTGGTCGAACTCGGCCTGCAGCACGAGCAGCAGCACCAGGAGCTGATGCTCACCGACCTCAAGCACCTGCTGGCGCAGAATCCGCTGTATCCGGCCTATACCCCGCAGCCGATGTCGGCCGGAGCGCTGCCCGGTCCGGTCGACTGGATCGGCTTCGAGGGCGGGCTTGCCGAGATCGGTTTTGGCGGGAGCGGCTTCTGCTTCGACAATGAATTGCCGCGCCACCGCACCTATGTCGCGCCCTTCGCGCTGGCCTCGCGCCTCGTTACCAACGGCGAGTACCGCGAATTCATCGAGGCGGGCGGCTACCGCGATCCTTCCTTGTGGCTGGCCGAGGGCTGGGACAAGGTCTGTGCCGGCGAAATCCCGCAGCCCTTGTACTGGGTCGATGGCGGGAGCGAAGGCTGGCAGGAATTCACCTTGCACGGCCTGCAGCCGCTCGACCCGGCCAGGCCCGTGACCCATCTCTCGCTGTACGAGGCCGATGCCTATGCGCGCTGGCGCGGCGCACGCCTGCCGACCGAGGCCGAATGGGAATGCGCCGCGCGCCAGGCGGCCCTTGCCGACGGCGCCCTGCATCCGGAGGCGGCCAGTGGCGAGGGCCTGCAGCAGATGTTCGGCGCCTGCTGGCAGTGGACCAGCAGCAGCTACGCGCCGTATCCCGGCTACGCGCCGGCGCCAGGGGCCATCGGCGAGTACAACGGCAAGTTCATGGTCAACCAGTACGTGCTGCGCGGCTCGTCCTGCGCCACGCCGGAGGGCCACGCGCGGGCCAGCTACCGCAACTTCTTCCCGGCCGGGGCGCGCTGGCAGTTCACCGGGATCAGGCTGGCGCGATGAACCGGCGCCGTAATTGGCGTGAACGCATGATGGATCACCGCGCCAACGTCTGGATCCTGTCGCACCCGCTGGCCTTCCTGCTGCGGGTCGTGAAGGGCTTCCGCGCCAACCAGGGCCTGCTGCTGGCCGGCGCGGTGGCCTACTACGCGCTGCTCTCGATCGTCCCCTTCCTGATGCTGGTGGTGGTGGCGCTGTCGCACTTCCTCGACCAGGCCGAGCTGCTCGAAACCCTGGAGCGCTACCTGGGCCTGCTGGTGCCGGGCCAGTCGCGGCCCATCGTCGCCGAGGTCGCGCACTTCCTCGAGAACCGCGAGCTGATCACCTGGGTGCTGGGCGTGACCATGCTGTTCTTCAGCTCCTTTGCCTTCACCGTGCTGGAAAACGCGATGAGCGTGATCTTCAAGCACCGGGTCGAGATCCGGCGCCGCCACTTCCTGGTGTCGGCCGTGCTCCCTTACTGCTACATCCTGGCGCTGGGCTTCGGCGTCATGATCGTCACGCTGGTGGCGGGCACGCTGGAAGTGATGGGCGAGGAGAGCGTCTGGCTGTTCGGCTACCGGTGGTCGCTGAATGGCGTGTCGGGCGTGCTGCTCTACCTGCTCGGCCTGCTCGGCGAAATCCTGGTGCTGACCTCGATCTATCTCGTGATGCCGGTGGGCCGGCTCTCGCTGTGGCACGCCACGATCGGCGGCGTGACGGCGGCGCTGCTGTGGGAGATCGCGCGCCACGTGCTGGTCTGGTATTTCTCGACCCTGTCGCAGGTGAACGTCGTCTACGGCTCGATGACGACGGCCATCGTGGTCATGTTCAGCCTGGAGATCGCCGCCACCCTGCTGCTGCTCGGGGCACAGGTGATCGCCGAGTACGAACGGGTGGGTCAGGGCCAGGAGGATGCGGTCCCGGCGCCGATGCGCACCGGGCCGCCGACTTGAGCATTGCGCACGGTCAATTTCTCTAGATCTAGCAGTGGCACAGTAGCGACTTGCGCCAGATTAAAGGTGTGCGCAAACCTTCCTTCGAGGAGATGCCATGAGCCAGACGGTCGCCTTCTTCCTTCCCCTGCCGGTCGCCATTGCGCTGGCCGTGTTCCTGGTCCTGTTGTTCGCGCTCGCCGCAGTGGCGCTGTCGCTGCGCACGCCCGCGCCGGTGCGCGCGCCTGTCCGGCGGGATACCGGGGAGCACGCGCGCTCCAGCTCTTAGCCAGCAAGCCATAAAGAAACATCGGTGACAGGTCTGACATTCGGACACGGCCTCAGCTGTACACACACCGGTGTCACACACCGAAACACCGGGGTCAGGTCTGACATTCGGACACGACCTCAACTGTACATGGTCAAAACGGCAGAGCTCGTGTCTAAATGTCAGACCTGACACCGAAGGTGCCGGGTCAGGTCTGACATTCGGACACGACCTCAACTGTACATGGTCAAAACGGCAGAGCTCGTGTCTAAATGTCAGACCTGACACCGAAGGTGCCGAAGGTGACAGCGAAGGAAGCGCCGGGCTTCGGCTACACTGCCGGGCATGGCTCATTTCTACCTTTGCTGGGAACTCGGCGCCGGGCTCGGTCATGCCGCCCGCCTGAAGTCGATCGCGCTACCCCTGCAGGCGCGCGGCCACCGCGTCAGCGTCATGCTGCGCGACCTGGTGCAGCCGCGCCGCCTCTTGCAAGGCAGCGGCATCGACATGCTGCAGGCCCCGGTCTGGCTCCACCGCACCGCCGGGCTGCCGCAGGTCCAGGCCAGCCTGGCCGAGATCCTGCTCGCAGTCGGCTACCTCGATGCCGATGCGCTGGCCGGCCTGTGCGAGGGCTGGCGTGGACTGTTCCGGCAGGGACGGCCCGACCTCGTCATCGCCGACTACGCGCCGACTGCGCTGCTGGCCGCGCGCAGCCTGGGCATCAGGAGCGCCGCGGTCGGGACGGGCTTCCAGATCCCGCCGGCCGCGCAAGCGCTGCCGCCCCTCTTTCTGGGCGAAGCGGAGCCGCCGTCCGCCGCGCGCCTGCGCGCGACCGAGGCGCGCGTGCTGGACAGCGCCAACCGGGTGCTGGCGCTGCATGGCGCGCCGCCATTGGCGCAGGCCTGCGCGCTGCTGCGCGGCGACGAAGCGCTGCTGTGCACCTGGCCGGAACTCGATCACTATGGTCGCAATGGCGGCGGGCCCTGGCTCGGCCCCGGACTGGCGCCGCCTGCGGCCGGCGAGGCGGCCTGGCCCGAGGGTGACGGACCCTGCGTGTTCGCCTACCTGCGCGCCTCCCAGGCAGGGTCGCGCGAGGCCTTGCAGGCGCTGCTGCGCCAGGGTTGCCGGGTGCTGTGCTATATGCCGGAAGTGGCGAGCGGGGCGCCGGCGCCGGTGGAGAGTGGGCTGCTGCGCTTCGCGCCGGCGCCGGTGCCCATGCCGTCGGCCCTGGCCGGGTGCGAGCTGGTGGTCTGCCATGCCGGCGAAGCGACCACGGTACAGGCCCTGCTGGCGGGACGGCCGCTCCTGATGCTGCCCTTGTCGGCCGAGAGCTACCTGATGGCGCGCCGCGTGGTGCAGATGGGAGCGGGGATCAATGCATCGGGCGCGCCGGGGCCGCAGGATTGGGACGGCTTCGTGCGCGACCTTCTGCGCGTACCTGGCTACCGCGACGCGGCGGGCGCCTTTGCACGGCGCCATGCCGGTTTCGATGCGGCGCGCCAGGCCGAGGCGCTGGCGGACCGCTTCGAGGAGATGGTGCTCAAGCGACGCTGACGCGCGCTTCGCCTGCTTCCATGCGGCCGATGACGGCGGCCTCGCCGAAACCTTCGCGCGCGAACAGCGCCAGCACCTCGTCGACGCTGGCCGGGTCGCAGGAGACCAGCAGGCCGCCCGAGGTCTGCGGGTCGGTCAGCAGGGCGCGCTGGCTCGGCGTGATGGCATCGGTCAGGTCCACGTCCTTGCCGTAGGCATCCCAGTTGCGTCCCGATGCGCCGGTGAAGAAGCCGTCTTGCGCCAGCTGCAGCACGCCGGGCAGCAGCGGCACCTTGTCCATCTCGAGCTTCGCGCAGAGCTGCGCGCCGCGCGCCAGTTCCAGCAGGTGGCCGAGCAGGCCAAAGCCGGTGACGTCGGTCAGCGCGTGCACGCCCGGCATGTCGGCCAGCAGGCGGCCCGGCTTGTTGAGCTTCGTGGTGTTGGCGATCATCGCCGCATAGCCTTCGGGGCCGAGCTGGTCCTTCTTGAGCGCCGCCGAGAGTACGCCCACGCCCAAGGGTTTGCCCAGCACCAGCACGTCGCCGGCGCGCGCATCCGCATTGCGCTTGACCTTCGACGGATGCACGAGCCCCATCACCACCAGGCCGTAGATCGGCTCGACCGAGTCGATGGTGTGGCCGCCGGCGATCGGGATGCCGGCTTCGGCGCATACCGACTCGCCGCCGCGGATGATCTGGCCGATGGTCTCCAGCGGCAGCTTGTTGACCGGCATGCCGACCAGGGCCAGCGCCATGATCGGGGTGCCGCCCATCGCGTACACGTCCGAGATCGCATTCGTCGCGGCGATGCGGCCGAAGTCGAAGGGATCGTCGACGATGGGCATGAAGAAGTCGGTGGTGGCGATCAGGGCCTGCTCGTCGTTGAGCTTGTAGACGGCGGCGTCGTCGGCGGTCTCGATGCCGACCAGGAGCTCTTTCGGCACCGGGAAACCGGTCGATTTGCCCAGGATCTCGGCCAGCACGCCGGGCGCGATCTTGCAGCCGCAGCCGCCGCCGTGCGAGAAGGAGGTCAGTTTGATGGGTTGGTCTGGCAGGGTGCTCATCGTGTTCCTTCGAATTGGTTGGGCGCGCCGGGCGCGGCAAGGAGGAGATTATCCACCAACTTGCATAGCGCCGCTTGTTCCGCGGTGGGGGCGAAGAGAAGCGCGCGGGCGGCGCACTGGCGCCGCAGCAGGGCGTCGAATTCCGGTTCGAGGATGCTGCGGTCGATCAGGCGCGCCAGCGCCGCCGCGTCGCCCGTCGGGAAATAGCCGGCATAGTCCCCACCGAGCATGCCGCGGTTGCCGTCGATATCGGATGCGAGCACCGGCACGCCGCTCGTCACGGCCTCGATGATGACGTTGGCACCGCCTTCCATTGTCGAGGTGATCGCCATCGCGCGGCAGCGTTTCAGGCGCTGGCGCGCGGCTGCGTGGGGCAGGGCGCCGAGCCAGCGATAGCGCGGGCTTTGCGCCTGTGCCGCCGCCTCGCCCAGGGCCGGATCGAGGGCGCCGCCGATGTGCAGGAGGCGCGCGCCGGGCGCCCTCACCAGGCTTGCAGCGAGGATGAAGGTCAGCGGGTCTTTTTCCTCGCGCAGGTGGCCAATCATGCAGATATCGCGATGGCGTGCGTTCGCGCTGCGCGGCCGAGGGCGCAGGCTGGGCGCCGACTGGTAGATGACGTGCGCCCTGGCTTGCAAGGCCGCGGGCAGCAGGGCCAGGCCGGCCGGCTGCAGCAGGACGAGCGCGTGGGCGTGGTGCAGGGAGGCTTGTGCGCTCGCATCGTGCGCGATGTCGCGATACAGGTCGGTCCCGGTCAGCACCAGCACCGAGGGGCGATCCGGATGGCGCGCCGCAAAGGCGGCCAGCGCGGCGGCCGAGCGGCGCGCGTGCAGGGCGATCAGCAAGTCGGGCGCCTGGCCGTGGTCGGACCAGTCGCGTGCGACCTCGACCTGGTACCGCCCGCGCAGGAAGCGCGACCAGCGGCTCGCGGTCTGCCAGTTGCCATTGTTTTCGCGGGCGGTCGCCGGACTGACGATCACGATATGCTTGCGCACTGCCGGATGCTCCAGGAATCGGGATGGCGATTATACGCCCCGGCCGAACCTTTATTCGGCATGCATGGCACCGCGTTTCTCGAACAAGATCCGGCCTGCGATGCCGTGCAGGCGTACGAGGCGCTTCGCCATTGACCGATTCCGATGGCCGGCGACCGATATCGAGCGTGCTTCTTTTTAGTCTGGAAGGACGTTGACATCGGCACCAGAGAACAGCATTGCTGTTTCGTTAAGCGCCGGATCTCTGAACTGAAAACCGAGCAAGCCGGCATCCAGGATTTTACGAGCAAAAGCATGAGTAAGGAAAATCGGCCCATCCAACACATTGGACAATTTGAAAACCGGGCTCGGCGCGTGCTTCATGCTGAAAGCGTATCGCCTGACAGTTCCCATGCCTCCGCCGGCAGACAGGGTGAACTCGGAATTTTCCAGATCAAGAATATTCTCCGTGGCTAAGACGTTTAAAACATAGTACGTATTTCCCCGGATCGACAAGAATTCCCTGAATTCAGCACAGCCAGGCGCTGCTTCTTCGAATACATGAACTGCCCTTTAGGAGAGCAAGGGAAGATACTCTTTCCATGCAATGGCATCCGGCAATTTCGCCTTCGCTCGTCGAAGTTCGACAGGCGGAGGCTCCCAGGAGCTTGGAAGCGGCTTCCCGTTGAAGAATTCTCGTAAATAGCCGCGCGGGAGAGCCCCACTCAGGAGATAGGGATAGCCGGACGAGCTGCAATTCAATTTCAAAATAGCGGTGCTCATAGCCTGTAGCAAGAACTCGAAAGACCGTGAAAATCCCCCGGCCCAGTGTACCTGGCTGTTGCCTTCAGAACAAGTAAAGGGAGTAGCAGGCAGGGCTGTAACCGAAGTCCTACGGACAAAAAAATGGCTGCCCGAGGGCAGCCATTCTTCATTCAGCATTCAACGATCAGAAATCGCCGAAGGTACGACGCGCGCTGTCGGGCGAGCGCGGGTGGGCCGGCTTGCTGTAGCCGCCTTCGCGGCGTGCGCCTTCCGGACGGTTGCCACGGTAGCCGCCTTCACGCGGGGCGCCGGCTGGTGCGCCTTCGCGCGGGGCTGCGCTGCGGTAGCCGCCTTCACGCGGGGCGCCGAAACCTTCGCGCGCCGGACGGGTGTCCGGGCCGCGGTCGGTGTAACGGCTTTCCGCCGGACGGGCGTAGCCACCTTCACGCGGGGCACGATCGCCGTAGGACGGCTTGGCGAAGCTGCGCTGGCCCGGCTTGGCGGCGCTGCGGCCGTCGCCCGGTTTCCAGCCTGGACGCGCACCCGAACGGGCAGGCGCCGAACGCTTCGGCTCGAAGCCTTCCACGACGCCGACCGGGATCAGCTGCTTGGTGAAGCGCTCGATACGCTTCACGTTCATGCCTTCCGCGTGGTTCACCAGCGAAATCGCGAGACCGTTGCGGCCGGCGCGGCCGGTACGGCCGATACGGTGCACGTAGTCTTCCGGGAACTTCGGCAGGTCGTAGTTCACCACGTGGGTGATGGTCGGCACG
>Ga0209023_10006645_pt1 | contig 12124 bp, 10 predicted proteins | sample LakOneMetagenome_FD_187468 | JGI IMG/M metagenome (GOLD analysis project Ga0209023, IMG submission 187468) | Freshwater and sediment microbial communities from Lake Erie, Canada (SPAdes) (version 2) | ecosystem: Environmental > Aquatic > Freshwater > Lentic | place: Lake Erie, Canada... | reverse complement strand
CTCCGTCACCGTCTTCACCCCACGCACCGCTTCTAGCCCCACCTTGGCCTTGAACTCGGCGCTGTGCACCCTGCGTTTTTTACCTTCACTCATTCGCTGTCATCCTTTCGCGGACGACAGCTTAAACCACCGTCTCAAATTCGGGGTCCACTATACTGGTTCAGCTAGCTCGAAGCGGAAATTCCCTCTCGCCTGAGTGTGTTCGGAAAATACGTCCGCCAAAATATCGTCGACACGCTTCTCTTGCCATATACGAGCGTCCTTACGGAATTTCAGGAAATGCAGCCATGGTGCGAACGACATCTGGCAGAACGTGAGCCCGCCATCGCTGCCCAGCCGTTTGATGGTGTGCACATAACCCGTAACGGGCAGGTAGCGACGATCCATCTGCCGTATCCAAAGGGCCACCGGTTGAGCAATCAGTGTCTTCAGTTCGATATCGTCTCGTACCGAAACAAGGTCGATGGTGTATTCGTAGGTTCTTCCCAGCCGCTCGTAGGCAAGCAAGCGCTGGGGCAAAAGGATGTCGTCTCCAAGTGGTGTCGTTAATTTGAGAAGACGGTTTTGTTGGGCGAGGACTGCTTGACCAAGTGATAGCTTGTTTAGATCGGCCATTGGAAGGGCAACCTTATCTCGTCACTGCATGATCAAGAAGGCGCTGCGCGTAGGGAACGGAACGATCAAGCGCAGCGAGTCACCTACGTAAAACATACGACAGGAAACGAAGACGCCATTGTGTCAGTCAAGCGAGATCGGCTTTCCGTGACTCAAGGTTTTGTTTAAATTGGTCAAGAAATGGGTGTTGCAAGAAATGGACAACCATTTCGAAGTCCGTATGCTTGCAAGTGCTGGATTAGCGCCAGCCGTGCAGCGCAATCCCCGCAAACCCCGGCCAGGCGGCAAGGTCGCGTTCGAGTTCCGGCAGCAGCCTGCGCAGTGCGGCCTTGTTCCCATGGAAGCTGGTGGCGCTGCCATCCAGCGTGCGTTCGCTGCTGAAGCGGTACAGGGACGCACTCGCGCTCTTCACCGGCTGGCGCAGCAGCACCAATACCGGCACCTCGCCCGCCTGCGCCAGCAGCAAGTCGCCGGCCTCGTTCGCATCGGCGCGCACGTAACGGCGCTGGCGCTCGGGCGCGACGCGGCCCGCTTCCAGCGCGATGTGCACGCGCTTGCCATGCTGCGCCGACCAGTCGAGGAAACGTGCGGCGAAGCCGTAGATCTGGTCCGGCGCGGTGCGGTAATCCATCACCGCGAGGCCATCGGCCACCCTGGCCAGCCCGTCGAGCAGTTCGGTCTTGTCCCACCACCAGAACGGCACCACGTAGTCGATCGCCATGTCGCCGGCCGCTTCGCGCAAGGCGCGCGCCATCGCCAGGTATGCGCGGTCGCGGTCCGCCGGCGCCAGCACGGCGTCCGGCAGCAGGTAAGGCTCGACGTCGAACTGCATCGCACGCAGGCGTTCTTCCGGCGCGGCCGCGCGGTTGTAGGCGGCAAAGGCACGCGCGCGGTCGGCGGTGGCGGCGCGGTGGTTCGGCAGCACCATGTGCGGATCGCCCTCGACGGAGGTGACCGCGATTCCGGCCGCATGCGCCTTGCGCACGAAGGCGCGCAGCTGGGCGGGATTGCGCACCTTCGGTCCATCGAGCGTGACGACGATGAACAGTTCGCCGATGGCTTCGCGTCTGGCCCAGGCCAGCAAGGCGTCGCCGCGCTCCATCCATTCGCTGCGGTCCCAGATCCAGGTGCTGCGCGGCGCAGCCTTGGCGGCGGCCGGTTCCAGGCGCAGGCTGTCCAGCTCCAGCGTCGCCGCTTCCTGCGGACAGAGAATGACGAACTGGCGCCAGCCGTGCCGGTCCAGCTGCGCAGGCAGGGGCAGGCCGGTGCTGCGGCGTGAAGACGACACGCCCAGTTCGCCAACCGCATGCGAAGACTCGCGCGCCGCCGAGGCGGCGTCGGCCACCTGCACCGAAAAGGCGCCGCTGGCCGCATAGTCGGCGCCGAGCGAGCTTGACGCCAGCGGCATGTACCAGGCGCCGTCCAGCAGCACACCTGCGGCACGGCTACCGGCACGGCACACGATGCGCAGCTTGCCGTTCGCATGCGCGATGGCGACGCGCTCCTCGACCCCGAAGGTGCGCACACGCGCATCCGGCAGCAAATTGGTCCGCAGCGGCATCGGTTCGCGGCGTGGCGTGGCGCCGGCCGGATCCGGCTGCGGCAGGTCGTGGCTGCCCGGCGCGAAGCGCTTGCCGTCAAGCGGGCCATAGAGCAGGATGGTGCGCGCCGGCTTGTCCTGCGGCGCCAGCGGGTACAGGGCCTCGACCTGGCTCGCATCGACGCCGAGGGGCAGCGCGCGGCAGCCGGGCAGCGCGGCACTGGCGCTGGCCACGACCACCCTCTCGCCCGGCCCGGGCAGCGCGGCACGCGGCGCACCGGCAGGCGCGGAAGTTGCGGGGCAGACCTGCAGCCAGGCCGCCTGTGCGGAAGAGGTCATCAGGAGCAGCGCCGCGGCGAAGGCGGGTTTCATGGCGCGCAGCGAAAACAGGTTCAATAGCAGGTAGCCGCCGTTGAGAAGCACGAAGAACGCCAGCACGAACCAGGTGACAAAGGCGACCAGCAGGCTGTCGGTGTTCATGCCGCCCCGCTTTCCGCCATCGCCTGGGCCAGCATGTCGGCCGCGAAGCGGTCGGTGAGCGAGGCATGCAGGGCGGCGAGGTCGGCGCCGGACAGCGCCGGCAATTCGAGCAGCGCCTGGGCCGCGCGGTAGCGCACCCACCACTGGGCGTCGCCGAGCAGGGCCACCAGGCGCTCGGCGTCGGCGCGTTCGCCGATGCGGCCGAGGGCGCGCGCCGCCTGCACCCGTACCTGCCAGTTCTCGTGCACCAGCAGCGCGCGCACGTCGGCGATGGTCTCGGGGGTGCGCACGCTGCGCAGGGCGGCGATCACCACCGGCATGGCGTCGCTGCGCAGGGCGCTCCCCAGCAGGCCCGCCGGCAGGGTCACGTGCAGGGCTTCGGCGATGCGCAGGGCGCGCGGCAGGCGGTCGGCGTCGAGCTGCGGCAGGTAGCGCGCCAGCGCGGCGCCGGCCGGTTCGCCCGCCTGCTGCAGGATGCCGGCGGCCAGCGACAGCGCCCAGTCTTCACGGTCGATGAACAACGGGACCATGTAGTCGGCGGCCGCGCGCGGATCGATGCGCACCAGCGCCCACAGGGCGGTCAGCGAAAAGGTGTTGTCCGGCGACTCGGCCAGGCGCATCAGGGGCAGCCAGGCCTGGCGGTCGTGCAGGTGGCCCAGCACCAGCACGGCCAGCAGGCGCGCCGGACGGGCGCCGCGCGCCAGCAGCGAGCGCGCATAGACGTCGATGCCGGCACGGCGCGCCACTTCGTTCAGGGCCTCGTTGGCTTCGCCGCGCAGCGAGCCTTGCAGGTGCGCCCACAGGCGCAGGAAGGGCAGGCGCTCGCCGTGGCGCAGCGGCGGCAGGGTGTCGGGGATCTCGCCGACGATGGCGGCGTTCAGCACCGGGCGCCAGCGCGCCAGCGCGCGCGCTTCGCCGCGCTGGCGGCGGCGAAGGCTGATGCGCATGGCGATGATCTGCAGGCCGAGCAGCAGCGTCAGGAGCAGGGCGGCGAGGCCGGTCCAGATCGCCGCGGTGATGAAGATGTCTTCGTTGCCGGTTGGAGTGAGGAAGGAGGCCTGCACGTCGTTCGAGGATGCTGGTCGCTGGTCGCTGGCGGCAGCGGCGTCAGGCGGCGGGCCGCAGGAAGCGGCGCACGCGCGCCAGCAGTTCCTGGGGCTGGAAGGGCTTGATGACGAAGTCGTTGGCGCCGGCATCGAGGGCGCGCACGGTATCGCGCTCGGTGTTCTTCGCGGTCAGCATCAGCACCGGCACTTCGCGCCAGGCCGGCTGGGCGCGGATCAGGGCCACGATCTCGAAGCCGTCGACATAGGGCAGCATCACGTCGAGCAGCACCAGGCCCGGCGGGCCGTTGGCGGCGATGTGGTCGCTGGCGGCGCGGCCGTCGGCCATGTGGGTGACCTGGTAACCCTGGCGTTCCAGCATGAAGCGCAGGACCTGGGAAATGTGTTCGTCGTCCTCGACGACGAGGATGCTGGCGTTGGCGCTGGAGATGTCGGTCTGCATACGGTTTCGGAAAGCATTAAGCAGGAGCAATTATAACGAAGCGCGTACGGTGTCGGTACACGCCTGGGCCGGGCCTGACGCTAGCGCATGACTATAGGTCAGGTGCGCCGGCCCTGGCGCAGCGGATCGAGCAGCGCGCGCAGGTCGTTATGGTCGAGCTCGTACATCAGGGCCAGCAGCTCGCCCAGTTCGCCGCGCGGAAAGCCCTCGCGCGCGAACCAGCCGAGGTAGTGGCCGGGCAGGTCGGCGATCTTGCGGCCTTCGTATTTACCGTAGGGCATCTCGCGGGTCAGCAGCAGGGACAGGTGTTCGGGTTTCATCGTGGCGGGACTTTAGCAAATCTTTCAGAAGATGTAGCATTAAAACTACTGGGAGACTGCCATGGATACCGATTTCAACCTCGACCGTTTCGTTGCCGCGCAAGACCCGGTCTATTCCGACGTGCTGGCCGAACTGCGCACCGGCCACAAGCACACGCACTGGATGTGGTTCATCTTCCCGCAGATCGAGGGGCTGGGCAGCAGCGAGATGGCGCGCAGGTATGCGATCGGCTCGGAAGACGAAGCCGCCGCCTACCTGGCCCACCCGGTGCTGGGGCCGCGCCTGCGCGAATGCGCGCGCCTGGTCGCCACCCATGCCGACCGCGAGATCGGCGCGATCTTCGGCAGCCCGGACGACCGCAAGTTCCATTCCTCGATGACGCTGTTCGCCGACGTCGCGCCCGACGAAGCCGTGTTCCAGACCTGCCTCGACATCTTCTTCGATGGCGAAGCCGATCCGGCGACGATGGCGCGCGTTTAAGAGTTGAAGTCGATCCGCACCGGCAGCCGCGGCGGCTGCCAGCGGTAGCGCGGGTCGAACACGTCCTGGCCCGGCAGGTCGCCTTTCCACTCGATGCCGAGCAGGTTGGTGAGGCTGTAGGCCAGCCAGTCGCCGCGCACCGGCAGGCTCAGGACCGATCCCGGCGCCGTGTCCTGGTAGGAACTCCACACCATCAGCGGAATCCGGTAGCCGTCGGGCGTACTCGGGCTGTGGCCGGCGCGGTCGATCGTGTGGCCGACTTCCTGGCCGTGGTCCGACAGGTAGACCCAGGTCTGCCGGCCCGGCGCGTGGCGGCTCAGGTCGAGCGTGGCCGCCACGGTCTGGTCGTGGTAGCGCAGCGCGGAGTCGTACTCGTTGCGCTTGGCGCGCAGCCAGGCCGGGCGGCCGTCGTGGCGCAGGCGGGCATCGACGCCGTCGGCGGCGTCGAGGAAGGGCTGGACGCTGGCCGGGTGGCGCGACGCGTAGTTCGGGTGCAGGCCCAGCATGTGGATCACGATCAGCTTGCGCGGCGCCGGGTCCGCCAGCGCGCTGCGCAGCACCGGCAGCACGTGTTCGTCTAGCGCTTCCGCGCCGCGTCCCGGCTTGCGGTTCAATGCCTCGACGGTGTTGGCCAGGCGCGCATGTTCCTGCTCGATGGCGAGGTCGTCCTGGTTGGTGATCCACCAGGTGCGGTAGCCGGCCGCGCGCGCCAGCGCCAGCAGGTGCCCGCGCTCCTTGGTCTCGGGCGTGCCGAAGTAGAAGAAGTTGCGCAGGGCCGGCACGGTGGTGGCGTTCACCGACCACGCATGGCGGAACACTTCCATGCGCTCGCCCAGCTCGCGCTGGCGCGCGAACAGCTTCGGCGAGGTCGGGCGGGCGTAGCCGTAGCTGCTCATGTTGTTGCGGTTCAGGCTTTCGCTGATGACCAGCACCAGGGTGTCGGGGCTGTCCTCAGCCAGGGTCGGCGCCAGGCGCCGCGCCGCCGCCAGCAGGCGCTGGCGCTGGCCTTCCAGCTCGCCCCACTGGTGGTGCAGGTCGCCGATGGCCTGGACCCAGTGCGGCCAGAACAGCGCCGGATGGTGGCGGCGCCAGGGGCTGCTCACCAGCGAACCCAGAATCAGGGCCAGCACCGGCACCGCGAGCGCGATGCGCCAGCCGCGCGGCTCGGGCAGGCGCGGCGGATTGCGCCACCAGAGACGCATGCCCCAGGCCAGCACGCCTGCACAGAGCAGGGCGAACAGCGACCATTCGAGCATGTCGCGCCAGTACATGCTGGCGAACTCCTGCGATTCGGCGCGCGTGGTGTTGGCCACGGCGCTCAGCACCATCGCGCTGTCCGGCAAGGCATCGTAGGTCGAGAGCAAAAAGGCCCGGACGGCGCCGTCGAGCACGAAGGCCAGGCCCATGAGCAGACAGAGCCAGCCCTGGAGTCGGCGCCGGCCCGCGGTGCGCATCGGCCACCAGAGCCAGAACAGGCCCGGCAGGGCCAGCACCAGCATTTGCAGGGCACGGGTGCCGGCGTGGCCGGCGTTGATCGCGGCCAGCACGGCCAGGAAGGGCAGCAGCAGGGGCAGGACCAGGGACAAGGCCTGGCGCAGGCGCAAGGGCAGGGGCGCGCGCGAGGCGCGTTCATCGACTTGAAACGGCATGGTGGTCAGCGCGAAGGCGGGATCAGGCCGGCATGCGCAGCCACGATTGCGTGCGGCTGGCGGCGACGGCGGGAAGGCGGACGAGGTACTGCGGCTGGTTCATGCGGGCTCGGATCGAAAGTTGTATGACGAGTGGAATTCTTGCTCGGCGGCGAGTGTAGCGGGATGGATGTGAAATTTTCGTTAAACCCCGGAAAATATTTGCGGATGTGGCTGGTTTGACATGCGTGCGGAAAGCGGGCTTGTTGTGCGTATAATCCGCGAAGCTAATCATTAATTTTTAGAAATCAACAATTCATGGCTTCATCTTCCGACAACATCAGCATGGCCGTGTTCTGCGACTTCGAGAACGTCGCCCTCGGCGTGCGCGATGCGAACTACGAGAAATTCGATATCAAGCCTGTCCTCGAGCGCCTGCTCCTGAAGGGCAGCATCGTGGTCAAGAAAGCCTATTGCGACTGGGACCGCTACAAGGGCTTCAAGTCGACCATGCACGAAGCGAACTTCGAGCTGATCGAGATCCCGCACGTGCGCCAGTCCGGCAAGAATTCGGCCGACATCCGCCTGGTGGTGGACGCGCTCGACCTCTGCTACACCAAGTCGCACGTGAACACCTTCGTCATCATCAGCGGCGACTCCGACTTTTCGCCGCTGGTCTCGAAACTGCGCGAAAACGCCAAGCAGGTGATCGGCGTGGGCGTGAAGCAGTCGACTTCCGACCTGCTGGTGGCCAACTGCGACGAGTTCATCTTCTATGACGACCTGGTGCGCGAAGTGCGCCGCGCCGCTGCAAAACGTGACGAACGCAAGGCCCAGCCGCAATCGAAGCGCCCGAGCGACGACAAGCGCAAGGAAGAACTCGAGGCGCGCAAGACGCAGGCCCTGGAAATGGTGGTCGAGACTTTCGATGCCCTGGTGTCCGAACGCGGCGACACCGGCAAGATCTGGGCTTCGCTGCTGAAGGACACCCTGAAGCGCCGCCGTCCGGAATTCTCGGAGGTGTATTACGGCTTCCGCACCTTCGGCAACCTGCTGGAAGAAGCCCAGGTGCGCGGCCTGTTCGAATTCGGCCGCGACGAAAAGTCGGGCACCTATGTCTACCGCAGCAGCGCGGCTGCACCGGCGGAAGCGGCGCCTGCGGCCGAAGCGGCGGCGCTCGACCTGTCCGCGCAGGCCGGCGAGACACTCGCATCGGCACCTGCCCCGGCAGCGGAAGAAACCCGTGGCGAAGGCCGCCGCCGTGGCGGCCGTGGCCGCAAGGGTTCGTCGCGCAACGAGGTGCCTGTGGTGGCCGTGACCCCGGACGAACTCGGCCAGCTGGAAGCGGGCGCGCAGGCATGGCCTGAGGCCGCGGCCGATGCTGCTGCGGAAGCTGTCGCTGCCGCACCCGAAGCCGAAGCCGCGCCGGTTGCCGAGGAAGCCCCCGCCAAGCCGCTCAAGGAACGCCGCCGCACGCCGCGCAAGCCGGCCGCCAAAAAGGCCGCTGCCGGCGCCGAAGGCGATGCCGCCGCAGCCGAACTGGCGCCGGTCGGTCTTGTGCAGGATGCTGCCGCTGCGCCTGCCGACCTGCCTCCAGCCGAAGGCGCCGCCGCCGAAGCACTGGGCGCACTCTTGCCGGAAGCAGCAAATCGCGTGATCGGCGAGAATGAAGACCATGCTGTGGAAGCGGAGGCGGGCGACGGTGCGGCAGACAGCGCCAAGCCCGCGCGCAAGAAGTCGGCCAAGCCCGCGCACAAGGCCCCGGCCCGCAAGCCGGCCGCGCGCAGCCGCCGTCCGGCCAAGCCGAAGGCCGAAGGCGCCTGAGTCCGGGCCGGCGCCGACGGGCGCAGGGCAGGGTGCGGCCACAGCACGGTCCACGCCGCCGGGGCAACCCGGCGCGCGTGCTGCGGTCCAACCTGTTCGCACGAGGTGAAATGCCATGCGTGTCCTTGCCGGATTGTCGACGCTCCTCCTTCTTCTTGCCGCCGCCCCTGTTGCCTCCAGCGCGCCGCCCGCGCTGGCGCCATCCCACCCCATCCTCGGCATCTGGAAGCTCTCGCTGCCTTCCCTGCGCTGCTCCGAAACCTACCGCTTCCGCGGCGACGGCACCACGCTCGTCACCAGCGCCGAGGAAGTGTCGGAAAGCGAATACCGCATTCCCGACAAGCCCAGCGAAAAGGGCTTCTACAAGCTCGAAGACCGCATCGTGAAGGACAACGGCAAGAAGGATTGTTCCGGCGAGATCATGAAGGTGGGCGCGCAGGCGACCAATTTCGTGCGCTTCCATCCCTCGGGCGGCTTGTTCCTGATGTGTACGGACGAGTCGATGGAAGCGTGTATCGGGCCGTTCGAGCGGGTCGAGGGGGAAGAGGCGTGATGACGTAGGGTGGCCGCGCCGCGCGGGGCACTTCTGCCCACGCGGTATCACCATTTGCATGCACGCGGCATCGATCGTTGCGAGCTGATCGATCAATCGCGTGCCGTACCAGGTGGGCTCGAGAGCCCACCCTACGAAAAACCGGTGATCGACCGCCGCGGCCCGAAAATGACCATCAATTCCAGGGTGACCGGCCGACTGTTCTGGGTGTATATTGCTGGGCGAAACGACAACACCTCGGATTTTCATGTCACCGGCTCTACTGTTCTGCATCCTGATCGGCTACTTCGCGCTCCTGCTCGGCGTCGCCTGGGCGACCTCCCGCAACGCCAACAACGACAGCTTCTTCATCGGTAATAAAAGCAGCAACTGGATGCTGGTCGCCTTCGGCATGGTCGGCACCACGCTGTCCGGCGCCACCTTCATCAGCGTGCCGGGTGCGGTCGGCAAGGATGCCTTCGGCTATGGCCAGATCCTGATCGGCTACGTGATCGGCTACATCGCCGTCGCCTACATCCTGCTCCCGCTCTATTACCGCCTGAAACTCACATCAATCTATCATTATCTGGACGTACGCCTGGGCCGCCGCGCCTACCAGAGCGGAGCGGGCTTCTTCATCATCTCGCGCCTGCTGGGTTCGACCGCGCGACTGTATCTGGTGGTGAACATCCTGCAAGCCATCATCCTCGACAGCCTGGGCATTCCGTTCTGGCTGACCACGCTGGTGATCCTCGGCATGATCCTGATGTACACCTACCAGGGCGGCGTGAAGACCATCGTCTGGACCGACACCCTGCAAACCACCTGCATGCTGTTCGGCCTGTTCGCCTGCGTCTGGTTCCTGCTCGACCAGATGGGCATGTCGGTGACGCAAAGCCTGGACGCGATGCAGTCGCAAGGCCTGGCGCGCATCTTCACCACCGACTTCGACAGCCCCAACTTCTGGCTGAAGCAGATCGTCGCCGGCATCTTCATCGTCCTCACCATGACCGGCATGGACCAGGAAATGATGCAGAAAACAATTTCCGTGAAAACCCTGAAGGACTCGCAAAAGAACCTGCTGAGCCTGACCGCGGTGCTGGTGGTCGTGCTGTCGAGCTTCCTGTTCCTGGGCGGCCTGCTGTATTTGTACGCGCCCACCGTTGGCGTGCTGGCCGGCGGGGACAAGATCTTCCCAGCCGTGGTGATGGGGCACTTGCCGGCAGCGGTGCAGATCATCTTCCTGATCGCGCTGGTCTCGGCCCTGTTCCCGAGCGCCGACGGAGCGATTACCGCATTGACCTCGACCTTCTGCATCGACATCCTCGGCATCAAGCGCCGCCCCGACCTGAGCGTCGAGAAGCAGGAACGGCTGCGCCGCCATGTCCACCTCGGCTTCGCCGCGCTGTTCCTGGTGCTGGTGATGGGCTTCAAGTGGATCGACGAGCCGAGCATGATCGTGATCATCCTGAAGCTGGCGGCCTATACCTATGGCCCGCTGCTCGGGCTGTTCGCCTTTGGCATGTTGACGCGCCGCACGCTTACCGACCGCCTGGTGCCGTTCGTGACGATCGGCGCACCGATTCTCTGTGCGCTTCTTGAGCACTATCAACAGTATGTGCTGGGCAATTATCGCCTGGGCCTTGAACTGTTAATCCTGAATGGCATACTCGTATTCGCCGGCTTGTTCGCGATCTCGCAAAAAGAGACGATGAACAAGGCGGCGCTGGCGGCCTAGCGTTCCAAAGCATAGCCAATCGCATCACGTCCAACCCTACTAGCGGAGTTCCGATGTCTTTCAAGCCCCTGTCTTCCCTGCGCCGCGGTATCGGCATGCTCTGGCGCGGCCTCGACGCCACGCGCCGGTTCGTGCTGAACATGTTCTTCCTGCTGATCGTGGTCCTGCTGCTGATCGCCATCTTCAGCGGCGGCGCCAAGCCGCTGGTCGCCAAGACGGCGCTGGTGCTGGAGCTGCGCGGCGACCTGGCCGAGCAGAACAGCGGCAGCTTCGGCGACGCCCTGCTGGCGAACGTCGGCGGCGAAACCCGCCGCACCATCCAGCTGCGCGACCTGCTGACCGTGCTCGACGCGGCTGCCAAGGACGATAACATCACCAGCGTAGTGCTGCTGCTCGACGAGATGGACGGCGGCGGCCTGGCCCAGCTGCGCGAAATCGGCGCCGCCATCGACCGCGTGAAGGCGGCCGGCAAGCGCGTGGTGGCCTGGGGCGGGATGTACGACCAGAAGCGCTACCTGCTGGCCTCGCACGCCAACGAGGTCTACGTGCACCCGATGGGCATGGTGATGATCGAGGGCTTCGGCCGCCACCGCAACTACTACCGCGACGCCCTCGACAAACTGGGCGTGACGGTCAACCTGATCAAGGTCGGCACCTACAAGAGCGCGGCCGAGCCGTACATCTCGAATGCACCGTCGCAGGCGGCGCTGGAGGCCGACACCTATCTGTACGGCGACCTGTGGAACAACTACACCGCCGCCGTCGAGAAGAACCGCAAGCTGGCGGCCGGTTCGGTCGCACGCGGCATCGACCAGCTGCCGCAATTGATGGAAGCGGCCGGCGGCAGCGCCGCCCAGGTGGCCCTGAACCAGAAGCTGGTGGACGGCATCAAGACCAAGGACGAAGTGCGCGCCATGATGATCAAGCGCGGCGCCTTCGACAGTTCGATCGACTCCTTCCGCCAGGTCTCGTTCAACGATTACCTGGGCCGCAATCCGCGCCCGGTGCTGGGTGATGCTGTCGGCGTGATCGTGGCCGAAGGCGAGATCGTCGACGGCCAGGGCGGCCCGGGCGTGGTCGGCGGCATCTCCACCGCCAACCAGATCCGCCAGGCGCGCGAGGACGACCAGGTGAAGGCCGTGGTGCTGCGCGTCGATTCGCCTGGCGGCAGCGCCTACGCCTCGGAACTGATCCGGCGCGAGCTGGAGCTAACGCGCGCGGCCGGCAAGCCGGTCGTGGTCTCGATGGGTAACGTCGCCGCATCCGGCGGCTACTGGATCTCGATGGCGGCCGACGAAGTCATCGCCGATCCGGCCACCATCACCGGTTCGATCGGCGTGTTCGCGATCCTGCCGACCGCCGACAAGGTGGCCGACAAGCTGGGCGTGCGCACCGGCGGCTACACCACCACCTGGCTGGCCGACGCCTACAATCCGCTGCGCCCGATGGACCCGCGCTTC
>Ga0209023_10006643_pt1 | contig 12125 bp, 12 predicted proteins | sample LakOneMetagenome_FD_187468 | JGI IMG/M metagenome (GOLD analysis project Ga0209023, IMG submission 187468) | Freshwater and sediment microbial communities from Lake Erie, Canada (SPAdes) (version 2) | ecosystem: Environmental > Aquatic > Freshwater > Lentic | place: Lake Erie, Canada... | reverse complement strand
CGCCTCGTGCGCGATTTCGATGCGGCCGACCTGTCGGACGCGCCCTTCGGCTGGAACTTCCCGAACTGGCTTCTGAAGCGCGAACTGGTCGCGCGCCTTGCCACCTTGCCAAACGTCACTTTCCGCGCGGGCGTCGGCACGACATCCGTCCTGACCCGCACCGACGAGGCGCGCGTCGCCCTGACCGACGGCAGCCGGCTGACCGCGCGCCTCTTGATCGCCGCCGACGGGCGCGACAGCCCGGTCCGCGCGGCCCTCGGCATCGGTGCCCGCACCTTCCGCTACGGCCAGAAGGCGCTGGCCTTCGCCGTGACCCACGACCGCCCGCACGACAACATCTCGACCGAGGTGCACCGCACGGGCGGCCCCTTCACCCTCGTCCCCCTGCCCGACCGCGACGGCCAGCCATCGTCCGCCATCGTCTGGATGGCCGAGGGGCCGGAGATCGCGCGCCTTGCCGCCCTGCCGGTCCCGGAGTTCGAGGCAGAGATGACCGAGCGCAGCGCCGGGCTTTATGGCCCCCTGACGCTCGCCACCCGCCGGTCGGTCTGGCCGATCATCGCCCGCATCGCGGACCGCTTCACGGCCGAGCGCACCGCGCTGATGGCCGAGGCCGCCCATGTCGTGCCGCCGATCGGCGCGCAGGGGCTGAACATGTCGCTTGGCGACCTGCGCTGCCTTCTGGACCTGGCCCGCGCCGCGCCCGACCGGCTGGGCGACCGCGCCATGCTCGACGCCTACCAGCGCGCCCGCTGGCCCGATGTCGCGGCGCGGGTGGCGGGCATCGACCTTCTGAACCGCACCTCGATGCTGTCGCCCCGCCCGCTGCGCGACCTGCGCGCCGGGGCGCTGAACGCGCTTTACTCGCTGAAGCCGGTCAGGACGACGCTGATGAAGGCCGGACTCGGGACGCGCTAGGCCTCGCACAGGAAGGCGACGGTGCGGGTCCGGCGTTCGGCCAGGTTCACGACCTGATTGCGCACCATCTCCTTGCGTCCCTCGCCCAGGATCGCGGCCAGCGACAGGGGCGGCGGCCCGTTCCGCGCGCTTTCATCGGCCAGCGCCTTGAACCAGGCGATGCTCTCCTCACTCGAATCCCGGCGCTCCAGCACCTTGAACCCCGCGGCGACCAACAGCGCTTCGACCTCGTCCGGGGGGGCGACGAAGCTGATCGCGGCATCGCGCGCCCAGGGCACCGGGTAAAGGATGTCGCCCCCGTCGCCCTGCATGATGTCATAGACGGCAAAGCGCCCGCCCGGTTTCAGGACCCGGTGCGCCTCGGCATAGAGCCGGTGCTTGGCCGCGATGTTCATGGCCACATGGATGGTCATCGCGGCATCGAACGTCGCGTCGCCGAAGGGCAGGTCGGTCGCATCGCCTTCGATAAAGGTTACCCGGTCCGACAGCCCTATCCGGTCGCTGAGGGCCGTCGCCACCTCGCAAAACTCGGGCGTCAGGTCGATGCCCGTGACGTGACAGCCATGCACCTCGGCCAGCGTCCGGGCCGGGCCACCAAGACCCGATCCCAGGTCCAGAACCCGAGAGCTGGCGGAAAGCCGAAGGCCCTTCGCCAGCTCCAGCGTCGCCTTGCGGCCGCGGATGTGGAACTCGTCGACCGCCGCCAGATCCCCGGTCGTCGCACCGTCAAGCGTCTTGCCAACCCGGGCAAGACCCTCGGCGATGCGGTCCAGCAGGCGACCGCGTTCGGCATAGTGCTGTGCAACCTGGTTCACCCTGCCCCCCCTTCAGGGCCTCACCATACCGGGAAGCGACCGCGCTTTACGACCCCTCAGAGCCCGACGTCGTCCAGTGCCCGGCGGATGCGCGCCACCGTGCCGTCGACATCGTAAAGCTTGTCGAGGCCGAAAAGCCCAAGGCGGAAGCTGCGGTAGCCCTCGCCCTCGCCGACCTGCAGGGGCACGCCGGCCGCGATCTGGACGCCCTGGGCCACGAACTTCTTGCCGTTCTGGATGTCGGAATCGTCGGTGTAGCTGACCACGACGCCCGGCGCGCCGAACCCCTCGGCCGCGACCGACCGGATGCCGCGCAACGCGAGCTCTGCCCGGACCGCGTTCCCAAGCCGCCATTGCGCGTCACGCAGGCGGTCGAACCCGTAGGCCTTCGTCTCCTGCATCGTGTCGCGGAAGGAGCGGATCGCATCGGTCGGCATCGTCGCGTGATAGGCATGCCCGCCCGCCTCATAGGCCGCCATGATCGCGCGCCACTTCTTCAGGTCGAGCGCGAAGCTGGACGAGGTCGTCGCCTCCATCCGCTTCAGCGCCGCGTCCGAGAACATGACGAGCCCGGCCGAGGGTGAGGCCGACCACCCCTTCTGCGGGGCCGAGATCAGCACATCGACGCCCACCGCCTTCATGTCGACCCAGACGCAGCCCGAGGCGATGCAGTCAAGGACGAAAAGCGCGCCCACATCATGCGCGGCGCGCGCCAGCGCCTTCAGGTAATCGTCAGGCAGGATCATGCCGGACGCGGTTTCGACATGGGGCGCAAAGACCACGTCGGGCCGCACCTCGGCGATCTTCGCGACCACCTCTTCGATCGGCGCGGGTGCGAAGGGCGCCTGCGGCTCGTTTCCAGACCGGCGGGCCATGGCGACCTGCGTTTCGCCCGCAAAGCCGCCCATCTCGAAAATCTGCGTCCAGCGGAAGGAGAACCAGCCGTTCCGCACGATGAGCGCCCGCTGGCCGCTGGTGAATTGCCGCGCTACCGCCTCCATCGCGTAGGTGCCGCCGCCCGGAACCAGCGCCACCGCGTCAGCCTTGTAGACGTCGGCCAGCATGCCCGAGACATCGCGCATCACGCTCTGGAAGGCCGCGCTCATGTGGTTCAGCGAGCGGTCGGTAAAGACCACCGAAAACTCCTCGAGCCCCTCGGGGTCGATGTTGGGCAATAGTGCGGGCATCCTGTCCTCCTCCTGATCGGAACAGGCGTAGTGCAGCGCCGGGCCAAAGGCAAAGCGGAAGCTAGCCCAAGGGCCCGGGACGACGCTCCTCGCTCAGTAGGACGTTCGCCTCGACATCGCCGACGCCCGGCAGCGTCATGATCCGCCGCCGCAGGACACGCTCGAAATCCGCGATGTCGCGGGCGACGACCCGCAGCCGGTAGTCGTAGACGCCAAGCACATGCTGCACCATCTGCACCTCTGGGATGGCCGTCACCGCGCGCTCGAAATCCTCAAGGCTCACGCGCCCCTTGGTCGCAAGCTTCACCCCCAGAAAGACCGTGACGCCGAAACCCAGCGCCGCCGCATCAAGCGCCAGCCGCTCGCCGCGCAGGACCCCCGCCGCCTCGAGCCGCCGCAGGCGCCGCCAGGTCGCGGGCTGCGACAGGCCGAGCCGCCGCCCGATGGCACCCGCACTTTCCGTCGCGTCCGCGACCCGCGCCCTGAGGATCGCCCGGTCCAGGTCATCGAGCGCGATCATAGCGGCAGGCTCGCGCTGTCCTTGATGGTCGAGACGAGCATCAGGGCCTCGATGTCCGCGATATGCGGCAGGGTCAGGATCCGGTCGCGATAGATCTCCTGGTAGTGGCCCATGTCGCGGGCAATGATCGACAGGCGCACGTCGACACGGCCAAGGAACGTCTGGATTTCAATGACCTCCGGCACCTCGCGCGCGGCCGCGAGGAATGCGTCGAAGGCCCTCGGCTCGGTCTTGTCGAGCGTGAAGCGCATCGACACCTCGACCGCCCAGCCAAGCGCGCGCCAGTCGACGACCGCGTGCCGGCCCTTCAGGATACCGGCCGCCCCCAGCCTTTCGACCCGCCGCCAGGCCGTCGCCGGCGTCAGCCCCGCCCGTTCGGCCAGGTCTGCGGTGCCGAGTGCGGGGTCGGCCATCATCTGGCGCAGCAACCGCCGATCCGCATCATCCAGACGCATGAAATTTTTCCCTACGCCATACAGACGAATGAATTTCTCACGATCTGCCAGATTTCTTCAAACTTTGCACGGCAATTCGCAGGCCAAGGCCTATTCTGCCGCCATCAACCAGAAAGGAGACCGCGATGCGCGTCTTTTACGATCGTGACTGCGATGTGAACCTCATCAAGGACAAGAAGGTCGCCATCCTCGGCTATGGCAGCCAGGGCCACGCCCACGCGCTGAACCTGCGCGATTCGGGGGCGAAGAACATCGTCATCGCGCTCCGCCCCGGTTCGCCCTCGGCCAAGAAGGCCGAAGCCGAAGGGCTGAAGGTCATGGACATCGCCGAGGCGGCGAAATGGGCCGACCTCATCATGTTCACCATGCCCGACGAGCTTCAGGCCGAAACCTACAAGAAATACGTCCATGACAACCTGCGCGAAGGCGCGGCGATCGCCTTCGCCCACGGCCTGAACGTGCACTTCGGCCTGATCGAGCCGAAGAAGGGCGTCGACGTCATCATGATGGCGCCGAAGGGCCCCGGCCACACGGTGCGCGGTGAATACCTGAAAGGCGGCGGCGTCCCCTGCCTGTTCGCTGTCCACCAGGACGCGACCGGCAAGGCGCAGGACATCGCCCTGTCCTACTGCTCGGGCATCGGCGGCGGCCGGTCGGGCATCATCGAGACGAACTTCCGCCAGGAATGCGAAACCGACCTCTTCGGCGAGCAGGCGGTCCTCTGCGGCGGTCTGGTCGAGCTGATCCGCATGGGCTTCGAGACGCTGGTCGAAGCGGGCTACGAGCCCGAGATGGCCTATTTCGAATGCCTGCACGAGGTGAAGCTGATCGTCGACCTGATCTACGAAGGCGGCATCGCCAACATGAACTACTCGATCTCGAACACCGCCGAGTATGGCGAGTATGTCAGCGGCCCGCGCATCCTTCCCTACGAGGAAACGAAGCGCCGCATGAAGGAAGTCCTGACCGACATCCAGACCGGCAAGTTCGTCAGCCGCTTCATGCAGGAAAACGCCGTCGGCCAGCCCTTCTTCAAGGCAACCCGCCGCCGCAACGACGAGCACCAGATCGAACAGGTCGGCGAGAAGCTGCGCGCCATGATGCCCTGGATCTCCAAGGGCAAGATGGTCGACCGCGCGCGGAACTGATCCATCCTGCAAGGCGGCGGCCCCGGCCAAAGGGGCCGCCGCCCCAAAAACCCTTGCCAATCCGGGCAGTTGCCGCACCTAATGCCGTGTAGTCTGTTGGTCGGGACGCGCAATGGCCCAAGGTGTGCGCAATGGTTCCGTGGATCTGCTCCGCGGGCTGGCGGTAGTCGGGATCGTCTGGTTTCACGCCCATGCCCCGGGGGCGGATCTGGCCCTGGCCGGCCTGACGGTGTTCTTTCTTCTGCTCTTCTTCTATGCGCCCGACCTGAAGTCGCCGGTCGGCATGACGATCGTCGCCCGCGCCGACCGCCTCTTGCGGCCCTGGCTGATCTGGTCCGCGATCTTCGGAGTGGCCAAACTGGCCCAGGCCTTCGTTGAGGGCATCCCGCTGGCAACTGAATTCAGGCCCTGGATGCTCCTGACCGGGACCGCGCTGCACCTGTGGTTCCTGCCCTTCGCCTTTCTGTGCCTTCTGGTGCTGGGCCTGATCGAAAGCCTCATTGATCTGACCTCTTCGGCGGGCTTTGCGGTGACGCTTGCCCTGTCGGTCGTGGCCCTGCCGCTTTCGGTCGCCATCGCCCGGCTGGACCTCGATCATCCCTGGTCCGAATGGGGCGCGGCACTTGGTTCGGTGGGCATGGGCCTTGCACTTCGCGGCACGAACGGCAGCCGGGTCCGCTACCTGTGGCTGCTGGCCGCGGCCTGCATCGGAACGGTCTTAAGCTGGTGGCTATATGCCGCCCTGCCGCTGCGGATACCGCTGGCTGTTGCCCCGACCGTCACCGCGCTGAGCGTGACGGCCCCCTCGACCGCCCTGACGCGCTGGATCGGCTGGGTGGCGATGCCGGTCTACCTCATACACCCGCTGGTGCTGGCGCCCCTTTTGCCGATCATGGCGGGGTGGCCAGTGGCCGTGCCCGCGCTGGCGGTGGTGGTGATGAGCGCGGTTGCAGGCACCGCCATCCTGCTTTTCGGCCAGGCGCGGCGGCTGTTCTAGCCCCCCAAAATCCTCAGACCGCCCCCTTCGGCCGCCCCCTATCACCTCTTCGTGAAAGTCCGCGCGCACCCGCCCCCACTTCAGCCTCGCGTCAGCTTGGCGCGTTACCGACGCCCAAGGCCCGGCCGATGCTGCCGCAGAGGCGGCCTTTCACCCGCCGGACAACCGTCCGCAACCACGGAGACCAAAGATGTTTCGCGCCCTTCTTCTTGCCAGTGCCGCCGCGCTGGTCACTGGCCCTGTTCTTGCCGCCACGGCCACCGCCACCTGCTCGACCTCGCCCGCGTCGAAATTCCAGCCGCAGTCGGCGCTTGAGGCCAAGCTGAAGGCGGAAGGGCTGACGGTGAAGAAGATCAAGACCGAAAAGGGCTGCTACGAGGCCTACACGATCGACGCGAAGGGCAAGAAGGGCACCTTCGGCTTCAACGCCGAAACGCTTGAGCCCGTTGCCAATGCCGAAGCCGGTGAGGGCTGATCCCGCCACCCGTCCCGACGCGCGCGGCGCGAGCGATGCGGCGCGCGTCTGGGACCCCGTCGTGCGGCTTTTCCACTGGAGCCTGGTCGCCTCGTTCGCCACCGCCTGGTTCAGCGCCAACCAGGTCGAGGCGCTGCACATGTGGGCGGGCTATGTGGCGGCGGGGCTGATCGCCACCCGCATCATCTGGGGCGTCGCAGGCACAGGCCACGCGCGCTTTGCGGACTTCGTGCGCCATCCACGCGCCATCTTCGCCTATCTCCGCGACATCCTGCGCGGAACCGAAGCGCGCCATATCGGCCACAATCCGGCGGGCGGGGCTATGGTGATCGCGCTGATGACGGGCGTGGCGGCGCTCGGCGTGACCGGCTGGATGATGTATACCGACGCCTGGTATGGCGATGACGCGCTGGCCGAGGTTCACGGCCTGATCGCGAAGGGCCTTCTGGTGCTGGTCCTTCTGCACCTCGCGGGCGTCGCCCTGGCGAGCCTGCGCCACCGCGAAAACCTGGTCCGGGCGATGTTGACCGGAACGAAGCGGCCGCCCGAAGAGGGCGACATCGGCTAGCCTCTAGACCCCGGCCTGCCGTTCGGGCGGGCCGGTGCGCTCAGACTGCCCTTTCCACCGCCGCGACGATCCCGTCCACGACCTCGCGCATCAGGACCTCGTCCTCGGCCTCGGCCATGACGCGGATCAGGGGCTCGGTGCCGGACTTGCGGATCAGAAGCCGCCCGCGCCCCTTGAGCCGCGCCTCGGCGTCGGCGATCGCGGCCTTGACGGGCGCCGCGGCCAAGGGCTCGTTCCCCTTGGCGAAACGCACGTTCTTCAGCATCTGCGGCACCGTTTCGAACTGGCGCACCAGCTCGCTGACCGGGCGGCCGGTGTCGGTCATCGCGGCCAGGAACTGCAGGGCCGCGATCAGCCCGTCGCCTGTCGTGGCATAGTCGGTCATCACGATATGGCCCGACTGCTCGCCCCCAAGGTTGAAGCCGCCCTCGCGCATCCGCTCGACCACATAGCGGTCGCCGACCGGCGCGCGTTCAAGCCGAAGCCCACGGCCGTCCAGGAACCGCTCGAGCCCGAGGTTCGACATGACCGAGGCGACGAGCGTGCCGTGGTTGAGCCGCCCGGCATCCGCCCAGCGCGCGGCCAGAAGCGCCATGAACTGGTCGCCGTCCGCGACCTGGCCCTTTTCGTCGATGATGATGACGCGGTCCGCATCGCCGTCCAGGCAGATGCCGATGTCCGCGCCATGCGCCACCACCAATTCGGCCGCCGCATCCGGGTGGGTCGAGCCGCAGCCTTCGTTGATGTTGAGCCCGTTCGGCGCAGCCCCCATCGCCACGACATGCGCGCCAAGCTCCCACAGGGCTTGCGGCGCCGCCTTGTAGGCCGCGCCGTTCGCACAATCGATCACGACCTTCAGGCCGTTCAGCTGCCCACGCCCCGGGAATGTGGTCTTGGCATATTCGACATAGCGCCCGACGCCATCGTCGATCTGCGTCGTCCGCCCGATGTCCTGCGGCTCGACCAGGTCGACCGACCCGTCGACAAGCGCCTCGATCTCGACCTCGGCGGCGTCATCCAGCTTGAACCCGTCCGGCCCGAAGAACTTGATGCCGTTGTCCGAGGCGGGGTTGTGGCTGGCCGAGATCATGATGCCCAGATCGGCGCGCAGCGAGCGGGTCAGGTAGCCCACGCCGGGCGTCGGCACCGGGCCAAGGCGCAGGACGTTCATGCCGGTCGAGTTGAGCCCCGCCGTCAGCGCATTCTCGATCATGTAGCAGGACAGCCGCGTGTCCTTGCCGATGACGACCCGGTGGCCGTTCGCGCCGTCCCTGCGGAAATAGCGCCCGGCGGCGGCGCCGAGCTTCAGCGCCAGTTCTGCCGTCATCGGATGGCTGTTTGCGCGCCCGCGGACGCCGTCGGTGCCGAAATAGTTGCGTTTCATCCCATCGTCCCGTTTTCGACCGCGCGCCAGAGCGCCAGGGCCTGCGCGGCGCCCGCCGTATCATGAACCCGGTGGATCTGCACCCCCTGCGCCACGCCCGCAAGCATGACGGCATTCGTGCCCGGCCCCCGGTCGGCGGGATCGGGCGCAGCCCCGATCGTGCCGATGAAGCGCTTGCGCGAAGCGCCAAGCAGGATCGGGCAGCCGATCCCGTGGAACAGGGACAGGCCGTTCAGCAGCGTGAGGTTATGCCCAAGCGTCTTGCCGAAGCCGATGCCGGGGTCGATCACGATCCGCGTCCGCTCGATGCCCAGCGCCTCGGCATGGGCCACGCGCTCGGACAGCGCGTCATAGACATCCAGCAGGACATCCTCGTAACGCGGATCGTCCTGCATCGTCTCGGGCGCGCCTTGCGCATGCATCAGGCACAGCGCGGCACCCGATAGCGCGACAAGAGGCCCGAGGGCCGGGTCATGGCAGAGCGCCGACACGTCATTGACAAGCGCCGCCCCCGCATCGAGCGCCGCCTGCGCGACCCCCGCCTTGCGCGTGTCGATCGACAGGGCCCGCCCCACCATGCCCCCCGCAAGCGCCGCGATCACCGGGGCCGTCCGGGCGATTTCCTCGGCCTCTGGCACCTCGGCCGCGCCAGGGCGCGTGCTTTCGCCACCCACGTCGATGAACTGGACCGTCGCCGCCATCCCGCGCGCCGCCGCGGTCGCAGCCTCGGCCCCGTCGAACTGGCCGCCATCCGAAAAGCTGTCGGGCGTCACGTTCAGGATGCCCATGAGCGATGGCCGGCACATCGTCACCCCGGCGACGGGCACCCGATGCCAGGTCAGCCGCTCCAAGAGGTCGACCGGCAACTCCGCCGCCGCGACGATCCCGCGCGAGCCGCCGCGTTCGAGGATCTCGGCATGGGTGAACCAGGCCCAGCCGCCAGCCAGTGACAGGGCGTCGCGCGGCCGCACCGGGCCAGATTGCGCGAGGGGGCGGGCGTAGATCATGGCCGACATTTCGCCAAACGCCCCGGTCTTGGCAAGCGCCCCGTCAGGGGGTCATTGCCGAAACGTGGACAATCACACCCGCAGCCCCCAACTGATCGGCGAGCCAGCGCGCGAGCGGCATCCCGTCGCCGACCGCCTCGGGCGCGCCGGGCGTGTCGATCACCATCTTTTCGGGCGCCCAGACGACTGTCAGGCCCTGCGCCAGCGCCCAGTCCATCTCGGTCCGGCTGGCAACGACCGTCAGCCTGTCGCTGCGCGAGGCGATGGCCCAGGCCGCCTGCCCGATCTCCAGAAGTGCGATCCGCCGCGCGGCAAGCGCCGTCGCGGCCTCGGGCCGGGCCAGTGCCGGAAGCGCCGGCACCAGGACCTGCGCCCCCTCGCCCGGAAGGTCCGCGACGTCGGCCGGCACGAACCGCACCACCGGCGCCACCGCCGGACCCGCCCCCGCCTGCGCCACATCGGCCTTGTCGCGCACGATCTCGACCCCGAGCGCACCGGGGCCGCGATCCAGCTTCTCGATCCTGAGGAAAATCCGTTCGGCGGCGGGCTCCGCCAGGATCCGCGCCGCGACCCGCTCGGCCAGGGCCTCAAGCAGATCGAACCGTTCAGCCGCCAGCGCGCCGGCAACCGCCCCGGTCAGCACGTCATAGGACAGGATTGCATCCACATCGTCGCGCGCGCCACCCGGCTGGGGCGCAAGCTCGACCGCCATGTTGAAGCGCAGGCGCTGCTCCTGCCCGCGTTCGGACTGAAAGGCGCCGATGTCGGCGGCAACCACATGGTCCCTGAGCGAAATCCGGTCGGGATGCGGCCCCGGACCGGCCGTCGCGGCGCGCGCGTCGGGATGGTCGAAGGCGGTGGTCTTCTCGGCCATGGTCCTCTCCGGTCGGGTCATGCCGGTTTAGGGCGCGACCCGGCCGGAAGGAAGCGCTCAATTCATCGCGGTGACGATCGCCCGGCCCTTGCGATAGAAGACATGCTGGCCGATCCGCGCCGTCTTGGCAAAACCGGCAGTCCAGCCCGAGCGTGCGCCCGCCGCATGGAAATAGGTCGCCCCCTGCGTCAGGTCGCGCGGCGCGCCCTCAAGGAAGGCCGACGCGATCTTCTGCGCCATCGCCCAGGCATTGCGGTCCGCCACCGAATCCGGCCGCCCGTCGCAGATGAACGAGAACTGGCAGCTTCCGCCGCCGCGCTGGTTCACCACGCCGCAGATCGTCTTCGGAAACTGCGGCGCATCGACCCGGTTCAGAACCACTTCGGCCACGGCGGCCTGGCCCTTGATCGGCTCGCCCCGCGATTCGAAGTAGATGGCCTTCGTCAGGCAATCGAGCTGCGCCGAAGGCGCGGCGGTCGGCAGCGCCTGAACCCAGGCGGCGTCGTATGTCAGGGGAACCGCGCCCGCGCCCGAAGCCGCGACAGGAGCCGCAGGCGGGGTCACAAGCTCGGCAAAGCGGCCGGTGTCGATCGCGCCAAGGGCAGCCCGTTCGGTGCCGAGGAGCGTCGCGAGGTTGGTGTCGATGGCAGCGGTCGGGTCGTTCGACTGGCTAACCCTGGTTTCGGCCTGCGCAGCGTGAGCAAGGGCGAGGAGCGCGAGGCCCCCCATCCACGATGTCAGCGATGTCATCAGTCATTCCCAATTGGTTTCGTCGCCACAGCCCCCAGGCAATGACGCGGCGGGAATAGGGGACCGGGGCCCACCCGTCCAGCCTTCCGGCGACAAGCGGCCTTTCTGGGCGGATTATCGCCGACCAGAGCGAATCAGTCAGGCCCATTTTGTGGGTTGTTACCCCAATGATTAATGGGGAATTTTTGCCTAGAAAAGCGAAATAAGGGTCATTTCGGCTCGGTCAGCGCAAGATGTGCTGCCGCAAGCCGGGCAACCGGGACACGAAAGGGCGAGCAGGACACATAGTCCACCCCCGCACGGCGGCAGAAGGCGATCGACTCGGGGTTGCCACCATGTTCGCCGCAGACCGACAGCGTCAGCCCGGGGTGATTGAGCCGCCCCCTCTCGCATCCCATCGCCAGAAGCTCGCCCACACCCTCCATGTCCAGGACATGAAACGGGTCCTCGGCGAAGACGCCCTGCTGCACATAGGTCGACATGAAGCGCCCCGCATCGTCGCGCGAAAGGCCATAGGTCATCTGCGTCAGGTCGTTGGTCCCGAACGAAAGGAAATTCGCATGCTGCGCGATCTCGCCCGCCCGCAGGGCCGCGCGCGGCGTCTCGACCATGACGCCCAGCCTGTAGTCGAACTCGGCGCCCTGTTCGGCCCGGACCGCCGCGGCGATCGCGTCGATGCGCATCTTCACCAGCTCGACCTCGCGCTTGGCAGAGACGAGCGGGATCATCACCTCGGGCACCACGTCCGCGCCCCGACGCTGCGCCTCGACCGCCGCCTCGAAGATGGCGCGGGCCTGCATCTCGTAGATCTCGGGGACCGTCACGCCCAGCCGCACCCCGCGCAGGCCGAGCATGGGGTTGAACTCGGACAGGGCCTCGACCCGCCGCGTCACGTCGCTCAGCGGCCGGTCCAGCGCCTCAGCCAGCTCCCTCAGCCCGTCGCGGTCATGCGGCAGGAACTCGTGCAGGGGCGGGTCGAACAGGCGGATGCAGACGGGAAGCCCGGCCATGATGTCGAAAAGCGCAA
>Ga0209023_10006642_pt1 | contig 12125 bp, 7 predicted proteins | sample LakOneMetagenome_FD_187468 | JGI IMG/M metagenome (GOLD analysis project Ga0209023, IMG submission 187468) | Freshwater and sediment microbial communities from Lake Erie, Canada (SPAdes) (version 2) | ecosystem: Environmental > Aquatic > Freshwater > Lentic | place: Lake Erie, Canada | collected... | reverse complement strand
CGGCGGCGAACATCCGCATGTACTCGTCCGTCGGCAGGTCGGCGGTGATCAGCTCGACCCGCGGGTCGCGCCGCCCGAACCGCGAGCCGCCCTTGATCATGCGGTCCACCTGCTTGGACTGACGGTCGACCTGGGCCTTGAGGCGGAGACGCAGCCGCGGGTCGGAGGCGGCGCGGAAGGCGGCGATCGTCTCGGCCAGCGGCTTGCGCTTCGACATGAAGCCGCCGGGAAAGATCAGGGAGACGGTCTCGGGCGGGGTCTGCGGCTCGGCTTCGAGTTCGCGGCCCAGCTCGACGAGGTCCGGGAAGCATCCCCACCTGACGCGAGGCGTCTCGATCCCCATCCCGCGGTAGCGCTCCTGCTCGCAGGCGGTCAGGGAGTAGATCCGGTCGAACGCCTCGCCGGCCGGAGCGACGTGCTCGGCCGAGAAGTGCTCCCAGACGAACCGTCCGATCGTGCGCACGCCGGATCGGCGCAGCTGCGCGATCTCGTCGAACTGGTAGTTCTGATCGAAGAGGACGAGGTCGGGGTGTGTCGCCTCGGCCCAGTCCATGTACTCGCGGGCCGGGATCAGGTAGTCGCTGGCGGCCGTGACGCCGTCCTGTGCCCAGACTCCCTCCGTGTCGACCCACCCGGGCTTGATGTTCGTCTTGCGCGTCGGACGGGCGAGCACGAAGGTCTCGTGACCGAGCTCCTCGAGCGTCGAGCGGATCTGCCGGGCGACCACGGCCTGACCGCGGTTGAACCAGTAGGCGACGATCCCGATCCTCACCCGTCGAACCCTTGCACGACCGCGGTGGCGCCCGCCCGTTGGGGCTCGACGGGACTGTGAGCGAACGCTAACATCCGCTTCGTGGAGCAGGGAACCCGATCGGGCGATCGCGGCGGCAGCATCGGCTGCGCCGGCAGGGAACCGCACGCTCGCCGCGAACGGCGGAGGGTGCCTTCGCCTTCCTCAAAGCTCTTTCGCCTGCCCGCCATCCTCGTCATCGTCCTCGCCTTCGCGATCTTGACCGGGGCCGCTTCCGCGAGCACGGCCACGGCCCCGCCGACCGACCCGCCGAGCGCCGCTGAGTTCCGGCAGGCGACCCGCGAGTTCATGCGGAGCCCCGCCGCGAAGCCCGTCCCCCGGCAACTGCGCGGCGGCGGCGTCGGCACCGGCGGCGACGGCGGCGGGGGCAAGGGCGCTCTCCTGAGCCGCAAGCGGATGCTGACGCTCTACGGTGCGCCGCAGCTCTCCGCAACGATCCTCGGCAAGCTCGGCCCGACCCGGGCGGCGAAGAAGGTCGTCAAGCAGGCGAAGCCGTACTCGAAGCTCTCCGATCGCAAGATCATCCCCGGCTTCGACCTGATCGCCGTCGTCGCGAACTCGACTCCCGGATCCGACCACAAGTACCGGACCCGGCAGCCGAAGAAGCTGATCCGCTCGTATCTGAACGCAGTCCGTTCGGTCAACGGCAGGCTCGTCCTCGACATCCAGCCGGGGCGGGCCAAGATCATGGACGAGGTCGACGCGCTCGAGAAGTGGATCGCGCAGCCCGACGTCGACATCTCGATCGATCCTGAGTGGAACGTCGGCCCGCACGGCGTCCCCGGCCGCACGGTCGGCAAGATCAAGGCGAAGGACCTCAACAAGATCTCCCGGCGGATCCAGGGGATCATCGACGAGAACGACCTACCGCCGAAGGCCCTCGTCGTCCACCAGTTCCACAGCGGCTCGGTCCGCAACCGCGAGGACGTCAAGCAGCGCAAGGACGTTGACGTGACGCTCTCGTTCGACGGGATCGGCTCACCCGCAGCCAAGAAGGCCGGCTACAAGACCCTCACCGGCGACGCCGTCTACAGCGGATTCTCGATCTTCTACTCGCTCGACACGAAGATCATGAGCCCGAAGTCGGTGCTCGGCCTGCGGCCGGACGTCGACTTCCTCCTCTTCCAGTAGGCGGCCGGTGAGCCGCCGACTGCTCGCAGCGCTCGCTGTCACCGGCGCGCTCGCGGTCGCGCCGATGGCGAGCGCCGGCACCGGCGGCGCAGCCTTCCGGTCGCAGCTCCACAGCACGATCGGCCACTCCGTCCACGGCCGCCCGATCGAGGTTCGGCGCGTCGGCGATCCGAAGGCGGACCTGAAGGTCCTCGTCGTTGGCTCGATCCACGGGGATGAGACGCAGGGGCAGCGGGTGATCCGCCGCTTACGGGGCTCGTACGGGGACCGGGTCAAGGGGGCCGATCTCTGGACGATCACCACCGTCAACCCCGACGGCGTGGCCGCCGACCAGCGCAAGAACGCCCACGGCGTCGACCTGAACCGGAACTTCTCCTACGGCTTCGACCCGAACCTGGACGGCGGCTACAACTCCGGCCCGCACCCGTTCTCCGAGCCCGAGTCGAAGGCCGTCGCCCGGCTGTCGAAGCGCGTCGATTTCGATCTGGCCGTCTGGTACCACCAGCCCTGGAACGAGACGCTGATCCCCTGCGACTTGCGGGCGAAGTACGCGCGCCGTTACGCGCAGGTCGCCCGAACCCCCACCGCCGACGACTGCAAGGTCTACTCGCCCGGCAGCGCGATCAGCTGGCAGCACCACCGATTCGGCACGGTCGCGTTCGTCGTCGAGCTTCCCGGCCGGAAGCTGCACGGTGCCGAGGTCCGCCGCCACGCCCGTGCGACGGTCGCGGTCGCACGGATGCTGAAGTAGCGAACGAAACTTGCGGTTTCCGCCCCGGAGCGATTAGAGCCGCCTCCAAGAGAAGTGCGACAACTGAGTCCTCCGCCCCGCGCCATTTGTGATTAGAGTGGCGCGGTCTTCGAAGGGGAAGCACTAGGGATGGTGGGGGAGCAGTCGAACGGATCGGGGAATGGGCGAATCGGCGTCACCGCGCTCGCCTCCTCGCTCCTGCTCGCATTCGCGGCACTGCTGATCCCGACGGGTGCCGATGCCGGCTCCGATGACGGGCAGGGTGCGGACCGCCGCCGGGCCGGTGCCGACCTGCGGATCGCCGGAACCGCATCCCCGGACCCCTCGGTGGTGGGGCAGCAGATCACCGTGACGGTCGACGTCACCAATAACGGCCCGGACACGGCCACCCTCCTGAGCATCAACGCCTCCAACATCCCGGACTCGCTCGCCGTCAGCGATCTGGCCGACGGCTGCCAGTTCACCGAGGGAGACGTCAAGTGCAACTTCGACGAACTGGCCGCCGGCGCGACGCAGACGATCACGTTCGTCCTGACGCCGAGTGCGACGGGCTCTTTCAGCATTCCGATCTCCACCGGCGCCGCGGAGGACACCAACACCTCCAACAACAACGGGTCGGTCGCGTTCACGGTCGCGGGTGCCAGCCGCACGCTCTCGGTCACCAAGGATGGTGGGGGAACCGTCGCCTCGAGTCCGGCGGGCATCTCCTGCGGCTCGGACTGCAGCGAGTCTTACCCGGAGGGCACCGATGTCTTCCTCACCGCTACGCCGGACTCCGACCAGCGCTTCGTCTCCTGGACCGGCGGCGGTTGCGATGCCGTCCCAGGGCGCATCTGCACGGTGTCGGTGAACGCGGACACATCAGTCAAGGCGACGTTCGCCCCGGTGCCGACCGACCCGCCGACCGCGGGCTTGAGCGTCACGCCCCCGACCAAGAGGCTCCCGATCACCTACTTCGACGCCTCGGGGTCACTCAACGCGACGAACCTGGCGTACTCGATCACGGGCGGAAAGAACATCGGGGACATCTCTAACTTCGAGATCAGTCCGGAGAGCCCGTTCACCGGCCTCCGGATCAAGCAGCCGGGCACGTACACGGCGACCCTGACCGCGACCTCGCCGTCTGGCAGCTCCACGACCTCCGAGAGCTTCATCGTTCCGAAGACGTCGACCTCCACGCTTGATGGTCGGATGCCGAACCTCGCGGCCTCCAGCTATCAGCGAGGCCTGTTCGAGCCGCCGGGTACCGCGCGGTTGTGCATTCCCCGCCCTGAACAGCAGTTGGTGGTCGGCCAGATCGATCTCAGGGGTACGTGCTTCATCTCCGTCCTCAGCTCCAGGGACATCCCCAAGCCGGAGCGGGATGTCGCCGGCGAGTGGTTCGACTCCCAGCTCGGGAACAAGTGCCGCCCCGGATCCAAGACCTACGACGAGAAGAAGTGCTTCTCGAAGGCGGAGTGGCTCGGTGCCTTCACCACTTCGGAGCCGCTCAAGTTCAATGGGATGACGCTGCGGCCGAGGAGAGGCGCGGTGGTCGCAGTCTTCCCGAACTCCGGCCGCATCGTCTCCTCTAATGCCAAGCTCTCTCTCACCACCGACGAGCTCGGGGAGATCAGGCCTCACAACTACGGCCCGCTCGACCTGAGGGTGCTGACGGGGAATCGCTCCAACGACTTCCGGCAGCAACTGTTCTCGTTCAATCCGGCGAACCTGCCGTCGATCGGAGGGTTCGGCCTGAACGGGCAGATGACCCTCAGCCTCAGACGGCAGGGCGCTCGCCGTTTCACCGAGCTCGGGGCCAGCATCAAGCTGCCGGACATCCTCAAGACCGCGGGCGGCTCCGCTCCCAGCGGCGGGTTCACGATGACCGCCGACAACTACACGGGCTTGACGCTCGGAGATCTGAGCTTCTTCGTCCCGGAGGCCTACATCGGCCCAGTTCGTCTCAGCAATCTCGGCTTCACCTACAAGTCGGGCGGCGAGCCGGCCGCCAGCCCGCCGTGCGGGGCCAAGTACTGGAAGGCGACCCTCGAGATCTTCCTCGTCCCCACCGGAGGCAAGGGCGCCGGGTTGAGCCTGGCGCCGCCCCCGGAACGCCAGGGCCTGGCCTTCTGCAACGGCGAGTTCCACAGCGCCGGCGGCACCCTCCACTTCGGGGATCCGATTCCACCACCGCAGGTCCTCCCCGGCGTCTTCCTCGAGGACGTCGGCCTCGACATGCAGCTCAACCCGACGGTGTTCAGCGGTTCGGCGACGTTGTCGGCGGCGAAGATCATCCGCGCCAGGGGCGGTCTGCTGGCCGCCTTCCCGTCCTCGCGGGCGCCGTACACGGTCCTGCCGACCGATGGCGGCTCGACGCTGGCGGGACTCGCCGGGAGGAAGCTGACCACGCCGACGTTCGCGATCGGCGGAAGCATCGGTCTGGTCATCCCCACCGACGACACGCTCGACCTCGCCAGCGGGTACTTCGTGTACTCCTATCCCGCGTACTTCGAGGCGGCTGGATCCGCGAGCTTCGAGACGTTCATCTTCGGGATCAGTGCGCGGGGCTCGTTTGCGCTGAACGCCGCGACCGGGCGCTTCAACGCGGGAGTGGAGGGCGACGTCTGCCTGGCCCCCGGGATCAGGATCAAGGGCATCAGTCTCTGCATCGGGGGAAGCGTCACGGTCTCGAGCCGAGGGATGGTCGGCTGTCTGATCGTCATCGACGATGCGTTCGAGCCCGGCGTCGGGTACCACTGGGGCGACGCGACGCCGCACATCTTCAACGGCGTCACCGACGGCTGCAAGCCGAGCCGCTACTGGGAGCTGAACATCCAGAGCGCCCGCGCTGAGGCCAGGGAGATGGCGGCCGGCGCGAGGTCGAAACCGACCACGCTTGCTGCCCGAGCCGACGACTCGCTCACCTTCACAGTCGAGAAGGGCGACGACGCCAAGGACGTCGAGCTCCACGGCCAGGGCGGTGCGCCCGCGGTTCAGATCACGGCTCCCGACGGGGAGACGATGACCTCGGTCGCCGGTGAGATGCAGCACAGCGACAACCTCCAGGTCATGCAATGGGAGGACTACGACATGACCTGGGTCGGCGTCACCGGGGCACCGGGCAAGTACGTGGTCACGCCGCTCCCGGGGTCGCCGCCGATCCAGTCGCTCTCTGAGACCAGGTTCCAGAAGCACGACCAGATCAAGGCGAAGGTCTCCGGCAAGGGCCGCGACCTCGAGCTGAGCTACGACGTCGGCGACGTCAAGGGCCGCACCGTCGTCTTCTCCGAGAAGTCCGACGGGGTCTACTCGGCGATCGGAACGGCCAAGAGCGGAAAGGGCACGATCAAGTTCGAGCCCGCCGTCGGCCCGGCCGGCCCGCGTCAGATCGTGGCCGCGGAGGACGTCGACGGCATCGCGGCACCGGAGATCGTCGTCGACTCCTACAAGGCTCCGGGCCCGCTGCCCGCGCCGAAGATGAAGAAGGTGCGTGCCAAGCGCCGCGGAAGCAAGCTGCTCGTCTCGTGGGGCAAGGTGAACTCGACCAACGGCTACAAGATCGTCGCCACGCAGCTCAACGGCACGCAGAAGAGCGTGTGGGTCTCCGCCAAGAAGTCGAGCGCGAGGATCAAGGGCCTTGAGAAGACTCAGGCCGGCACCGTGACCGTCACCGCGCTGGGCGCCATCGGCGACCTCGGCAAGCCGAAGAAGGTGAAGTTCAAGTACGCCAAGAAGCCGACTGACGCGCGGTCCGACTTCAAGGACCTCGGAAAGGACTTCACCTCGCCGAGCAAGGGCTGAGCGTCAGCTAGGCGGCTGCGGACTCGCGGGTGCTCACGCCCGCCTTCGCGAAGACCAGCTCGCCGTCGGCGGCGTCGACCCTGACCGTGTCGCCCTCGGCGAACTCGCCCTCGAGCAGCTTCAGCGCCAGCCTGTCGACCAGGCGGCTCTGGATCACGCGCTTGAGCGGCCGGGCGCCGTAGGTCGGGTCGTAGCCCAGGTTGCCGAGCAACGTCCTCGCATCATCCGTGAGCTCGATCTCGATGCCGCGCTCGTGGACCCGCTCGGTCAGCATCGCCACCTGGACGTCGACGATGTGGGTGATGTCCTCGCGGCTGAGCCGGTGGAAGATCACGGTCTCGTCGATCCGGTTGAGGAACTCGGGCTTGAAGGTCGAGGTCAGGACCGCGTCGATCTTCTCGCGCATCTGCTCGTCGATCCGCTCGCCGGCGATCTCCTGAGAGCCGACGTTCGAAGTCATGATCAGGACGGTGTTGGTGAAGTCGACCGTGCGGCCCTTGCCGTCGGTGAGCCGTCCGTCGTCCATGATCTGCAGCAGGACGTTGAAGGCGTCGGGATGGGCCTTCTCGATCTCGTCGAGCAGGATCACGGCGTAGGGACGGCGGCGCACGGCCTCGGTGAGCTGCCCGCCCTCGTCGTAGCCGACGTAGCCGGGGGGCGCACCGATCAGGCGGCTGACGGAATGCTTCTCCATGTACTCGGACATGTCGATCCGGGTGATCGCGCCCTCCGAGTCGAACATGAACTCGGCCAGCGCGCGCGCCAGCTCGGTCTTGCCGACGCCGGTCGGGCCGAGGAACAGGAAGCTGCCGATCGGCCGGTTCGGGTCGGAGAGGCCTGCGCGCGAACGACGCAGGGCATTCGCCACCGCGACGACCGCCTCGTCCTGGCCGATGACCCGCTCGTGAAGGCGCGACTCCATCTGGATCAGCTTCTCGACCTCGCCCTCCATCAGGCGACTGACCGGGATTCCCGTCCACTTGCCGACCACTTCGGCGACGTCCTGCTCGGTGACCTTGTCGTCGAGCATCGAGCCGCCCTGGGCCTGCAGGTCGGAGAGCTTCATCTCCTCTTCGGCCATCTGACGCTCGAGCTCCGGGATGCGCCCGTACTTGAGCTCGGCCGCCTTCTCGAGGTCGGCATTGCGCTCGGCGATCTCGACCTCGCGATTGGCCGCCTCGAGCTCGGCGCGCGCCTCGTTGATGGCCTCGATGGCGCCCTTCTCGGTCTGCCAGCGGGCCTTCATCTCGGCGGCGGACTCGCTCAGGTTCGCGAGCTCCTCCTCGAGCGATTCGAGGCGCGCCTTCGATGCGTCGTCGTCCTCGTTCTGGAGCGCCTGTTGTTCGATCTGAAGTTGCGTGATGCGGCGGTCGATCTCGTCGATCTCGACCGGGGAGGACTCGATCTCCATCTTCAGCCGCGAGGCGGCTTCGTCGATCAGGTCGATCGCCTTGTCGGGCAGGAAGCGGTCGGCGATGTAGCGGTCGGAAAGGGTTGCGGCGGCGACGATCGCGGGGTCGGTGATGTCGACTCCGTGGTGGTTCTCGTACCGCTCCTTGAGGCCGCGAAGGATCGCGATCGTGTCGGCCATGTCCGGCTCGCCGACGAAGACCGGCTGGAAGCGGCGCTCCAGCGCGGCGTCCTTTTCGATGTGCTTGCGGAACTCGTCCAGCGTGGTGGCGCCGATCGTCCGCAGCTCGCCGCGGGCGAGCATCGGCTTCAGCAGGTTGGCGGCGTCGACGGCGCCCTCGGCGGCGCCCGCCCCGACGATCGTGTGCAGCTCGTCGATGAACAGGACGATCCGGCCCTGCGCGTCCTGGACCTCCTTGAGCACGGCCTTCAGCCGCTCCTCGAACTCGCCGCGGAACTTCGCTCCGGCGAGCAGCGCGCCGACGTCGAGGGCGATCAGGCGGCGGCCCTTGAGGGAGTCCGGCACGTCGCCGGCGACGATCCGCTGGGCGAGGCCCTCGGCGATCGCGGTCTTGCCGACGCCGGGGTCGCCGATCAGCACGGGGTTGTTCTTGGTCCGGCGGGAGAGGACCTGGATGACGCGGCGGATCTCCTCGTCGCGGCCGATCACCGGGTCGAGCTTGTTCGCCTCGGCGTCGGCGGTCAGGTCCTGGCCGAACTTCTCGAGCGCCTCGAGCGTCGACTCGGGGTCGGGCGAGGTGATCCGCGAGGGGTAGACCTCGCCGGAGGCCTTCGCGATCTCGTCGCGGCTCGGCAGCAGGTCGCTGACGCCCGAGGACTTCTCGGCGAGCGCGAGCAGGATGTGGTTGGTGGCGATGTACTCGTCGCCGAGTGCCTGCATCTCGCGTTCGGCGCGCTGCAGCACGTTGATCAGCGCCTGGGAGGGGCGGCTCTCAGGGGTGTCGCCGCCGGAGACGGTGGGAAGGTCGTCGACCAGGGCCTTCGTCGCGTTCTCGATCGAGACGACGTCGGCTCCGATCTTGCGGAGGATCGGCGGCGCGAAGCCGTCGTCCTGCTCGAGGACGGCCAGCAGGAGATGTGCCGGGGCCGCCTCGGTGTTGCGGCGCTGCGAGGCGAGCCGCAGGGCTGCGGCAACGGCGTCGCGCGCCATCGTGGTGAATCTGTCGCTCTGCATAGCGACAACTGTACCGACTTATTGTCGGTTTGTAAGAAATCTAAGCGGGGAGCACTTAGATCTATCGCCTATCTCACCTGGACCCTGGCGACCGTGGTCAGCGACTGGTAGTAGATGTCGCGGCCGAAGCCGGGGGAGGGAAAGAGAAAGCCCTGCGAGGGGGAGGGGACGTCGACCCGGGCCTTCTCGCCGCCCGTGTCCAGGTCCAGGACGACGAGCTGGTCGTTGCCGGTCCGCAGCGACGCCCTGCGGGCGCGGGCCGAGCGGGAGAGCAGCGAGCTCGCGGCGCGGAAGGCGGGGCGGACGCCCGGGCGCCTCAGCGTCTCGCTCTCCTTCCAGTCGCCGACGACGAGTTCCCGGGTGTCGGGGTAGAGGATCAGATGACCGGCGTGTGCGAGTCCGTCGCGGCGCCACAACGGCACGAGGTCGTCGCCGTCCATCCGCCAGGCACGCACGACCGCGTTGCCGGCGTCGTAGGCCACGACGATCTGCCTGGCCGGATCCCAGGCGGGAGGATTCGACTCGGTCCCGTACGGAAGCCCGCTGATCTCGGTAGAGCGGACGCCCCCGTCGGCGAGCCCCGCCCACCAGAGCCGGACCGGGTCCGGCTGGACTCCCGTTCCGACCATCGAGCGGTCGACGCGGTTGCGCCCGTTGTCCATCCAGAAGACGTGACGGTCGGTGATCACCGGATCCCAGCCGTAGCTGCGGCCCGGCGAAGGGCCGTAGGAGGGTCGCCACTCGTCGTCGATGACGAGCCTTCCCGCAGCGTGGTCGAGGTGCAGCCTGAACACCGTGTTCGTCCCGATCGCGATCACGAACTCGCCGTCGCAGGAGAGGCGGGCGATCGAGGGCTCGGGCAGCTGAAGGGCCGGGGCGACGGGCATCAGCGTCTCCGGATCGAGAACCGAGAAGGTCGACGGTTCGAGGCCGGCGGGCGCGTCGCAGTCCTTCGTGACGAGCTCGCCGCCGTCGAGGATCACGAAGGAGTTGTGCGGCTTCGGGACCGGAAGGCGATGGGAGGCGCGGACCTCGAGGTCGGCGGTCAGGCGGTGCGCCCAGCGGCCGAAGACCATGTAGATGTCGCCGTTGGCGTGGGCGCCGATCCCGCCCGGCCACCAGGCGCCGCCGGGAAGCTTCGGGCTGGAGCGGACGACGGCGAGGGTTTCGGGATCGAGCTGCTCGACCCACCCCTCGACCGGGGTCGACTGGATTCCGCTCATCGGGATGCCGTGGCGGAGCGCGTACAGCTCACCCGGCTCGCGACGGACGAGCAGGTCGGTCGCGAAGGCGTCGTGGACTGCCGCGACCTCGAGCCGCTCGCCGGGCTTGATACCCGGCCCGGGCTGTCCGGCAGCGGATCCCCAGCGCCGGGGGCCGCCGTCCTCGCACGTCCACGGCTGCGGCCAGTAGCCCGCCGATGCGACCGCGTCCTCCTTGGCTGTCTCCTCCGCTTCGATTCCGGCATGTTCCCACCGGCGCCCCCGCAGCGGCTTCCATGTACGTTCCACCGCATGAAACTTCGTGTATCGATCGCCGCCGCCGTCCTCGCATGCTTCGCGCTCACCGCGTCCGGCGCAGCCGCAAAGCCCGACAAGCCGCAACGCCATCGCGTCGATGTGACCGGTCAGACGAAGATGGTCGGCGGCTCGATCATCCCCGGCCCCGCAAAGGACCAGGGGACGATCACCGGCAAGCCGTTCGGCGACGGCAAGATCAAGCTCAAGGTTCAGCTCGACTTTCCCTCGCAGACCGCGACCGGGACCTTCCGGGTCCGCAGCGACCAGGGCACCGCCACCGGGACCGTGGACATGACCTTCGTCCTCGACATTCCGGGCAACTCCGTCGACTTCACCGGTACCGCCGACTTCACCGGCGGAAAGGGCCTCTACAAGGGAATCGCCGGCACCGAGCTGAAGGCCCACGACCACAACACGCTCGACGGCCAGAACGGTGAGATCTCACTGAAGGGCTTCGCGACCTACTAGGTCGAGCCACTCTCGCAACAATGGGCCGGTGAGCCCCTTCCGTAAACGGCGGCCCGACCTGCGGAACATGCGGGCCTTCGAGTCCCGGACCGAGGTCTGGCGCGAGGTCGGCCTCGGCGCGGAGGTCAGCCGCGGCGATGCGCGCAAGGCCGGCCGCGAGGCCGTCGTCCTGCTGATCCTGATCGTCGGTGTGATCGTCGCCTTCGACCACCGCGACTCGCTCTTCCCCGATGCCGGCAGGGAGCTCCGCTACATCACGGCGGTCGTCATCGCCCTGCTCGGCTGGCTGTTGGCGCGGACGGCGGCGCAGAGCCTCCAGCCAGCCCTCTTCCGGCGCCTGGAGCCGGGCACGGCCGGGACCGTCGGCTTCCTGATCCGGCTCGGGACGATCGTCGTCGTCGTGTTCGCCGCGCTTCGGATCGCCGGCGTCAAGCCCGAGACGCTCGCCGTCGGTGGCGCGTTCACCGCCGTCGTCCTCGGCCTCGCCGCCCAACAGACCCTCGCGCACGTCTTCGCCGGGCTCGTCCTCCTGACGACCCGCCCCTTCGTGGTCGGCGACCGCGTCAAGTTCAGGGGCGGCTCGATGGCCGGCGAGGTTGAGGGAGTGGTCAGCTCCCAGGGCCTCTTCTATACGACGCTGGTCAGCGGCGGGGATCGGACGATGATCCCCAACAACGTGATCATGCAGCTGGCCGTGATCCCGATCTCGGAGCCGGACCGGGTCGAGCTGAAGGCGACCTTCAACGCCTCGGTGACGCCGCAGAAGCTCCAGCGGATGATCGAGAAGGCGGTGACGATCCCGTTGCGCACGAAGCCGCACGTCCGCCTCGAGGAGCTCAGCGGCGACGAGGTCACCGTGACGATCGTCGCCGTCCCCCTCAACAAGGCCGACGGACCGAAGCTGGCCAGCGATGTCCTCAGCGCCGTTCGCGACAGCGATCTCGACGGCACTCCCGACGCCTACGACCTGCCGACGCCGACGGGCGATCACCCGACAACCGAGCGCCACCGGCCAGGCTGAACGCCCGATCGAGCGGAGACGTCGGCCCCTACCGG
>Ga0209023_10006641_pt1 | contig 12125 bp, 10 predicted proteins | sample LakOneMetagenome_FD_187468 | JGI IMG/M metagenome (GOLD analysis project Ga0209023, IMG submission 187468) | Freshwater and sediment microbial communities from Lake Erie, Canada (SPAdes) (version 2) | ecosystem: Environmental > Aquatic > Freshwater > Lentic | place: Lake Erie, Canada... | reverse complement strand
CCCGCTGCAGCACCGCCTCGGAAAGATCCGGCCGCCGTTGCGTGCGGTAGACCACGCCGAGCGTCACGTACGCGCCCAGCAGCTCGGCATCGGTGCGGATCGCTTCGCGCGCCCACCAGTACGCGTCGTCGACCTGGCCGCGCGTCAATGCCTCGACCGCGCGGTTGTTCAGGTACATCGCGATCACGGTGCGTTCGTCGATGGTCCGTGTGTGCAGCATCCGCGCGTCGCGCGGCGGCAGGAAGTCGACGACCATCGAGCCGGCGGTCGTCGCGAAGAAGCCCACCGGCTCGACGGTCTCTTCGAGCAGCAGGTTCACATGGCCGATGCCGATGTAGAGATCGTCGGCACGGTCCCACGCCTCGTCGCCGATCACCGCCTGGTAGCGCACGTTCAGGCCGAGCTCCTTCGCGAACGCGGCGGTCATCATCACCAGCGCCAGGCAGTTCCCGGAGCGGGCGTCGAACGCCTGCGCAGCGGTGCGCGTCATCTCGGCGTCGTACTCCAGCTTGAGGTCGCCGCGGTACAGCGCATCGATCAGCTGGCGGCGGCGGTCGCTGCCGCGAACGCGGTTGATGAACTTGCCCGCCAGGTAGGCCCGCATCGCCGGGCTGACGGCGAGCGCCGAATTCGGATCGATCCGTGCGGTCGGCGCAGCGAACAGCTCATCATGGAAAAGACCTTGCGCCGGCGGCATCGGCGGCGGCGTCGCGCAGCCCGCGAGCAGTGCGGCGATCATCACGAACAGGGTGGCCATCCGGATCTTCATGGTGCCTCCATCCTTCTGGGGCCGGCGAGCGCCGCAGCGCGCGGCGGCCTCCAGCTCCGATCTTAGGCCGCTCAGCCGTCCAGCTGCTTCTGGAATACCAGCCCCGCGTGCTCGCGCAGCGCGTGGAACTTGATCTTCGGCCAGTTCTCCTGCATCGCACGCAGCTCGCCCGCGTATTCGAGCAGCACGCAGGGCGCATTGACCGCGTCGAGTGCCACGCGGTGGGCGTTGCCGTCGATGTAGCGCTTGAGCTCGCGCTCGTCGGCGGCGGCGCCGTCGCCGGTGTCGCAGGTGACCCAGCGCGCGACGTTGTAGCGCGCCGGCGCGATCCGCGCCTTGACGCCGTACTCGTGCTCCAGTCGGTGCGCGACGACTTCGAACTGCAGCTGACCGACCGCGCCGAGCAGCAGCACCGAGCCGGCGACCGGGCGGAAGACCTGGATCGCGCCTTCCTCGCCGAGCTGGGTCAGCCCGGCGCGCAACTGCTTGGTCTTGAGCGGATCGGCGACCTCGACGCTGCGGAACATCTCCGGCGCGAAGAACGGCAGCCCGGTGTACTGCAGCGTCTCGCCTTCGGTCAGCGTGTCGCCGAGCTGCAGCACGCCGTGGTTCGGGATGCCGATGATGTCGCCAGCGAACGCCTCGTCGAGCAGCTCGCGGCGCTGGCTCAGGAAGCTGACCACCGTGTTCGGCCGCATCTCCTTGCCCGAGCGCGAGACCTTGATCCGCATGCCGCGCTTGAAATGGCCGCTGGCGACGCGCACGAACGCGATCCGGTCGCGGTGTGCCGGGTCCATGTTGGCCTGGATTTTGAAGACGACGCCGGTGAGCTTGGTTTCGTCGGGCTTGACTTCGCGCTGGATCGCGCGGCGCGGCCCGGGCGGCGGCGCCAGATCGACGAGCGCGTCCAGCACCTCGCGCACGCCGAAGTTGTTGACCGCCGAGCCGAAGAACATCGGCGTCTGCCGCCCGGCGAGGAAGGCGGCCTCGTCGAAGGGCGGCGCGGCGTCGGCGAGCAGCGCGATCTCGTCCTTGGCCTGGGCGTACTGCATCCCGAAGCGCTCGGCGTAGGCCGGGTTGTCCAGGCCGGCGAGGATCTCGTCGTCGTCGCGATTGCGGTCCTCGCCGGGGCTGAACACGCGCATCTGCTTTTCGCGCAGGTCCATCACGCCGTGGAACGCCTTGCCCATGCCGACCGGCCAGGTGAACGGCACGACCTCCATGCCAAGCTCGCGCTCGATCTCGTCCATCAGCGCCATCGGCTCCTGCACTTCGCGGTCCATCTTGTTCACGAAGGTCAGGATCGGCGTGTTGCGCGCGCGGCAGACCTGCAGCAGCCGGCGCGTCTGCGGCTCGACGCCGTTGGCGGCGTCGATCACCATCAGCGCCGCGTCGACCGCGGTCAGCACGCGGTAGGTGTCTTCGGAAAAGTCCTGGTGGCCGGGCGTGTCGAGCAGGTTGATGACGCAGTCGCGGTACTCCATCTGCATCACCGACGAGGCGACCGAGATGCCGCGTTGCTTCTCGATCTCCATCCAGTCGCTGGTGGCGTGGCGCGACGCCTTGCGCGCCTTCACGCTGCCGGCGATCTGGATCGCGCCGCTGAACAGCAGCAACTTTTCGGTCAGCGTGGTCTTGCCGGCGTCGGGGTGGCTGATGATCGCGAAGGTGCGACGGCGGCGCACTTGGCTCGTGAGTTCGGACATGCCTCGATTATCGACGGTGGCACACCGGACCGATGCGCGCGCCTCAGCGCGGGGCGCGCTTCAGCACCAGATCGGCGATCACCGGCCGATGTTCCGAGGCCTGCCAGCCTCCAGGGTAGGCGTCGACGACACCGATGTCGTGGCTGACGAGGATGTGATCGATGCGCAGGAATGAGAAGCCGAATCGCAGCGCGTGGCCGTGGCTGTAGCCGTAGCCGAACCCGGCGCTCGAAAAGGCGTCGCGCAGGCCCTGCGCCAGGAGCGCGCGGATCACCGGCGACGCTTCGGCGGCGTTCAGGTCGCCGGCGAGGATCATCGGGCGCGTGTGGCCGGCGATGTCCGCGGCGATCTTGCGGGCCTGCTTCAGGCGATCGTCGAAGTTCTGCTGCCAGTCGTCGACGCCTTCGATCGGCTCGTGGCGTGTCGCATTCAAGCCCTTGCGGGGGGAGATCAGGTGCGCGGTGTACACGTCGATGTCGGTGCCCGGTGCGGCCACGACGCAGTGCACGTAGTCGGTCGCCCGATCGCGCGACGGCATCGGGACCAATCTGCAGTCACGCAGCGGATAGCGACTCAGCACGATGTACTGGCTGCGCTGAAAGACGTACCGGCCGACGAACAAGTCCGGCACCAGGCCGGGCCGCTCATAGTGGCGCTGGCTCAGCTCGCCGGCGTCCTGCATCACGAGGATGTCCGGGTTGTGCTTGGCGACTTCGGCGGCGAGCTCCTCGAAGCCGTTCACGCGCTCGTTGGCCAACTGCGCCTTGATGTTGTAGGTCATCATCCGCACCCGAACGTCGCCCGCATCGCTGCGACCGACCGCCAGGCCCATGATCACCGTCAGGACGAGTCCGAGCGTGACCACGGCCACCAGACGCCACGGCCAACGCAGCGTGAACGACAGCCCAAGCGCCACCAGCGCCGGCACCAGGTAGGCCGGATAGGGCACGTAGTGCAGCAGCTCGATCCACCAGGTGTTGATGTCGCCCGTGAGGTAGGCGAACGACATCAACGCCGCCGGGAAGACCGTCGCCAGGACGGCCCCTCGCGCCAGACGCCGGATCACGCCGCCCGCTCGGGAACAAACGGCCGCACGACCGACAGCAGACGCTCGACGTAGCTGTCCTTCTCGCCCACCGGCGCGGCATAGTGCAACGCCTGCGTGGCCGCCTCGACGCCCGCGCCGCGCAGCATCATCCAGGCGGCGAGGTACTGCGCCGCGAGGCACCCGCCCGCGGTCGCGATCGGTCCGCGCGCGTGAAACGCCGCGTCGTCGCTCACGCGCACGCCCGCCTGCACGAGCCATGGCTTGGTGGTGAGGTCGGTGCAGGCCGGCATGTCGGCGAGCAGGCCGAGCCGCGCGAGCAGCAGCGCGCCCGAGCATTGCGAGCCGATCAGCTGGCGCAGCGGATCGAGCTGGAGTCGATCCAGCAACGCGCTGTTCTCGGCGATCGCGCGGGTGTAGATGCCGCTGCCGAAGATCACCGCGTCGGCCTCGTTGGCGAACTCGAGCGGCTGCTGGGCCTGCACCGTCACACCGTTCATCGACGTGACGTGACTGGTGGGACTGGTGATCTCGGCTTTCCAGCCCTGCGTGCCGAGGCGATTCAGCAGGCCCAGGGCGATGAAAGAGTCGAGTTCGTTGTAGCCGTCGAAGGTGAGGATGGCGATGCGCACCCCGCAACTGTAGCGAAGCTGCGCGGGCGTGCGGCACGCATGGCCGTCAGCGCGGCCCGTCGCGCCGCAGGCTGTTGCCGAGTGCGGTCTTGCGCACGATCACCGCGAAGGAGTGCACCGGCGCCGCCTTCTCGCCGTCCAGGCGCCACAGGATGCCCGGTGTGCGGATCGGCGTCGGGCTCTCGATCGGGATCATCTGCAGCCCCGTCATCGCCGCCGGCACCGCGTTGATCGCGACGATCGCACCGATCGGTGCACGCAGCGCCAGCCCGAGCATCGGCGCGATCGTCGACATTTCGGCGACGACGATCGGCTCCGCGCCGCTGGCCTTGAAGCACTCGTCGAGCAGCGTGCGGGTCGCGAAGTAGTCCGGCATCATCACCAGCCGTTGCTGGTGCAACTCGACCATGCGGATGCGCTTGCGACCGGCCAGCGGGTGGGTGTCGGAGACCACCAGCACCATCTCCTCGTTGTACAGCGGCTCGAACCACAGCTCGCTCGGCTCGTTCGGACGGTAGGCGATGCCGATGTCGAGTTCGCCGCTGTGCAGCTTCGCGCCGATCTGGTCCGCCGCGAGTTCGTCGACGCGCACCCGCACCGTCGGGTGGCGATTCAGGAACTGCGCGACGCACTCCGGGATCAGCCCGATGTTGAAGGTGTGCGTCGCACCGATGCGCACCTCGCCGGTCAGCCCGCCGCCCCCGGGCTTGAGCATCGCGATCCCGTGGTCGACCTCCTTCAACGCGCGCGTCGCGAACGCGAGGAACAGCTCGCCCGCCTCGGTGGTCACCACCTTCTTGCCGATCCGGTCGAACAGTGGCGCGCCCACTTCGTCTTCGAGCTGACGGATCTGGTGCGACAGCGTCGACTGGGTCACGTGGACGCGGTCCGCCGCCTTCGTGAAGCTGAGGTATTCGGCCAGTGCGACAAAGTAGCGCAGATGCCTGAGCTCCATGGAAACCCCCATGTCGTATCGATGGCATCGATCATAAGGATGTGAATTCACCATTTCCGCCCATGCGCCGAACTTCCTAAAGTCGCGGCAGCCCGAACGAGACACGGAGCCCGGCATGTCCGAATACAACCAGGACAAACTCACCGAAGACGTCGTCGCCGCCTTTGCAGGCACGCCCGACCCGCGCCTGCGCACGCTGATGACCGCGCTCGTAAAGCACATCCACGCGTTCGCCCGCGAGGTCGATCTGACGCCGCAGGAATGGCTCGCCGGGCTGAACTTCCTGAACGCCACCGGCCAGATCTCGACCGAGAAGCGCCCGGAGTTCATCCTGCTGTCCGACACGCTGGGCCTGTCGATGATGGTCGTGTCGCTCGCGCAGGCGCGGGCCAGCGGCAAGGTGCAGGGCGCGACCGAAGCGACGGAGGCCACCGTCGAAGGCCCGTTCTTCTGGCCGGGCGCGCCCGAGGTGCCGCTCGGCGGCGACATCGGCGAGGGCGTCCCCGGCGAGCCGACCTTCTACATGGGTCGCGTCACCGATACCAACGGCCAGCCGCTGGCTGGTGCCTTGCTCGACGTCTGGTCCGGCGACGGCGACGGCAAGTACGACGTTCAGCTCTCGCCGAACCCGACGATGCGCGCCCGCGGGCGCTTTCGCACCGACGCCGAGGGCCGCTACTGGTTCTGGTCGATTCGCCCGATGTTCTACCCGGTGCCGGACGACGGCCCGGTCGGCGACATGTTGCGTGCGACCAACCGCAACATCAACCGGCCCGGGCACATCCACATGATCGTGTCGGCCCCGGGCCATGTGCCCGTGACGACGCACATCTTCGTCGCCGGCAGCCCCTACATCGACGAGGACGTGGTGTTCGGCAAGCGCGACAGCCTCGTCGTCGACTTCGACGCGCACCCGCCCGGCAAGGCGCCCGACGGCCGCGTGATGACCCAGCCCTACCACTCCGCGAGCTACGACTTCCGGCTCGCGCCCACGCCCACGACACCCACGACGCCATGAAGATCGGCAAGGTCACGGTGCCGCGCACCGCCATCTGCACCTCCGATGAACACACGATCGTCGTGCGCGGGCGCGATCTCTCGAAGGAGCTGATCGGCAAGGTCTCATTCGTCGAGCACTTCTTCCTGCTGCTGAACGGACGCATGCCGAGCACGGGCGAAATGGCGGTGCTGAATGCAACGCTGGTGGCGATCGCCGAGCACGGCCTCGTGCCGAGCGTGCAGGCCGCGCGCATGACGTTCGCGGCCGCGCCCGACGCGATGCAGGGCGCGGTCGCGGCCGGCATCCTCGGCTGCGGCTCGGTCGTGCTGGGGTCGTCGGAAACGGCCGGGCGCATGTACGCCGAGATCGATGCGCAGGTGCAGGCCGGCAAGCATGTCGCCGACGCCGCGCTCGCGGTGATGCAGGCCTGGCGCGCGGCCGGCAGATCGATCCCGGGCTACGGCCACCCGCTGCACAAGGAGCGCGACGAGCGCGTCGGCGCGTTGTTCGACGTGGCGCGTGCGGCCGGCACCGATTTGCGCTTCGTCGCGATCGCCGAAGCGGCCGAGTCGCTGCTGCCCGAGGTGCTCAAGAAAGACCTGAGGCTCAACGTTTCCGGCGCGATTCCTGCCGTGCTGCTCGGTGCGGGCTTCCCGGTTCAGGCCCTGAAGGGCGTGCCGATCCTCGCCCGCACCGCCGGGCTCATCGCGCACATGGTCGAAGAGATTCAGCAGCCGATCGGCTTCGCGCTGTCGTACCAGGCGACCCGTGACATGGTCTACGACGGCGAGGTGCCGGCGGGTTTCGGATCGCCCCCATGAGCACCAAGGTTCTGCAAGGCCTGAAGGTCGTCGAGCAGGGCACGTTCATCACCGGCCCGGCCTGCGGCATGCTGCTCGGCGACCTCGGTGCCGACGTGGTCAAGGTCGAGGTGCCGGTCACCGGCGACCCGTTCCGCGCCTTCAAGGGCGGCCTGTACAGCCCGCACTTCCAGACCTACAACCGCAACAAGCGCAGCATCACGCTGGACACGAAGAGTGCCGACGACCGTGCGGTGCTCGACGCGCTGATCCTCGACGCGGACATCTACATCCAGAACTTCCGCCCCGGTGTCGCCGACAAGCTCGGGGTCGGCGCGGCGCGTCTGCGCGCGCTGAATCCGAAGCTCGTCTACGTCTCGATCAGCGGCTTCGGCGCGACCGGGCCGGCGGCGAACCGACCCGCCTACGACACCGTCGCGCAGGCCGCCAGCGGCTTCCTCAACCTGCTCGTGAATCCGGAGAACCCGCGCGTCGTCGGGCCGGCCATCGCCGACGCGCTGACCGGCTTCTACGCCGCCTACGGCGCGATGGGTGCGCTGCTCGAACGGGTGCGCACCGGCGTCGGCCGCACCGTCGAGGTCTCGATGCTGGAGGCGATGGCGCACTTCAACCTCGACGCGTTCACGCACTACTTCCAGGCCGATGAGGTGATGGGCCCGTACAGCCGGCCGAGCGTGTCGCAGTCGTACGTGCTTGAGTGCGCCGACGGCAAGTGGATCGCGCTGCACATGTCGTCGCCGGAGAAGTTCTGGCAGGGCCTGGCGAAGACGATCGAGCAGCCGGACCTGTTCGACGACGCGCGCTTCGCCACGCGCGACGCGCGCATCACGAACCAGGAGGCGCTGATCGAATTGCTCGGCACGCGCTTCAAACGCCGCGACCGTGCGGACTGGTGCGCCCGGCTGCAGGCCGAGGACGTGCCGCACGCGCCGATGTACGACACCAGCGAGGCGCTCGAAGACCCGCAGGCGCGGCACCTGGAGCTCACGGCGTCGGCGATGCATCCGGCGATGGGGCTGTTCCGCACCGTGCGCTCACCGGTGTCGTTCGACGGTGAGCGTGCACTCGACGTGCGGCCGCCCCCGACGCTCGGCGAGCACAACGACGAGATCCGCCGATCGCTCGACCTGAAGCGAGCCGCCGCATGAACCGCCGCCTGCTGATCGCGCTCACACTCGCCGCCCTTGCGCACGGCGCCGACGCGCAGGACGGCGCCCCGATCAAGATGGTCGTGCCGTTCGGCCCGGGCACGACGACCGATACCGTCGGCCGCGTCGTCGCCGACGCCCTCGGCAAGACGCTGCACCAGACGATCATCGTCGACAACCGCGCCGGCGCGGGCGGTGCGCTGGGCTCGGACACGGTCGCGAAGGCGGCGCCCGACGGCAGGACGCTGGTGATGGGCACGGTCGGCACCCACGCGATCAACGCGGCGCTGTTCCGCAAGCTCCCGTACGACACGCTGCGCGACTTCGCGCCGGTCGCGTTCATCGGCTACACGCCGACGCTGCTGGTCGTCGCGCCGGCATCGCCGGCCAAGTCGCTGAAGGACCTCGCGGCGCTCGCCGCGCGGCCCGAGGGCATCACGTTCGCATCGGCCGGCAACGGCACGTCGGGCCACCTCGCGGGCGAACTGCTGGCCCAGCGGCTCGGCGGCCGGATGATCCACGTGCCGTACAAGGAAGGGGCGGTCGCGATGACCAGCGTGATGTCCGGCCAGGCCGACTTCATGTTCTATCACCCGGCCGCGGTGATGCCGCAGATCAAGGCCGGCAAGCTGCGCGCACTCGGCGCGAGCAGTGCGGTGCGCAGCGCGGCGGCCAGCGATGTGCCGACGCTGATGGAGCAAGGCATCAAGGACTTCGACCTCGTCGCCTGGTTCATGCTGTACGCGCCGGCCGCGACGCCGGCGGCGACGCTCGCGCAACTGCGCAGCGCGAGCGCGAACGCACTCGCGCTGCCCGACGTGGTCGCACGCTTGCGCGACCAGGGCATCGAGCAACGCGCGATGAAGCCCGACGAGATGGTCCCGTTCAACCAGGGCGAGCTCGTCAAATGGGCCGAGCTGGTGAAGCGCTCCGGCGCGCAAGTGGACTGACCTACCAACCGACCGATTGACTGACCGCTTCGACCCACAACGATGGAGACACGCACCATGGACTCGACGACGACTCTCTCGCGCCGCAGCGCGATCGCGGCCGCGGTGATCGGCCTGACCGGCACCGCCGGGCTGTTGCGCGCCCAAGGCGCGCCGATCCGCATCGGCAGCACGCTCGCGCTGACCGGCCCGCTCTCGGCCACCGCGCAGGTCCACAAGATCGTCGGCGAGATCTACATCGAGCAGGCGAACAAACGCGGCGGCTGGCTCGGCCGGCAGCTCGAATGGGTCGTCAAGGACGACCAATCCAAGCCCGACCTGGCGCGCACCCTGTATGAGCAGCTCGTCACCGCCGACAAGGTCGACCTGCTGATGGGCCCGTACGCGACCGGCGCGATCCTCTCGGCGATGGGCGTGGCGCAGCGCTACAACAAGGTGCTGGTGCATCACACGCTCGGCATCCCGTCGCTCGCGAAGTACGACATGCAGTTCCCGGCCTGGTCGCTCGGTTCCGATCCGGCGACGACCGTGCCGAACACCCTGTTCGATGCACTCGCTGCCGGCCCGAAGCCGCCGAAGAACATCGCGGTGGTGACGAGCAAGTTCCCGTCGATCCAGTTCATGACCGCCGGCGCGCGCGAGGTGATGAAGAAGCGCGGGCTGAACGAGGTGCTGTTCCTCGAGTGGGACTTCGGCAACCGCGACTTCGGGCCGATCGCCAACCGCATCAAGGACGCCAAGCCGGACTTCGTCTGGGTCGGCGCGATCGGCCTGGACGGCAACCTGCTGCTCGACGCGATGAAGAAGATCGACTACGTACCGCCGCAGCACTTCTATCTCTATCCCTCGCCGGCCCCGCTGGTCGCACTGCCGGAAGCGAAGAACGCGCTGTCGGTGACGATCTTCGAGGAGCAGCCGCCCTTCACCTCGAACACCGGCGCGGCCGAGTTCGTGAAGCTGTATCGCGAGCGCGCGACCAAGGCGGGGCTGGCCGATCCGTCGGTCGAGACCCAGGCGGCGGCGTCGTACACCGCGTGGCAGATCCTCGAAGCCGGCGTCACCGCGACAAAAGGTCTGGATGACAAGGCGATCGGCACCTGGCTGAAGGCCAACAAGGTCGACACCCTGCAAGGCAAGTTGCGCTTCGACGGCACCGGCAACTTCGGCGACGACCTGATGCGCATCAAGCAGATCCAGAACGGCCACTGGGTCGTCGTCTGGCCGAAGGAAGTGACCTCGGGCGGCGCGAAGCTGCTCGCACCCTGACGCCACGCATGGCGGGTTTCACGCTGCCCAGCGCGACGCTGCTCGCGCAGAGCATCCTCTCGGGCGTCTTCGTCGGTGCGCTGTACGGCTTGATGGGCCTGGGGCTGAGCCTGAGCTGGGGGCTGCTGCGCCAGATCAACCTCGCGCACTTCGCGTTCGCGTTCCTGGCCGCGTACGCCTGCTATCAGCTGGCCAGCATGGGCATGGACCCGCTCGCCACGCTCGTGATCCTGGTGCCGGCGTTCTTCGCCCTCGGCGCGGCGCTGCAGGCGCTGGTCGCACGGTTCGCGATCACGCCGTTCAACTCGCTGCTGCTCACGTTCGGCCTCACCGGCATCATCGAGGCGATCATCCAGACGATCTGGACCGCCGACTTCCGCAAGCTCGAATCGAGCTACTCGCCGCTGAAGTTCAAGGTCGGCGCGCTGTTCGTGCCGATCCCCGAACTGATCACGCTGGTGCTCGCGGTGGGGCTCTCGTTCGCGATCTGGGCGGTGTTGCGCTACACCGACCTGGGCAAAGCACTGCGCGCCGCCGCGGAGGACGGCGCGATCGCCGCAGCGTTCGGCGTCAACCAGCGTCGCAACGCGCTGCTGCTCGCCGGCACGTGCTCGGCACTGGCGAGCGTGGCCGGCGTGTGCCTGGCGCTCAGCTTCACGCTCGCACCGTCGCAGATCTATGCCTGGATCGGCGTCGTGTTCGCCGCCGTGATGCTCGGCGGCCTCGGGCGGGCGCTCGGGCCGCTCGTCGCCGGCTCGGTGATCGGCGTCAGCGAAGCGGTGACGATGGCCGTGACGGCACCGTCGTGGGCGCCGATCGTGTCGTTCACGCTGCTGATCGTGATCCTGGTGCTGCGGCCGGGAAGGACGGCATGAGCTCGTTGCTGAAGCGGCGCACGCCGTGGGTCATCCTCGCCGCGGCGCTGCTGCTCGCCCTGGTGCCCAAGCTCGGGCTGCCCGCGTTCTACGATTCGCTGCTGTACCTGATGCTGCACTGGATCGTGCTCGCGACCTCGTGGAACATCCTCTCCGGCTACACCGGCTACTTCTCCTTCGGCCACGGCGCGTTCTTCGGCGCCGGGCTCTACACGACGAGCACGCTGCTGGCGCGCTATGACTGGCCGTTCCTGGCGACGCTGCCGGTCGCGGCGATCGTCGCCGCGCTGCTCGGCGTCGCCCTCGGCGCGGTGGTGTTTCGGGTCAAGGGCGTGCGCGGCGAACTGTTCGCGCTGCTGACGCTCGCGATCACCTTCGTGATCGGCACGATCGTCGGCAACACGCCGCTCGACGGCGGGCAGGGCGTCTCGCTCAGCGCGGTGCCGGTGCCCGCGATCGGGCCGACGCCGTCGTCGACCTTCTACCTGCTCGCGCTCGCGGCCGCGACGGTGACGGTGCTGATCGCGTGGGGCATCACCGTCTCGAAGTTCGGCGCCGGCCTGTACGCGATCCACGACGACGAGGACGCTGCCGAAGTGATGGGCGTGCCGACGTACCGCTACAAGCTGATCGCGCTGGCGATCTCGTGCGCGCTGGCCGGCGTGGCCGGCGGGATCCACGCGTTGTTCCTGTCGTACGTGACGGTCGGCGAGGTCTTCACGATCGCGGTGCCGCTCACGGTCGTGCTGATGAGCGTCCTCGGCGGCTCGCGCCACTGGGCGGGCCCGGCGATCGGTGCGGTCGCGATCACGGCGCTGATGTACAGCTTCACCGCGGCCGATCACGCGATCGCGGGCAAGGCCATGATCGGCGCGATCCTGATCGCCGCGATCCTGTTCATGCCGGACGGCATCCTGCCGCGGCTGATGAAGGGGCGACGCCGCGCGGCGCCCGCCGC
>Ga0209023_10006640_pt1 | contig 12126 bp, 9 predicted proteins | sample LakOneMetagenome_FD_187468 | JGI IMG/M metagenome (GOLD analysis project Ga0209023, IMG submission 187468) | Freshwater and sediment microbial communities from Lake Erie, Canada (SPAdes) (version 2) | ecosystem: Environmental > Aquatic > Freshwater > Lentic | place: Lake Erie, Canada | collected... | reverse complement strand
CAATTACATCAGGTACATTGCCCCAGATATTCTTTGTTCCCTTCGATGCCCACTCATCGGCAAGTTCGGCCATGGTGGAGGAAGGTGTGATCGGGTAGATGGCACACACTTCATTGATGCGGTATGCCACATAAGCAGCGGCTTCGTTTCCATCGATGGTTGCAACGGTTTTATTTTTATTTGACATTGTTGACAGCATTAACAGGTTCTGGAATCATTTCTATGGCGTGGCAGGGACATTGTTCGTAACATACCGCACAACCCGTGCAGGCATCGTAGTTGAACTTGTAGCGGTTACCCTTACCTAATTTGATGATCGCATCTTCGGGGCAGGCGCCGAAACAACCATCGCATTCAAAGCAGTTGCCACAACTCAAACACCGTTGTGCTTCAAACCTTGCTTCTTTTTCCGACAGCCCATGGATCACTTCATCAAAACTTTTTACTGCTACTGCAGGTGCCAGTTTATCCTGTTCTTTTTGCGGGGCATCCGTTTTGTACCACATGTGCAGTTTTTTGTAACTGGCCGTTTGATGCTTGTCGGGTTTCTGGTAAGGCTTCTGCATCAAATAACCATTGATGTATTTGGCCGCTTTCTTACCGTGGCCAATGGCAATGGTAGCGCTTCGGTTCTCCCCGGGCAACATATCGCCGCCGGCAAAAATGCCTTCACTGCCGGTCATGCGTTGTGCATCTATCAAAACTGTGCCGTCGTCATTAATGGTTACATCAGGAATGGAACGGAGAAAACCGGAATCGGTTTCCTGTTTGTTGGCATTGATCAGCACATCGGCTTCCACAATTTCAAACTCGCCGGTACCCACAGCCTTGCCCTTCTCTACTTTCATTATTTCGAGGATGATCTTCTTATTTTCTATCCGGCTGATGCTTCGGAGCAGTTGTACATCCACGCCTTCGGCCAGTGCATCGTCGGTTTCATAATCATAGGCCGGCATCATTTTTTTATCGCCGTAGAAATAAACGGCAGCTTCCGATCCAAAGCGTTTTATCATTCTTGAAATGTATAAGGCCAGTTTGCCGCCGCCATAAACCACCACTTTCTTTTTTGTGAAGGGCGAAGGATCTGTTTTAGATCTTTCAAAAAAAGAAAAGGCATCGGTCATGTACACCGAATTGTCGTGTTGAAATTCTTCGGGGCGGATGAGTTGTGCGCCGATGGAAACATACACCGCATCAAAATTGCCGGCTTGTTTTTCGGCCAGTACATCCTTTACTTTATGGTTCAGCTTTATGGTTACTTCCAGTTTTTTAATGCGGTCTATCTCTGCATCGAGAATATCTTTTGGCAACCGGTAATCAGGTACGCCGGTTCTTAATAAACCACCGGCTTCTTTACCGGCCTCATAAATTTCTACGGTGTGGCCCATTCTTGCCAGGTGATAAGCGGCTGAAAGTCCGGAGGGCCCGGCACCGATCACCAATACTTTTTTGTGGGTTGTGTAAGCAACAAACTGTATCGGCCAGTTTTGTTTGATCGCTTCATCGCCGATGTATCTTTCTACTGCGTGGATGTTGATGGTTGTATCGATGTGATTGCGGTTGCAACCGGTTTCGCAGGGTTTCACACAAACTCGGCCCATGATGGCAGGGAAAGGACAATCTTCCACAATTGCCTGGAATGCCTCAAAATAATTCCCCGACTGTGCGTAGGAAAGCCATGCCTGTATATTTTCACCCGCCGGGCAGGCGCTGTTGCAGGGGGGCATGAAATCCATGTAAACCGGGCGCCGGGAACGGCGGTGGCCGGTACCTTCTGCATGCGTGAGCAGGTCGACCGGTTTGGTGATGTCTGTTGAAGCCATGATTTAAGTTTTGAATGGCAATAATTATCAGCCTGTGAAAAGGCTGATTAAGTAACAGCAAAATATAGCCAATGCAGAAAAAGGAAGGTGACGTAATTCAAGGCAAAGACTGATATTTATCAGTCGTGCAGGCGGAAGAATGATAAACAGTTGAGTATGAAAAAAACGGTGGAGCTTGTTTCTATTCTTTTAATAGACTATCGAGTAAAGGAAGGCCCAGGTCTTTTGATGCCAGGTAATCCCGTAGTTTGGTCAATTCACTGGTATAACTTTCTTGTGAGTAATAACCAGTTAAAGAAACCGGGTAGCTGTAAACCTGGTTGAGCCATTGTGCATATTGTTTTGCAATGGCCAGTCCCTTGCTTTTGTCTCCGGCCTCAATAAAATAATAGACCAGGCTTCTTGCCATATTGATCTGGGTGGAATTTATTTTCGGACAGGCTGCATCTAATTTGTACAGCCATTTTTTAAAACTGGCCGTATCCTTTTTTTCCAGGTAGTACCGGAATATGCGGTAGTAAAGCGTAAAGAAAGTATTGTCGCCGTCAAAAGATACCAGGTCAGTATCATTGCTCAACACCGGCGTATATTTTTCAGTGATGAATTTCTCCAGTCCATTCACTTCTGTTTCGTTTTTTACTGATGGGGCCGGATTTGCCAGGATCAGCTTATACACGATGCCCTTTTGCATGAGGTTCTTCTCAAAAGGGTTTTGCGTGCTGGTAAAATAAATCGGCCGGCTGGCTACGTTGTTGAAAACAATATCGAATACGGCAATATCATTGAGAAAATAATAGTCCTCGCTAAGGTCAAAAGAAATGGTTTTTGGAACGCCGGTACCCGGATTGTTTTTAGAATAAACCCTGAATGTGAGTGAGGCACTTGCGTACGGATAGGTAGGGTAAGTGCCGGTTTCTGTGTGAGAGGAGGGATATCTTTTTGTATAAATTACTTTCAGGAATTCGTTTAAGGAGGCGGTCTTTTTTACATCGCCTGCTTTTTTATCCTTCGAAAAGTAAATAACATCGTTCTCCGGGTTTCTGAGAAAAGAATCAGGGACCGAAAGCGACAGCATTTTTTTCCGTTTGAACATATCGATGTAAACAGGCAGTCCCAGCAGGCTGTTGTTGATCACCAAAACATCTTTCCTGAAATCATATTTTTCCTGCACATACCAAAGCTGGTAGGTATCGTTATCGCCGTAAGAGAATAAGATCGCATTTGGTTCGCAGGAATTCAGGTAATTTTTTGCCTGCAGGATATAGGGTTCGGGCAGCGGCGCCTTCTCAATGTATTGCCTGGCCAGTTCATCGTTTCCGCACATGATCATCTGGTTATAGCCGTGCATGTACTCGTTAAATAATTTCAGGGTGCTGTTGCCAACGATCGTGTTATACGACGGGTCGATGCTGTTTAATTTATCAAACTGTACAATGGCATTATCAACGGCTTCTTTTACTTTGCCGATCCGCTGTGCGCTTGGGTATTCAAGCCTGTCTAATTTCCGGTGCAGGGTATCGTATTCAGGATACATGCCGCCGCTTTGATACCAGAGGTAACTGTTTGCAAGATTTATATAAGCCCTGCCCAGCGCATCATGCATCGTGTCTGAAAGGTCTTTTTGCGAACCAAAGTCTTTGATCATGTCGATATACCAGCCATTGTAACCATAATAGGCAATGCGTTCAAAGCCGTACCAGTCTGCCGTACTGCCGCCATTATTAAGGAACCGCTCAAGCTGTTTCTCCATATCAACATCGCCGGCTTTGGTATAATATTTACCCAGGTCGAGGTACTTATTTTCTGAAAAGGAGTAGAATAGTTTTTCTTCCAATGTTCTGTCGGATTGCATTTTATTTACCTGGAGCACATACCAGCCTTTTTTCTTTTTGGCAAAAGTGGTATAGTTCTCATACTCTTCCGACGCTTCGTAGGAGGAACAGAATTTTTTTATTACATCAATGTACGAGGGAACGGTATGCTGTGCATAAAGGGCAGCTGTGAGTAATATGCCGGAGAGTAGTAAGAATGTTCGTTTCACAATTATAAATATAACGAACCCATTGCAAAAGGCTGCAATGGGTTTGTTGTATGATTAAAATAAATTAGCTGATCTTTTCCAATACGAGTTTCTTCACTTCACTGATCGAGATCCTTTCCTGAGTCATGGTGTCCCGGTAGCGGATGGTAACGGTATTGTCTTCTTTGGTCTGGTGATCAATGGTTACGCAGAAGGGAGTGCCAATGGCATCCATGCGGCGGTAGCGTTTGCCGATGGCGTCTTTCTCTTCATAAAAACACATAAAACTGTTCTTACAATCATTCATCAGTTCCCGTGCAATTTCAGGGAGGCCGTCTTTTTTTAATAAGGGAAGTATGGCCAGTTTGGTGGGAGCAATTTTTGCCGGGATCTTTAAAACCACCCGGCTGTCCTCAGTTCCATCTTCCTTGGTCCATTTTTCTTCGGCATAGGCAAGGCTGATGATGGTGAGGAATAAACGGTCTAATCCCACAGAAGTTTCAACAACGTAGGGTATGTAGTTGCCATAAGGCTTTCCGTCTTCCTTCAGGTCGTTATCGAAGTATTGTATTTTCTTTTTGCTGAATTCCTGGTGTTGCTTCAGGTCAAAATCTGTTCTTGAGTGAATGCCTTCCAGTTCTTTCCATCCAAAAGGAAATTCAAATTCAATGTCGAGCGCTGCATCGGCATAATGTGCCAGTTTCACATGATCATGAAAACGTAATTTATCAGCAGGAATGCCAAGGCTTTCGTGCCACTTCTTTCTTTCTTCTTTCCAGAAGTTGTACCAGTCTTTTTGTGTGCCGGGGCGTACAAAGAACTGCATCTCCATCTGTTCAAACTCCCGCATACGGAAGATGAACTGCCTGGCCACGATCTCGTTGCGGAATGCCTTACCGGTTTGCGCAATGCCGAAAGGGATCTTCATACGGCCGGTCTTCTGCACATTCAAAAAATTCACAAAGATACCCTGGGCGGTTTCGGGCCGCAGGTAAACGATATTATCATCGGGGTTATCAGATGCCGCAGCGCCAAACTCTGTTTTGAACATCAGGTTGAACTGGCGAACGTCGGTCCAGTTAGCTGTTTTGCTGATGGCGCATTTAATATTATTGTCTTCGATCAGTTTTTTTAATCCTGTGTAATCATCTTTCGCCAGTAAAGCATCCATCGATGCCAATACCTCGTTTGCCAATTGCTCATTGCCAATTGCCCTTTGCTCGTCTGCGAAGGCTTCGATCAAATGATCAACCCTATACCTTTTATTGCTGTCTTTGTTATCGATCATCGGGTCGCTGAAATTATCCACATGACCGCTGGCCTTCCAGGTGGTGGGGTGCATGAAGATGGCGGCATCAATGCCCACGATGTTATCATGCAGCTGGGTCATGCTCTTCCACCAGTAATCCCGTATGTTCTTTTTAAGCTGGGCGCCGTTCTGGCCATAATCATATACCGCTGCCAGGCCATCATAAATTTCGGATGACTGGAAAATATAACCATATTCCTTGCAATGGGAGATCAACTCCTGGAAATTGTTTGCTTCGTTTGCCATAAGGCTGCAAAGATAATAGATGCAGTTCTAGAAGCTTAAAGAACTATTGAAAATTATCCTGCGGGCGGGGTTTCGGGTGTTTTGATCACGGTTTTTTCTTCGGGCTGCTGCTGAATTGACTGCGCAGATTCCACTTCTACCTGCTGCACCCATACCGCATAATTACTGGGATAGATCCTGGACCCGGTATGTACCGCATATACATGCGTAAACACAGCGCCAAAATATAAGATCATGGCCGAATAATAAACCCAGAGCAGCATCACGATCACGGAACCGGCTGTTCCATATGTTGACGACATTTTGCTGTGTCCTAAATAATACCCGATCAAAAATTTGCCCACCATAAAAAGAACAGCGGTAGTAAAAGCCCCGGCCCTTACATGTTTCCATTTAATACGGGCATCGGGCAATACTTTAAATATCATGGCGAACAGCAAGGCCGTAATACCAAAAGTGATGATAATATTAACTGCATATACCATGATCACCGTCAGATCGGGGAAAAGCCTGGTAAGGCGGATGATGAGCATATCCATCAACCCATTTACAAGCAGTGATACCAATAATAAAAAACCAAGACTTACCACAATGGAAAAAGAAAGCAGGCGGTTAATGAGCATTTTCAGGAACCCTTTCCCCTTACGTGGTTTGGCTTTTAATTTCCAGATATGGTTGATGGAGTCCTGTATCTCACTGAATACGCTGGTGGCACCTACCAATAAAGTAATAACGCCAACGGTGGTGGCAAATGTGCTGCTTTTCGATAAGGCAGCGCTGCGGATCGTTTCCTGTATCTGTAAAGCGGCATCCGTTCCTACAAACTCAGCGATCTGGTGGTATAATGTTCCTTCAATGGCAGCCCGGCCATAAAAGATATCGCTGACCGAAATGATGATGATGAGCATGGCAGGCAATGAAAAAATAGTATAAAATGCCAGGGCGGCGCTCAGTTTGAATACTTTGTTGTCGATGAAATCAGAGAAGGATTGTTTTGTTATCAGCCAGATATCTTTCGGCGAAAATTTCATGTTGTCATTTTAGTTTCTCGTTATCCCGGTGCCTTTCGCTGTCTCTTGTATTTTTCTTTTCAAAATTTTTCTGAAAGGCATCTGTAAGGTCAACTCCGGTTTGGTTGGCCAGGCATATCAGTACCCATAATACATCGGCCATCTCATCGCTGAGTTCTTTTCCTTTATCAGTTTCTTTAAAGGATTGTTCGCCATACTTCCTTACCATTAACCTCGATAACTCACCTACTTCTTCCATTAAGACGCCAAGATTGGTCAATTCGCTGAAATATTTTACGCCAACCGTTTTTATCCATTGATCAACCTGCTGTTGTGCTTCTTGTATTGTCATGATTGCACTGATTTTTACTAATTACACGAATTATAATACAACTCTTTTCCATGTCAAAGATCGTTCTCCAAAATTAATTACAAGTGCCAGCCGCATTCCAGATACTGCCAAATAGCTAAGGGCCTGGGCCATGTGTGCGTCTGTCAGGCATGTGGCCGATTTTACCTCTATAATTATTGAGTCGAAAACAACAAAGTCGGCATAATAAGGATTTCGTAATACCTGGTCTTTATATTTTACAATAAATTTTTGTTCTCTCTTAAAAGGGATACCCGCCTCTGTAAAGTCAATTTCCATTGCATCCTTGTAATTGATTTCTTTTAATCCCATGCCCAGCGCCTTATGTATATTCATACAAATTCCAACTATCTTAAATGCCTCCTCTTTATATAAAAGATCTGCCATTTCAAATGCCAATTAGTGTAATTAGTAAAAATTCGTGTAATTAAGTTACTCCTTGTTTTTTGTGTCAATTATAATAGTTACCGGCCCATCGTTCAGCAACAGAACCTTCATATCGGCTCCGAACTCTCCTGTAAATATTTTCTTGCCAAGATCATTCTCCAGCTGAAGGACCATTTTTTTATAAAGCGGAATGGCGATCTCCGGTTTGCTTGCTTTAATGTATGAAGGCCGGTTGCCTTTTTTGGTAGAAGCCTGCAACGTGAACTGGCTTACCAGTAAAATATCGCCGCCGGTATCCTTTACCGAGATATTGGGTACTTTATTCTCATCATCAAAAATGCGGAGGTTCACGATCTTGTTGCTGAGCCATTCAATGTCTTCGTTATTGTCGGCATCTTCCATACCGACTAAGACCAGCAGCCCTGTTTTAATTTCCGACTTTATTTTGTCATCAATGGTTACACTGGCTGCTGTTACTCTTTGTATCACTGCTTTCATGGGTAAATATTATTTTATCCTGTTGGCGGCAAAGAGAAATATTGCTGCCAATACAAGCGGTATCCAGAAAAAACCATGCAGGCCATTTTCCTTTGCAACAGTCAGGTACATCAGCAATGCAGCTGCAATACAGATGAGTGCAAGCAGCGAGAACCATTTTTTCTTATCCATATTTTATTTTTATAAAACTACTCATTTAAAACGGCCGAATGAAATCAGGAGACACCGGCTCATTACCGGAACAAAAAACAAAAAATGCAGTAAAATCAACCGGTTGAAGTTTTAATGAAATTTCCAAGATTTTTTATTAAAAAATTTTCCGCAAACCGGGGAAAAATGACCAAAAGCCCTGCCGGTTTGCGTCTTCAAAATTATCCACCAAATGTTAATATTTAACGGTTTGTTTGTTCAGGCGTAAAAGATATTTTCGTTTGCTTAACAATTACTTAACCCCACTAATCAAGCACTATTATAGTTTATGTCAAAGAAAAACCAATCTGTAAAAGGACTGCAGTTTACCCGTCAGTTTACCAAAGACGACGTTAGTCCTTTCGATATGTTCGAGTACGATTACCGCACCTCTGTGATCAAAAATCCTACAGGCGAAATTGTTTTCCAGATGGACAATGTAGAAGTCCCGAAGCAATGGAGCCAGATCGCAACGGATATTCTGGCGCAGAAATATTTCCGCAAAGCCGGCGTTCCAAAAGAAGACGGAACAACCGGGCGGGAAACAACTGTTAAACAGGTTGCACATCGTATGGCGCATTGCTGGCGGGTTTGGGGCGAACGCTGTGATTATTTTGCAACGCCGAACGATGCACAGATCTTTTATGATGAACTGGTGTATTCCATTTTGAACCAGGCCTGCGTACCTAATAGTCCGCAATGGTTCAACACAGGATTACATGAAGTATATGGCATCACCGGTAAACCACAGGGACATTATTATGTGGATGCCAAAGACGGCCAGCTGAAAAAATCAGCCAATGCGTATGAACGTCCGCAGCCACATGCATGCTTTATATTAAGTGTGAACGACGACCTCGTTAATGAAGGTGGTATCATGGACCTTTGGGTACGTGAAGCAAGGATATTCAAATACGGCAGCGGTGTTGGAACCAACTTCAGCAGCATACGCGGCGAAGGAGAAAAATTAAGCGGCGGCGGCACATCGAGCGGCTTAATGAGTTTCCTGAAAATCGGCGACCGGGCAGCAGGTGCCATTAAAAGCGGCGGCACCACAAGAAGGGCGGCTAAAATGGTTTGCCTCGACCTGGATCACCCCGAAATTCAAAACTTCATCAACTGGAAAGTGGAAGAAGAAGATAAAGTGGCCGCCCTGATAGCCGCCGGTTATCCCAGCGATTACGAAGGAGAAGCATACCGCACGGTAAGCGGACAGAACAGCAACAACTCCATCCGCATACCCAATGATTTCTTTGATGTGCTGGATAATGACGGCGAATGGGAACTGAAGGCAAGAAGTGATGGCCGTGTGATGAAGAAGGTAAAAGCAAAAGAATTATGGAACCAGATCAACTATGCCGCATGGCGCTGTGCTGATCCGGGTACACAATACGATACCACTATCAATGAATGGCATACCTGCCCGGAAGGTGGTGCGATCAGGGCTTCTAATCCCTGCAGCGAATATATGTTCCTGGATAACACGGCTTGTAATTTAGCCAGTGTGAACCTTCGCCGGTTTTTTGACGAGAGCAACAACACATTTAATGTAGCCGGGTTTGAACATACCTGCCGTTTGTGGACCGTGGTTTTGGAAATATCTGTATTGATGGCGCAGTTCCCTTCCAAAGAAGTGGCGCAGCTTTCGTACGATTACAGAACACTTGGCCTTGGGTTTGCAAACCTTGGTTCTATGCTGATGGTAAGCGGCATTGCTTACGACAGCGAAGAAGCAAGAGGAATTGCCGGGGCCATCACCGCCATCATGACCGGTGTTTCTTATAAAACATCGGCAGAAATGGCCAGCTTCCTGGGGGCATTTGATAAATACGAAGAGAATAAAGAACACATGCTGCGTGTGATGCGTAATCACCGTGCGGCTGCATATGATGCCACCGAAGCTTATGAAGGCATCCGCATAAAGCCACAAGGCATCAATGCAAAATATTGCCCTGATTATTTATTGAAAGCGGCCACCAAAGCATGGGATGATGCCGTTCAGCTTGGTGAAAAATACGGCTACCGCAATGCACAAACAACGGTGATCGCTCCAACCGGAACCATTGGTCTGGTAATGGATTGCGATACCACCGGTGTGGAACCGGATTTCGCTTTGGTGAAATTTAAAAAATTAAGCGGTGGTGGTTATTTCAAGATCATCAACCAGAGTGTACCCCAGGCGCTGCGTAATTTAAAATACAGCGAAAAAGAAATTGAAGAGATCGTTGCGTATGCAAAAGGGCATGCTTCACTGGATAAAGCACCGTTCATCAATACCAAAACATTACTGGAGAAAGGATTCACCATTGAAGACATCGATAAGCTGAATGCAGCATTGGGTGCCGCATTTGAAATAGGATTCGTTTTCAATGTGTATACATTGGGCGAGACCTGCCTGGAGCGCCTGGGCTTTACGCCAGACCAATACGGCGACTTTAACTGGAGCCTGCTGGAAGCACTGGGATTCAGCGACGAGGAAATTGAAGCAGCCAATATATATATATGTGGTACCATGACCGTGGAAGGAGCTCCTTACCTGAAAGAGGAACACCTGCCTGTTTTTGATTGCGCCAACAAATGCGGACAAATAGGCGAACGCTACATACATGCACACGGGCACATCCGTATGATGGGTGCAGCGCAACCTTTCTTAAGCGGCGCCATTTCAAAGACCATCAACCTGCCAAACGAAGCAACACAGGAAGACATTGCGGATGCGTACCGCCTGAGCTGGGAACTTGGTTTAAAAGCCTGCGCCCTGTATCGCGACGGTTCTAAATTATCACAGCCATTAAGCAACAAGAGCGATAAGAAAAACAGTTCGACTAAGCTCACTGCAATGGATGAGCCCATCAGCGAAGAAAGTGCTGCTGCCCTGGCTGCCGACATCAGTACCATGGTTGACATGGGTAAGCTGACCATCGACGACCTGCTGGATGAAATGAACAAACGTGTGCAGAGCAGTGCCGATACCACCCTCAAACGTCAACTGGCAATGATCGTGGAAAGAAGGGCATTACCTGCCAAGCGCCGCGGCTTTACACAAAAAGCAAAGATCAACGGGCAGGCATTGTTCCTGCGTACCGGCGAATACAACGACGGAACATTAGGTGAAATATTCATCGACATGGCCAAGGAAGGCGCTACCATGCGCAGTATGCTCAACTGCTTTGCCATTGCCATATCCATCGGACTTCAATACGGTGTTCCTCTGGAAGAGTACGTAGAGAAATTTGTGTTCACCCGTTTTGAACCAAGCGGTATGGTAGACCACCCGAACATCAAGAGCGCAACTTCCATCATCGATTTCATCTTCCGCTCACTGGCGTATGAATACCTGGGCAGGAACGACCTGGTTCATGTACTGGACACACCCGAAGTGCAGAACCAGGGCAACGAACCCTGGGACCAGGATACGCCAACCATTGGCGAACGTAAGCCTGAACTGAGTGAAGTAAGGGTGCTTAGCACACAAGCAGCCCCTTCAAAAGCACAGCACCGCACGGCTCATAAAAAAGCCGAGAAGGGACTGGATGCCGTGAATGCAGCAGCCAAGAGCATGCAGAGTGATGCGCCGGCCTGCAATACCTGCGGACACATTACCGTACGCAGCGGCACCTGCTACAAATGTTTGAATTGTGGTAATAGTATGGGATGTAGTTAAATAAAGCACAGCATAAACAAACGACGCCACTCGAAAGAGTGGCGTTTCTTAGATTTATTAAAAAGCTCTTTGTATAAAAATATTAAGGTGTCTACTACTAATAGACACCTCAATACGTAAACCACTAGCGTAAGATTAGTGGAATTGTTAACCTTTTAATTTTTTCGATATGAAAAAAGAAAAAGGAAGACCTGGCTATACGGAAATCTTCTGTACCTCGATTCTAAAAAACGGTAAGAGGATATATCCGACAAAATCCAGATTCTTTCATTTTTGGGTCAAGAAAAAATAATCTTGACAATTTTCAAGAGGCAGGAAACTGCCTCTTTTTTATTTATACAATGTTATAGCACTGGACTCAAATAAACAATAGCCAAAAAAAATTTTTTTTCTTTTCTACTCACAAGTTACTCAGAATTCATTTTTTTGTAGTTAAGAATAAAGGAGTTATGAAAAATGTGGATATGTTAATTCTAAAAAATGACCTCTTAAACCAAATTTACTTCTTCTTCACAAAATCCCTCAGATAACTGCAGCTGTTAAAAGCCTCTTTATAAAAAGCCGTGTTGCCGTATTCTTTTACAAACTGGGGAAAGTACTTGTTATTCAT
>Ga0209023_10006638_pt1 | contig 12126 bp, 7 predicted proteins | sample LakOneMetagenome_FD_187468 | JGI IMG/M metagenome (GOLD analysis project Ga0209023, IMG submission 187468) | Freshwater and sediment microbial communities from Lake Erie, Canada (SPAdes) (version 2) | ecosystem: Environmental > Aquatic > Freshwater > Lentic | place: Lake Erie, Canada | collected... | reverse complement strand
ATTCGCCTATAACGCCACCAAGGCCGTCCGGGACTATGTCCAGGAGCTGCGCGACAAGGGCCTGAAACCGCGCCTGGCCAGCCTGAACGACCACTACATCGTCCGCACGCGCAGCGTCGGTGCCAGGAACCAGTCCCTCATCGCCCATAGCGAGGCGGAAGCCATCGACCTCAAGCATCGCCTCGAAAGCGAATTGCGGCGCGGCCTGTTCATCGACTACGGTAGCGGCCAGAAGGCAAGTCTGGCCGACCTCATGGTGCGCTACCTGCGCGAGGAAGCACCGCGCCACAAGAGCTTTGAAGTCGAAGGCTACAAAATCAACGCGCTGCTGGAAGATGCCGGCCTGCCCCGGGAGGACCTGGCGGCCATCGTGGCGGCACACCCCAACCCGCATCCGAAGGTCGCCAGCATGAAGATGCGCGAGGCTACCGGGACGCGCGTCGGCCAGCCATCCGAAACGGGCAAATTCATCCGCAAGCCGTTCGCCGCCGTCGTGCCTGACGATTTCACGGACTACATCGATGAGCGCTGCCAGGTCGTCGCGCCGGCCACCGTGGACCGGGAAATCGACTTGTTCTCGGCGGTGTGTCACCTTGCCATCGACACCTGGCGCATCCACGTCCTGAAGAATCCGATGGACGGCGTGCGCCGCCCGCGTTATTACAATGAGCGCGACCGTCGGCTGTCGCTGGACGAGGAAGCGCGGTTGCTGGCCGCAGCACGCAATGAGGACCGCGAACAGTCCATCGAGCGGCGCCTCGAACAGCTGATGCAGGACGAACGGAAGGAAGCGGACGGCACCGCGACCACTTACCGCCGCAAGCAGATTGTCAAAGATGCCCGCCTGCGCTACCGGCATGAAGCCGAGGCTACCTACACTCACCTGCCCCTGTTCGAGACTTTCATCCACTTCCAGTTGATGACTGGGGCGCGCCGCAGCGAAACGCTGACGCTGACCTGGTCGAACGTCAACCTGGACGAACAGACCGGCTATCTGCCGGAAACAAAAAATGGCAGAGCCAGGAAGCTGCCCCTGCGCCGCGACCTGGTCGAGATGCTGCGCCAACTTCCACGCAACGGCGACCTCGTTTTCCCGCTCAGCGTGGACGGCCTACGCAAGGCATGGGCGCGGATGTGCGCAAACGCCGGATTAACCGGCGCCGCCGAACTGCGCGTGCACGACCTGCGCCATGAGGCGATTTCCCGCGTCGCCGAGGCAGGCAGCAATACGCCTGGCGGCTTCTCGCTGGTCGACCTCCAGCACTTCAGCGGCCATCGCGATGTGCGCATGCTGCTGCGCTATGCCCATCTATGCACGCAAAGCCTTGCCAAGCGTCTGGACGCGGCGTTCGCGGATGATGCGCAGTCGACTACGCACCACGGCGTGCGAAGGCTAAAAAAGGGCACGTCAATCAAGTTGGGCGATGTGCTGAACGAGTCCGCCACCAGCTCCCCGCGTGAAAACGACGATGACAAGCACGGAACAGAGCCGTTGGTGAACACGATTGCCCGGCCAAATTCTGGCAAAAACGTCATCCACGTTGTCTTTGGTAAGCGAGTTGCCTGAGAAGCCAACGTGAACTAGACGCTATCTGGCCGGGTCAGGCCACCGCCCACTCTGCGGACAATGACTCGGCCTGCTGCAGCACGGTGTCCGTCGCCTCTTCTTGCCGGTCCGGCGGATACTTGTAACGGCGCAACAACGTTTTGACCATCACGCGCAGCTTGGCCCGCACAGTTTCTCGCTTTGCCCAATCCACGGTGACGGACTTGCGCAGGTTCTGCACGAGCTCAACCGCAATTTTCTTCAGCGTCGCGTCACCCAGCTCACGCACCGCAGCCTCATTCATTGCCAATGCATCGTAAAACGCCATCTCGTCACTGTTCAACCCGAGGCTTTCACCCCGCTCGGCCGCTTGCTGAAACTTTTTCGCCATCTCAATGAGCTCTTCGATGACTTGGGCCGTCTCGACAGCACGGTTGCGGTAACGCGTCAGGCTCTGCTGCAGCAGCTCCGAAAACTTGGCGCTCTGCACCACGTTAGTATTGAAGCGCGACTTAATTTCTCCCTTCAACAGCCGCTCCAGCAGTTCGACGGCCAGGTTGCGTTCCTTCATGTGGCGCACGTCTTCGAGGAACTCATCGGACAGCACGCCGATGTCGGGCCGCTTCAGGCCAGCGGCCGAGAAGATGTCGATGACCTCGTCGCTGACCACCGCGCGACTGATGATTTGCCGCAGGGCGTGCTCCTTTTGCTCGTCGGTCAGCTTCTTGTCGGTGCCCGCATGCTTGGTCAGCGCCGCCTTCACCGCCTGCAGGAAGGCCAGCTCGTCGCGGTAGGCCAGCGCCTCGTCCAGGGTGCAGCACAGCGCGAAGGCCTTGCTCGCGGCCAGCACCGTGTCGGCGAAGCGCTTCTTGCCGTCGTCCAGCCCCAGAACATGGTTGGCCACTACCGGCAACAGCTGCCAAGCCTTGCTGCGGAAGTCGGTGTACTCGACGCCGTGCAGCATGTCGTGCACCACGTCCATCTGCTCCTGCAACACGGCCAACGCATCGTGCGCGTCGATGGTCGGCTTGCCGCGCCCGTGGGCCTGCGTGTAGTCAGCCAGGGCCGCCTTCAGCTCGTTGGCGATGCCGATGTAGTCCACCACCAGGCCACCAGGCTTGTCCTTGAAGACGCGGTTCACCCGCGCAATAGCCTGCATCAGGTTATGGCCGCGCATGGGCTTGTCCACGTACATCGTGTGCAGGCAAGGCGCGTCGAAGCCGGTGAGCCACATGTCGCGCACAATGACCAGCTTGAACGGGTCGGCTGGGTTCTTGAAGCGCGTCTCCAGGCGCTTGCGCACGTCCTTGGGGTAGATGTGCGGTTTCAACAGCGCCTTGTCCGAGGCCGAGCCGGTCATCACCACCTTGATGGCGCCCTGCATCGGGTCGTCGCTGTGCCATTCAGGCCGCAGCGCGACGATGGCGTTGTAGAGGTGCACGCAGATGTCGCGGCTCATCGCCACGACCATCGCCTTGCCATCCATGGCCGTGAGTCGGTTCTCGAAATGAGCCACGATGTCGGCCGCCACCTTCTGGATGCGCGGCGGCGCGCCGACCAGTTGCTCCAGCGCCGCCCAGCGGCGCAGCTTGGCAACCTTGGCAGCGTCGCCTTCCTCGTCCTCGGTCAGCTCGTCCACCTCGTCGTCGAGCTGACCGACATCGGCCTCCTTCAGCTCCAGCCGGGCCAGTCGGCTCTCGTAGTAGATAGGCACGGTTGCGCCATCGCGGACCGCCTGCTCGATGTCGTAGATGTGGACGTAGTCGCCGAACACGGCGCGCGTGTCGCGGTCGCTCAGGGAGACCGGCGTACCGGTGAAAGCTACGAAGGTCGCACCCGGCAGCGCGTCGCGCAGGTGCTGCGCGTAGCCATAGCGCACGGCGCTGGCGGCCTGGTACTCAGCGCGCGGCTCGGCCACTTGCAGCGCTTGGCATTCGTTGGCCGCAGGCTCGGCCGGCTTGCCCTTACCCGCGCCCTTGCCGTTGACCAGCCGCGCCTCGAAGCCGTACTGCGTGCGGTGCGCCTCGTCGCAGATGACAACGATGTTGCGCCGGTCGGAGAGCACGGGGAAGCTGTCCTCGTCTTCGCCCGGCGTGAACTTCTGGATGGTCGTGAAGATGATGCCGCCCGAGGGCCGGTTGGCCAGCAGGCGGCGCAGCTCGGGCCGCGTATCGGCCTGTGCCGGCGTCTCGCGCAGCATCTCACTGGCGGCGGCGAATACGCCGAAGAGCTGGTTGTCCAGGTCATTTCGGTCGGTTACCACCAACAGCGTCGGATTGCCCATGTCCGGGTGCGCCATCAGCGCGCCGGCCAGGCAGGTCATCTCGATGCTCTTGCCGGCGCCCTGCGTGTGCCAGACGACGCCGCCCTTGCGCGTACCGCCCGGCTTTGATGCCGTCAGTACGCTCTGCACCACTGCCCGCACCGCGTGGAACTGGTGGTAGCCGGCCACCTTCTTGACCAGCCGGCCATCGTCCTCGAACAGCACGAAGTGGCGCAGGTACTCCAGCAGCAGTTCGCGCTGGCAAAGGCCCAGCACCAGCGTCTCCAGTTCGCGCATCGCGCCAAGAGGGTCGGTGGCCAGGCCGTCGATGGTGCGCCACGCCATGAAACGCTCGCGGTCGCTTGTCAGCGAGCCCATGCGCGCCTGGATGCCGTCGCTGATGACCTGCAGCACGTTGGCGTGGAAAAGGTCGGGGATGTCCTGCTGGTAGGTCTGGAGCTGGTTCCACGCCGCCCAGATGTCGGCGTCCTCGTCACCCGGGTTCTTCAGCTCGAACAGTACCAGCGGCAGGCCGTTGACGAACAACAGCACGTCGGGCCGGCGCGTCTGCTTTGGCCCCTGGACGCTGAACTGGTTGACAGCCAGCCAATCGTTGGCCGCCACGTTGGCGAAGTTCAGCAACCGCACGCGGTCGCCACGCGTCTCGCCATCCTTCTGGAACTCGACCGGCACGCCGTCCACCAGCCAGCGGTGCATCTGGCGGTTGGCGTTGACCAGGCCCGGCACGTTGGGGCTGAGCACACGGCGCAGCGCGTCATCGCGAGCGCCTGGCGGGATGTGCGGGTTCAGCCGCGCGATGGCCGCGCGCAGCCGGCCGGCCAGCACCACCTCGCGGTAGCTGTCGCGCTCAAGGCCGGGCGTCCTGGCATCGGGCGGGGAGATATCGGGGCCGTGGGCCGTAGCCCAGCCCAGGTCGACCAACCATTCGAGCATGGCTTGTTCGACAGCGCACTCGCTGATGCCGCTCATACGCTGACCTCTTCGAGTTGGGCTTGGGCTTCGGGGAGGCAGAGCTTGCCGGAGATGAGACGAGGAAGTAGAGAGTCACGAAGCTCAGCCAGACTGCGCGCACGTTTTGTGTTTGCCGCGACGGAAAGCAGCAACGGTGACGCGATAGCGTCGAAGGCCTCAAGCACTGGCTTCGGCGGCAACACACATGTCGTGCTGTGTACAAGCTCCGGCCGCACGGCCGGATATGCGCCTCCATCTGCCAATGCCGAAAGTCGGTCGATGTTCTCGTCTCGCGTCGCCCCTAAATAGACAAACGCTGCAGCAGACGGGCTTGTCGGGGACAGAACCGCGAAGCCAGTGCTACCTGTCAGCCCCGCCTCAGCCTCGGCAATGAAACCAAACGAACGATTCCCGGGACGGACCGTACCAACGAGTGTGTCGCCGGCTTTCAACTCCCTGCGTGCCCGGCTCGGAGCTTCGGCAAAGAAGTAGCGCTGTGGCGGGTCAAAGACGTTTGATTTAACACCTGCAAGGTCGACGTACGCCACCTCCGCAGGTGCGCGACGCGTGGTCCAGGATGCCGCATTCAGCGCGGAGAAGTCAGCCAGAGTGCCTGCACTCCACCCCTGCGGAATCAACCACAGCGCCGACTCCTCGAACTCGGCGGGGAACAGCGCCGCCGTCGCGGCGCCCATGCCTTCAGGCTCGCGGCCCTCGGCCTTGGCGCGGACAGGGTCGAAGTCGATGAACCAGCTCTTAAACAGGGCTTGGGCGATGGATTCGAGGGTGGCGTTAGTTTGGCGCAGGAGGTCAATGCGGTCGTCAATCTGCGCCAGAAAACAGCCAACGCTTGTCTGAACGGCTGGCGGCGGTACCTCAACTTCGATGGATGAGAGGATGGACTGATTGATGAGTGGCTGCCCCGAGCCGGCACGCCACCGGTTCAAATCGAGCATGCGTAATAGGCAGAAGGCAAAGTAGGGATGGGTACCCGGATTCGCTACCGCCCGAATCGCGTTATCTGTAACCCAACATGGCTCAGACGAAAAGTGAACTGCCCCACAATAGGAACCCACCCGCCCAATGACTATCGTTGCCGCCGGTGAATTGGACTGACCGCTCCTTCCAATTGCACCGTTTGCGCCAAAAACAACGAACCTGCCGCAGTCATCGCGCTCTGGGCTCGTCCTTCCATTGGCGAAAGAGAGCAACCGTCCGAGGGTTGTCGGCAACCATTCAGACGCCATAGCCCAGTGCCCCCAATTTCTCTCGAATCACCATATCTAGCTCAGCCCCCTTTGCCATTTGCTCAGCGAGTTGCGCGGTCAGTCGCTCCATCTTCTCGTCGAACGCCTCGTCGTCGTCCTCGGACGCCTCGGCGCCCACATAACGCCCCGGCGTCAGCACATAGCCGTGCTCGGCAATCTCAGACAACTTCACGGCGCGGCAGAAGCCGGGCACATCGGCATAGGGCTCGTCCGTGCCGTCCTCGCCATCAGCGCGCCAGCAGTGCACGGTGGCGGCGATGCGCGCCACGTCCTCGTCGTCGAACACGCGGTTCACGCGCGTGGCCATACGGCCGAGCTTGCGGGCGTCGATGAACAGCACCTCGCCGCACCGGTCACGGCCTCGCTTGCCGCCCGGTACAGCCGCGCCGCTTTTATCCTTGGCCAGGAACCACAGGCAAGCCGGAATCTGCGTGTTGAAGAAGAGCTGCGGCGGCAGCGCCACCATCACGTCCACCACGTCGGCCTCGACCATCGCACGGCGGACGGAGCCCTCGTTGTTCTGGTTGCTGCTCATGCTGCCGTTGGCCAGCACCACGCCGGCCTGGCCGCGCGGGCTCAGGTGGTGCAGGATGTGTTGCAGCCAGGCGTAGTTGGCATTGCCAGCCGACGGTGTGCCGTAGGCCCAGCGCCGGTCTTCGGCCAGGCGGTCGCCACCCCAGTCGCTGATGTTGAAGGGCGGGTTGGCCAACACATAGTCGGCACGCAAGTCGGGGTGCTGGTCGCGGTGGAAGGTGTCGGCTGGCTCCTTGCCCAGGTCGGCCGCAAAGCCCCGAATGGCGAGGTTCATCGCCACCAGGCGCCAGGTGGTGGGATTGGCCTCCTGGCCATAGATACTGATGTCGTCGGCCTTGCCACCGTGCGCCTCGATGAACTTCTCGCTCTGCACAAACATGCCGCCTGAGCCGCAACAGGGGTCGTAGACGCGGCCCTGGTGCGGCGCCAGCACCTCGACCAGCACTTTCACCACGGAGGCCGGCGTGTAGAACTGGCCGCCCTTCTTGCCCTCGGCGCTGGCGAACTGGCCGAGGAAGTATTCGTAAACCTCGCCAAGCAAGTCTTTCGCACGGTGGCCTTCGCCAAAGCCTATTGTGGAAACCAGGTCGACCAGCTCGCCCAGGCGGCCGGGCTCGAGCTGGGTGCGTCCGAAGCGCTTGTCGAGGATGCCTTTCAGGGGAGGATTATCGGCCTCGATGGCTTCCAGCGCGATATCGATACGCACGCCGATATCCGCCTGCTTGGCTTGGGTGCGGATGGCCTCCCAGCGCGCCGACGCCGGCACCCAGAAGACGTTGGCCATCGTGTAGTAGTCGCGCTCCTCCAGCGCCTCGGCGTGGTCCGCCACGTCAGGCAGGTAGAGGTCGCCGGCTTCGTCTTTGAACGCGGCCAAGAGCTGGGTGCGACGCTCGTCGAAGGCGTCGGAGATGTACTTGAGGAAGATGAGGCCGAGGACGATGTGCTTGTACTCGGCCGCGTCCATGCTGGAGCGCAGCTTGTCAGCGGCAGCCCATAGGGTTTTCTTGAGGTCTTGATTCATTGAACGCGAAAAGTAATTTTTCGTAAATAATGGACAATCATACCGGACAGCAATGCCGAGGTCACTTTGTAACCGTGGGTTGACAGTAAAGCGCCGTATTCCTGGAGCACTTATGCGCAACACCGTTGTGCCGGCCCCGCAAGACGCAGTCGCGCAGTCACCGGCCCCAAGCCGGTGACGTCAGGGCGCCGCGCCACGCCCCGCGTGGTGTGGGGCAAGGGCGTCCAGCCCGCAGCCCAGCCCATCGTGCCCGGCCCCAGCCGGGTCGATGGGCTGCCGGGGGGAGCCGCGAATCGCTGAACGCCCCAGCGTTCAGAAGCCCGCCCACGGGCTGGCAGATTCGTGGGGGGGCATGGCCCCGGCGCCCCGGGCAGCGCGCGGGCATCGTAGTCAAGTCAAGCGAAGCGCGGACCGCAGGCGCCAGCCGGAGTCGGCAACGCGTCCAGCGGGGCAGAGTGAGTACGATGCCCGCGCGCAGCGTGGGGCGCCCGCCGTTGGGAGCACGGGCTTCGTCCAGAAGCCCGAACCGCCGGCCAGACGTCCAGTCTGGCGTAAAGGCGGTGGTGCTCCCGCCGCGCGAGCGGCTTCGCCTCCCCTGTTCGCTCCCCGGCGAACAGGCAATCGAACAGCGTTCGGGCGCTATACGGGTTATCGACATCACGAAGAGATAACCCTATGAAAGTGAAGGACGGACGGGCAATCGCCCACGACAACGAAGTGCGCGTGTTGCGCGCCCTGCACCGCTTCGGCTGGCTGCGCACTCGCGACCTGGCCGCACTGGTGTGGCAACGGTGGCAAGCGCGCCCTCTCAGCGAACCGGATTTCCGGCCACCGGCAGCGTCGGCTTCCGGGCTGAGGATGGCGCAGCGGACTATGTGCCGGCTATTCAAGGCGCGCCAGGTGCTGCGCGGTCAGGCGCCGAATGGCAGCGTGATTTATGCGCTCGCCGAAGCCGGAGCCCGACGCTTGCAGCGCCTGGGCGTGCCGGCAAAGTCCGGCAAGGACCTGGTGCGTAGCTTCAGCAGCGCGCAGTTCCGGCACCGGTGCATTGCGAACGAAATCGCCATCGGCGCCATCATCGCTGGTCTGCGGGTTTCGACGGAGCGCGAGATTGCGCAAAACCTCTGGTTTGGTGGCGACGCCGGCATCGCCGGCAAGAAGCCAGACGTATTGCTGCACCACAGCGGACAAGTCTGGCTTGTGGAAGTGGAGAAGAGCCGAAAGAATGCTAAAGACTATGCGCAACTGCTGCGGTGGCTGGAACAGGTGGGCATCGACGCACTGCGCCCCTCAGGTCCTGCGTTACTAGACAAGGGCCTACGCTGGGCAAAGGTCGTATTCGTCTGCACGCCAGCATTCCAGGCAAGGCTCTGCCGCGACCTTGCAGCTGCAGGTTGGAAAAAGAATGCAATCGACAGCGTCATCATGTTCAAGCCGTCGCTATACTCATTCGAGGACATAGTATTTTCATCTTGAGGTATGGGAGCGGCCTGGGTCGGTACCGCTCCGACAGCCTGATTCTCGTCCCGGCACAAATCTCGCCGGGCGCCCCGCCGGACGCGTCACCGACCCCGGCGGGGTTTTTCGTTTAAGGGCCACATCCGACGCGCCACACCCCTGGCTGGGGGCTAGGCGCTGCTATCTGATATGGTTTTTGTCTCACGCGATGGTGTCGGGGACCAGCAGGCCGCTCTTCAAGCGCCGATAGAAGGTCGCCCGACTGATGCCTTGCGCGGCCCAGGGTTCGCCCTCGGCCGTGCGTGTGGCCGGGCGGCCGCCGCGCTTGCCGCGCGCGGATTGGATGGCCGAGAATTTTTCATCGCTGAACTGCCGCCAGGTCCACCTCGCCACACTTCTCGACACGGCCTTTACTTCCGAAAATGACAGTGGGGGCGTGAAAACGTTGAGCTTTTCCGCTTGCCCGAGAACAGCGCGCTGCCAGTGCTCGGACGTAGCGGCATTACGCTTGTATTCCCTCACCCACTGGTATGACCAAGCGCGAAGCTCGTCGAACAACATGCAATTGCGGCCCAGCCCAAGCGTTTCACGCGGCGCACGGCGCTTGGGTAATTCGACGTATTCGGCCAGCTCGGCCAGCTCATAGAGCCGTTGCACCCACAACGTCCGCCAAGCCTCGTGGAAGGGATTTTTCGCTATGAGACCGGCGTAGCCCGGGTCGGCACCAAGCTTCGCAAGGAACGCTTGCTGCACTGCCGCCGCATAGCGAATAGGAGCATCGCGCGCGGCATCGCTCATGCCGATAGGTGTCACAAGGCCGTAAAACAGATGGGCATGGGCATTCGCCGGATTGATGACCGTTAGCGTTGGCGGTGGCAGATTGGCCTTTTCCCAGGCGTACGCTGCTCCTCGATAGTCGAGGTCAAAAATCAGCCACGCCACCTCGAGCGGCGCGTTGGGCTGGAGATGCCTGAACTGCAACGCAGTGGCGGTTGGGCGAACGACAAGTCCGCGAGTAAGGTCATTGGCACAGTACGGCCGGCGTGGAAGCCGGGCTTGAAAAATAGTGGAGGTATCCATCGGGGCTTGCGCCCCGGCGGTGCGTTACTTCAAAAATGTCCTTGTACTGCGAAATCCCCAATGGTTGTCCTCATGCGCATGCCGGGGCTTTTCTATCAGGTGGTTAATAGACGCGCGCCAGCGACTGTCCGCGTGTTTGGACGCGGGGCCGGCAGTTGCGCGAGTTGGAATCGACCGCCCGGTCCGCGCTTAAGCCAGCAACGGGGTCGGGGAGGCAGGTAGTTGGTCTTGGCAAAATCAAGCGCGATGTAGTGCGCTCGTTCGACTTCGGAAATCGCGTGCTGGGTGGCTGTCTTCTCGTCCATCCTTGACAGGTTCAGTTGCCAGCGCGCGCCATCGACCAGGGCGCTGGAGCCGCGCGCGGCATGCTGCGAGCCGACATCGGCGGCGGACGCTCGGTTGGCATGGTGGATGCCCAGCACGGCGGCGCCGGTGGCCTTGGCCAGCTTCTCCATGGCGACGACGAAGTTCGTCATATCGGTGCTGTTGTTCTCGTCGCCGCCGTGCATGCGGCGCAGCGGGTCGATGATGACGAGCCGAGCTCCGTCGGCCAGCGTACAGAGTTCGTCGTAGAGCGCAGTCGTCCCGTCATCGGCAACCAGGGTGCAGGATTCGCCCGCCATCGGCAGCAATACAAGATTGCGATAGAGGTCAGGACAAGCTCGCTCGTCCAGCGACAGCAGGCAGCGGACGCGCTCGGCAAGCAGGCGCGCGGACTCTTCGCCCGCAAGGAAGACGACCTTGCCGGGCAAGGATGGCGGGAACAGCCCGCCGGCGACCGGACGGCCAAGCGCCAGGGAGGCGGCAAAGTCGAGCGCCAGCTGCGATTTGCCCGTCGCTCCCGGCGCAACCAGGAGGCCGAAGGTACCAGGCAACAGGCCGGGCAGCACGAAGTCGAGCGGCGGCAAGGGAGCAGACAGCGTCCAGGCAAGGTCCAGTGGTTTCAACGGCACGCCGCCCTCCCCGCACTTATATTGGTTTGGCGCGTCGTGCTCATTCGCAGCCCTCCAGCCGTGCCAGCTTTCGTTCAGTGCTGGCGCGCAGGCTACCGGCGACGGAATACGACTGCTTGCTACACGGTTTGCTCGCAACGGGCGTCGCTTCCTGGCTTTGCCCTTCAGTGACAGGTTCGAGCAGCCGCTGGGACAGCCAGCCGTAGAAGGCGTCCGGGTGCCAGAAGACACGATTGCCCAGCTTCGCGGGCGCCGGCAGGATGCCCTCGTTAATCCAGTTCTCGACGGACCGGATAGAAATATCCAGCAGGTCGGCGACGGCCTGCTTCGACAGCGGGGTGAAGGGTGCGTGGTGAAGTGTCATGAAGGACCTCCGTAGTTCAGGTCCTTCGTATAGGTAAAGGCAAACGGAAATCACGCGCTTTTCGCGCAGGTGACCGAAATATTTTTGTAACGCAATGTTACAGGCTGATTCGAGGCGGAAAACCAGTGGCAAATCAGTGGCAAACAGGGCTGGATTGCCACTGCACGCAGCTTCGCGCAACAGAGCGAAGACAAGCGCAAGTCATTGTTTTATAATGAACTGAACTAACCCGCGAACATCGTTTCAAGCACGAAAAGCCCGTTCGGGACGTAGAGGCCGGAGGTTCGAATCCTCTCACCCCGACCAACTCCTCTCGTTGATTCTCAACGATCCCCCTTTGACATCAAAGATCTACAGCACCAATCTCGCGCGTCAGTGTTGCACCAGCTGAGGAGCATGCTGTGTGTCGCCACCTCATCAAACGCGGTAGCCGGTATTCGATTCACCGCAAAATCCCTATTGGTCTTGCAGCGCCATTACGGTCGTACAGGGATAGTCAAAGCACTTGACGAGTGCCCGCCGCGAAGCTGAACAGCTTTTCCGAGTCGAGGGTGTCAAGTTCGATTTGGGGTGTGCGAACGTTCGAGCCGCGCTTTGACGCTTCCGCTCCAATTCAGGACGCGCCTGCGACCGCCCCGCCTGCTACGGATACCCCATTCGGTTCAAG
>Ga0209023_10006637_pt1 | contig 12126 bp, 9 predicted proteins | sample LakOneMetagenome_FD_187468 | JGI IMG/M metagenome (GOLD analysis project Ga0209023, IMG submission 187468) | Freshwater and sediment microbial communities from Lake Erie, Canada (SPAdes) (version 2) | ecosystem: Environmental > Aquatic > Freshwater > Lentic | place: Lake Erie, Canada | collected... | reverse complement strand
TGATGCGGAAGTGGTACATCGATTGCAGCGCCTGGTGGTCTTCCTTGCGGAAGCTCATCTTGCCTTTCGGGGTGTCGAAGGACATGCCTTCCATCGCCGCCACCAACTGCTCGCTGTTCCCGCTCGGGACTTTCGACAGCGCGGTAAACACCGCGCTGGCCGCCGCGAAACCGCCGGCCGTGAACATGTCCGGCGGCGCCTTAAAGCGCTTCTGGTGTTCGGCCACCAGCCAGTCGTTCATCTTGTTCTTCGGGAAGGCGTAGTAGTAATACACCGTGCCTTCGGTGCCGCCGTAGTTCTTCCAGGTTTTCATGACCGGCAGGATGTTGCCGCCCGGTGCCAACGAGATGCCGAAGCGCTCGGGCTTCATGTCGGCGATCTTGTTCATCGGGTTCGGGCCGGCCCAGACGATGCCCAGCACGCGCGGCTGCGGCTTGTCCTTCAGGGCGTCGAACAGGCGCTGGGTCGAGGCGGTGAAGTCGGTGGTGGTCATCGGCGCGTATTCCTCGTGCACCACCTTGGCCTTGCTGCCGGTCGCGGCCAGGGCTTCCTTGCCGGCCTTGATGGCGTCGCGTCCGAAGGCGTAGTCCTGGGCCAGGAAGGCGACGCTGCCATTCTTGAGGGTGCTGGCGGCGGCCAGCGCATCCTGCATCGAGCTGCGTGCGGTGCGGAAGATGTACTTGTTCCACTTGTCGCCGGTAATGGCGTCGGACACGGCCGGCTCGATGATCAGCACCTTCTTGTATTCCTTGGCCACCGGCAGCATCGCCAGCGCCGAGCCCGACGAAGTGGTGCCGACGGCGATGTCGGCCTTGTCGTCGCCATACGCTTCTGCCAGCAGGGTGCGGCCGAGGTCGGGTTTGCTCTGGTCGTCCTTGACGATGACCTTCAGCTTGCGCCCGTTGATCTCCATCTTGCCGCCGGTGAGGTATTCCAGGCCCATCATGAAGCCGGTCTCGGTTTCCTTGGCATAGGCCTCGAGGGCGCCGGTCTTGCCGGCGATGAGGGCGATCTTCAGGTCGGGGCCGGCGGCCAGCGCGGCGGGGACGGCGCCGGCGGCAAAGGCGGTCACGATGGAAACGGCGAGGGGTTTGATCAGGTGCTTCATGTTGTCTCCTGTCTTTCTGATTCTGTTATGGAAGCTGGTCCAGGAAGCGGCGGATCGCGTCCAGCGCCGCCGGCTCGGTCAGCATCGGCGCATGGCCGATATCCGGTACTTCGGCGTACGCCATGGTCGGCGCCGCGCGCCGCATCCAGGCCGCCTGGTCTGGTTCGACCAGGTCGGACAGGGCGCCGCGCACCAGCAGGGTGGGACGCCGGTGCGCCAGGCGCCGGAAAGCCATGCGCGCCGCCAGCGAGGTGGGCCGCAGTTGCCCCGTTTGCAATGCTAACGCAATTTTCGGGTCGTAACGCAGGGCCAGTTGGCCGGAGTCGTTGGCGGCAAAGGCGCGCTGCGCCCACTTGCCCCATTCGGCATCCGGGTTGGCGGGGAAGGCGCAGGCATTGATGTCCTTCAGGTAGTGGGCCGCTTCGTCCCAGGTCGACAGCACGTTGCAGCGCCCCGCATAGCCGGCGATGCGCGCCAGGCCTTTTTTCGACAGCACCGGGCCGACGTCGTTCAGCACCGCGCCGGCGACCAGGTCGAGGTGGCGCATGGCCAGGGTCATGGTGATCAGGCCGCCCATCGAGGTGCCGACGAAGACGGCGCGCGCGATGCCGAGGTCGTGCAGCAGCTTGGCGACGTCGCCGGCATACACCAGCGGGTTGTAGTTGGCCGGATCGGGATCGTAGGCCGAATGGCCGCGTCCACGCACGTCGGGTGCGATCACGCGCCGGCCCATGCGCGCGATCTCCGGCGCCAGTTCGTCGAAGTCGGCCGAGTTGCGGGTCAGGCCGTGGATGCAGACCACGGGCAGGCGCGCCGGCCCCGAACTGGCGGCGTAGTCGCGCGCATACAAGCGCAGGCCATCGCCGCTCGTATAGCTGATTTCAGTGTAAGTGGACATGTGGCCTGTCATGGTTGGGGTTAGGGCTGGCAAAGGGCGTCCTCCCGGCGCCCTTGCCTGGGACCGTCAGGCGGCGCTCAGAACTTCACGTTGACGGTGGCGCGCACGGTGCGCGGGTCGCCGTAGAAGGCGGTCACGCTGTTGAAGAAGCCGGCGAAGTTATAGCCTGCCACCTTGTAGCGCTTGTCGGCCAGGTTGCGGCCGTGCAGGCCGACCTGCACCTTGCGGTCGGCGCTGGTCCAGACCAGGCTGGCGTCCCAGAGCGCGAAGCCGTTCTGGGCCAGCGCCAGGTTGCCGGGAACGGTGGCATCCAGGGCGGCGACGCCGGTGGCGCGTGCGATCTCGGTCTGGTACACCTTGCTCTTGTACGAGACGTTGTTGGTCAGGCTCAGGGAACCGTTGCGGCCAGCCACGGCGAACGGCCACTCGTAGCTGACGCCGAGGTTGGCGGCGTTGCGCGGCGTGTTCTGGAACTCGGTGCTCGGCGCGATGTTGGCCAGGCCGGCGCCGTTCGCCACCAGCCACTCCTTGTACTCGGCGTCGATGTAGCTGTACATCGCGTTCACGCTGAGCTGGTTGGTGAGGTAGGCGATCGCTTCCAGCTCCAGGCCCTTGATCTTGGCCTTGCCGGCGTTGGTGAGGGTGCCGGCGAAGCCGTTCACGCTGCCGTCGGCGGCAAAGGTCGGAATCGAGCCCGGGATCTGGACGTTCTTGTAGTCGGTGTAGAACACCGCCGCGTTGGTCTGCAGGCGGCCGCCGCCCATCGCCGATTTCAGGCCCAGTTCGGTGGTGCTGACTTCTTCCGGCGCCACGCCCTCGCGCTTGACCAGCGAGGCCGGGGTGTTCGGGCCGCCGGATGCGACCAGGTCCATGCGCGGGTCGAACATGCCGCCCTTGAAGCCCTTCGAGAAGGTGCTGTACAGGTTGTGTTCCGGCGCCAGCTTCCAGCCAAAGCCGATCTTCGGCGTGAACTTCTTGTCGGTGCGGTTCAGGTCGTTCTTGCCGAGGTTGGTGTTCGGTGCGCCGAAGATGATGGCGGCCGGGTTGCCCAGGTTGGGCGAGCCCGCCAGGCCGAGGTAGGTGGCCTTGAACACGGCCGCGCTGCGCTCGTCGCTGGTGTAGCGTCCGCCCAGGGTGATGTTGAAGGTGTCGGTCAGGCTGTAGCTGGCGTCGGCGAAGACGGCCCAGGTTTCGGTGTCGATGTCGTCGCGGGTCAGCAGCGACAGGCCGCCGGCCGCGTTGTACAGCACGTCGAATTCGTTAAAGGCATTCGTCTTCATGTAGAACACGCCGGCCACGCCCTGCCAGCGCGAGCCGGTATAGGTCAGCTGGAATTCCTGGCTGGTCTGGCGGTCGCTGTAGATCGACGGCGCTTCCCACAGCGGCTGCTCGAGCGAGTCGAAATCGATCGGCGCATAGGACTTGGATTTGCGGTGGGCGGTGATCGACTTCACCGACAGGGTCGGGTCGATCGTATATTCGAGCAGCAGCGAGGCGCCTTCGGTGGTCACCTTTTGCTGGTGGCCGTTCACCGCGTACAGGTTGGCGCGGGTATCGTATTCGCCGCCCAGGGGCGCGAGGTTGGCCGGCGCTGGACCGGGCGTGAGGCGGTAACCCTGCTTGGGTTCCGATTTGTCGACCGTCTTGTCGGCCGTGAAGCGCACGAAGAAGTCGGTGGTCGGCATCAGTTCGGCGCTGATGCGGCCGGCCAGCACGTCCTTGTCGTAGTTTTCGCGGCCATTGACCACGTTGCGGCCGAAGCCGTCGCGGTTGAAGGTGCCGACCGTGGCGCCGAGGCGCAGGATGTCCGAGACCGGGATGCTGCCCTTGACCACCAGGTCCTTCTGGCCGTAGGTGCCAATGGTGGCCTTGACGTCGGCCGTGGGCTTGGAGGCCAGCTTGCGCGTGACGTACTTGACCGCGCCGCCGATGGTGTTGCGGCCGTAGAGCGTGCCCTGCGGGCCGCGCAGCACCTCGATGCGTTCGAGGTCGTAGATGTCGGTCAGCGCGCCCTGCGGACGCGCCAGGTAGACGTCGTCGAGATAGATGCCGACGCCCTGTTCGTAGCCGGCCACCGGGTCTTGCTGGCCGATGCCGCGGATGTAGGCGGTGAGGGTGGTGTTGGTGCCGCGCGAGGCCTTCAGCGTGGTGTTCGGTACTTTTTCGGTGAGGGCGGTAATGTCGGGGATCGCCTGCTTTTCGAGTTCGGCAGCCGAGAGGGCGGTGACGGCGCCGGGCACGTCCTGGATCAGCTCGGCGCGGCGGCGCGCGGTCACGATCACCTTGCTGATGTTGTTTTCGGTCGAGGCCGCGGTGCCGGCGTCAGCGCCGGCCTGTGCTTCCTGGGCTTGCGCCATCCCGAACGTGCCGCTGTAGATCGCCAGCAGGACGGCGGTGGACATGGCGGAACGGTTGAGCAATTTCATTTTTTTGTTAGTCAGATGCATCGTTGTCTCCTGTTTTTGGAATGGCGGCGCGCGTTCGCTGATCTGCACCCTCACGCACGTCGAGCAGTGTGCCTCGGCTGGAACTGGCTGAAAAGATAACAATCCGCCCACCCTGTGTGCGAATTTGCACAAGGCCGTGCACAGCCGCGGTGCATACGCGCCGTGCATGCTGGCCAGGGAAAATGCTGCAAGTGCACAATTTTCGTGCCGTGGCAGCCGTTTGAGGGAATTGATTGCAGGAGGAATGTGCACTGGTGCACAATAGGTCATCTTGATATTTTTAAACAAAACTGAGCAAGTGCGCCGATGAATAGCCTGCCTGAGTGGACCGACCTGCGTTTCTTCCTCGAACTGGCGCGCGCCGGCACCCTGTCGGGCGCGTCGCGGCGGCTGGATGTCGAGCACACGACGGTGGCACGCCGCATCGACCGCCTGGAAAAAGAACTCGGTTCGACCCTGTTCGACCGTTCGCGCGAAGGCTATGAACTCACCGAGATGGGCCATGCGCTGCTGCCGCATGCCGAGGCGATGGAGGGCGCGGCCCTGGCGGCGGCCGAGCAGCTCGGCGGCGCCGAGGTGGCGGCCCATGGCGTGGTGCGCCTCGGGGTGCCGGAAGTCTTCGGCGTAAAGGTGGTGGCGCCGTTGCTGGCCGGGCTGCTGGAAACCAACCCGGACCTGTCGATCGACTTGCTGGCGCTGCCCAGCTTCGCCAATCTCGCGAATCGCGAGGCCGACCTCGGCGTGATGCTCGACCCGCCCACCACCGGGCGCTACATGGTGACGCGCCTGGCCTCCTTCCGCTTCTACCTGTACGCGTCGCCGGATTACCTCGACAAGCATCCGCCGATCCGCCAGCAATCCGACCTGGCCCAGCATTACTTCGTCGACTACGTGCAGGACCGCCTGGCCAGCCGCGAGCTCTCGTACATGGGCGAACTCGGTTTCACGCCGCGGCGGCGCTTGTGCTGCTCGGGCATGACGGCGCAGATCGAAGCGGCTTCGCTCGGCATGGGCCTGATGATGGCGCCGCCGTATGCGGTGCCCGACGACGGCAAGCTGGTGCAGGTGCTGCCGGGCTTCCATGCCGAGCGCTCGTTCTGGCTCGCTGCACCGACCGACCTGTATCGCCTGCGCCGCGTGAAGGTGGTGTGGAATTTGCTGCGCGATTACGCCGACAGCCAGCCTTCGCTGTTCGTCTGATGCATTCGGAGAGCACCATGACCAGTCGTTGCACGATCCGCCCTTACGCCGCAGCCGACCGCGACGCGGTCAACGCCGTCGCGCTGGCAGCCTTTGCCCAGTACAGCGGGGACTACCAGGACTGGCCCAGCTTCGCCGAAGGCATAGGCCGCATGGACAGGCTGGCCGAAGTGGGCGACCTGCTGGTGGCGGAGAAGGACGGCCTGATTGCCGGCGCCGTCGTGCACATGCCGCCGGGTTCGCCGCGCAAGCCCATGTTCCCCGAGGCCTGGTCGCTGGTGCGGATGCTGGTCGTCGCACCGTCCTGGCGCGGCGCCGGCATCGGGCGGCAATTGATGGCGGGCTGCCTGCGCGCCGCCGCGCGTGCCGAGGCGCCCGTGCTGGGCTTGCATACCAGCCCGATCATGGCGCCGGCGCTGCGCATGTACCTGGAGCTCGGCTTCGAACGCGATGCCGACCTGCCGCCGGAACGCGGCGTGCCCTACGGCCGCTACGTGCTACCCGCCGCGGACTTCGAGACGGCGTTGCAGCGGTTGTATTAACAAATCAGTCATGGCAGGATGGGGCTTCATTCCAAAGGAGAACTGGCCATGACCCTCGCCTCCAGCAGCGCCGCTGGCGTATCCTGCGCGTCCGGCGACGCCACGCTTGCCGCTACCCAGCGCGACATGCGCACCGGCTACCTGGGCGGCGCCCCGGGCGTGCTGGTCTCCGGTTCGGTGTGGGCGGTGGCCGCCTGTGTCGCGGCCTGGGTGTCGCCCGAGCGCGCCGTGTGGGCGCTGTTTGTCGGCGGCATGTTCATCCATCCGATCTCTGTGCTGTGCGCGCGCCTGCTCGGCGCCCCGGGCCGTCACACTCCCGGCAATCCGCTCGGCGCGCTGGCGATGGCCACCACGTTCTGGATGATCGCCATGCTGCCGCTCGCCTACGGCATCGCGCTCTGGCGCATCGAACTGTTCTTCCCCGCGATGCTGCTCGTGATCGGCGGCCGCTACCTTTGTTTCCATACGCTCTATGGCAACCGCATCTACTGGGTGCTTGGCGCCGTGCTCGGGCTGGCCGGCTATGGCCTGGCGAGCCTGGGCGCGCCGCCGGTGCTGGGCGCCGCGGCCGGCGCCCTGATCGAGATCGTGTTCGCCTTCGTGCTGCTGGCGGGTGCGCGGCGCGAAGCCGGCATGGGGCCGGCCGCAGCCTGACCCGGCATCAGCCAGGTCCGTTGCGGAAGGGATTGCGCTCGTTCAGTTCGTCCATGTAGTCGTCGATCCCGCCCGCCTCGCGCTCCAGGAAGCGCTCGATCGCATCCGCAAACGAAGGATGGGCCAGCCAGTGCGCCGAGTAGGTGCGGGTCGGCAGGAAGCCGCGCGCCATCTTGTGCTCGCCCTGGGCCCCGCCTTCGAAGACCTTGATGCCTTGCTCGATGCAGAATTCGAGCGGCTGGTAATACGCCGCCTCGAAGTGCAGGCAGGGCACGTGCTCGATCTCGCCCCAATAGCGCCCGTACAGGGTGTCGGCGGTGTGGATCACGAGCGAGGCCGCGATCGGAAGGCCTTCGCGCTCGGCGATCACCAGCAGGATATGTTCCGGCATGGCTGCCCCGATGCGGCGGAAGAAATCCAGGTTCAGGTAGGGCGTCGAATAATGCGCCGCATAGGTGTGGCGGTAGCAGCGGTTGAAGAAGCGCCATTCGTCATCCGTGATGTCGGCGCCGCGCACCCGGCGTAGCAGAACGCCGGCTTCCTTCACCTTGCGCCGCTCGGCGCGGATGTTCTTGCGCTTCTTTTGCTCCAGCGTCGCGAGAAAAGCGTCGAAGTCCGCATAGCCCGGGTTCAGCCAGTGGAACTGCACGCCGCTGCGCAGCAGGAAGCCGGCATCAGAAAGCTGGCGCGCGTGCTCCTCGGGCGGGAACAGGATGTGGGTCGACGAGACCTCGGTGGCTTGCTGGGTGGCGCGCAAGACCTCGATCAGGGCGGCGCGGGCCTCGATGTCGCGCGCCAGCAGGCGCGGGCCGGCCACCGGCGTGAAGGGCACCGCGCACAACAGCTTCGGGTAGTACTCCAGGCCGTGGCGCTGGTAGGCATCAGCCCAGGCCCAGTCGAACACGTATTCGCCGTAGGAATGGCCTTTCACGTACAGGGGCAGGGCGGCAGCCAGCACGTCGTCGTCGTAGAGCGCGATGTACTGCGGCTGCCAGCCGGTCTCCGGGCAGGCGCTGCCGGATTCGTGCAGCGCATGCAGGAAGGCATAGGACAGGAAGGGATTGGCTTCGCCCTGCAGGGCCAGCAAGCCATCCCAGGCGGCCTGGCCTATTTCGGACAAGGATGAAACAATATGCGTGCGATAATTAAAAGTGGCGTTCAAGATGACGTCCAGATTGCTTCGATACGATGAGAAAGATGACTTGCCATGCGAAAGACTACGAGATGAACAAGCCATTCTATAACCTCTACTCGCACCAGTTCGCCCGCGTGGCGGTTGCCATCCCGCGTTGCCGCATCGCCGACCCGGCCTACAACGTCGAACAGACGCTCGCGCTGGCGCGCCAGGCGGCCGACGAAGGCGCGGCCCTGGTCGCTTTTCCCGAGCTGGGCCTGTCGGCCTACAGCTGCGAAGATTTGTTCCACCAGCGCGCGCTGCTCGACGCCTGCGAAGCGGCGCTGGCCGCCGTGGTCGAGGCCTCGACCTCGCTGCCTCTGGCGATGGTAGTGGGGCTGCCACTACGGGTCAATCATCAGCTGTTCAATTGTGCGGCGGTGGTCGCGAACGGCCGAGTGCTGGGCTTGGTGCCGAAAAGCTTCCTGCCGAATTACGGCGAATTCTACGAGTCGCGCCAGTTCTCGAACGCCGACAGCGCGAACGTCGATTGTGTCGAGCTGTTCGGCGAGATGATCCCTTTCGGTGCGAACCAGGTGTTTGAGGTCGAGAACCTGCCGCTGCTGCGCTTCCACGTCGAGATCTGCGAAGACGTCTGGGTGCCGGTGCCGCCGTCCTCGTTCGCGGCGATGGCCGGCGCCACCGTGCTGGTGAACCTGTCCGCCTCGAACGTCTTGGTGGGCAAGAGCACCTACCGCCACCAGCTGGTGAGTCAGCAGTCGGCGCGCTGCATGGCGGCCTACCTGTACACCTCGGCCGGACGCGGCGAGTCGACCACCGACATGGCCTGGGACGGCCAGTCGCTGATCTACGAAAAGGGAGAATTGCTGGCCGAATCGAAGCGCTTCCTCGACGAGTCGCACATCATCTTCGCCGACGTCGACCTGGAGCGCCTGTCGCAGGAGCGCATGCGCGCCACCACCTTTGCCCAATCGGCGGCGCGCCATGGCGTTGAGGTAAGCAAGTTCCGCGTGCAGCGCTTCGAATTGGCGCTGCCGCTGGAACGCACGCTGCCATTGAAGCGCGAGATCGAACGCTTCCCTTACGTGCCGGCCGAGCGCGCCTTGCGCGACGAGCGCTGCACCGAGGTCTACAACATCCAGGTGCAGGCCCTGATCCAGCGCCTGTCCTCGAGCGGCATCCAGAAAGTGGTGATCGGCGTCTCGGGCGGCCTGGATTCGACGCATGCACTGCTGGTCTGCGCCGCGGCCATGGACCGTCTCGGCCTGCCGCGCACGAACATCCTCGCCTATACCATGCCGGGCTTCGCCACCAGCGGCCGCACCCTGAAGCAGGCGCACGACCTGATGCGCGTGGTCGGCTGCTCGGCCCAGGAAATCGACATCCGCCCGAGCTGCATCCAGATGCTGAAGGACCTGGGGCACCCGTTCGCAGAAGGGAAGGAACAGTACGACGTCACGTTTGAAAACGTGCAGGCCGGCGAGCGCACGAATCATTTGTTCCGGCTCGCGAACCACCTGGGCGCGATCGTGATCGGCACCGGCGATTTGTCGGAGCTGGCGCTGGGCTGGTGCACCTATGGCGTGGGCGACCACATGTCGCACTACAACGTGAACGCCAGCGTGCCGAAGACCCTGATCGCCCACCTGGTGCGCTGGGTGGCCGAGACCGAATCGGTGGTGGCCGGCGGCGCCGAGGTGCTGCTGAACATCCTGGGCACCGAGATCAGCCCGGAACTGGTGCCGGGCAAGACCGGCGAAGACGGCAACGAACAGCCGGCCCAGGTGACGGAAAACGTGATCGGGCCGTACGAGCTGCAGGACTTCAATCTGTACTATATCCTGCGCTATGGCTTCGCGCCGACCAAGGTCGCCTTCCTCGCGTATTCCGCCTGGCGCTCGCGCCTGGAAGGCCGCTGGCCGGACGAACATGGTGCGCGCAACGAATACGACCTGGCCGCAATCAAGCGCAACCTCGGGATCTTCCTGTGGCGCTTCTTCAAGACCAGCCAGTTCAAGCGTACCTGCGTGCCGAACGGTCCGAAGGTCGGCAACGGCGGCTCGCTGTCGCCGCGTGGCGACTGGCGCGCGCCGAGCGATTCCGAAGCGACGGTCTGGCTCGACGACCTGGCCAAGATTCCAGATTAAATGCGCCAGATTAAATGCGTCGGATTGAAGCGCCTGACTGAACACCATTATTAGAAGAAAGGGAGTATCCATGAAACAGATTACCTGCGTGATCAAACCGTTCAAGCTCGACGAGGTGCGCGAGGCCCTGGCCGACGTGAACGTCACCGGTCTGACCGTCACCGAAGTGAAGGGCTTTGGCCGCCAAAAGGGGCATACCGAGCTGTACCGCGGCGCGGAGTACGTGGTCGACTTCCTGCCGAAGGTGAAGATCGAAGTGGTGGTCGATGACGCCATCACCGACCAGGTGGTGGACGCCATCATCAAGGCCGCGCGCACCGGCAAGATCGGCGACGGCAAGATCTTCGTGCAGGATGTGCAGCAGGTGATCCGCATCCGTACCGGCGAGACCGGGCCGGACGCGGTATAAGCTCAGGCGGCCAGCCGGGCGCCGGCCACCCGGTCAGGCCGGGCGTCTAAAGATCGCTTGCGCCGCCGCGCGTGCGCGCGCGTCCTGGGCCTTGTCCAGCAGAGGCAATTCGAGGCGTTTTCTTCCTCCCACATATATTGGTCCGCCCACGTCGTCGTCGTAAGCGAAACCGTTCTCGTCGACTGCATGCAAGTCGTCCTCGGTCAGGTCGGTTCCATGCAAGCGGGCGAGATGCACCCAGGTCCAGCAGGCTTCGAGGTCGTGCCGCTCGCCCTCGGTGATCAGTTCGCGCATGGCCTGGATATCTCCGCCTTCGGCGGCCAGCCGGATCCAGCGCCAGGCATGGCCGGGCAGTTCCAGTTCATATGCAACCATGGCCACCTCGGCGGGATCCAGGTCCAGGGCCGCGTCGGGCGCAGGGACCGCTTCGAAGAAGCGCCGGTCGCCGGATGCACGGGCCAAGTCGAACAAGGCAAGCTTGTCGCCCAGGTCTGCTGCCGTCTTCAGGTGATGGGTGTACGAGGCCGAGTTTGCGCGTCGTGCCGTGTACGCGTCGGCCCATTCCTTTTCCACTCCCTGCAGCACCATGCCTTTGGCTTGCTGCTGGTGCCAGTAAGCGCTTCCCCCGGGAAGTTGCCTGTCTTGAATGGCATGGAACAATGCAAGCGCGTAATGCGCCTGCGCATTCCCTGCGGAAGCGGCATTGCGCAGGGCGCCGACCAGAGCCGGCGTGAATGCGATTGCCGAACGGTCCGATGACCAGAATACGAGTTCGTCGACATCCTTGCCATGGAACTTGTCGACGATGGCGTCGATGCGAAGGGCATGCAGGTGCTGGCCGGCCAGGAAACGAATCAGTCGTTGGGCAAACGCCTCTTCGCCAGGCGTGTAGCCGAGCTTGCGGCAGCGTTGCAGCAGCAGGGGCGAATCAAAAGTTGCGCGCCCGGATGCCTGAACCAGCACAGCCTGGGAAAGCAGGGCTGCGTAGGAGCCGAATCCGCATGCGGCGGCAATCAGTTCGTACAGGTGGGTCTTGGGAAGTTGCGTCGATGTCGACGCTTTCAAATGCTGCTGAGCAGCGTGTGCGATGGCCTTGATGTCCATGACAAGTCTTTCGTAGTCAGGTCGCAGTCGGAAGACGCACACGTTTAAGGTCCCGAGCGACATGAGTGGAAAGAATGTCGAACGAAATCAGCTGGGCAATACCGGGAAAACTGGCCTTTTTTTACTCGTGTGCAAGTAGGGTGGGCACCTGCGCGGATTCTAGCGCAGGTTCGGGATCCGGTCCTGTCTCCAGCAGCCAGACAAAGTCCTCAACGCCCCATCTGGATATCGAACTTCCAGGTGATCAACCGCAGCGCGCTGATGAACAGCGCGCTCGTCCACAGCGCGAAGTCGTGCGACACGTCGGTGTACAGCCCCATCATCAGGAACATCCAGTTGCCGAGGAAGGCGCAGAGCGCATACGGCTTGCCGTCCCTGAACACCATCGGCACCTCGTTGCAGACGATATCGCGCAGCACGCCACCGAAGATCCCCGTGATCACGCCCATCATCGAGGCGATGAAGATCGGCATGTTGGCGTC
>Ga0209023_10006636_pt1 | contig 12129 bp, 12 predicted proteins | sample LakOneMetagenome_FD_187468 | JGI IMG/M metagenome (GOLD analysis project Ga0209023, IMG submission 187468) | Freshwater and sediment microbial communities from Lake Erie, Canada (SPAdes) (version 2) | ecosystem: Environmental > Aquatic > Freshwater > Lentic | place: Lake Erie, Canada... | reverse complement strand
CATTATTGGCAGAGATCATTTGGATACCGGTTCTGTTGCAAGTCCAAACCGCGAGACAGAATCCATGCTGGATGGAAGTGATGCCGTGGCCGACTGGCCAATATTAAATGCACTTGTGAATACGGCTGGTGGTGCGAGTTGGGTGAGTTTACATCATGGTGGCGGGGTTGGTATGGGGTACAGTATTCATGCCGGTATGGTAATTTTGGCAGATGGCACAGATGCAGCCGCAGCAAGACTTTCACGCGTTTTAAGAAACGATCCGGGCATGGGTGTCATACGGCATGCAGACGCAGGTTATGATATTGCACAGGATTATGCGCGCAAATTCCACCTGGATATAAAAGAACGTTTGAAATAAAGCTTTCAGCCTTGCTGGTATTCTTTCTTTATTTTAGCGTTCATGCTGCATAAAAAGAATATTTATTTCCTTTTTGCTTCCATTATAGTATTGGCTGCTTTTTATTTGTATGATCCTTTCGCTTTATATTTTCAAAGTGATGATTTCATTCATATCAAATGGAGCAGCGAAGGAATTATTTTCCAGGACAATGCCTTCCGCCCTGTTTGCGATTTATCTGTAATGCTGGACTATTTTTTATTTGGAAAAAATGCCTGGGCTTACCATCTCACTAATTTAGTTCTGCATAGTATCACTTCTGTTCTTGTTGGAGTTCTTTGTACTATTGTTTTAAAAAAATATTTCGAAATTATTTCCCAGCGATTTTTTCCTTCTATCGCATGCAGTATCCTGTTTTTTATATATGCTTCGCATAGCGAAGCAGTTTTTTGGATCCTCGGCAGGTCTGCCATTTTGGGAACACTCTTTTCCTTATTATTTTTAATTGGCTTTTTGCAAAAAGAGAAACATCCAGCATTTATTTTTCTCTATATCATTTCATGGGTGCTGGCATTGCTGAGTTATGAATCCTGCTGGGTACTCCCCGTTATTGTTTTTTTAATTACCTGCTTGGAGAAAGAAAAAAACAAATGGAAACATTTTGCCATTGTCTTTATCATTTTTATTGTGTACCTGTTTGTAAGGTATTTTTTTATTCACCAGTTGCTGGGAATTTATGAAGCAGGCAGTTTTTTTTCCGGTGACTGGAAAACTTTATCACAACATTTTCTGTTGCTGGTTAGCCGTAGTTTTTTGCCCTGGTATTCAGGAAACGTTATTGCGTTTTATGGTTTGATAATTTTGGCAATAATTTTAATTTTATTTTTTTTACGCATACAAAATGCAATAAAAAAAAAGGTCGTTTTTATTTTTATATGCTTTCTTATAAGCCTGTTACCCTATATTTCACTGGGTATTGATACGAATGGGGTAGAAGGTGAACGCTTTCTTTATTTTCCCATTATGCTGCTGGGTATTTTCATTGTATTGGTAGTTTATCTTGCAGCTATAAAAGCTTTTTATAAAGAATTATGGCTGCTTTTCTTTTGTGGTTTTCAAATAATGGTCCTGCAGGAAAATTCGGCCAATCAACAGTTTGCCGGTAAAATTGTGCAAACTGTTCTCCATGAAATAGCAAGGGCCGATCCATCCAAAAAAATTATGGTAAAGGGCTTGCCACAATGCCAATATGGGGCGCTGATTTTCAGGGCCGGTTTACCGGAAGCAACGGGATGGCTGATTAATAAAGATCAGGAAAAAAACATAATAATTGTTTCGCAACGAAGTGAAGTTTTACCGTTGGCAAAAAATTATAAAGTAGAATATGTACGCGTTCCAACAACAGGCCCTTACCAGTTTAATTTCAAAGACTCAGCATTACAAATTTCAGGGAATGTTTTTTCCCCCAAATAAGTGTAAATTCCGTTGAATATATTTGCCCATCATATCAAATTCAATATTCACTTCATCATTCACCGTTAAAAATTGAAAATTGGTATGCGCCAATGTGTAAGGAATAATGGACACTGTAAATTCATCTTTCGAAATATCAAACAGGGTAAGGCTTATACCATTTACCGCGATAGAGCCTTTTTCAATGATCAATGAAGCGAACTTTCCCGGGAAATGAAAGCGGTAATTATAGCTGCCGTTTTTATCCATAATAGTTGTACAAATAGCCGTACAATCTATATGTCCCTGGATGATATGCCCATCAATCCTGCCATTGATTTGCAGGCAGCGTTCCAGGTTTACAATATTTCCCACTTCATATTTTGAAAGATTGGTTTTGGTTAAAGTTTCATCAATAGCCGTTACCACGTGGCTGTTTTTATCCATTTTTTCTACGGTAAGGCAAACGCCGTTATGACTTACACTCTGGTCCGCTTTTAATTGATTGGAAATGGGGGAACTGATGTGAAAGCTGCGATTGGAGCCATTGTTAGATATCTCATCAATTTTCCCGGTACATTCAATAATGCCTGTAAACATGGTACAAAATAAAATCATTGCGACGATAAAGCATAGAATGTATTAAAAATTGTATGTTGAACTGTATTATTTTTGGTAATTAAATCTGTAATTTTTACCTTTGCAACCTTAAAAAGACCTGAAAGGCAAAATAAATATGTTAATAATCGATTCAAAGGATTGCGAAAACATCGACAAAGCGCTTAAAAAGTATAAGAAAAAATTTGAAAGAAGTAAGACTTTGCTGCAATTAAGATCGCGCCAGGCTTTCATTAAACCATCTATAAAAAGAAGGGGGCAGGTGCTGAAAGCGATTTATAAGCAACAACTGGAAAGCGGGAAGATCGAAGCTTAAGATTTACCTTTTTCTCAAAATTATTGCAGGCAGCCAGGAATTCATTAATTTTAGGGCTGCTTTTTTATGCTTCCAACTCAAGAAAAATATATACAGGAATTTTTAGATCACCTGCAATACCAAAAAAGGTTTTCGCAGCATACCCTTATCGCTTATAAAAATGATCTCTTTGTATTCTTTCATTTTTTGCAAAAAGAATACGGGGAATTTGATCTCGCTGAGATAAAGCCTGCTTATATCAGAAGCTGGCTGGTTGATCTGAAGGAAAACGGTTTGACTTCAAAAAGCATGAACCGGAAAATATCCACTCTCAAATCATTTTTTAAATATTATATGGCTGAAGGGGCAGTTTCCAAAAGCCCGCTTGCCACACTTATTTCTCCAAAGATGAAAAAAAAACTGCCGGTATTTTTAGATGAAAAAGCAACCGGGGTTTTATTTGAAAAAATTGTATTCCCGGAAACTTTTAAAGGCCTCACAGATCATTTGATACTTTCCCTTTTATATGAAACAGGAATGCGGCTTTCAGAATTAATTGGTTTGCAGGAGAAAAATATAGATACATTCAATTTACAGGTAAAAGTGCTGGGAAAAAGAAATAAGGAAAGGATCATTCCGGTTTCTAAAGATTTATTGAAAGAGATTAATATTTATATAGAAGAAAAAGTAAAAAAATCCATCCGCACAGAAATGTTAGTTGCAACTGAATCCGGCAAACCACTTTATCCAAAATATGTATACAATACGGTAAAGCATTACCTCTCCCTTTGTACGACCATCCAAAAAAAGAGCCCGCATGTAATGCGCCATACATTTGCCACACAGGTTTTAAATAATGGCGCAGCATTAAACGACGTAAAAGAATTGCTTGGCCATAGCAGCCTGGCTGCTACGCAGGTGTATACACATAATACGATTGAAAAACTTAAAGAGGTCTTTGCACAGGCGCATCCCAAAGCATAAGGAGTCTCCTTTTTTAAGTTTGAAATTTTTTCTTTTTTTAAGAATTTTATCCCGGAATTGATTTATCTTTATGGGCAACAACGAATCCAATATCATGCAATGATTTTTCCCCGTAGTTCATTATTTTTTATTCATCATTTAAAAAGCAAAATGCTATGATTGTAAACATCCAATCTGTACACTTTAATGCAGATGAAAAACTGGTCGATTATGTAAACCGGAAAATTGAAAAGCTGAAAATCTTTCATGACCGGATCATTAGTATTGATGTGTTTTTAAAGCTCGACAATGTTGTACACAATATAAAGGACAAGATTGCCGAGATCAGGGTACAGGTTCCCAGGCACAATTTTTTTGTAAAAGCCTCCTCAAAATCTTTTGAAGAATCTTTTGATGGAGCGATCGATTCCCTGGTCATTCAAATAAAAAAACGAAAAAAGAAGCAAGCCGCTTAAAAAAATTGAGCCATTTGAAAGAGTGGCTCAATTTTTTTTAAAATTTTTTCTGCAAAATTTTCAGCCGCTTTGCCTTCCGGCAAGCGGTATAAATTACCCCGCGGGAAACTGTTAAGCCCGTTTGTTTATAATGCGCCGTATTTCTACATACATAAGATGCTTTTTTTTAAAAAAATACGTAGTTTCAATAGGGATTTGAATTGCATATCCTTTTAACCCGTATCACAGGGAAAAATCTTCAAAATGTTGACAAAGTACACTTCAGCCACCTGGAAATATATAAAGTTATTCTTCATTGTTTTGATGAGCATAACAGGGACAGTGCATTTGTATAGTCCAGGGAAGTATGTTTCATTTGTTCCTGAATTTTTACCATTTGTTATGCCGATCATTTATTTTTCCGGGGCAATTGAAATTGCGCTGGCCGTTTTGTTGCTTTTTAAAAAAACCGCTGAATACGCTGCTATGGGGTTATTTATTTTGATGCTGATTTTTTTACCACTTCATGTTTTTGATTTGCTAAGGGATAAGCCAGCAATAGGAAATCATTCTATAGCAGTGTTCCGTTTATTGTTTCAGTTTTTATTGATTTGGTTAGCCTGGGGAGTATTTCAAAATTTATGTAAATCCTATCAAAAATTATAGTAGCTTATCATCGGTAGATATAGGTAAATTAAATTAAATCTTTTTTTTAAAGGGAATAAAATGAATTTTTTATGAACTGGCTCATTTTTTGTTTTCATGAGCCACAATAAAACGCTCCCTTTTTCATTTTATACTATCACTTACTTAATACAACTTTATGAAAACAGCCATTGGTGTTCTTGTACTATTTTGTTTTGCGGCCTGCAACAGCTTTCAATCAAAAGAACTTTCAAAAGCTTTTGTTTATGAAAGACAGGAATTAAAAGATGGCAAAATTTTATTGTATTACCGCTTTGAAGCTGCCGATAAATTGATTCATGATACAGCAATTGTAGAAAACGCTTTAATCCCCCAGGATTCAATTCCAGTTCAGTTTAATGCCAGTCAGCCTCAGGAGAGTGTATTATTATTTGCTTCGGCCAAATAACCGGCTGGATTTTAAATATGAAAAAATGACTAAAAAAATTTATTCAAAATTTTTCTGAATATATTTTTCACTTACCTTTGCAATCCCTAAAAAAGGGCAGTTCTTTTATGCAACCAGGTTTTGATATTTTTTTATCGTAATTCTATTGATTCTTTTAAAATTATATATGCCGGAAGAGCTTAGCTGAAAGAGCATACTGATAAATCGGGAAGGTCATTGATTGTTTTTGGGCAAATAAGTTGAGACAAAAAATATTTCACAAGCCACTTTAGCTCAGCTGGTAGAGCAACTGATTTGTAATCAGTAGGTCGTTGGTTCGATCCCGACAAGTGGCTCAAAAGGATTGGACGATAGAGCATCCCGCTGAATCGGGAAGGTCATTGGTTCGATTCCGGCAAGTGGCTTAAATGAAATGAAGAGGTTGTCAAAATATTGGTGATTAGGGCAGATGGCCGAGTGGTTAAAGGCGACAGACTGTAAATCTGTTCTCTCACGAGTACGCAGGTTCGAACCCTGCTCTGCCCACAGTTCTTTTAAAAAAGCGGGAGTAGCTCATTTGGTAGTCCGCCAGGGCGGATCCAGGCAGTAGATGAGCCATGTTCTTTTAAATAATCGATAAGCGGGAGTAGCTCATTTGGTAGTCCGCCAGGGCGGATCCAGGCAGTAGATGAGCCATGTTCTTTTAAATAATCGATAAGCGGGAGTAGCTCATTTGGTAGAGCGATAGCCTTCCAAGCTATAGGTGGCCAGTTCGAGCCTGGTCTCCCGCTCTCAGTGATACAACTGAGTATGCTGCTGCATCTAATATATGCCGTTGTAGCTCAGGGGTAGAGCACTTCCTTGGTAAGGAAGAGGTCATGAGTTCAATTCTCATTAACGGCTCAGAAGAGGCCATCTCTTTGGCAATAGAGATCAGGTCTTTAATAAATTTCAGGTATATTATATTACCTGTTTGGATTTTAATTTTTTTGGAAACTATGGTCAATGGACAAAGGTCTGTTGACTGCGATTATAAACACAATAAAAACGATAAAGATGTCTAAAGAGACCTTTAAAAGGGAAAAACCCCACGTAAACGTAGGCACCATCGGCCACGTTGACCATGGTAAAACCACATTGACAGCGGCAATTACTGAAATTCTTTCAAAAAAAGGAATGGGTAACGTTGCCCGCAAATATGATGATATTGATGGCGCACCTGAAGAAAAGGAGCGTGGTATCACCATCAACACAGCACACGTAGAGTACCAGACATTAAACCGCCATTATGCGCACGTTGACTGTCCGGGCCACGCCGACTATGTAAAAAACATGATCACAGGTGCTGCACAAATGGATGGCGCAATTCTCGTAGTAGCTGCAACAGACGGACCTATGCCACAAACGCGTGAACACATTTTGCTTGCCCGCCAGGTAGGTGTGCCAAGCATCGTAGTGTTCATGAACAAGGTAGATCTTGTAGATGACCCTGAATTACTGGAACTGGTAGAAATGGAGATCCGTGAATTACTTTCTAAAAATGGTTTTGATGGTGACAACACACCAATCATCCAGGGTTCTGCAACCGGCGCTTTAGCTGGCGAGGAAAAATGGGTGAAATGTGTGGAAGACCTGATGGATGCAGTTGACTCTTATATTCCATTGCCTCCACGCCCGATAGATATGCCTTTCCTGATGTCAGTGGAAGATGTATTTTCTATCACAGGACGGGGAACTGTAGCAACAGGCCGTATCGAACGGGGTGTTATTAAAGTAGGTGAAGCTGTTGAAATCGTAGGTTTAATGGATACTCCATTAAGCTCCGTTGTTACAGGCGTTGAAATGTTTAAAAAATTACTGGATCGCGGAGAAGCCGGTGATAATGCAGGCTTATTATTAAGGGGTATTGAGAAAAAAGATATCCGTCGTGGTATGGTTATCTGTGCTCCAAAAAGCATTACACCGCATACAGAATTCAAATGCGAAGTATATGTGCTGAGCAAAGATGAAGGTGGCCGTCATACGCCATTTTTCAATAAATACCGCCCGCAGTTTTATTTCCGTACAACAGACGTTACCGGTGAAGTAACGTTGCCGGAAGGAACTGAAATGGTAATGCCAGGTGATAATGTAAGCCTTACTGTACAACTCATTCAACCAATCGCGATGGAGAAAGGATTAAAATTCGCGATCAGGGAAGGTGGACGTACTGTAGGTGCGGGCCAGGTGACCGAGATCATAAAATAGGCAGTTCTTCGAATTATTGCCTTTTGCAATAGAAATAAATGTATATTTGCAACATTACTAAAAGCTGTTTCGGTACCACCGGAATAGCTTTTAGCTTTTAAAGCGCAAATTTTTTTATACCGGATTTGTATAAAAAAGACTTTAAAAAAACGGTTTTACGGGTATAGTTCAACGGCAGAATAGAGGTCTCCAAAACCTTCGATCTTGGTTCGAATCCAGGTACCCGTGCTTAATTTTTTTGAACATCAAAATCAACTTGTATGAATAAGGTATTAAAATATGCCAAAGACAGTTACCACGAAATGGCCGATAAAGTGACCTGGCCAACCTGGTCAGAACTTCAGCAATCCACTTCAATCGTATTGCTGGCTACTGTTTTGATTACAGTTGCTGTAGCGGTAATGGACTTTGCCAGCAATCAAATAATGAAATTGGTTTATTCATTCTTTAAGAGTTAAAAAATGGAAGAAGAAATAATAGAACAACAATCCGATTCCAAGTGGTATGTACTGCGTGTAGTAAGCGGAAAGGAAAGGAAGATAAAAGAATACCTCGATAAAGACATTTTACGCAGTGGCTGGTCGGAAATCATAAAGCAGGTTTTCCTGCCCATGGAAAAAGTATATAAAGTACAGAACGGGAAAAAAGTGATGCGTGAAAAAAACTATTTCCCTGGTTATGTAATGCTCGAAGTTGCAAACGGGAAATTAACCGATGATATCATTCAGCATATCAGCAACATCAGCAATATCATGCATTTTCTCACTGATGGTAAGGGTTCCAAAGGAAACATCATTTCGTTACGCAAAGCCGAAGTAAATAAAATGCTGGGCAAAGTGGATGAGATGAATGATATGGATGGCAGTATGAGTGAGCCATTTATTGTTGGTGAAACCATTAAGATCATTGAAGGCCCATTCAATGATTTCAACGGCACTATTGAAGAAGTGAATGAAGAAAAAAAGAAATTAAAAGTGACCGTGAAAATTTTTGGCCGTTCTACCCCGGTTGAATTAAGTTATATGCAGGTAGAAAAACTTGTTTAATCATTTAAATTATATTTATGAAGAAAATACATCTTTTCATTGCCGCTTGCTTTATAGCATTGGCCGGTATTGCACAACCACCCAATGTTCCGGCGGAAAGCGGGGCAGCCTTTGGAAATAGTTTTTCAACAAAAGATCCCATCTCAGTTGAACAAATGGTAACAACATTGCAGTCAGATACAGGGGATAAAAAAATGGAGGTTATCCTAAAAGGAATCGTAGTAGATGTATGCACCCGCGAAGGCTGCTGGTTAAAAATAAAATCACCCGATGGAAGTATGATGATCAAAATGAAAGACCATGCATTCCTGGTTCCGCTTGCAATCAATGGCCAGGAAATTATTATTCATGGCATCGCTGAACAAAAAACCACTTCGGTGGAAATGCTGCGTCATTATGCAGAAGATGCCGGGAAATCTGCAGATGAAATTAAAAAAATCACTGAACCAAAAACTGAGATCAGTGTTGATGCAGATGGCCTGGTCGTGATTTAAAAATCAAATTATTTATAAAAAAAATGCCCCCGTTTATTAGCGGGGGCATTTTTATGTAAATGAATATTTGGTTCCTATTATTTAGGAATTATGTATATATTTTTTTTCGAAAAAATTATTCAGGATCAACTTCGAAATTTTTGCCTTCCCATTTATTCGCCTCTTTCCAAAAGAAAGTAAAAGCGATTTTGGAAATGTCTCCGGGTAATTCAAAGTCATTAAAGTAGAATGGCAAGCCGATATTTTTTGTTTCTTTATGCTGCGTGGTTTCCCAATTATCTGTACTCCAGTAAATCACCGCGGGAGACAACAGTTCAATGCGTAAAGTTTTTGATAAAGGAATTTTTTTAAGCTGGTCATCAAAACGCCATATCGAGATTTTTGAAGTTATTTTATTTTCCAGATATCTTTTTTTAGTATGCACCGGCATATCAAATATTTTTTTTAATTTAATCGAACTTGCCAGTTTTAAATATTCTGCATGCGCCCATGTCAAAGGCATGGCAGAACCGGTATGTTTTGCAAAAAATATTTCTTTTTCAGGTATATCTTCCGCATCCCAGATTTGTTCGGGCAGCATATCATTATTCGAAAAAGATTCCATGGCAATCAGCATCTCAGCAGCTTTTTTATAATTACCTGCAGCTACTTCATAATGTCCTCTTTCACCCGTGAGTAATGGCCATGCCCGGCCTATGCCATTTCCATTAGAAGGGAAATCATTTCCCTGTTCATCTTCCCCGTAACCATCTTCATTATACCTGTGCCAGCAAGGCCCGGAAGGTGTATCGAGTTTTAATATTTTGTCAATAACAATAATGGTATTCAATATGCGCGGATCACCCGGTTCGCGTAAACCGAAACGTACCAATGCCAGCGCGTCTGTACTGACCAGGTCCGTGACTTTTATTACACCATTATCTTCCCGGTGATTTTTTAAAGTAATAGTTGTATCACCTAATTCATTGGCAGGAATATTTTTTGGGTTGATGCGTATATAATATCCATCAACGCCCATAGTTTTTGCGAAATCATTTTTATCTACATAGGTCCATTCATCAATCCGTTCATTCCAGTTATCAGCTTTTTCACGGCAATAGGCAGCAATATCATTTTCCCCGGCTTCGTCTGCCAGGTGAGCGGCAGCCAATAAAGCTGCCACTTGTGTTGCGATGGTAAAAGGTGAATATCCGGATTCTTCCTCCCACCTGTCCTGCTGCGTATACGGTCCATTATTGATAATAAAACCAATTGCATTTTTTATATGTTCCCAGTATCTTTTAAGCCGGTCTTTATCCATTGCCACCATGTGATGACAGGTATCAATTAATAAAACGGGTAGTGCTACCTGGTCCATTTGCATGGCTTTCCAGTAAGGCATTCCATCCAGCCACATATTTTGCGGCCAGCTTCCATTCGCCTCCTGGGTTGCCATGAGATAATTAATAATATTCAATGCATCATTATGTGCATGTAATGCCAGGAAACCTCCGGCACTTTCAACTAGATCGCGGGGCCAGACGAGGTGATAACCGCCCAGGTCATCATCTCCTTTACTTTGTCCCCAGGGTATGGACATACTTGCTATGACACCGCCGGCAAAACTTTTTGCCATATTTATTTTCAGGATAGTAGCACTCGCACGGAATTTTTTACCCGAAGACAATTTATTCATTTTCACATTTGCCAATGACTTGTGCCATTGCATCCATTCGTGCATATATGTTTTTTGAACCGCATCAAAACCTTCCAATAAACTTGCCCTTGCCTGGTGTGCCGCTTCGGATGGGCTCCTGCCGAAACCGATGGCAATCGTACATGTATTGGAAATTGACAAATCAATTTCACCCGTCAAAGCAATGTTTCCTTCGGCTTTTGTATATTCCCATTCCATGCGTTTATGGGTATGCAAATCCTGCCAGCCATCCGAAGTACCCACATAACCCACGGATCTTTTTTTCCATCCGGTAGAGCAGATCATTGCCAGGCAAAAACCATCGCGTTGCGCATATAAAACATCCACGCCTTTATATTCACCGGGCCATCCTATATTATCACTTCCATGATTATTCAGATGCGGGGCAAGCAAGGCAAAAAGCTGGAAAGGATTCTCCGGTTTACCCAAAGGTTTAAAAATGATCTTTTGCAGGACTGTATCGCGCAATGGATCTGCCACTATAAATTTTTCTATTTGAAACTTTTTTTCTTTACAGGTATTTACAATATGGTATGCGGGAATACCTTCTTTGATCATTTTCGTTTTTGTATTCGTCGCTCTTTTTTCTTCTGAAAAAAGTTCAACGCCATTTGTAACGATCATTTCCATATCACGGATGCAGGCTGTATCTTCCCGTGGAAAATACACTTCATTTAAAATGCCATGGCTTAGGGTAAATATGATCTCTGAGGCCGCGTTGATAGATTTTCCAATTCCTGTTTTGGCGCTGGAAGTCCATTTGGGCGGGATTCCGGGTGCACCAGGCGCTATTTTTTCTTCCATGTAAGTGGGTTGTTTTTCAATTTTATTTTGCTTAAAATTATTTCAAACAAATCAATTACGGTGCAAATAAAAGTTAATCCGTTTTTTATTTGGAAGAAAACAAAAATTTTCAAACAGCATGCAAAAAAAATAATTTTTTATGGAGGCTGTTTATTCATCATCAAACCCTTACTTTTGCAACCCTGTAATAAACATTATAGGGGCAAACGGGAAGTAGCGCAGGCCGGTAGCGCACCTGGTTTGGGACCAGGGGGTCGCAGGTTCGAATCCTGTCTTCCCGACAAGAGGGCAAGTATTGTAAAGATATTTGCTCTTTTTTATTAATGCGATCAACAATAATCATTAATTATAAGCCGGTAGTTCATCCCGATTTTGATCGGAGGGTTGAAGGTTCGAATACTGTCTTCCTTTAAAGTGAGCTTCTTAAAATGAAATTATTTTTTGCAGCCCGGATGTTTTTTTTAAATATAATGTATAATAGAACTGAGCGTTTTTAATTCCATATATTGCGTATAGGTTATATAAAAAATGTATATATGGAAAGAGTAAAAAACATATTTGAAGTTCAATAGAAATTCCTTTTTTCATTGAATTGATTATTTGTGTAATTTCAATGCAGGAAATAAATACATTTGTGCCTGAAGCAT
>Ga0209023_10006635_pt1 | contig 12131 bp, 11 predicted proteins | sample LakOneMetagenome_FD_187468 | JGI IMG/M metagenome (GOLD analysis project Ga0209023, IMG submission 187468) | Freshwater and sediment microbial communities from Lake Erie, Canada (SPAdes) (version 2) | ecosystem: Environmental > Aquatic > Freshwater > Lentic | place: Lake Erie, Canada... | reverse complement strand
GACCAGCTGGCATGGTTTTGCCGAAGCGATTATGGCCGGCGCCGGCCTGGCCTGCCCGGTCGCGCCGATTGCCAGCGCCGACTATCCGCAGGCGGCGCGGCGCCCCGCCAATTCGCTGCTCAATTGCGATAAATTGATTGGCCGATTCGGTCCGCTTCCTGATTGGGAACAGGCTTTGATTCTCTGTCTGGCGCCGTGACCCCGATTTTGTTTGAGCGGCGTCAATATTCAAGCTATTAGTATCCCGTGCGCTAGCGGCTGCCTGTAATTTTGCGAATGCAGCATGATTCCGGCTGCATTCAGGGGCGGCCAGACCATGTTTTCTTTCCTCGTGAGTTTTGCGGCGTCGGCGCTGCTGACCCTGCTCGTGATTAAGCAGGCCCATTTGCATTTGCCGGGGCTCGACCGGGATTTCTCCGGCATCCGCAAAGTGCATCTGCACCGGGTCGCCCGGATTGGCGGTTTACCCATCTATATCGCCCTGCTGACCAGTGCCATTGCCACCGCGTTGACCCATCCGGCGATCACGGCATGGCTGATGGCGCTCTTGCTGAGCGGCTTGTGCGCTTTAGTGGGCGGTATTGTCGAAGACTATACGGGCCGGTTTGGCGTGTGGCGCCGCCTGTTATTGACCATGGTCGCGGCGCTGGCCGCGTTTCTGCTGCTCGATGCCCGCATTGAACGGATCGATTTTCCATCCGGCACTGTCATGCTGCCTTTAATATGGATCAGTTTGCCTTTGACGGTATTGGCCGTTTCCGGCATTGCGCAGGCCATCAATATCATCGACGGCTTGAACGGCCTGGCCAGCGTGGTCACGATCTGCATGCTCGTGTCGCTGGTGTATGTGGGCTGGCAGGTGGGCGACGTGTTCGTCCTGAGCGCCGCGCTGATGGTGGCGGGCGCCACCACCGGGTTTCTTATTTGGAACTATCCGATCGGCCTGATTTTTCTCGGCGATGGCGGCGCGTATTTCCTCGGCTTTATGCTGGGCGAACTGGCCTTGCTGCTGGTCATGCGCAATCCCGAGGTGTCGACCTGGTATGCCGCCTTATTATTAATATATCCGGCATTTGAAACAGTCTTTTCCGCTTACCGCAGAATGTTTCTAAGGGGTAAGTCTCCGGTGCTGCCGGACGGAATACATTTGCATACGCTGATATTTCGCAGAATCGTGTTGTGGGCGGCCGGTCCGATAGAAGCGCGCGCGCTGGCGCGCCGCAATTCGCTCACTTCGCCCTATTTGTGGATGTTATCGCTGATGGCGGTAATCCCGGCGACGGTTTTCTGGAAAAACACACCAGCACTGATTTTCTTTTGTTTATTGTTCGTCGTCAGTTATCTGTGGCTATATATGCGTATCGTTCGATTTAAGTCGCCCCGCTGGCTCATTCTGCGCAAGAAGGACTGGCATTAATATCCGGATGTAGTATATTGCGACAATTGGTGAGATTTCACCGTCACGGACACAACCTTTTTAAGGAAAAGATAATGGACCTGTCGAATATGTCGGTTGGTGATCTGCGCAATCTGCAGGATCAAATCAAGCAGGAAATGAAGAAGCGCGAACATCTGGAAGTGGCCAAAGCGCGCGAACAGATTCTGGCGATCGCACAAAGCGTGGGTGTGCCGCTCAAGGATTTGATCGGCAACGGCATTCGCGCCAAGACCGGCACGGTGGCAGTGCGCTATCGCCATCCAGACAATTCGGCTCAGCAATGGACCGGCCGCGGACGCCAGCCGAAATGGGTCAAGGAATGGGTCGACGGCGGCAAATCGATCGACAAGCTGCGCGTCTAAGTTGGCACTGCGCTGGTAGCTGCGAGAACGGCGGGCCCGCAATTCCCAAACGGCCCCGCTTGCCGCTACAATATCACCCGAAGTAAGTGAATCCGTCTCTCCCCATATTTTCCGCTGCATTGCCCGCCCGCTGGTGAACCACCCCGGCGCGCTGCGCTTGCGGCGCGACTCGACAAAGGTAACGCATGCTCGCACTCTCCCAGACCATTTTCAAGGCTTACGACATCCGCGGCGTGATCGGCAAAACGCTCGACGCGGGCGTGGCGCACAAGATTGGCCAGGCCTTCGGCCGCGCCGCGCTGGCCAAGGGAGAGAAGACGGTCGTGATCGGGCGCGACGGACGCCTGTCCGGCCCTGAACTGGCCGCGGCGCTGGCCCGGGGCCTGCAGGCGGCCGGCGTGAACGTGATCGACCTGGGTGTGGTCGCCACCCCGATGGTCTACTACGGCACCCACGTGCTCGGCGCCGCCTCCGGCATCATGGTCACCGGCAGCCATAACCCGCCCGACTACAACGGTTTTAAAATGGTGCTGGCCGGCGAAGCGATCCACGGCGAGACCATCACCGCGCTGTACCGCGATATCGCGGCCCACGATGGCGCGCCCGCCGCCACCCAGGGCAGCTACGCCACCCACGACATCCGCGCCCAGTACCTGGAGCGCATCATCGGCGACGTTAAAGTATCGCGCCCGATGAAAATCGCGGTCGACTGCGGCAACGGCGTGGCCGGCGCCTTCGCCGGCGACCTGTATCGCGGCATGGGGCTGGAAGTGATTGAACTGTTCTGCGATGTGGACGGCAATTTCCCCAACCATCACCCGGACCCGGCCCACCCCGAAAACCTGCAGGATCTGATTGCCTGCCTGCGCGAGACCGACGCCGAAATCGGCATCGCCTTCGACGGCGACGGCGACCGCCTGGGCGTGGTCACCAAGGATGGCCAGATCATTTATCCGGACCGCCAGATGATGCTGTTCGCGGCCGATGTCCTGTCGCGCAATCCCGGCGCCGAAATCCTGTACGACGTCAAATGCACGCGCCACCTGGCGCCTTACATCGCCAAGCATGGCGGGCGCCCTTTGATGTGGAAGACCGGCCACTCGCTGGTCAAGGCCAAGCTGCGCGAAACGGGCGCTCCGCTGGGCGGCGAAATGAGCGGCCATATCTTCTTCAAGGACCGCTGGTACGGCTTTGACGACGGCCTGTATTCGGGTGCGCGCCTGCTGGAACTGCTCACCCGCGAAGCCGATCCGTCGGCCTTGCTCAACGCCTTGCCGCAGTCCGACAGCACGCCGGAACTGCACCTGCACCTGCAAGAGGGCGAGAACGTGGCCCTGATCGACAGCCTGCGCAGCAACGCCACCTTCCCCGGCGCCGAGCGCATCATCGACATCGACGGCCTGCGCGTGGAATACCCGGACGGCTTCGGCCTGGCCCGCTCGTCGAACACGACCCCGGTGGTGGTGATGCGCTTCGAGGCCGAAACGCCGCAGGCGCTGGCCCGCATCCAGAGCGAATTCAAGCGCGTGATCCTGGCCGCCAAGCCCGGCGCCGAACTGCCGTTCTGAGCGCGAGCAGACCTTGAGCCTGAAGATCCTCCTGGTGCGCGTCTCGTCGCTGGGCGACGTGCTGCACAACCTGCCGATGGTGGCCGACATCCTGCGCCACCGTCCCGACGCCATCATCGACTGGGTGGTGGAGGAGGGCTACGTCAGCCTGGTGCGCCTCAATCCGCACGTACGCAAGATCCTCCCCTGGGGCCTGCGCCGCTGGCGCAAGAGCCTCGGTAAAAAAGAGACCCGGGCCGAGATCAAGGCCTTCTTCAAGACCCTGCGCGAAGAAGAATACGACTACGTGTTCGACACCCAGGGCTTGCTCAAGACCGGCATCATCATGGGCGCCGCGCGCATCAAGGCCGGCGGCGCCAAGGTCGGCCTGGCCAACGGCAGCGAAGGCTCGGGCTACGAAGGCATCTCGCGCATCTTCCATACCAAGAGCATTGCGCTCGACCCGCGCACCCACGCGGTTGCGCGCGGGCGCATGGTGGCCGCCGCAGCGCTGGGCTACAGCGCCGACAGCGCGCCCGACTTCGGCCTGCCCGGTCCGGACACGGCCAACCTGCCCGACTGGATGCCGGCCGAACCGTATTGCGTGTTCTTCCACGGGACCGCGCGCGACGCCAAGAAGTGGGCCAGCGCCAACTGGATCGAAACCGGCCGTGCGCTGGCGCCCATGCCGGTGTTGCTGGCATGGGGTTCGCCCGCCGAAAAGCTGGAGGCCGAAACGCTGGCCGCCAGCCTGCCCAACGCGCGCGTGCTGCCCAAGCTGTCGATGGACCAGGCGGTCAGCCTGGCGCGCAACGCGGCGCTGGCGATCGGGGTCGACACCGGTCTCACCCACATCGCCGCCGCCTTCGTGCGCCCCACCGTGGAGCTGTACTGCGATTCGCCCAAGTGGAAGACCGAGGGCAACTGGTCACCGCGCATCGTCAACCTGGGCGACCAGGGCGCGCCGCCATCGGCCGCAGAAGCGATCGCCGCGGCCCGTACCCTGCTGGGCCAGGGCTGATGCGTCACTTTTATACCTTCATGTGGTGCCTGGCGCTGCCGCTGGTGCTCGCGCGCCTGTGGTGGCGCGGCCGCAAGGAGCCTGGCTACCGAGAGCATTGGGGCGAACGCCTCGGCGTCTACGGCAAGCCTGACGACGGCTGGCATACCTTGTGGGTGCACGCGGTGTCGGTGGGTGAGACGCGCGCCGCCGAACCCCTGATCGACGCCCTGATGCTGGCCTATCCGGACAGCCGCATCGTGCTGACCCACATGACGCCCACCGGCCGCGCGACCGGCAAGGCGCTGTTCGCCAAACATGGCGCGCGCCTGGTGCAATCGTATCTTCCGTATGACATTCCATTCCTGGTACGCCGCTTCATCCGCCATTTCGGCCCGCGCATCTGCATCCTGATGGAGACCGAGGTCTGGCCGAACCTGATCGCCGCCTGCGGCAGCGCCGTGCCGGTGGCGCTGGTCAACGCCCGCCTGTCGGAGCGCTCGCTCAAACGCGGCCAGCGCTTCGGCGCCCTCATGACCGACGCCGCTCGCGCGCTGGCGCTGGTGGCCGCCCAGACCGAGGCCGACGCCGCCCGCGTGCGCTCGCTCGGCGCGCCGCGGGTGGACGTGACCGGCTCCATCAAGTTCGACGTGGTGGTGCCCGAGGCGGCCCTGGCCACCGGCGCCTGGCTGCGTGAGCGGATCGGCACGCGTCCGGTCGTCCTGTGCGCCAGCACCCGCGACGGCGAGGAAGCATTGATTCTGGACGCCTGGAAGACGGCGGCGCTGCCGGGCGACCCGCTGCTGCTGCTCGTGCCGCGCCACCCGCAGCGCTTCGACGAAGTGGCCGCCATGGCCAGCACCCGCGGCCTGTCGGTGCAGCGCCGCTCGGCCCTGGGCGACACCGACGTGGTCAGCCGCGTCCTGCTGGGCGACTCGATGGGCGAAATGTTCGCCTACTACGCCGCCTGCGACCTGGCGTTCGTGGGCGGCAGCCTGCTGCCCTTGGGCGGCCAGAACCTGATCGAGGCTTGCGCGCTGGGCAAACCGGTGCTGATCGGCCCCCACACCTTCAATTTCGCTCTGGTGACCGAAGAGGCGATCGCCGCCGGCGCCGCCCTGTGCATCGCCGACGCGGTCGAGCTGGTATCCAAGGCCGGCGAACTACTGGTCAATCTGTCAATGCGCGAGACGATGGGGCGCCAGGCGACGTCGTTTGCCAATCATCATCGCGGCGCAACGGCGCGCACAGTTGGTTTGCTGCGACACATAATTGCGTAGCGACTGGTACCATGTCTCCACAATAAAAGCTGGGGATTCGTCATGTCGTGGTTCAATCATCGTACACAGCTTGGTGGCGGGAGTCCCGCTGGCGGGCCCTTGTTGCGCCAGACCGCGGCGCCCATTCCCGTCACCCTGCGCGGCGACGCACCGCTTCCGGGCGTCAAGCCGGCGCCTTCTCCCAACGAATTGCATTTTTCGGTCCAGTACGGCCTGGCGGAGTACTTGAGCTTCATGCGGCAGCACGCCGCCTACCTGATCCGGCGGCGCCGGGTGGGCCGCGTCACGGGCCTGTGGCTGTTGTCCAAGAGCACGTCGGCTGCTGCCATGCATTTTGTGGCCCAGGGCAGGGGCAAGAACCTGTACGACTTCAGCATCGACGATCACGGCATCATCCGCGTGTGCGGCACGGGCGTCACACTGGTGCCGTGGACCGATGTGAGCGCGATCCGCCGTTACACGCGCGGCTACCTGGTCATGATCAAGCGCGGCACCCTGCCGATTCCCTTCCGCTGCCTGTCCAGCGCCCAGAGCGCCACCATGGAGCTGTTCGTCGCGCGCGTCAAAGCGGCGGCGCGGCGATAAACGCGGGCAGCTGCTCGGCCCGTGCCGACAGCGCCGCCAGCGCCGGGAAAGCGGCCGGCAGAATCGTCTCCGGCACCAGCAGCTGCGTAAAACGCCACGTTACCGCCACCGTCAGGCCGTCCTGGCCGATCCCCTCGTCGACCCGCGGCGGCGCTTCCAGCACCGCATGCTCCAATCCTTCCAGCGCCGCCACCAACTGCTCGCGGATGCGCTGTTCCCATGGCGCGTACTGTTTTTCGGCCGGGCGCAGGCGCTTTTCGTGGACCATCTGCACCGTCTTCTCGCAAGCCGCCAAGGCCAGGCCGATCAGGCGCAAGGCCGCGCGCCGCGCCTCGACCCCGGCCGGCATCAGCGAGCGGCCGGCCAGCGCTTCCAGGTAATCGATGATCAGGGTCGACTCCATCAGTTGCACGCCGTCGTCGCATACCAGGGTGGGCGCCTTGACGACCGGGTTGATGGCCCTAAATTGCGGGTAGGTGGAAAAGACCGAGATCGACCGGTGCTGGAACGGCAAATCCAGCAGGTGCATGGTGATGGCGACGCGGCGGACAAACGCCGAGTCCAGCATTCCGATGAGTTGCATGATGGTGCGCGTGAGAGTGACAAAGAATCACTATAGCGCGCAATGCGCGCACGCGCAGAACCTTAGGGGAACAGGACCGGCAGTTCCTGCGAGCGCTTGCGCAAGCCTTCCTTGGCGCCGTCGTAATCGGGGTAGACCGATTCCACGGTGGCCCAGAACGCGGGGCTGTGGTTCATCTCCAGCAGATGCGCCAGTTCGTGCGCGACCACGTAGTCGATCAGCGGCAGCGAGAAGTGGATCAGGCGCCAGTTGAGGCGGATATTGCCCTCCACCGTGCACGAGCCCCAGCGCGTGCCGGCCGAGGACAGCGCCAGCGACGCGTAGCGCACGCCCAGCCGCTCGGCATACACGTCCAGCCGCTCGGCGAATACGCGCGTGGCCTCGTCGCAGAACCACAGGCGCACGCGTTCGCGCAGCTGCCATTCGGCCAGGCCGGGCACCACGCCCACGTTGAGCACGCGCGCTTGCACGTCGAACACGCAGCTGCTGCGGGTAGCGGTGTGCAGGCGCAGCGTGATATTGGCGCCCATGAAGGGCAGCTGGGCGCCGTCCACCCATTCCACGGGCGGCGCTTCCTGGCGCTGGGCGCGGCGTTCGCCCCGTTCGCCCAGCTTGGCCAGGATCCAGCGCTGCTTGGCGCGGATGGCATTGTCGATTTCGGCCAGGGTGATGCGTTTGGGGGCGGTGACGCGCAGGCCGTTATCGTCGATCATGAAGCCGATCGAGCGGCGGGTCGAGCGGCGCAATTCGAATTCGAGACTGTGGGGGCCGAGCTGGATGCGGCGCAGGGGCGGCGCGTTTGGCGCGCGCGGCGGCGCCGGCAGGGTGACTTTGGGCGGCGCTGGCGGCGCCTTGAACAAGGGTTGGGTCGGCGCCGGTTTGGCGGCCGGCTCGAGGGCGGCGAAAAAATCCTGGGCGAAGAGTTCGAGCTGCTGCCCGTCGAGCTTTTTGGGCGAGCCCGCGTCTTGCGGGGCCGACGCCCGAATCAAGGCCCCTACCTCGCTCAGCCAGCGCTGTAGACGTGGGGCGAAATGACGCGCATTTCTGACTCTATCCAATTTTCTACCTCTTGCATCATGCTGTCGGCGGTGTGGCCAGCCGGCGAAATCGGCTTGCCGATCGAGACCGTGATCACACCGGGGCGCTTTAAGAAGGAATTTTTCGGCCAGCACTCGCCTGAATTATGCGCGATTGGTATGACAACCGTGTTGGTTTCCACCGCCAGGCGCGTGCCGCCGCTTTTATATTTACCTTTTTCGCCGACCGGGATCCGGGTCCCTTCCGGGAACATGATAATCCATTGTCCGTCCGCGAGGCGGCGTTTGCCGTGTTCGACCACATGCTTGAATGCGTTCTTGCCCTGGCTGCGGTCGATCGGGATCATGCGCAGCAGGTACATCGCCCAGCCGAAGAAGGGGATGTACAGGATTTCTTTTTTGAAGACGTAGACCAGCGGACGCGTGAGATTGGGCAGCAGGAAGATGGTCTCCCATGCCGACTGGTGCTTCGACAGCACGATGGCCGGCGCTTCCGGCAGGTTCTCGTGGCCCTTGAAGCGGTACTCGATGCCGCAAATGACCTTGGCGCACCAGATGATGAAAACGTTCCAGCGCGAGGTCACCCAGAAGCGCTTGTTGTAGGGCAGCGGCGCCGCGAAGAAACAGATCGTGGCCCACACGATGGTGGCCACGACCATCACCAGCATGAACGTCAGGGAGCGCAGGAAGAGGGTGAAGTTACGCAAAGAAGGTCTCCGAAGTGCGGATCAGGCAGGATTGTGGGCGGCCGCGGGCGCCGCCTTGAGCAGGGAATTGACCATCGCCGCCAGATCGGGGAAGACCTGGGTGCCGGGCGGCAGGCCGCCGGTTTCGTGGGTCTTCTGGCCCTTGCCGGTCAGGACCAGGTAGGGCACGCAGCCGCTGATGAAGCCGGCCTGCAGGTCGCGCAGCGAATCGCCCACGGTTGGCACGCCCTTCAGGCCGATGTTGAAGCGCTTGGAGATCTCTTCGAACATGCCTGGCTTGGGCTTGCGGCAGTCGCAGTTGTCGATCGCCGCGTGCGGGCAGAAGAAGATCGCGTCGATGGTCGCGCCCACCTGCTGCGCGCTGGCGTGCAGCTTCTGGTGGATGGCGTTGAGCGTGGTCATGTCGAACAGCTCGCGCGCAATGCCCGACTGGTTCGAGGCGATGACCACCCGGTAGCCGGCCTGGTTCAGGCGCGCGATCGCTTCCAGCGAACCGGGAATCGGAATCCACTCGGCGGGCGACTTGATGAAGGCCGGCGAATCGTGGTTGATGACGCCGTCGCGGTCGAGGATGATCATCTTCATCATGCGGTGCCGCTCCTTATGCCGCCAGCTTGGAAATGTCGGCCACGCGGTTCATCATCGCGTGCAGGGACGACAGCAACGCCAGGCGGTTGTTACGCAGGGCGACATCGTCGGCCATGACCATCACGCCGTTGAAGAAGGCGTCCACGTCGTCGCGCAGCTGGGCTAGCGTCTTGAGCGTGCCGCTGAAGTCGCGCGCGGCAAAGGCTGCGTCGACCTGCGGACGCACGCGCGTGACGGCGGCGAACAGGGCTTTTTCGGCGTCTTCTTGCAACAGTCCTTCGGACACGGCGCCAATGGCCACCTCGGTCTTTTTGAGGATGTTGGTGATGCGTTTGTTGGCAGCGGCCAGCGAGGCCGATTCCGGCAACGCGGCGAAGGCTTGCACCGCTTCGAGCCGTTCGACGATGTCGTGCAGGCGGTCGAGGTCCTCGACCAGCACCGCTTCGACTTCGTTGGGCGTGAAGCCGCGCTCGCGCAGGATGCCGCGCAGGCGGTCGATCATGAAGGCACGCACGTCCTTGACCGGATCGGTGAAGCCGGCGATGCCGGTGAAGTTTTTCCCGGCCAGGGCCAGTAGCTCGGTCAGCGAGACATCGATGCGTTTCTCGACCAGCATGCGCAGCACGCCCAGCGCGTGGCGGCGCAGTGCGAACGGGTCTTTTTCGCCGGTCGGCTGCAGGCCGATGCCCCAGATGCCGACCAGCGTTTCCAGCTTGTCGGCCAGTGCCACCACGGTGCCCGTGTTGGTCGATGGCAGAGCGTCGCCGGCAAAGCGCGGCTGATAGTGCTCGGTCGCGGTCAGGGCCACTTCGTCGGACTCGCCGTCGTGGCGTGCATAGTAGGTGCCCATGATGCCTTGCAGCTCGGGGAACTCGCCCACCATGTCGGTCAAGAGGTCGGCCTTGGACAGCAGGGCGCCCCGTTCGGCCAGCGCCGCATCGAAACCGAGCTTGGACGCGATATCGCGCGCCAGTGCCACCACGCGCTTGGAGCGCGCAGCCTGGGTGCCCAGTTTGTTGTGGTAGACGACGTTCTCGAGCAGCGGCAGGCGCGACTCCAACGATTTTTTCTTATCCTGCTCGAAGAAGAACTTGGCGTCGGACAGGCGCGGGCGCACCACGCGCTCGTTGCCGCCGATGATCGCGGACGGATCACTCGTCTCGATGTTGGAGACGATCAGGAAGCGCGAGCGCAGCTTGCCGTTGGCATCGGTCAGCGCGAAGTACTTTTGATTGGTCTGCATGGTCAGGATCAGGCATTCCTGCGGCACGGCCAGGAATTCTTCCTCGAAATGGCACTCGTAGACGACCGGCCATTCGACCAGCGCGGTCACTTCGTCGAGCAGCGCTTCGGGCATCAGGACCTTGTCGGCGCCGGCCTTGGCCAGCAGCGCGGTGCGGATCTTTTCCTTGCGCGCGTCAATGCTGGCGATGACTTTGCCTTCGGTTTCAAGCGTGGCCGCGTAGTGCTCGGCGTGCGGCACGCCCAGCGCGTCGCCACGGGTCAGGAAGCGGTGGCCCAGCGTCTTCTGACCGGCCGTGAGGCCGAGAAGGGTCAATGGAATGATCGCTTCGCCGTGCAGTGCGATCAGGCTGTGCGCCGGACGCACGAACTGCACCGTGGTGCCGTCCGGGCGCTGGTAGCTCATCAGCTTTGGAATCGGCAGCTTGGCCGCGGATTCTTCGAGCGCCAGCTGCAGGCCAGCCTGCAGGGTGCTGCCGGCCACGTTGCGGGTATAGAACAGGCTCTCGGCCTTGCCGTCGGCGGCGCGTTCCAGGGCACTGACGTCGATGTCGGCGATGCCCATGGCGGCCAGCTTCTTGGCCAGCGGCGCGGTGGCCTTGCCGTCGGCGTCAAGCGCGACGCTCACTGGCAGGACTTTTTCGCGCACCGATTTGTCGGGCGAGACCGCACGCACGCGGGTGATGGACACGGCCAGGCGGCGCGGCGTGGCGTAGGTGGTGGCGACGCTGTCGGCGTCGAGCAGGTCGCGCGACTTGAGGCCGTTGACGATGCCGGCGGCGAAAGCCGCGCCCAGTTTGACCAGCGCCTTCGGTGGCAGTTCTTCGGTCAGCAGTTCGACGAGTAGTGTTTGGTTCATGTTCTTATCTGTTCGGTCAGGCGGCGGCGGGCGCTTTGGGGGCCATCGGGAAGCCCAGCTTTTCGCGCGAATCGTAATAGGCTTGCGCGACCAGGCGCGACAAGGTGCGCACGCGGCCGATGTAGGCGGCGCGCTCGGTTACGGAAATGGCGCCGCGCGCATCCAACATGTTAAAGCTGTGCGACGCTTTCATGATCTGCTCATAGGCCGGCAGCGTGAGCTGCAGTTCGATCAGGCGCTTCGCTTCCGATTCGTGGTTGGCAAATTGCGCGAACAACAGGTCGGTGTTGGCGTGCTCGAAGTTGTAGGTCGACTGCTCGACTTCGTTCTGGTGATACACGTCGCCGTAGGAGAGCTTCTTGGTGACGCCATTCTCTTCCCATTCGGTCCACACCAGGTCGTACACGTTTTCCACACCCTGCAGATACATGGCCAGGCGTTCGATACCGTAGGTGATTTCGCCCAGCACGGGCTTGCAATCGAGGCCGCCCACTTGCTGGAAGTAGGTGAACTGCGTCACTTCCATGCCGTTGAGCCAGACTTCCCAGCCCAGGCCCCAGGCGCCCAGGGTCGGGCTTTCCCAGTCGTCTTCGACGAAACGCACGTCATTCTTTTGCAGATCCAGGCCCAGCGCGGCCAGCGATCCCAGGTACAGGTCGAGAATGTTTTCCGGCGCCGGCTTGAGCACCACCTGGTATTGGTAGTAGTGCTGCAGGCGGTTCGGGTTCTCGCCGTAGCGGCCATCCTTGGGGCGGCGCGACGGCTGCACGTAGGCGGCGCGCCAGGGTTCCGGGCCGATCGCGCGCAGGAAGGTGCCGGTGTGGAAGGTGCCGGCGCCGACTTCCATGTCGTACGGCTGGAGCAGGGCGCAACCCTGCTTGTCCCAGTAGGATTGCAAGGTCA
>Ga0209023_10006634_pt1 | contig 12131 bp, 9 predicted proteins | sample LakOneMetagenome_FD_187468 | JGI IMG/M metagenome (GOLD analysis project Ga0209023, IMG submission 187468) | Freshwater and sediment microbial communities from Lake Erie, Canada (SPAdes) (version 2) | ecosystem: Environmental > Aquatic > Freshwater > Lentic | place: Lake Erie, Canada | collected... | reverse complement strand
CGGTCAGCTTCGGCACGGTCGCCTCGGTGTAGGCGTAAAGCAGCTTGGCTCCGTGGCGGATGATCCCGTTCCATTCCTGGTCGGTGCCGGGCATGAAGCCGGGCACGTCGGTGAAGGTGATGATCGGGATGTTGAAGGCGTCACAGGTACGGACGAAGCGGGCCGCCTTCTCGGAAGACTCGATGTCCAGCACGCCGGCCTTGAAGGCAGGCTGGTTGCCGACGATGCCGACCGGATGGCCGTCGAGCCGGGAGAAACCGCAGATGATGTTCTTGGCGAAGTGCTCGTGGACCTCGAAGAACTCTTCGTCGTCGACCACCTTGGCGACCACGGTCCGCATGTCGTACGGCTTGTTCGGGTCGTCCGGGACGAAGGTGTCGAGATCCTCGTCTTCGCGATCCGGATCGTCGTCGCTCAGGCTGTGCGGCGGCTGCTCCATGTTGTTGAGCGGCAGGAAGCTCATCAGGTAGCGGACGTCCTCGAGACAGCTCTCTTCGTCTTCGGCCGCGAAGTGGGCGACGCCGGACTTCGAGTTGTGGGTCATCGCGCCGCCGAGCTCTTCGAACTCGACTTCCTCGCCAGTCACGGTCTTGATGACCTCGGGACCGGTGATGAACATGTGTGAGGTCTCCTTGACCATGAAGATGAAGTCGGTCATCGCCGGCGAGTACACGGCACCGCCCGCGCAGGGACCCATGATGACGCTGATCTGGGGGATCACTCCGGAGCTGGAAACGTTGCGGGCGAAGACGTCGCCGTAGGCGCCGAGGGAAACGACGCCTTCCTGGATCCGGGCTCCACCCGAGTCGTTGAGGCCGATGACCGGAGCGCCGACCTTGGCGGCCAGGTCCATGACCTTGCACATCTTTTCCGCCATGACCTCGCCGAGCGAACCGCCGAAGACCGTGAAGTCCTGGGAGAAGACGAAGACCTTGCGGCCGTCGATCGTGCCGTGGCCGGTGACCACCGCGTCACCCCAGGGGCGGCGCTTGTCCATCTCGAAGTCGTAGGTGCGATGACGGACGAAAGTGTCCAGTTCCTCGAACGAGCCAGGATCGAGCAAAACGTCGATCCGCTCACGGGCGGTCAGCTTGCCCTTGGCATGGTGCTTCTCGACTGCCTCCGACGAGGCGGAGTTGATGGCGGCTTCTCGCAGCTCGCGCAGATAGTCGAGCTTCTCTTCGTGGGTCTCGGGGTTCTTCTCACGCATGGCTGAGGAAGCTTATTTTGTTGGCTCAGCCTTCGTCCCTACGTCCATATCGCCGGGCCCATCTCCGGATCGGCTGTTCGAGGAATCTGGCCGACAGATAGCCGTACAGAACCGAAATCGGGACCACGACCAGAGTCCAGATCAGGAAGCTCCGGACGGTTCCACTGGTCGGGAGGGAAAGGGCCGCGCCGGCAAAGGTGACGACAACCAGGTGCGAAAGGAAGATTCCGTAGCTGATGTCTCCCAGCCAGCGCACAGGCTGGTTCGAGAAGACCTGACCGAAGGCTCCAGGGCGCAGGGCAATCGCGACCATCACCGTCGCCAGCGACGCGGAGAATCCGATTGCCAGCCAGGGCGTGGAACGGGTCTGCTGGGCAACCAGTTCGAACGGTGCGTCATCTGACCGGAGACCAGCCCTCCAGGCGAAGTAAGCGAGGCAGATTCCCCCGGCAACTTTCATCAGGGTGACCAGCCGGCCGCGCATTGCGGCCAGAATCAGATCCCGGTTGGCAAACATCCAGGCACCTGACATGCCGAGTGCAAACGAGAATGCCCAGGAAGGAAGCTGAAGGGACGAGCTGACCCCGAGACGCAAAATCTCCGCACCCTGCAGACCCAGATCCTGGTTGACATTGATCGTTCCAAGGTGCAGGAAGAACTCATTCCAGCCGACCGTGACCAGACCCGCAATCAGGAGCCCGATCCACGGGTGCCTGAAGTACACCCCGGCGACCAGCGGCAGCACAAGGTAGAAACAGATCTCCACGGAGAGGGTCCAGGTCGCCGGGTTGACCCCGAAACCGGTGGAAATGCCAGAAACGAACAGGCCGACTGGCACGTGAAGACCGGTGAAGTTGATGGCTACGTCTCGCAGCGATGGCAGAGGAATCCCGGTCACCGACGTGGCCGCGAGTAGCACCAGGATCAGGGCGAGGATCATCCAGTAGGCGGGAAACAGTCTTGCCGCCCGGCGTATCGCGTATCCCTTGAGACTTCCGAACCGGCCATCTCGAGCCGCCGTAGGCAGAAAAACGACGAACCCGCTGACTACGAACAGCACCTCGATCGCGTGCCCGACCGTGGCCCAGGTAAGCCAGGCGAGAAATCCTGAATCCCCGGTCTCGACCGCACCGCTCGCTTTCAGCAGGTGAAGCTGGACCACTCCGAGGATTGCGAAGGCCCGATAGCCATCGAAGGCCGGGACCACGAGGAGTCCTGCCCGCTGCCGGGCCTCCTTGCCCGGATCGGAAAGATTTTCCGTCCTGGTCCCGGATTCCCTCACCGGAGGGAGTCTAGGACCAGTCAGGCAATCAGCGCTTCGGCTTGACCTTCAGATATGCGTGGCCCGCCCAGCCGTTGTTGACGGCGGTGATCCGCCCGCGTCCCCTGGCGCCGCGCCTGATCCTGACCTTGAACTTCCGGCTGGCCGACTTGCCGGCGGGTACCGTCAGGGTCACGAATTTGGGAGCCTTGAAGGCGGGATTCGTGGACTTGACCTTCACCTTGAGTTTCTTCGCCGCGATGTTGCCCGAGTTGTGGACCTTCACGGTGAAGGTCAGGGTCTGGCCGGGCTTGACCGTCTTCCTGCCCGGGCGCAGCTTGACGTCGTCGATCGCGGTGTAGGTCGGGTCGGGGCAGAGGCTGAGGTCGGTCTCGCAGGTCGCGGGAGGAGGACCCGGCTGGGCGATCGGGTCGACGACCCCGTTCGAAAGCCAGAGTCCGCCGTCTGAAGTCGTGATCTGATTCAGGTCGGCACACTCGCCGCCGTTCTCCGAAACCGATTTGGTCAGGGATTTCCAGGAAGCGGTCAGGGCGCCGTCCTTGCCGAATCCGCCGGTGAAGGCCTGGCCGGTGGTCGGCTTCTTGTTGTCCGTGGAAAAGGACATCGGCACGTTGTCGAATCGGCATCGGGCAAAGAGTCCGAGCGGAGGCACCGCGACGTCGTCGAGCGAATCCGGGAGCGGGAAGCCGGTGCCGGTGCCGGTCACCACGATGATGTCAACGGGACCTTCAAGGGTCATCTTTCCGGTCGCCTCATCCCAGGTGCCGGTGAGGCCCTGGGAGTTCAGCCGGAAGGTGAAGGGGATCTTCAGATCCTGTTCGATCGGGTGCATCAGGTGCATGTAGGGAAACTGGGTGCCGGGATTGGTCGCCTGGGGAATCGTGACCACGCCGTTGGTCAGGTCACCGTTCAGCTGGATGTCGGTGCGCTGCGGGGCCGGCAGGTCCGGGGAGGGGAAGGTGTCGGTCGCGGGGAGGATCACCCGGTCCCTGAAGAAGCCGAGATTGGCCTGACCGTTGTCGAAGGTCAGCTGTACCGGAGAGGCCTTCGATTGCGCCGCCGTGAAAGCGAAGCCGGCGAGGGCGACTGTCAGGATCAGCAGGAAGTAGCCGGCGATCCCGAATCTGCGGTCGTCGGTTGACGGTGAATGTGTGCCCATCAGAAAGATCTCTCCTTGTCAGAAGCTCGGATTCCCAATTGGCGCTGCCTGTAGCGCTTACATCGGTTAATTGACAAACGCCCGGTTTTTCAAACATTTGGCGGGATAAACGGGGTGTGGCCAAATCTGGCCCGGTGGCCAAAAGGAAAGATGCCGTCGCCGGGAAGTATCTGGTCATGGGAACGCGGAGACAGATCGTGGCGTTTGGCGGTGGCGGATTCTCGATGGAGTCGGGGAATCCGCTGCTGGACGATTTCGTGGTTTCAACCACCGGCCTGAAGAAACCCAGGGTCTGCTTCCTGCCAACCGCTTCCGGGGATGCCGACCATTATCTGGTCCGCTTCTACAACGCCTTCAGGACTCGCGGCGAGGCTTCCCACATCTCGCTCTTCCGGCGGGAAAGGGGTGCCGAGTCGATCCGCGACCATCTGCTCTCCCAGGATCTGATCTACGTCGGCGGCGGTTCGGTGATCAGCATGCTCGGCGTCTGGCGCGCCCACGGTCTCGACCAGATCCTGCGCGAGGCCTGGGAACGGGGGATCGTCCTCTGCGGGCTGTCGGCCGGCTCGCTTTGCTGGTTCGAGGAATGCGTGACCACCTACCAGAAGGAGACCAAGGTGACGATCGGGCTGGGCTTCCTGCCCTGGTCGAACCAGGTTCACTTCCAGCTCAATTCAGAAGCCCACCGGGCCTTCGAGCAGAAGCTCACCGAAGGCCTCAGGCCGGGTTATGCCGCTACCGACGGGGCGGCCTTCCACTTCATCGACACGGAGCTCGCCCAGGTTGTCGCTTCGCGTCCCGAAGCCCGGGCCTACCGGATCGAACTGAAGGGTGACCGGCCGAAAACCACCCAGCTTGCCACCCGATACCTCGGTTCACCCGACCACGTTCCGCTGGTGGAGGATTCGCCGATCCCCTGGGCCTCGACCCCGATCGAAGCGATCTGATGAAAGGGCGAATCCTGGTCATGGGGGGTCACGAGTTCGACCGGCTCGACGGCAACGAGGCGATCGTCGAGCACATCATTTCCCTGACCGGCAAGGAGAATCCGAGGATCTGCCTCCTGCCCACCGCCAGCGGCGACCCGGAAGACCAGATCTCCCGCTTCCGCCGTTCCTTCGGCAGCCGGGGCTGCGAAGTCAGTGACATTTCGCTGTTCCGTCTCGGCGCCAATCCGATCGACGTCTCGGCCCATCTGATGAAGCAGGACGCGATCTACGTCGGTGGCGGCAGCCTGGTCAACCTGGTCGCGGTCTGGCGCCCCCACGGAATCGCCGAGTTGATCGAAGAATGTCTCGAACGCGGCGTGATGGTGGTCGGCCAGAGTGCGGGCGCGATGTGCTGGTTCGAGTCGGGGATCACTTCTTCCTCGGGCCGCCCCGAACCGGCCAATGGGCTTGGACTGCTGAAGGGGAGCCTCTGCGTCCACTATCACCGCGATCCCGACCGGCGCGCCCGTTACCTCTCGGCTGTCGGTGAGGAAATCGTCCCCGGCTATGGCGCCGACGATCAGACCGGCCTGCTCTTCAGCGACGGTGAACTGACCGAAGTCTTCACCGCTCGTGAAGGGGCAGGGGTCTGGAAGGTGACCCCTGGCGAGAGCGGTGGCGTGGAAGAAATGGTCCCGGCGGTCGACATCAGACCGGAGCCCCAGACACCGGCGGCCGGCAACGCGGTCGATGACTTCCGCGCCCTGAACCAGTGGCGCCAGTCGGCGGGCCTCAGAGGCTGAATTTCAGCCGGGGATCGCGGCCTTCCGCTTCGATCGACTGCGGGACCATTCCATCAACGGCTTTTCCACCAGCCGGAAGGTGACCGCGGAGAGCAGAACCGACACGATCAGGGTCGAGGTCGCGAGGAAGATGAACTTGGCCCCCGGGGCCAGGTCGAAAATCCCCAGGTCGATCATCAACACCATCACCGGGTAGTGCCAGAGGAAGATCCCGTAGGAGATCAGTCCGAGCCGGACCAGCAGCGGGTGAGCGAGAAACCTCGAAGCCATGCCACGGTCGAAGCGGGCAAAGACCGCCGGAGCCAGGACCAGCAGGGAGATCAGCCCGAAGTAGCCGTATTGCCACAGGTACTCGCGGGAGTCGCCCGCCGGGGCTGCCAGGGCCGGCCCGGGATCGAAGAGAACATAGGTGCCGACCAGGTAGAGCCCTGCCGCGGTGAGCCAGAACCAGCCGGCGTGGTCCCGGGCGAATCGGGCCAGCGACGGCAGCCGGTCCATCTCCTGTCCCCGGACGGAAACGACGGCCAGGAACATTCCCAGTCCGAACCACCAGGCACGGCCGAGCGGAGAAAAGAAGAGCCAGGTGTGAAGGTCGGTGACCGGCGGCGAGGACTGGATCCAGAATGAGACTCCTGAAAGTGCGAGCAGCACGACCAGTTCAACCACGACCCAGCGGGCAAAGAAGCCGTTGCCGCCGCGTCCAAAGCGGGTTCTCAGCCAGGCCATTCCAATCGCGAAGAACGGCAGCACCAGATAGAAGAAGACCTCCATCGCCAGGGTCCAGGAAGGCGGGATCGTGCAGCGGAAGATGCCGTCGACGCAGTTGCCTTCCGGCGTGTAGATGGGGAAGTTCTGGAGCAGTCCGTAATAGACCCACCAGTTGCCGGTGAATGCCCCGTACATTCCGGGGGCGATCGCAGTCAGGGTGAGTACGACCCAGTAGAGCGGAAATATCCGGAAGAAGCGATTGCGTGCGTAATCGCGGACCCGCTGGCCGGGCAGCCCGATTATCCGGCTGGCGAGCATCGGCCGGTAGAGCAGGAAACCGGAAAGCAGGAAGAAGAACGGCACCCCGATGTCCAGGTGGCCGAAGAGTTCCTTGAAGCGGTAGTCGAAACCGCCGGAAAGGATTGCCGCATGGACCAGCAGCACGGAAATGGCGGCCAGGGCCCGAAGCGGATCGAGCAGGGGGAAGCGGGGGTGCCCCGGCGGGGGCGGCAGGTCCCTCGCGGCTTCTCGCTCAGATCGCGACAGCGCGGTATTGCCGCGAACCGGCGTTGAGTCGAGCATATGGGCAGGCACTATACGGCCGGTCGATGCCGTGAATTCACCAGTCTTGCCGCTAGGATCGCCCGGTGCCAGCCAGCGGACCATCGCGCGGGACCTCTTCGACGGGCGCGTCGGCTTTCTGGATTTTTCTGCTGGCCTTCGCCTTCCTGGCCGGCGCTTTCGAACTTCTGTTGCCGGCCGCCTATTCAGTCGTTCCGGAAGCCGTTCCGGATCCGCCGCTTATGCCGCAGCATCAACCGGCCGAGAATCTTCTCTACCTGTTGAGCTTCTTCGTGTTGCTGCCGGCCTCGCTCTGGGCGGCGTTCGGACTGGCCGATCGGATCGAAGCCAGGTCACCCGGCCGGCTTCCCGTCCTCGCCGGACTTCTCGCCGCCGGGCCCCTGCTGGTTGCTGGCCTGACCCGGCTGGCTCTCCATCTGGAGATCGGCGGCGGGCTGAAGACGCTGTTCGCCCTGGCGCTGGTCTGGGCGCTGGTCGGCGCGGCCCTCGTCTTCCTGGTCCTGCGCGGCAAGGGCGATCCCGCCTTCGACCGCCTGGCGGGGAGCCCGTCACCGGCATTGCTGGCCGGGGTCGCCTGCGTCGCGGTCGCCGTGCTCGGTCTGAGCAGCTTCCGCCAGATCGACGGGCCGGTTCTGGCGATCGGCCTGCTGATTGCGGCACTCATCACCTGGGGCTGGATGCGGATCAGGCTCAGGCATCTCGGTCGGCCCTGGGGCGTCGTCCTCGACCTGATCGTCTTCTGCCTGGTCCTGGTCGCGGTTCCGGACATGGTGATCTACCGGATCGGCGAGTACTCGACCGGTTTCGACGACAACTTCGGCGCCTACATCCAGCAATTCCACGGGGCACTTTTCATCGGCGCGGTCAGCCAGATCCAGGCCGGCAGCACCCTCCTCGTCAACACGGTCTCGCAGTACGGGGTCGCCTCGATCTACTTCCTCGCGGCGGTCTTCAAGTTCCTGCCGCTCGGCTACGGAACCCTGAGCCTGACCGATGGGGTCCTTTCCGGTTTCGTCTTCGCCTGCGGCTACGGCATCCTTCGCATGACCGGCGTGAACCGGCTGCTGGCGGCCGGGTCGATGGCGATCGCCGTCTTCATCCTGATCTACAGCACCACCTACCCGATCGGAGGCCTGCTCCAGCACGGTGCGATCCGCTTCGGCCTGCTGCCGGTTGCCCTGATCACCCTTCGGCTGGCCGCGCTCCGCTGGCCCGCCACGTCCCGGGTCACCTCGCTCCTGGCCTGGTTCGTGGTCGGGCTGTCGGCGGTCTGGGCCCTCGAAAGCTTCCTCTACACGACGGCGACACTGGCCGGACTGACTCTGGTCGCGATGACCTGGCAGCCACGGGAGAACTGGCTGCGCTGGCTTCTCGGGCAGGCCGGGCGGACCCTGCTGGCCTGGCTGACGATCCATCTGGCTTTTGCGGCCGGGACTCTGATCGCCTCGGGCGAGCTGCCGGACTGGGGCATGTACTTCACCTACCTGAGGGACTTCCTCTCCGGCGACGTCGGTGACCTGACCTACGACTTCGTAGCCTTCTCGCCCGGACTGCTGGTCGGAGCCGGTTACGCCGCATCGGCCCTGCTGCTTTTCGCCAATCTGCTGCGCAACCCCGAATGGTCGGACCGGAACCGTCTGGCCCTCTTCGCGATCGGCGGTCTGACCGCTTACGGGGTCGCACTCTTCAGCTACTTCGACAATCGTTCGCTGGCCCACATCCTCCAGTACGTCAGCCTGCCCCTGCTCCTGTCCTTCGTACTCTGGCTGAATCTGGCCCTGACCCGGAGCGAGATCGGCAACCGGTCCAAATCGATCCTGCTGGCCTCGTCGCTCTGCCTCGCCGCACTCTGCGTATCGATCGTCTGGCCCGCCGCCAGCGACCGGGCCGGGGACAGCATGCTGGCCTGGGCCCTGCCCGGCGGACAATCGGTGCGGGACGGAATCGACCGGCTCGAGAACCTGCCGCCGGTGGTCAGCGGGGCCGACGAGGGTGCCCGGCTGGTCGAGAAGTACATGCCAGACGAGGACCGTACGGCGATCATCACCGCCCCTGACCTGGACGTCAACGTACTGGTCCTCAGCGGGCGCTCGAACCGGCTCGGGATAACCGACGCCAAAGAGGACAGCTGGGTTCCGGGTCCGCATGAACCGGTCGTCGACGAAGCCGTGGACGAACTCGAGCCGGGCGACCGCATGCTGGTCGACGAAGGGGCACTGGCCGCCTTCCGCGAGCTGCGGCGTAATCCAGAAGCCGACCCGGACGAGATCACCGCGCTGACGGAAATCGCTTCGATCCAGCTGCGGATCCTCGCCCGGATCGGCGAGCGTTTCAACCTGAAGCCGGTCGCCCGGGGCGACGACGGACTGGAAGTGGTGGAGCTGGTGCCGCGCCAGGGCGGCTGACCGTCCGGCGGAGCCGGATCAGGCGACGTACTTGCGCGAAGGCAGGATCCGGTTGCGGTGAAGCACCAGCCGGAAGCCGGCCCAGAGGGTCTTCAGTCCGTAGACCACTCCGGTCTTGAATCCGACCGAGGACATGTCGTCGAAGTATCGGCAGCGGGCGGGAACTTCCTTGATCCGGAAGCCCAGGTGAGATGCCTGGTAGAGCAGCTCGGCGTCGAATGAGAAGTCGAGCGAGTTGCGCAGGAACGGCACGGTCAGAAGAAGCTCACGCGAGTAGGCGCGGTAGCCGGTGTGTGCCTCGGAAAGATGGGTGCCCATGATCCGGTTCTGGATCGTGGTCAGGAACCGGTTCGCCGCGAACTTCCAGCGCGGCATGCCGGCGTCGAGAGCCCAGCCCGGAACCAGTAGCCGCGATCCCATCACCAGGTCGGCTTCGCCGTCGGCTATCGGTTTGACCATGCTCGGGATGAGGCCCGGCTCGTACTGGCCGTCGGGGTGGAGCATCACCACGACGTCGGCACCTCGCTGCAGCGCCTCCAGGTAACAGGTCTTCTGGTTGCCGCCGTAGCCGACCTGATGTGGATGCCAGATCACGTCCACCTTGAGCGAGCGGGCCAGGTCGACGGTCGCGTCGGTCGAGGAGTCATCGACCAGGATCACTTCATCGACAGCGTCGAGGGGAATCTCGGCGAAGGTGCTTTCGAGGGTCGCCGCCGCCTGCCGGGCCGGCATGACGATGATGACCTTCGGTCGCTTTTCCTCTTTTGTTTCCTCAGCCAAGACGGCCCTCTGCGTAGATGGTTCCCGATCGTCCGGTGACGATCTCGAACGCGGCGCAGACTAACGCCACTGGCGACAGGATGATCGCGGCGAGGATCGAGGCGACCCGCTGGACCGGACTCAGGTGGATGCGACGGGCCTGCTTTCGGCGTAGTGCCTGGTAGAGATTCAGGCCGCCGGGAAGCATTGCGACGAGACCGTCGAGCCAGCCGATCAGGTTCTGGCCGGCCCGGGTCCGCGAAGTGTCGATCACGGTGAGTCCATCGGCTTCCATGATCCGGGTCAGCGAGTCCGTGGTCAGGTGAACCAGATGCCGCGGAAGGTCGAGGTGGAGCCAGCGGTCACCGAAGAACCGGGCCTGGGGACTGCCCACGTCGGGCACCGCGACGAACACCACCCCGCCGGGACGTAGCCGTTCGGAAGCGGCCTTCATCACTTCGCCGGAATCCGGCAGGTGCTCCAGCGAATGCCAGAAGACGATCGCCGCGAAGTCGTCCTGCTCGACTTCGGTCAGGGGCAGGTCGACCAGGTCGTCGCGCTTCGGGAACTTCTCCAGGCCGGAGGCGTCCCGGCCGAGTTCCCTCAGCGCGTCGATCAGGGTGCCTTCGCCGGCTCCCACGTCCAGCACCGGGCCGGGCGGGGCGACCTCGTCGATGCGGCCTGCCATCGCGGCGCGGGAACGGCGCAGCAGGGCGTCGCCGACCAGGCCGAAGCGCTTGCCGGTGCCGGGCCAGTACCAGTCGCCATAGGCGGCATTCAGTGATTCGGGATCCGGCAGCGGGTCGGTGGTGGCGGAGCCGCAATGACTGCAGAAGGCCCTGCCGGTGCGGCGGATCGTGGATCCATCAAATGGCTTCTCGCACCAGGCACAGCGGTCAGCCGCGGTGCCGGTCCAGTCCACCTGGAGGTGGGAACTCAAGCCCTGGGACCCCGGCAGATCGCGACCGGATCGAGGCATCCCTCGAGTCCGTCGTCCGCGAGGAAGAAATCGTCGGCGGTGATTGCCTGGGCCCGCGGGTCTTCGACCTTGCGGGAGCGGCTGAGGATCAGGTCATAGAGCCGCTGCTTCATCCGCACCGGGACCAGCCGCCGCATCCGGGCCGGGTCGATTCGCAGAAGGCGGTCGAGTTTCGCCCGCTCTTCATCGTGGATCTCCATGTACCGGTCGGAACCGAAGATGCCCTTCGTCTCGACCTGATCGAAGCCGCCCCGGCAGAGGGCCTCGAGCTGGGCGGGATCGAATTCGATGAAGTGGAAGGGATCGATGATCTCGTCGGGTCGCCCGAAGGTGAGCCGGTTCGGGGTGACGAAGGCGGCGATGCCGTCGGGCTTCAGGACGCGGCCGACTTCGGCCACGACCTTCTCCGGGTCCGGCACGTGTTCCAGCGAGTGGACAGAGAGCACCGAATCGAAATGGTCATCCTCGAAGGGCAGCGATCGCATGTCGGCGACCACCGTCTCCCGGTCCTGGCCCTCAAGGGCGCCGGGGTCGATGTCGACCCCGATCGTTTCCCGGGGTGCGAGCAGATCGAAACTGTGTCCGACACCGCAACCCAGGTCGAGCAGCAGCCCGGGACCGAAGAACGGAGCGGCCAGCCGGTAGGCGGCCACGTGACGCTGCCATGTCGGGTTGAAGCCACCTGCCTGGGTGACGACCCGCTCCCCGGTCACCTTCAAGTCAGGAACCTCGTTTTGATTCCCGCTCTGAAAGTGGCTGCCAATGGGTCCATCGACCGCGGATTCTGACAGGGTTCCGGGAATCGTCACCCTGTGGAAAAGATGGTGGTCGCTGCTTGCCCTGGCGGTGGCCGTCGGGACCGGCATCGTCCTGCGCATGCTCGTCTGCGGCCAGTCGCTGGTCGGGGACGAAATGTCCACCTTCTGGATCGTCAGTCACAACTCCCTGAGTGGGGTGGTCACGATCGTCGGTTCCGATGCCGAGATCACTCCACCGCTCTACTTCCTGGCGGCCAAACTCTCCAGCGGGCTCGGTTCGAATCCGGATCTGATTCGGCTGCCTTCGATGATCGCCGGAATCGCCCTGATCCCGGTGGTCCAGCAGATCGCGGTGCGGCTATTCGATCGGCGCACCTCGTTCATAGCCGCCGCGATCGCTTCCCTGAGCCCACTGCTGGTCTATTTCTCCGCCAACGCTCGGGCCTACTCGATGATGATGCTCTTCGTCGCCGGTGCGGTACTGGCAGTTCTGCTCGCCGTGGAAAGCGGTCGCAAGTGGTGGCTGGCTGGCTACGCGGTTCTGATCGCCCTCAGAT
>Ga0209023_10006633_pt1 | contig 12132 bp, 11 predicted proteins | sample LakOneMetagenome_FD_187468 | JGI IMG/M metagenome (GOLD analysis project Ga0209023, IMG submission 187468) | Freshwater and sediment microbial communities from Lake Erie, Canada (SPAdes) (version 2) | ecosystem: Environmental > Aquatic > Freshwater > Lentic | place: Lake Erie, Canada... | reverse complement strand
GATCAAGCGCCGCATTTATCCGACTCGCGAGGCGGCGGCCTCGGACGTGTTCGACTACATCGAGATGTTCTACAACCCGGTTCGCCGACATGGTTCCGCTGGCGACCTGTCGCCTGTAGAGTTTGAATGGCGCTATGCGCAACGCGGTTCCTGAATGTGTCTATAAAACTCTGGGCGGTTCACAAAACCAACTCAACTTAGCTTGCCAAAGGCTCCGGTACCGGCTCTTGAGTGGGTGCGCGAACGTAGGGAAACCATTACCGCGTATCGACACGGGGTGCGCCAAGACAGCAGCAAGATCGGCGTTCTTGAAAACTCGCCTTTCGAAGAAGATCGCGAAATAGCGGCCCGGCTTCAAGAGAAGGCTAAAGAGCTATCAGCGGCCCTAAAACGTCACCTGCAGAAGACATTTGGGCACTACTTGCCACCTCAAGTCGACTTGAACCGTGTCGTGTCACCATTGAATAGACCGACCAATAGAATCCCCGCCCCGCCAAAAGTATCCGAAACGATTCAGGAGATGCTTGATCGAATGGGCAGGGAAGACAGGCAACTAGAAGCAGCGGCCAAGAATTCCCGCAGGGAGGCGAAGAGTCGGCTAGTGCCGAAAGACGAGAAATTGTAAGGGGGGAATACATTTTGTTCGGATAGTTCAGCCGCGAAGCTTCTTGCCATTCAAAGGCACAGCGATAGGGCGCAGCCGCGTCAGGATCTCCATCAGCGCGTCGTGCGAGGTCCACGCTTCGTTGAGGTCCACGCTCATCTCTCCGTAACGCACCTTAGCCTGGCAGTTAATAGCGCGTGGTGCCGATGCCGACAGCGCTATCCCAAAATGAATGGCTACAAACCGGCCAAGATGAACAATGTCGTGACCTTGTCCTGCCGTCGTGAGAAATGGCTGACCGGCTCGTCCCAGCAGTCCCTTGAACACCTTCTCGGCGCATTGGGCTGTGTCCGACCGGGCCTTGCTGAGACCTGGCCGCCCGTCAGCGCCTCGACACTGTGCGTGTAGTCGCCCCGGGCCTGCTTGAACAGATCGAGCCCTTGAGTTCATCCTGAGTCGCCATCGCCGCATAGCCTCGGCCATAGACGTGCAGGATGCGCGAAATCCAGCAGATCTGTCAGCCGACACCGACGTAAGCCTGTGTAACGTCCTCGAGGCTCGTCAACACGTTGTCGCTGCCCGGTTCTACCTTCGTGCCCATGTGACGACCGGCGTCGACCAAGTTGCGCTCTGTGCCCGGAAACAAGAAGCCACCCAGCCGTAGGCTTGGGTGGCTTGTTAAAGGTGGATTGTGTCGCTAGGGCGTATTGCTGACTTTTGTAGCGTCTTTTGTGTTCCGCACTAGCGCTTTATGACCGTCCCCACACACGACACCTGCGGCTATCGCAGACATACGCTCACCCGCACTTCGAATAACCGCAATTCAAGCACGTCGCGCAGCCGTCCATGATGACGACGGCCTTGGTGCTGCACTTGTGGCACATGCTCGCGGACGGCGGGAAACTCGCGCCGTCGCCGGTGACCTCGATCACTTCCTCGCTGCGTTCGTCGGCGCCGTTGTCGCCAACGACATCGACCATCGCCCCGCCCATTTCCCCGGCGGTGGCTACTTCAGAGTTTTTTTTTGAGCGCTGCTCGTAGGCGCGGCGCTTCTCCGCGATCAGCGCGCGCTGCTGGTCGCTCATCTCCGGGTCGTGCATCATCCCGATCGACTTCAGGTGGTCCTCGACGATCATGCCCAGCTCGGCCACCAGCGAGGGCATGTACACGCCGCCGGCCTTGAAGTAGCCGCCCTTCGGGTCGAACACCGCCTTCATTTCCTCGACCAGGAACGTCACGTCGCCGCCCTTGCGGAACACGGCCGACATGATGCGGGTCAGCGCCACGATCCACTGGAAGTGCTCCATCGACTTGGAGTTGATGAACACCTCGAACGGGCGGCGCAGTTCGTGCTCGGTGCCGGCGTTGAGCACGATGTCGTTGATGGTCACGTACATCGCGTGTTCCACCAGCGGCGACTTGATCTTGTAGGTGGAACCGATCAGTACTTCCGGGCGCTCGATGCGCTCGTGCATCTGGATGACGTCGGCGACGGGCAGCTCGGCCTCGGCCTGGGCGCGGCTGATGGAATCGCCCTTGGCGAGTTCCCTGGCCTTGTCCTCGGCGGTGACGACGGCGTAGCCCTTGATTTTCTTGTCGATCCTGACGGCCATTTCGATTCCGGTGTTGTCTTGTTGTCGTGGGTGCGGTGGAACGTCCCTCTCCCGCGAACGGGAGAGGGACTCTTGCGGATTACTTCTTCTTCGCCGCCTTGCGGGCGGTTTTCTTCGGTGTCGACTTCTTCGCGGCCTTGCGCGGAGCGGCCTTCTTCGTGGCCTTGCGCACGGCCTTCTTCGCCTTGGCGACATTGGCCTTGGCCGTCTTCTTCGCCTTGGACACGGCCTTCTTCGCCTTGGCGGTGTCCTTCTTCACCGCCTTCTTCGCGGCAGCCTTCTTGCCGGCGCCCTTGCGCTTGAGCGCGGCGACTTCCTTCTTCGCCGAGGCGCTGGCGGCGGCGAGCGACTTCTTCGCCTTGGCGACGCGCTTGCTCGCGGCCTTCTTGGCCTTGGCGAGGTCGGCACTGGCGGTCTTCTTGGCCTTGGCCGCGGCCTTCTTCACCGAGGCGACGGCCTTGCCGGCCTTGTCGGCGACGGCGCCGCCGAGTTCGGCGGCCTTTTCCTTCACGCTGTCCGCGGCGCTGGAAATCGTCGCGGTCACGCCATTGCTCTTGCTCTTGCTGATTTTCTTCGCGGTACTCTTCTTCGCAGTAGCCATGTGCCCTCCTCGTGGGCGCCTTGCATCGGTCGGAACGACGGGTGGTCGGGACATCCCTTTCAGGGCGATTCCCCGGTCACGTTGGGTGACAACGCGATGCTATACCCGCGCGCGGGCGAAAACATCGGGTCGCCGTCATTCCGCCGACGGGTCAGAACTTGCCGTAATACCCTTCCTTGAGCGCATCGAACAGGTTGGCGGCGGTGTGCATCTCGCCGTCGTACTCGATCTGTTCGTTGCCCTTGACCTCGAGCACGCTGCCGTCTTCCAGTTCGAAGCGGTAGGTGGTGTTCTCCAGATCGGCTTCCTTCACCAGCACGCCCTGGAAGGCGGCCGGGTTGAAGCGGAAGGTGGTGCAGCCCTTCAGGCCCTGCTGGTGGGCGTAGCGGTAGATGTCCTTGAAGTCCTCGTACGGGTAGTCGGTGGGGACGTTCGCGGTCTTGGAGATGGAGGAATCCACCCACTTCTGCGCCGCGGCCTGCACGTCGACGTGCTCCTTCGGGCTGATGTCGTCGGCGGAGATGAAGTAGTCCGGCAGGCGCGAGGCCTCGTCCTCGGCGAAGGGCATGGCCTTGGCGTTCACCAGTTCGCGGTAGGCCAGCAGCTCGAAGGAATAGACGTCGACCTTTTCCTTGGTCTTCTTGCCCTCGCGGATCACGTTGCGGCTGTAGTGGTGGGCGAAGGAAGGTTCGATGCCGTTGGACGCGTTGTTGGCCAGCGAGAGGGAAATCGTGCCGGTCGGGGCGATCGAGCTGTGGTGGGTGAAGCGCGCGCCGGTCTCGGCGAGCTGCTCGACCAGCTCCGGCGCGGCCTCGGCCACGCGCTGCATGTAGCGCGAGTACTTCGCGTGCAGCACCTTGCCGGGGATCTCCTGGCCGACCTTCCAGCCGTCCTTCGCCATTTCCGGGCGCTTGCGCAGCATGCCGGCGGTGACTTCGAAGCGCTCTTCCATGATCGGCGCCGGGCCTTTTTCCTCGGCCAGCGCCAGCGCGACTTCCCAGCCGGCGACGGCCATGTCGCGGGCGATGCGTTCGGTGAACTCGCACGATTCCTTCGAGCCGTACTTCATCTGCAGCATGGTCACGGTGCTGCCCAGGCCGAGGAAGCCCATGCCGTGGCGGCGCTTGCGCAGGATCTCGTCGCGCTGCTGCTGCAGGGGCAGGCCGTTCACCTCGACCACGTTGTCGAGCATGCGGGTGAACACGCGCACCACTTCCTTGTATTCCTCCCAGTCGAACGACGCCTCGGCGGTGAAGGGCTTGCGCACGAACTTGGTCAGGTTGACCGAACCCAGCAGGCAGGCGCCGTAGGGCGGCAGCGGCTGTTCGCCGCAGGGGTTGGTGGCGCGGATGTTCTCGCACCACCAGTTGTTGTTCATCTCGTTGACGCGGTCGATCAGGATGAAGCCCGGCTCGGCGTAGTCGTACGTCGAGACCATGATCATGTCCCACAGGTGGCGCGCGCGGATGTGGCCGTAGACCTTGCAGGCGACCAGGCCGTCGTCGCGGCTGACGTAGCCCTTCGCGGTCGGCCATTCGCGCCAGACCACTTCTTCCGCATTCTTGAGGTCGAGGTCGCCGGCTTCCTTTTCCGCCAGCGGGAACACCAGCGGCCAGTCCTTGTCGCCGTTGACCGCGTCCATGAAGCCGTCGGTGATCAGCAGCGAGAGGTTGAACTGGCGCAGGCGCCCGTCCTCGCGCTTGGCGCGGATGAAGTCCTTCACGTCCGGGTGGGAGACGTCGAAGGTGCCCATCTGCGCGCCGCGGCGGCCGCCGGCGGAGGACACGGTGAAGCACATCTTGTCGTAGATATCCATGAAGGACATCGGGCCGGAGGTGTAGGCGCCGGCGCCGGCGACGAAAGCGCCACGCGGGCGCAGCGTCGAGAATTCGTAGCCGATGCCGCAACCGGCCTTGAGGGTGAGGCCGGCCTCGTGGACCTTGTCGAGGATGCCGTCCATCGAGTCGGTGATGGTGCCCGATACGGTGCAGTTGATCGTGCTGGTGGCCGGCTTGTGCTCGAGCGCCCCGGCATTGGAGGTGATGCGGCCGGCGGGAATCGCCCCGCGGCGCAGCGCCCAGACGAAGCGTTCGTACCAGTAGGCGCGCTTGTCGGGATCGAGCTCGGCATCGGCCAGGGCGCGGGCGACGCGCTGGTAGGTGCCGTCGATGTCGGCATCGATGGCCTCGCCCTGCTTGGTCTTGAGCCGGTACTTCTTGTCCCAGATGTCGACCGATGCGGCTTGCATCGGGATTTCCCCTTCGGTCGTGATCCCCATCTTCACCGCCTCCAGGCGAACGCTGCTCATGCTGATTCCTTCCTCCCGATGCGGACCCGCCGCGCCGTGTTTTCGTGATGGGATTCCGGCCGCTGCAGAGGGCGCGAAACCACGCCTCTGCAGGCGACGAAACCTGCATTCTGGTGCCTTTCCCGGGCTTCCGACCGCCTCCCGTCGGTCCGAAGCCACCCCCATAAATGGGTCTTTTCCCTGTCGCCAACCCCAAGATGTAGTGGCAGCGCCGGAATTGCAAGCTACCGCCGCCCGGCGGGGGTGTCAACCGGGAAATCGTCCCGGCACACGGGTCCGGGCGGTGGCTGGACGCTGCGGATCCTGGCGCCCCGCATTCAGGTCTTTCAGACCGGTTTCAGCGGCGACTGAACAGACTCGCGACAGCTGCTGGCGGCGACCCGCGCCGCGGGCCAACATGGGCGTCCCGCCCCGGCCAGCCCACCGTTCGAACCGATGCCCGGACCTGCCATGCGACCCCTGCCCCTGATTTTCGCCCTGACCCTCGCCGCCGCCTTCGGTGGCTTCGCCGCGACCGCCCTGCGCGACGGCCTGCGCACCCCGGCCGAAGCCGCGACCCCGGCCCTGCTGCCAGCCACGGCCGCGCTGCCGGCGGCGGCGAGCGGCGCGCCCATGCCCTCGCTGGCGCCGATGTTGCAGAAGGTGCTGCCGGCGGTGGTGAGCGTGCACAGCGAGCAGCACGTGCAGGTGAGCCCGTTCGGCAACGACCCGGTGTTCAGCCGCCTGTTCCCGGAACTGACCCAGGACCGGATCAACCAGTCGCTGGGCTCGGGCGTGATCGTCGATGCGGCCAAGGGCTATGTGCTGACCAACCACCACGTGATCGAGGGCGCCGACGCGGTGTCGGTGACCTTGGCCGACGGGCGCACGCTGAAAGCCGAATTCCTCGGTTCGGATCCGGACACCGACGTCGCGCTGATGCGCATTCCCGCGCAGGACCTGACCGCGATCCCGCTCGGCAACAGCGGCGCGCTGCGCGTGGGCGATTTCGTGGTCGCGGTCGGCAATCCGTTCGGGCTCGGGCAGACGGTGACCTCGGGCATCGTGTCCGCGGTCGGGCGCAGCAACCTGCCCGGCGCCGGCTACCAGAACTTCATCCAGACCGACGCCAGCATCAATCCCGGCAATTCCGGCGGCGCATTGGTCAACCTCAACGGCGAACTGGTCGGCATCAACACCGCCAGCTTCAACCCGCGCGGTTCGATGGCCGGCAACATCGGCCTGGGCTTCGCGATTCCCGCCGACATCGCGCGCAACATCATGGGCCAGCTGATCGCGAACAAGGGCGTGGTCCGGCGCGGCACGCTGGGCGTGGAAACCCAGGACGTGGACGCGCGACTGGCGCAGGCACTGAACCTCGCGGACGCGCACGGCGCGGTGGTGACGCGGGTATTCGCCGATTCGGCCGCGGCCGCGGCGGGCCTGCGCGCCGGCGACGTGATCGTGGCCGCGAACGGCCAGCGCATCGACAACGGCGAGGCGCTGCGCAATTTCCAGGGCCTGCAGTCGCCGGACGCGAAGGTGACGCTGGACCTGATCCGCGACGGCAAGCCGCTGCAACTCGCGACCGGCCTGCGCGAGGCGCCACGCGACGGCGGCAGCCTCGATGCGCGCCTGGCCGGCGCCAACTTCGGCGAACTGCCCGAAACCCTGCGCCGCCAGGGCGCTTCCGGCGTGCTGGTGAGCGCGGTCGCCCCCGGCAGCCGCGCCGCGCGCAGCGGCCTGCGCAGCGGCGACGTGATCCTGTCCGCGAGCAGCGGCAATTTCGACGACCTCGACAGCTTCCGCGCCAGTTTCGCGCGCTCGCCACGCCAGTTGGTGTTGACTGTGTGGCGCAGCGGCCAGCGTGGCCAGCTGCTGATGCAATGATCGTTCCACACCACGAGGATCCTGCAATGAGCCCGACATCCACCGATGCGATGAAGGCCAGCCTGGGCGAAGCCGGCGGCCACCTGAAGCAGGCCGCGAGCCATGCCGGCGATGCGATCAAGAACATGGCCGCAGCCGCCGGCGACGAAGCGCTGCTGGGCAAGGCCAACATGAAGGCCGAACTCGCCGACGGCGCGCTGGCCGGGCTGGAAGCCGCGGGCCACGCCGGCGCCGCGTCGAAGGAGCAGGTCGACGCGCTGGTCGACAAGGGCCGCGACCTGGTCGAAAGCGCGGCCGACCTGATCCGCGAGCGTCCGCTCGTTTCGTTCGGCGTGGCCTTCGCCGCCGGCTGGATCATCGCCAAGCTCGCGCGCGGCGGCGACAAGTAATCGTCGCGCCGTGAGCGATTCGCCCGGCGAAGAACGATCCGCGCCCGACCTCGCCGAGGCGCTGAAGGAACTTGGCGCCAGCGGACGCGCAAGCCTGTCCGCGGCCGGCGACGCGGCCAAGGCGCTGCGCATCCTCATTGCCGCCGACATCGCGCTGGCGCGCAGCGCGTTCGGGCGCACGCTGGCGTTCACCGGCGTGGCGATCGCGTTCGGCGCCTCCTCCTGGCTGCTGCTGATGGCGGCGCTGGTCGCCGCGCTGCAAGCGAGCGGACTCTCGTGGTTGTGGGCCTTGCTGCTCGCCGCGCTGCTGAGCGTGGCGGTCACCACGTTCGCCGGCTGGCGCGCGATGCACTACTTCGAACACACCCGGCTGAAGGCGACGCGCCGGCAGTTCGCGCGACTGGGGCTTGGCGAGCTCGCCGATTTCATGCCCGACCCCGCTTCCGCGGATTCGACCGCCGACGCCGCGCAACGCGTCGCCGAGGCGACGTCGGATGCGCCGGTGAAGAAAGGCCTGGGCGTGGACGTGACCCCGCCATGAGCTTCGAGCAATTGATCGCGAAGGTGGAACAGGCCGAGCGCGCGCTGGAAGCGCAGGAACGCCGGACTGTCGCCGGCTTCCGCCAGTTGCAATCGAGCTGGCGCGAGGCATGGACGCCGGGACGCATCATCATCGTCGGCGCGGTGTCCGGTTTCCTCGTCGGTCGCGCGCGGCCGCTGCGCATGGCCGATGGCGGCAACGTGCTGCAGATGGTCGGCGCGCTCGCCGGGCTGTTCGCCGGCGGCAGCGCGCAGGCCGCGGCGGACGATGCGGCGCAGGCGGCCGCACATGCGGAAGATGCCGTCGCGGAAACACAGGCGAACGCAACGGAGCAGATCGCTTGAATCTTCCCGCTGCGGAATCCGGCTCCGGCGAACGCCAACCGCGCCCGCGACCCCGCTCGCCGGCCGCTTCGGTGGTGCTGGCGGTGCTCGCGGTCGCGTTCACCCTGTGGGCCGCGCAGGACCTGATCCTGCCGGTGCTGCTGGCGATGTTCCTCGCCCTCATCGGCAATCCGATCATCCGCCTGCTGCGTCGCGCACGCCTGCCGCGTTTCCTCGCCGCGCTGCTGGTGCTCGTCATCGGCATCGCCGGCACCGTGCTGCTCGCGCAGCAGCTGGTACAACCGGCCGGCGAATGGATCCGCGGGGTGCCGCAGGAATTCGGCCAGCTCGCGCCGAAACTGCGCAGCCTCGCCAAGCCGGTGCAGGACGCGAACAAGGCCGCCGAGAACATCGCCCGCGCCGCCGGCGGCGAGAACACCGCCAAGCCGGTGCAGGTGGTGAAAACCGAGGTCAACGATCCCTACAAGGCGCTGACCGCGACCCCGCGCATGGTCGCCTCGGTGCTGGCGGTGGTGCTGCTGACCTTCTTCTTCATGGTCTATGGCCAGGACCTGCAGCGCAATGCGATCGCGCTGCTGCCCGGGCGGCAACAGAAGAAGCTGACGGTGGAGATCCTGCATGCGATCGAAGTCGAAATGTCGCGCTACGTGCTCACCATCAGCATCATCAACCTGCTGCTCGGCCTGGTCTACGCGCTGTGCCTGTACTTCTTCCTCGACCTGCCGATGGACGAGGCGCTGTTGTGGGGCACGATGGCGGCGATCCTCAACTTCGCGCCCTATGTCGGCCCGCTGATCGGCATGGTGGTGATGCTGGCCATGGGCTTCCTCACCTACCAGGGCGTGTGGGAATCGCTGCTGCCGGCGGCGATCTACCTCGGCCTGCACACGCTCGAAGGCCAACTGGTCACGCCGATCGTGCTCGGCAGGCGCATGGCGCTGTCGCCGCTGCTGCTGATCCTCGCGCTGATGGTGTTCGGCTGGCTGTGGGGCATCCTCGGCTTGCTGCTGGCGGTGCCGCTGCTGGTGTGCGTGAAGATCGTGCTGTCCAAGGTCGAGGGCATGGAAGGCTGGGCGAAGCTGCTGGAATAGGGTTGGCCCCGGCCCATCATCGTGCGTTACGAAAGACGGCGGAGCGAGTCCCGCCTACAATGCGCCGGTGGACTTCCGCGTCGACGCCATCACCCTCGACCTCGACGATACGCTGTGGCCGTTCGCGCCGATCGGCGCGCGGATCGAGCGGACGCTGCACGACTGGTTCCTCGCGCGCAGCCCGCGTACCGCGCAACGGTTCCCGATCCCGGCCATGCGCGAGTTGCGCGAACGCATCCACGCCGAGCACCCGCAGCACGCGCACGACCTCGGCCTGTTGCGGCGGCTGAGCATCGAAGCCGCATTGCGCGAAAGCGACGGCGACCCGGCGCTGGCCGCCGAAGCCCACGCGCTGTTCCTCGACGAAAGGAATCGCGTCGATTTCCATCCGGAAGTGCCGGACGCATTGCGTGAACTGGCCGCGCTGCGCCCGCTCGCGGCGTTGAGCAACGGCAACGCCGACCTCGCGCGCATCGGCATCGACCATCTGTTCCGCTTCCGTCTCGGCGCGAAGGAATTCGGCCGCGCCAAGCCCGATGCCGCGATCTTCCTCGCCGCCTGCGAACGCCTCGGCGCCGAACCCGCATGCGTGCTGCATGTCGGCGATCATCCCGAACAGGACGCACTCGGCGCGCAACGCGCGGGCCTGCGCTGCGCCTGGATCAATCGCGACGGCGAGGCATGGCCGTTCGCCGACGCCAGGCCCGACCTCGAATTCGCCGACCTCGCCGCGCTCGTCGCCTGGCTGCGCGCGCGCGATGCAAACACCCCTGCACGGAGCGCTGCATGACCGCTTATTCCCCCGCCGACGCCAGCGCGTTCCGCATGCTGCACCTGGTGCATCGCGATGATCTCGATGCCTGGCGCACGCGCCAGCCGGCGACGAGCGCGCAATGGCTGCTCGCGCACGGCTTCGATGCCTCGCCCGGCGCGGCGCTGGTACTGCCGGCCGGCGATGGCGCGGTCGGCGGTGCGGTGCTCGGCATCGGCGATCCGCACGATCCGCACGCCTACTCGCACGCGCCGTTCGCGCTGCCGCCCGGCGACTGGGAAGTGCGCGACGCACTCGACGCCGAGGCGCGCCGTGCGCTGCAACTGGGCTGGGGCCTGGGCGCGTACCGCTTCGATCGCTACCGCACCCTGCCGCGCCCGCCGGCGCGCTTGCGCATCGATGCGCCCGATGCGGAAACCGCCGACGTGCTCGCCGCCTGCCTGCGCGTGCGCGATCTCGTCAACACCCCGGCCGACGACCTCGGCCCGCCGCAGTTGGAAGACGCGCTGCGCGCCATCGCGTCGCGCCACGGCGCCGAGTGCATGAGCATCGTCGGCGACGAACTGCTCGCGCGCAACCTGCCCGCGATCCACGCCGTCGGCCGCGCGTCGCATCGCGCGCCGCGGCTGCTGCGCCTGGACTGGGGCGATGCCTCGCACCCGCGCCTCGCCCTGGTCGGCAAGGGCGTGTGCTTCGACACCGGCGGCCTCGACCTCAAGACCGCCGACGGCATGCGCAACATGAAGAAGGACATGGGCGGTGCCGCGCATGCGATCGCGCTGGCCGAACTGATCATGGCGCGCAAGCTGCCGGTGCGGCTCACCCTACTGGTGCCGGCGGTGGAAAACGCGATCGGCCCGATGGCGCTGCGACCGGGCGATGTGATCGCCACGCGCAAGGGCGTCAGCGTCGAAATCGACAACACCGATGCCGAGGGCCGGCTGGTGCTCTGCGATGCGCTCACCTGCGCCGCCGAGGATTCGCCGGCGCTGCTGCTGGATTTCGCCACCTTGACCGGCGCCGCGCGCGTCGCGCTCGGTCCGGAACTTCCGGCGATGTATGCGAACGACGAAGCGGTCGCGGCGGACTGGCTGTCCGCCGGCGAACGCATGCGCGATCCGCTGTGGCGCATGCCGCTGTGGCGCCCCTACCTGCGCTACCTCACCAGCAACGTCGCCGACATCGCCAACGCCGGTCCGTCGAAGATGGCCGGCAGCATCAGCGCCGCGCTCTACCTCGAACGCTTCGTCCCGGCGGCGATGCCGTGGGCACACCTCGACGTGTATGCGTGGAACGACAACGATCGACCGGGTCGCCCCACCGGCGGCGAGGCGCAGGGCCTGCGCGCGGCGTGGGCGATGTTGAAGGGAAGGTTTGGGGCGTAGTCGCGCGAGGAGGTGATCATGCAACCGACGATGCGCCATTGCTCGAATATCGTGATCGCGACATTCGCTTTCACCCTATCGAGTTGCACCAACTTGATCAGCACGTCGCCAACGGATTTCCCTGATGGCTACGCAACGATCTACACAACCAATGACGAATCCAGATCAGGCGAAGCCTGTAATGCCGGAACCATTACTTATTACAAGCGCAACGCGTTTGCACAGGAACACTGGCTAGGAAACGGCCCTCCCTACTACGCTGCCCCTGGAACGTATCGCATTGCGATGTGGTGCCAATCGAATGCGGATCCAGACTCAGGGGGGTGTATCGATTATCTCTACGCCGATTCGGGTGGGCCAGAAGGCAAGGTGACGCTCGACCGAAATCGTTCGTACGTTGTGTATTGCTCCGGCGCTGGCGTCAAGGCCGAAGATCGCGAGAGCTTCGAGCGACGCCACACTCAGTGACGGAATCAAGACCCGCATCGAAACCCGCGTAAGGCGGGTTAAAACCCGCCCTATGAATTGCGATGACGTGTAACCCGCGTAAGGCGGGTTAACTGAACCGCCCAGAGTTTTATAGACACATTCAGGAACCGCGTTGCGCATAGCGCC
>Ga0209023_10006632_pt1 | contig 12138 bp, 8 predicted proteins | sample LakOneMetagenome_FD_187468 | JGI IMG/M metagenome (GOLD analysis project Ga0209023, IMG submission 187468) | Freshwater and sediment microbial communities from Lake Erie, Canada (SPAdes) (version 2) | ecosystem: Environmental > Aquatic > Freshwater > Lentic | place: Lake Erie, Canada | collected... | reverse complement strand
TCTGGTTCTTGTTGGTCAGGAAGGTCTTGCAGTCGCCGCTGAACAGGTCGTACGCCATGGTCTCGCCGTAGGCGCGGCCGGTGTAGAGCGATCCGGTGGTGCAGCTCCCCGCCGTGGCGGTGCTCAACGTGAAGACCACCCGCAGGTCGACCTCGTGGTAGGAGGCCGGGTCGTCGTCGGCACCGCTGCCTCCCGACGGATACTCCATCAGGTTCATCAGCACCCGAGCGGAGCTCAACGGGCCGTCGCCGTTGGTCGTCCAGCGGGACTGGAACGTGGGTTGTGCCGTGGCCGCCGCGTTGAGGCAGTTGGTGGTGACCTCCCAGAAGAAGAACGACGACGTGCACGTTCGGATTCGTCCGCCCGCCCAGGCACCGGATCCCGGTGCCAGGTTGGCCGGGTTCGTGAAGTTGTTGGAGCTGACCAGCGTGTCCCACGTGGGCTGCTGGTTCTGCGTGAGGGACTGGGTGATGACCGGCAACGCTGTCGCCGACGCCGGGACCGGGTCGGAGAGCCCTCGGGTGTCGTCGTCGACGTAACGGGGGCACAGCGCGACCCGCCCACCGGTGTGGCGGAACGCCGAACGGGGCGACAGGATCAGCTGCGCGCCCTTCTTGGTGGTGTCGCACGCTCGTGGGAACGTGCCGCCCGCCAACGGCTGGCCGCCGATGACCTGGACGTTCTTGTTGGAGATCGTCAACGTCGTGCGCGCGGCCGGGTCGGTCTTGGAGTCGTCGTAGACGTCGAGGTAGTGGACGCCCGGCTTGAAGATGACCGTGCAGGCCTGGGTGCCACCGAGGATTCCGTTGAGCGCCTTGATGTCGGCGGAGTTGTAGAGGCCTTGGTCCAGCTGGACGGTGCCACCGGGAGCACACGAGATGGATCGCCCGCCGCCCGACGTGGGCAGCGACGACTGCATGGTCGCTGCGATGTTCGGAGCGGTGCCGCACGTGGGCGCTCCGAGGCCACCTCCGTCGACGATCTGCTGCACGCCGGCGGCTTCGAGCACGCCGCACCCGCTGCCACCGACGGCGACACCCTGCTGGTACTGGCCCGCGACCCACATCGCCGGACCGGTCGTTGCTGCAGGCGCTGCGCCGCGGGTGACGTAGACGTCGGAGTCGAACCGTGCTGCTCGCTCGCCGCCGGCAACTCCGGACACGACCAGGGTCGGGTCGCTGGCACCCGCCACCGACGGGATCGGGGTGACACCACCGGTGTACGGCGTGGTGCCGACGAGCTCCACGTCGGGACCGTCGAGCGTCGCCGTCGGGTTGTTCGACACGCCCGACCGGCTGCACGACACCTGCACGTCGATGCCGCCGCTGAAGTCCTTGACCGTCTTCACTCCCCCGTTCTGGGTGGGGTTGAACGACGCGCACACGTCGCCGCTGGAGGCCGCGACGCCGGCAAGTTGGGCTTCGAGCGCACCGTCGGCGGCACGGGTCTCTCGGGCGACCCGCGCTTCGAGCGCGGCGACACGTGCCGAGGTCAACGCCAGGCCGAGCAACGCGATGACCACCACAGAGGTGAACGCGATGATCCCGAGCACGTAGAGCAGCAGGTAGCCGCCCTGGCCCGCACCGGCGTCGACGCGACCGCGTTCACAGCGGCGCTCATGACCCAGGGGACCAGCGGTCCTGGGAGCGCCCGCGCCGCGGCGGCGCACTGCGGCAACGGCGCACGCCAACGACGCTCCGGTCATGGCCCCACCACGATGGGCACGGTGACGGTGCCGGTCGCGCCCCGGTTGTCGGTCACGGTGAAGCGTGCGGAGTAGGTGCCCGCGGTCGCGTAGCTGTGGTCCAAGGAGCCGGCGGCGTCGTGGCGGACCGGGGTCCCGTCGCCGAAGTCCCACTCCGTGGTGGCGATCGTGCCGTCGGGGTCGGTCGCTGTGGCGGTGAAGGACACGAGCTTGGGGACAGAGCCTGCCTGGGCGTCGACTCGCAGCGTGACCGTCGGCGCCCGGTTCACGCTGAACGGAACCCTGGATCCGGGCACGCCGTCGAGCACGGGCTGCACTTCGTAGTCGCCCTGTTCGCCGTCGACGAAGGTCAGGGTCCACGTCGCTGACCCGCTCGAGGAGTTGACCGGTGTGGGTGAGCCGGCCCGGAACAGCTGCCAGGCGACGCTCGAGCCGCCCGCCTGGGCAACGGTGAAGGTCACGGCTTGTGACCCGTTGGGGAGGATCGCGTTGACCACTCCGTTGACCGGAGTGGGGGTGATGGTGACCGCTGCGGCCGGCCCGCCGAGCTGGCAGGTGGTCGAGCCCAGCGCTGCGGCGCCGTGGTCGTCGGAGACCGTCACGGTGAACACCTGCGAGCCGTTGAGGCCGACCGGGGCCACCCAGGTTGCCGCGCCGCCGTTGGCGATCACCGCACCGTTGGCGTCGGTCCATCGGTAGGTGAGCGGGTCCCCGTCGGGGTCCGTCGCTGCGGCGGAGAAGGTGAACGTCCGGTTGCCGGTGCCGGTGCACTCCTGGGTGACCACGACGTCGGGTTGGCGGTTCTTGACGGTGATGTAGACCGATCCGCCGGAGCTGTTGCCGTTGGCGGGGTCGGGCGAGTCGCGGACCGACATCTGCACCCAACCTGAGTGCTGCAGGCGGAACCGCACCTGGTTCACCCCGACGGTCGGCCCCAGGGCTGTGGCTCCCGGCGGGAGCGTCCAGTCGACGTAGACGGGGTCGCCGTCGGGGTCGGTCGAGTTGCTGGTGAGCACGAACTCGTCGTCGTTGTAGCCCTCGGCCGAGGCGGGAACGACGCTGATGCGGGGGTCGGGCGGGCTGGAGACCGCGAAGCCGACGGCGGTTCCGGTGGTGCGCTTGGTGGCGCTGATCTCGAGCGGCTTGGTGGGTCCGTCCTTGGACCACTGCACGACGCGGATCTGGATCCGGTTGGCGGTCGAGTCGGCGCAGGCGACTTCGGTGCTGCTGGGGTCGAAGCAGCGGGCGAATCGCTGCGATGCCGGCACCGCAGCGTCGAGCGGCGGCGTGTCCATGCGGGCGACGACGCGGTTGGAGGACCGGAGGGTTCCGTCGTCGTTGCACACGTGGCGGTACAGCGACACCGGCGCCGGCCCGGTGCTGACGGCGTACACGACGCTGGTGGCGTTCGAGCCGGATCCGCTCAGACGCAACCGGGCGACGTGCGGCAGGGTCGAGCCGGTGCAGTCTGCGGGCGACACGGAGTCGACCAGACGGGCCGACGCGACGTCGCGCAGGAAGTAGGTGTTGAGGAGCCCGGTCGCGGACGCTCTGCCGAGCTCGTCGCGGCTGACGAAGCCGGCTTTGACCGTTCCGTAGGCCCACGCGCCGAGCGGGGCCATGAGCACCGCTGCGATGCCGATCGCGAGCAGCACCTCCATGAGGGTGAGTCCCGCCTGGTTGCGTTGGCCGAGGCGGTGCTGCACGTGGCGGATCACCGCGGTCATGGCGTCACGTAGTCGGGGTTGCGCTTGACGATGTCGGTGTCACGTCCGTCGACGCGGATGGTGACGCGCTGGGCGATGTTGGCGGCGCAGTTGGCGACGAACCGGGTCTGGGTGTTGGGCGACGCGACTGCGCTCGGCACGTCGAGGAACTCCACGGAGCGGACCTCGACCCCGGCGACGTTCGTGGTGTAGGTCGGCGAGCACGACGAGGTGTCGTAGTGCGCGGCTTTGATCTGCTCGGTGGCGTCGGTGAGCGCCGCTTCGCTCTTCTGGACCTGCGACACGGTGCGGGTGGCGCGCACGGTGGTGAGAATGCCCGCGGCGATGCCCAGGATGACGGTGGTGACGAGCAGGATCGCGACCAGCGACTCGACGAGCGAGTAGCCGGCTTGGCGCTCAGATCCGTGCGGGGATGCCGTTCGCCGCGTGCGCCGTGGGTTCGAGGCGAATGCGGCGGAGCAGGCGATGCCACCGTTCGACGGGCATGGCCGTGTCGGCCCCCGTCCCCTGTTGCGCTGCACGTCGCTCCCTCGACTCGAGCACCTGCCCCCTGGTGCCACGGCTTCTGACATCTGAGAGCGGACCCTCACCGCTCGCTGACCAAAAGAATCCCTGCCGGAACCGGCGGTTGTCAACGGGTGAGCAACGGCTGCCCTGATCATCTGTTCAGTTCCTGGGCGGCCGAGCGGCACCGGGCGCGGCGCGACGACTGCTTGCGTCGGGCGTCTCCGACTGCTGCTACCTCCGACGAGCGGGCGCTGCTCCACCGCTCAAGTTTGGCCGGTCGACGCCGTCGCGTCCGGCGCTGCGACGGGGTGAATCCCCCATCGGAGTGCGCTACCGCTTCCGATCCACGCTGTTGGCCCGTAGCCTTGGGTGATGTTGCGCGCCGCACGGCTGTTGAGCTTGTTGGGAGGCGCCGTTGCGGTGCTGGCGCTCAGCAAGGTCCACGCGGCGTACATCGCGGTCCCCGCGTACGACTTCACCGGCGGTCCTCGCATCTGGTGGGCGTTGCCGTACATCGGGCTGATCGCGCTCGCGACCTACGCCGTCGGGCTCCCGGATCAGCCGCAGCACCTGTTCCGCGCTGCGTGGTTGAGCTTCCTGGCAGGGGCCGGGGCGGCGCTCGGGGTCTCTGCGATCCAGTTGGTGGTAGGCGACGCGCTGCTCCCCCGGTTCGTGGTGTTCGGATCGGTGTTGGTCAACATGCCGATCCAGTGCGTGGCGAACCTGATGGCCCGCCACGGCGAGTCCCGTGCCGGCAACCGGGACCGGGTGTTGTTGGTGTCGGACCCGACCGAGCGTGAGCGACTCGTCGACGATCTGCGCATGCAGACCGAGCGTTCCGTCACGCTGGTCGGGTCGCTGTCACGACGCGACGCGCTGCCCACTCCGGAACGAGTACGGCCGTTGGCGACGAGCGCTGCGGAGCTGAGCGCCACGGTCGTGGTGCTCGACCGTGTGGCCCAAGCCGACGAGCGGGTGATCACCCAGGCCGCCACGCTGCACGAACAAGGCGTGCGGATCCGCACCCTGGAGGGCTTCTACGCCGAGTGGCTCGGCAAGCTGCCGGTGAGCGAACTGGAACGTGCGTCGTTGTTCTTCGACATCTCCGAGGTGCACAACGGCGGCTTCGCCCGATTCAAGCGCCTGATCGACCTGGCCATCGCCGTGCCCGGTACGTTGGTGCTGGTGTTGGTGACGCCGTTGGTGATCCTGGGAGACCTCGCTGCGAACCGCGGACCGCTGGTGTACCGCCAGGAACGAGTCGGCAGGAGCGGAAAGCTGTTCACGATCCTGAAGTTCCGCACCATGCGAACCGATGGAGCGGGTGTGCCGGCAGGGAACTGGACAGAGAAGGACGATCCGAGGGTGACGCCGTTCGGCCGCTTCCTGCGGCGCACCCACTTGGACGAGCTCCCTCAGGTGATCAACATCATCAAGGGCGAGTTGAGCGTGGTCGGCCCCAGACCCGAACAGCCTCGCTACGTCGAGGAGCTGACCCACAAGCTGCCCTTCTACAACATGCGCCACCTGGTTCGGCCCGGCCTGACCGGCTGGGCGCAGGTCAAGTACGGCTACGCCGGCGACGAGCGCGACGCCCTCGAGAAGCTCCAGTACGAGTTCTTCTACCTGGAGCACCAGGACATGACCTTCGACCTGCGCATCGTCTTGAGGACGTTCCGATCCATGCTCGGCGGGCAGGGAGGTGGGCGGTGAGCTCACCCATGTCCGCTCCCACAGACCGACCCCTGGCCTCGATCGTGGTCCCGCTGCTCAACGAGGCAGATGCGATCGAGCGTTGCGTCTTGTCGTTCGACGCGCAGGAGTACCCGCTCGACCGATTGGAGTTGCTGATCGTCGATGGCGGCTCCACCGATGGCTCCACCGACCGCGTCAGGTCGATGGCTGTCGATCGTCCGTGGCTTCGACTCGTGGAGAACCCAGATCGTCGAGCCTCGGCCGCCTTCAACCGGGGCATCGAGTCGGCCACGGGTGACGTGATCTGCCTCGTCGGCGCTCATTCCATCGTCGGACCCGACTACGTCCGTCGTTCCGTCGCCGCGCTGGCGGACTCAGGCGCCGGCGGCGTCGGCGGTCAACTGGTGCACCGCGGCACCGACCCGAAGTCGAAGGCGATCGGCCTCGCAATGGTGTCCCGCTTCGGGATGGCGTCGCCGTTCCGATACGCAAGCGACCGCCGGCTGGTCGACACGATCGGTCACCCCGCCTACCGCAGGGATGCAGTCGAAGAGACCGGCCCGTTCGACGAGACCCTGAACAGGAACTCCGACTACGAGTTCAACCATCGGATGCGACAACGCGGCCACGACCTGCTCTTCGATCCGGCAATCGTGACGGCCTATCACCCGCGCGGATCGTTGAAGGACCTCGGGAGCCAGTTCTTCCACTACGGGATCGGCAAGGCCCGGGTGCTGCGTCGCCACCCCGGTTCGGTCAAAGCCCGGCACCTGGCCCCGCCGGCGTTTGCCTTGTTCATCCTCGCTGTTCCGCTGCTGCTCCCATTCCGAGCGGGTCGCCGGCTGATCGCAGCGGTCGCTGCCGGCTACTCCGCAGCGCTGGCCGTGGCGGTCGCAGCAGACAAACCGCGGGAACAAGGCGCGAGCCTCCCAACCTTCGTCGCCGCCTTCCCGACCATGCACCTGTCATGGGGCTACGGCCTGCTGTGGTCAGCGATCACTGGGCGATCATGAGCGACTCGAGCCCGTGGGTTCATGCGAGCGCTGACGTCGAAGACGGCGCTTCGATCGGCGACGGCAGCCGGGTCTGGGACCTCGCGAAGGTTCGCAGCGGAGCGAAGGTGGGAAGCGACTGCACCATCGGTCGCCTCGCCTACATCGACAACGATGTCATCGTGGGCTCGCGATGCAAGATCCAGAACAACGCGCTGGTCTACGGACCGGCAACGATTGGCGACGGCGTGTTCATCGGTCCTGCCGTTGTGCTGACCAACGATCGGCATCCTCGCGCCATCACCCCCGACGGTGAGACCGCGCAAGCGGGCCAGTGGTCCCGGGTCGGCGTCACGATCTGCAAAGGAGCGGCGCTGGGCGCCGGTTCGACCGTGGTCTCCGGTGTGACCATCGCCGATTGGGCGCTCGTAGCGGCTGGGTCGGTGGTGGCTGCCGACGTCCCAGCGCACGCGTTGGTTGCGGGTGTGCCAGCACGGCAACTCGGCTGGGTGAGTCGCACCGGACATCGGTTGGTCGAAGCCGAAGACGGGTGGGAGTGTCCGTTCAGCGGCGACCGATACGACATGATCGACAGCGTCATGAGGCGACGATGAGTGCATCGACGGCGACAAGGGTGCGCATCGCCGTGCCATTGATCGGCAGCGACGAACGCGCTGCGGTCGACCGAGTGATGAGCTCGGGGCAGATCGGCCAGGGCCCCGAGGTCGCCGCGTTCGAGTCCGAGTTCTCCGAACTCGTCGGCGGCCGCGAGTGCGTCGCTGTCAACTCGGGGACGTCCGCGCTGCACCTGTCGCTCCTGTCGATCGGCATCGGCGCCGGCGACGAAGTGATCGTGCCGTCGTTCACGTTCGCCGCCACGGCGAACGCTGTGCGGCTGTGCGGAGCGGATCCTGTGTTCGTCGACATCGATCCAGCTACCTTCTGCATGGATCCCGAATCGGTTCGCTCTGCCATCGGTCCCCGCACCGCGGCCATCGTGCCGGTTCACTTGTACGGCCAACCTGCCGAGATGGACCAGATCGCGGCGCTCGCATCTCGACACGGGCTGGCCGTGGTCGAGGATGCCGCGCAGGCCCACGCCGCGAGGTTCGGCGACACTCCAGTTGGTGCGCTCGGCGACGCCGCGGCGTTCAGCTTCTACCCCACCAAGAACATGACGACCGGCGAAGGCGGTATGGCCGTCTTCGCCGACAAGGCACACGCGCGAACTGCTCGGCTACTCCGAAGCCAAGGAATGGAACGCCAGTACGAGAACGAGATCGTTGGGTTCAACCTCCGAATGACCGACCTCGCCGCAGCGATCGGCCGCGTGCAACTGGGCCGACTGCCCGGTTTCACCGGCTCGCGACGATCCAACGCCGCAATGCTGTCCGACGGGCTCGCCGACGCACTCGTCGTGCCAATCCCCGCACCTGGCACCGAGCACGTCTTCCATCAGTACACAGTTCGCAGTGCCGAACGCGACCGCCTTCACCAACGGCTGGAGGCGGCGGGCATCGAGACCCGCTCGTACTACCCGACTCCGGTGCACCGGCTTCTCGCGTTTCAGGACCCGGTCGAGCTGCCGGAGACCGAGCGGGCCGCAGCCGAGGTCCTCTCGCTGCCGGTCGGACCGCACGTCACGCCGGCCGATGTGGAGCGGATCGTCGAAGCAGCGGTAGCGGGGTGAGCGTGGTTCGCGCTGGGGTCATCGGCTTGGGCATGATGGGACGCCACCACGCGCGCGTCCTGAGGACACTTCGTGATGTGGAGTTGGTCGGGGTCTTCGACCCGCTCGGCGACACCCATCGGGCGGCCGACGGGCTACGCCTCGCCCGTGACCTCGACGAGTTGATCACGTGGGGTATCGACGCAGCCGTCGTCGCCGTCCCAACCGAAGACCACCTTCCCGTTGCACTCCGGCTCGCGGCGGCCGGTGTCCACGCACTGATCGAAAAGCCCCTGGCCACCGACACTCCGGAGGCGTTGCAGATCCTCGAGGCGTTCGCGGCAGCCGATCGGATCGTGGCGGTGGGCCACATCGAGCGGTTCAACCCCGCAATCCGCTCACTCAAGCAGCGTCTCCTTGACGGCGAGATCGGCACACCGTTCCAGATCGCCACATCGCGTCAAGGGCCGTTCCCGGCGAGGATCCGCGACGTCGGGGTTGTGAAGGATCTGGGTACTCATGACTTGGACCTGACTGCCTGGGTTGCAGCGCAGCGCTTCGGCACCGTGGCCGCTCGTTGCGCGTACCGTGCGGGACGAGTGCACGAAGATCTGGTGGCGGTGGTGGGCTCGCTCACCGATGGCACGGTCACGAGCCATCTGGTGAACTGGTTGAGCCCGATGAAGGAACGACGGGTCGTGGTGACCGGCGAACGGGGTTGTTTGGTCGCCGACACGCTGACTGCGGATCTCACGTTCCACGCGAATGCGAGTACTGCGAGCGAATGGGAAGGGTTGTCGCAGTTCCGTGGGGTGTCGGAGGGCGACATGATCCGGTACGCGATCCCCAAGCCGGAGCCGCTGGAGACGGAGCTCGTCGGGTTCCGCGACGCGATACTCGACCGAGGCGGCGAGATCGTCACCGCACGGGACGGACTGCACGCATTGCAGGTGGCAGAAGCGATCCTCCGCTCGGCGGAGCACGGAACGGTGGAGGACGTGGAGTGAACGCAGCAGCAGACCATCGAGCGCAGGCGGCGGTCATCGGACTTGGCAAGATCGGACTACCGCTGGCGGTCCAGATCGCGCGCCACCGCGGAGGCGTGATCGGTGTCGACATCTCCAGCGCTGTCGTCGAGTCCGTCAACGCCGGCCGCTCGCCGGTCCTCGGAGAACCCGGTCTCGACGACGGCCTCGCATCTGCAATCGCCAGCGGCTCGATGGTGGCAACCACCGACGTTCACGCCGCGGTCGCCTCGAGCTCGTTCGTGATCGTCGTGGTACCGCTGGTCGTAGATGAATCAGGCAATCCGCTGTTCGCTGGCATCGACGCCGCTACCCGAGCGATCGCCGAGGGTGTCCGCCCCGGCACCACGGTCATCTACGAGACGACCTTGCCGGTAGGGACAACACGGGACCGGTTCGGAACACTCCTCGAAGAGACTTCGGGGTTGACCGTCGGCACCGACCTCTTCGTCGTGCACAGCCCCGAGCGTGTCAGCAGCGGCACTGTGTTCCGAGACCTCGCCCGCTACCCCAAGCTCGTCGGCGGCACCGATTCGGAGAGCTCTCGGCGAGCGGTCGCGTTCTACGAGTCGTTCCTCAAGTTCGAAGACCGACCCGAGCTCGAGCGCGCCAACGGGGTGTGGGAGCTGGAGTCCTGTGAGGCAGCGGAGCTGGCAAAGTTGGCCGAGACCTCCTATCGAGACCTGAACATCGCGTTCGCCAATCAGCTCGCCCGCGGCGCCGAGGCACTCGGCTTGGACATCGGTCCGGTCATCGACGCGTGCAACAGCCAGCCGTACTCCCACATCCATCGACCGGGAATCGCCGTCGGCGGCCACTGCATCCCCGTGTACCCGCACTTCCTGTCACGAAGCGTCCCCCAGATGACGTTGTCCGACGTGGGCCGCGAAGTGAACGCACTCGCTCCAGCACTTGCTGCAGATCGGCTGTACGACGAGCTCGGAGGGTTGTCGGGGCGGTCGGTCGTCATCCTCGGCCTCGCGTACCGAGGCGGCGTGAAGGAACACGCGTTCTCCGGCACCTTGTCCCTGGTCCCTGCGCTCACGTCGCTCGGAGCCCGCGTGACGGTGATGGACCCGTTGTACTCCGATCGGGAGATCGAAGCCCACGGGTTGGATCCGCACGCAGCAGGCTCATCCGTCGACGCCGTAGTCCTCCAGGCCGACCATGCACAGTTCCAGGAGCTTGGGCCTGGAGACTTCCCCGGCGTGCAACTGGTCTTCGATGGACGCCGAGCGCTGGACCCCGGGCGCTGGGAACCGGTCCGGGTCGTCGGCCCTGGATTCGGCTGACGTGTGCGGCATCGCCGGCGTCGTCGCGCTCGACGGCCGCGCCAACCCACCCACGTTGTCCGACTTCCACCGCAGTCTTCGCCATCGCGGACCTGACGACCACGGGTGGTTGTCGTGGGAGCGAGGCAGAACGGCGATCGTCGGCCGCTACCCGCAGATACCAGAACCGGCCGACGTGCTGTTGGTCCAGAATCGCTTGTCGATCCTTGACCTCTCCCCCAGAGGTTGGCAGCCGATGTCGTCGCCCGACGGCCGCTTCCACCTCGTCTACAACGGCGAGATCTACAACTACATCGAGCTCCGTGAGCAGCTCCGCTGTTCGTTCGAGTTCGTTGGATCAAGCGATACGGAAGTCCTGCTCGCCGCCTGGGCTGCTTGGGGTCCTGGATGCCTGGAGCGACTCCGTGGGATGTTCGCATTCGTCGTGCTCGACACCGTCGCTCAGCGGTTGTGGCTGGTCCGGGACCCGTTCGGCATCAAACCGCTCTACTTCACTCGATCAGCGAGCTCGTTCTGGTTCGCATCGGAGATCCCCGCGCTGATCGACGCCGGGGTGACGACCAGGACGATCGACCCCCAAGGCTTGTACGACTTCCTCCACTCCGCGCGGGTCGATCACCGCGCCGAGTCGATGGTGCAAGGAGTCAACCAACTCCTCCCCGGCCAGATCGCGTCGTTGGATCTCAACACCGGTCCGTCTGCTGTGCTCGACGTCGACACCTACTGGCGACCGCCGACCGAGCGTCAAGACCGTCCCATTGCCGAGGTCGTCACCGACCTCGGCGACCGCTTCCGACGGTCAGTGCAGTCGCACTTGCGCAGCGACGTTGCAGTAGGTGCCGCGTTGTCGGGCGGAATCGACTCCTCCGCGATCCTCTGTTCCATGCGCGAAGAACTCGGACCTGACGCTGAGATCCATGCCTTCAGCTACTTGGCCGAGGACCCTCGCTACGACGAGGAGCGGTGGATCGACATGGCTGCCGGACGAGCAGGAGCTGTCGTCCACAAGATTCGGATCGAACCTGACCAGCTGCGAGAAGAAGCGTCAGATCTGATCCGCAGCCAAGGCGAACCGTTCGGCAGCACGAGCATCTTCGCCCAGCGATGCGTGTTCCGCTCCGCCCACGACGCGGGCGTCACCGTGCTGCTCGACGGTCAGGGCGCAGACGAGCTCTTCGGCGGGTACCGCGCCTACCTTGCCGGCTCGTTCGCGGACCACGTTCGCTCCGGTCATCTCGTCAAGGCGGCCCAGCTCGCAGCGCAGGTCGCCCGGAGGCCGGACGTGTCAATCGGTCGACGGGAGTTGGCCCGCGTCGCAGCCAAGCTGCTGCCGAGCGCGGCCGCCGATGCCTTGCTGAAGCGGGCCGGGCTTGGACCCTTCCCTACATGGCTCGATCAAGCGTGGTTCCAGGCCCACGGTGTCAGCGGGATGTCGACGCCTACGACGCTGGGCCTCGACGACACTCTGGCTTCTGCATTCGCATCAACCAGCCTTCCGTCGCTCCTCCGCTATGAGGACCGCAACT
>Ga0209023_10006631_pt1 | contig 12141 bp, 9 predicted proteins | sample LakOneMetagenome_FD_187468 | JGI IMG/M metagenome (GOLD analysis project Ga0209023, IMG submission 187468) | Freshwater and sediment microbial communities from Lake Erie, Canada (SPAdes) (version 2) | ecosystem: Environmental > Aquatic > Freshwater > Lentic | place: Lake Erie, Canada | collected... | reverse complement strand
GTCCAGCCATCCGCACCCGCTGCTCTTGTCGCCAGCAGCGCGCCCGCCGCATCAAGCGCCCGAGCGGATACCGGCGCGACTCGGGCCTCAGGCCGCATCCAGCGGTTGATCTCCAAGTGGAAAAATGCCGTCGTTCCGAACATGAATATGAGGAACAGCACCCAGCCGGGCAACAGTCCTGCCCAAGTGTGCAGCCACGCCATCGACTGACGAAAACTACTGTTCGACGGCGCATCCGTCGTCTGCTGATCGTTTTCTTTACATGGCATCTCAGATCGCCCCGAGCGCCAGTTTAAAACTTGGCGTTTACACTGAACAGGACGCTGCGCGGTTCGCCGTAATAGCCGAAGGACGTGTCCGTATAATATGACTTGTCGAACAGGTTGTTGGCATTGAATGCGACCGAAAGCCGGTCGGTGACGTCGAAGCGCGCCAACAGGCTTACCAAAGCATAGGCGCCCTGTTCGACCCTGAGGTCGATATCGATGTCATCATGCGCGCCATTTTGCCAGACGATACCACCACCAATGGTCAACCGATCGTTCAGGACCGATGGTTTCCATGTGGTCTGCAACTTGGCACTCTTCCGTGGCGTATAAGTATTGACGAGTTGGCCGGCAGGATTCCTCGTTACGTTCTGGCTATAGCCCGTATAGAGGTTCCAGCGATCAGTGACGGCGCCGCTTAGCTCGATCTCCCAGCCGCGTGTCTTGTTACCTTTCCCCGTCGATCGATAGGCGCTGTCGCCGTTCGGCAGGATGAACTCCGGCACGACCAGTCTGGCTTCATTGTCACGCTTGGCCTCGTAGATTGCCGCGTTAATGGTTAGGCGCTCGTCCAGCAAGGCCGCCTTGAGGCCGATCTCCTTGTTGCTGCCCACAATCGGATCAATGATGCTGTTGTTCACATCGCGTAGGCTCTGCGGAGTGAAGAGATCGGCATAGCTGGCATAAACGGTCAGTTCCGGAATGATGTCGAACGTCGCTGCATAGAATGGCGTGAACACCTTGCCCGGTTTGGTTTCCTCGAACGTCGCGGTGCCGGCTATTCTGTTCTCGACACGTTGCGAGGTCCGCCAGGCAGTCAGGCGGCCGCCGATGATGACATGAAGCGGGTCGGCGAGTGACAGGCGGACGCTTCCGAAGATGCCGTCCATCTTCTCCTTCGCGGTGTCGAAGACGGTTCGCGCGCCGCGTGCCGGTTTCGGCACGATGCCTGTGAAGGTGAAGATGTTCGTGTCGACCCCATCCAGATTAAGCGGCGCTATGCCCCCGGATTGCCGATCATCCCGCCGACGGTAGCCATTGACGCCGAACATGAGCATGTGCTCACGGCCAAACAGCCCGAAGCTGCCGTTGAGATGGGCGTCATAGGTCCATTGGTCGCGCCTTCCGTCCGCGTCGAAGAACCAGAAGGACCGGCCATTTCCCGCCCGGTCAGGCACGCCCCTGCCGAGGAAATAGGCTCTTGGATCAGATAGGGTTCGCGTCCAGCCGAGCGCGGCCACCAACTTCCAGTCCTCGCCGATCTGTTGTTCCAGCGTGATATCGGCCCGGTTCTCGGTCTTGTCCCAACGCGCCCATGTGGTGGCTAGATTGGTCGAACGTGGCATGTCGAGCCGGCCACCGTCGCTATAATAACGCGGCAAGCCGCCATGGGTCGCCCCGCGCGAATTAGTATCCTGCCAGACATTGGCGATACGCAGCAGAGTCGACGGACCAACATCCACCTCCAGCATTCCGGAAAGGAGCAGGCGGTCATCGGACGCGCGGACGCGCCAGGAATCACCCGTATGGTACAGGCCGATCAACCTAGCTCGCACCCCTCCATTGGCGGCAATCGGTACGGTGAGGTCGACGCCTCCACGATACAGGTCTCGGCTGCCGACAGAGGCGAAACCGGAAAGGGCAAATTCCCTGCCTGGCTTCTTGCGGATCAGGTTGAGGGTGGCGGAAGGATCGCCGGTCGCGCTCAACAACCCCGTAGCACCGCGCACCAGTTCGATCCTGTCGTACAGATACGTATCCAGATAGGGACTGGCGATCGGGGAAGGCGTGATGGGCGTAAATGGCGAAGCGATCCCGTCGACCTGCATGTTGGTGATGACAAAGCCGCGCGCGACAAAATTGCTTCGGTCGCTCTCGCCGCGCTCTTCCGTAACGCCGACGATGCTTGTCAGCACCGACTGCATCGTCTGCATCTGGAAATCGTCGATGCGCTGCCGGGTGACGATCGTGACCGATTGGGGCGTCTCCCTCACCGTCAGCGGCAGCCGGCTCGCAGTCGTGGTTTGCGAACCGGTGTAGAGGCCAGTCCCTTCGGTCGCCGCCGAATCGCTGGTGATGCTCGCCGCGGCACCGGCGCGAGAGCCTTCACCCTCGACCCGCACCGGACCCAACTGGATCGCTCCGTCGGAGACTTGCGGCGCGGGCTCAAGCCGCACGGCATCCCGCCCGTCGAACCTGAAGGTCAACCCGGTGCCTGTCAGAAGCCAGCTAAGCGCTTCGGCCGGCGGGAGATCACCGGAAACCGCCGTGCTGGTGCGCCCCTCCACTAGCGGCCCCTGTGTTGTGACCTGAAGCCCGGATTGCTGGCTGAAGATCAGCAGCGCCTCGCGCAACGATTGAGCCGGAATGTCGAAGCGGCGCTGCTGAACGGAAGCGCCCTGCGCCTGGGCCACTGCCGGCAATGCGACTCCGCCCAGCGCTGTGGTCGCCATCAGCAGCGCGCTGAATACCGCTCCGCGCTGCGCCGTAAATCCGTTCCTCATGTAACCCCCGCTCCTTACAAATGACCTGCCAGACAGCTCTATGCGAATGCGATGCAGTAGCGAGTCATAGGATGGATGGTCGGGGAAGCCGGATTTCCTCAAATTTCGGGATTATTTTTTTTGCGCCCGCTCAAGGCATTGATTTGCAGCGCTTTATCGGGTGACGATCATCAGCCAGGGCGTGACGCGCATTACGTCTCCCCCATAAGGAGCGACGATGAGCTTGAGGCTGCGAGCAGGGTCGCGAAAGTCATAAGCGCCGCTGACGAGCTTCTTTCCAAGCGAGCTGTCTGCGAGGATGATCTTGCCCCCGTACCAAGGCCGCATCTCGTCGATCGCCTCGGAGATCGGACGATTGCGTACGGCGACCTTGCCCGAGCGCCACGCCCCGACCAATTCGGGCGCCTCTTGCCCTGCCGACAATGGAGCGCCCGGCACGATACGGACCCATTGGCCTGCGGTGAGTTCGCGCGCGGCAAACGGCTTCGTCCCGCTATCTTCGACGCGCACCCGTCCATGGCGAACGGCGACGCGGGTCAACTCGCCAACCATGCGAACCTCGAAGCCCGTGCCAAGGACAGTCGTGGTAACATCGCGCGCCGCCACCCGAAACGGCCGAGCGGGATCGCGACGCACCTCGAACATCGCCTGGCCGGAGAGGAGGCGGATTTCACGGCCGCGCGGGCCAAAATCGACAGCGATGGCGCTGTCCGGCCCGAGCTGCGCTGTCGAGCCATCGGCGAGTGTGATCGTTTCGACCTCACCTGTTCCTGAGACATGATCGGCGGCCAAACGCAGGCTGAGTGTCGGCGCTGCGATCACAGCGACGCAAGCCGCAGCGGCGGCAACGGCTGCCTGCCTCCATCGCCGGCCCGGTCCAAGGGCGCCGCGACGCCGCGCACTCCGCCGCGCTGTGACGGACGGCAGTTCGTAGGTACGCCGCTCGGCCGGCGCGGTGGCGATGATCCTGGCGGTCTCGCCCAACTCCGACCATGCGCCGGCGTGACGCGGATCGGCGTCGCGCCACTGTGCGAAGCGGGCGCGCAATTCGGGATCGTCGGGGCTTTCCCGCAGGGCGATGAACCATTCGGCTGCGGCGCGCTCCGGCGTCAATCCATCTGTCATCACAGCCGGCCAGCCGTCAGGCATAAGACGCAGATGCCCATGGGCGCTGGTCGAAAGACGCGACTGATCCTGCATATCGGATAGATGTTCGACCGCGGGGCTTTTCCCGTGATTTTTTCCAGTCGCACGAATTCAGAGCCCCTCACGCCGCCGCTGATTGCAGATATCCATGCCCTCGGCGATGAGCCGGTGGGTATAGGACACGGACAGGCCGAGTCTCTCAGCAATCTCGCGGAGCTTCATATCCTCGAAATGGTACATCTTGATCGCGGCCCTTTGCCGGGTCGGCATGGCGTCGATCGTGTCGAGTATCCGTTCCATCATCTGGCGGGCCGCCAGTTCGGCTTCTGCCGACGGCCGGTCATCCGCGAGGCCGCGCAGGTCGTCCACCGCCACGAGGGTTTCGCGCGACCGACGTCGGGCCTGGGCGAAGACGAGGTTGCGGATGATGCGGCGAAGATAGCCGATGGGTTCGCGGATCACGGCCTCGTCTGGCTGGCGATCCATCAGCAGCCAGGCGTCCTGAACGATATCCTCGGCACCCGCGCGGTCGCCCGACAGCTTGCCCGCATAGTTCACGAGCGTGTCGCGGTGCGTCCTGTAAAGGCGCAAGGCTATACGTTCGTGGTTCAAGCTGCCTGACTTCCTTCGCGCGCGCCTCGCGCGAAGTGGAAGAAACCGACCAGTTGCGAGACGTTCGCAATAAGGCCTAGCGGAAGGTCAGCCGTTCTGCAACGAAAACCGACCCGCGCCATCCGCGCAGTGGAGACGGGTGGAAAATCGCGGTCCGCGTGCATCCTTCCTTTGAGCGCCTCGGACACCAATTCGGCGAAGGGCGATGGGCTTTCGTGCCAAAATTCTCGCTGACTCTCGGCGCGCGTTACACGCATGACGAGAAGCGGCTGAACTATGTTCATGGCGGCAGCCTAGCGCCGATCTAGGGGGCCGCGGTCGCCCCCGCTCAGACGATCGACGACAAGCGAAACTGGGGCGCGTTCACGCCCCAGGTGACGCTCGAGTTCATTCCTTCCCCCGCCCTGCGCACCTGCCTCTGCGGGCTTCGGCGGTTATCGCCCAAACCCGCCGCCGAGCGCCTGGTGGAGCGTCACTTGGTTCTGTAGCCGCAAGAGCCGGTTGGCCGATAGCGAGAGGTTTGCGCCGCGCCGCCGCTCCTGCGCGTCCAGCCAGGTTCGGAGCGGCACGGCGCCGGCGCGGTAACGCACTTCATAGAGGCGCTCGGCCTCGCTGGCGGCGTCGCGGGCGCGCAGCAGCGCATCGCCCTGCGCATCCAGCTCCGCGCGGGCCGACAGCGCAGTCTCGACCTCGGCCAGTGCGGTGTAGAGCGACTTGCGGAACAGGATCACCGCCTCCTCATACTGGGTGCGGGCGATGGCCGTATCGAACCGCATCGCGCGGGCATTCAGGAATGGCAGGGTAAGGCCCGCCCCGAGGGTCGCGACTGGATTGGCGATCAGGTTGAGGAGCCCGGTGCTCGACGTACCGAGCGCCCCGGTCAAGGTCAGCGCCGGATAGTAGCTGGCGCGGGTGGCATCGCCGCTGGCCAGCGTGCGGCGCAGACGCAGCTCGGCGGCGCGCAAGTCCGGCCTCCGGCCGAGTAGATCGGCGGGCAAACCGGCGGCCACGCTCGGCAGAGGCGCGCGGCCGAGCGCCTCGGGCTCAGGCCCGGGCGGCGATACGCCGTCGAGCAACACCATCAGCGCCTCGCGCGCCTCGGTGCGGGTCTGCCGGAGCTGGCTCAACGCCGCCTCCTGCGCCGTGACCGTCTGCTCCACCTCGCGCCTTTCGAGCGCCGAGACGGCGCCGGCGCGATACTGGGTATCGACCAGCGTCTGGGTGCGCCGGGCATAGGCGAGGCTTTGCTCGCCAAGCGCGATGCGCTCGTTGGCCAGCGCGATCTGCCAATGCAGCGAGGCCGCCGTGCCGACCAGCGACAGGAAGGCGGCGTCACGATCCTCGGCGGTGGCGAACGCTTCGAACCAGGCGGTGTCGCGCTCGGCATCGAGACGGCCGAACAGGTCGACCTCCCAGCTCAGGCCAAGCGAGCCCGTGGCGGTCTCGGCCGTGCGCGGCGCGGCCCCGGAGAGCGGGCGGGAGGCGCCCGTCGAGAGACTGCCGCTGGGGATCGGCAGCAAGGCGTTGCCAGTGCGCCGCGCCTGCAAGGTCGCGCGGCGGACTCTGACCGCCGCGGCGGAAAGGTCGGGATTGCGCGCGATGGCCAGATCGACCAGCGCGTCGAGAGACGGATCGCCCAACTCGTGCCACCAGGCGTCGTCAGCAACCATCGGCCAAGCCGTCGAGCTGGCGTGCTGAAACGTCGGCGGCAACGGGGCGAGCGGTGGCGCGTAGGGCGTATGTGTGGCCGAAGCGCAGCCCGAGAGGAGCAGGCCGGTTAAGATTGCGACGGAGAGTGAATGACGCATCAGTCGCGCGCCAGGGCTTCGACGGGATCGAGCCGGGCGGCGTTGCGCGCCGGCAGGAAGCCGAACAGGATGCCGATCCCGGTCGAGCAGGCGAAGGCGAGCAGGATCGAAGGCAGCGAAAAGACCATCTGGAACCCGCTCCCGGATAGAGTGACGATCAGACCGAGCGCCAGCGCCAGGGCAACGCCGATCGCGCCGCCAATCAGGCAGACCAGCACCGCTTCGATCAGGAACTGCTGGAGGATGTCGCTCTGGCGCGCGCCGACCGCCATCCGCACCCCGATCTCGCGCGTGCGCTCAGTGACCGACACCAGCATGATGTTCATCACCCCGATGCCGCCAACCACCAGCGCGATCACCGCGATCGCCGAGATCAGCAGGGTCAGCGTTGCGCTGGTCTGGGTGATCGCCTGGCGGATCTGGTCGGAATTGAAGATGAAGAAATCCTTGGTCCCATGGCGTCGCGTCAGGAGCTGCGTCACCGCCTGCTGGGCGGCGGCGGTCGACACCGTGTCGGCGACGCGGACGGTGATGCTTTCAAGATGACTCTTGCCGAGCATCCGGGTGGCGGCGGCGCTGTAGGGGACATAGACGGTCGGGTTTGAGCCGCCGAAGCCGCCGCCCTGGGCAGGCTTGAGCACGCCGATGACCCGCGCCGGCATCGCGCCGAGCAGGACCGTCGCGCCGATCGGGTCCGCGTCATGCGGGAACAGCGCCGTTTTCGCCTTCTGATCGAGGACCGCGACCTGAGCGAGCCGAGCCGCCGCAGCCTCGTCGAACAGGCGTCCGGCGGAGACGCGCAAGCCCTTGACCCGGAAGTGATCGGCGCTGACTCCGTTCACTTGCGCGGTGACCGCGAGATTGGAACGACGCGCGGTGACGCTGGATGAGACGTTCGGCGAGACGCTGTCGACATAGGACTGTCGCGCCAGGGCGCTTGCGTCAGGTTCGGTCAGGGTCTGGACAGCCGCGGCGCGCAGGTCGCCGAAATCCTTGCCCGGAAAGACCTCGATCGTGTTGGTGCCGAGTTCGCTGATCTGCGCCATCACCTTGGCCTGCGCGCCCTTGCCGAGCGCCACTACCGAGACCACCGAGGCGATGCCGATGATGATGCCCAGCATCGTCAGGAAGGTCCGCATCCGGTGCGCCGCCATCGCCAGCAACGCCATGCGGAATGCCTCGCCGAAGCGGTCGGCGAGCGCCCGCCAAGTTGAGGCGGCGGGCTGCGCCGCAGCCAGCGATGACGGCGCACGCTCGCTGTCTTGGCCGGTCCGCCGATCGGCGACGATAATCCCGTCGCTGATCTCGATGATCCGCCGGGCGTGCGCCGCGACGGCCATGTCGTGGGTGACCAGGATGATGGTGTGGCCTTCGGCGTTCAGATCCTGGAGGATGCGCATCACTTCCACGCCGCTCGCCTTGTCGAGCGCGCCGGTCGGCTCGTCAGCCAGGATCACCGTGCCGCCGTTCATCAGCGCCCGCGCGATCGAGACGCGCTGCTGCTGCCCCCCGGATAGTTGGCCGGGCCGGTGATGAGTGCGGTCGGCCAGACCCAGACGGCCGAGCAAGCTCCGCGCGCGGTCCTCCCGCGCCGCCGCATCGCGGCCGGCATAGATCGCCGGGACGGCGACATTGCCGATGGCGGTCAGGTCGGAGAGCAGATGATAGCGCTGGAAGATGAACCCGAAATGCTCGCGGCGCAGCGCCGCCAGCTCGTCAGGCGCCAGCGTGCCGGTGTCGCGGCCCTCGACCCGGTAGGACCCCGAGGTGGGCCGGTCGAGACAGCCGAGGATGTTCATCAGCGTCGACTTGCCCGAGCCCGAAGCTCCGACGATCGCGACCAGCTCACCGGCGTGGATCTCAAGGTCGATGTCCTTGAGCACGGCGACCACGCCCTCGCCGGCGGGGAATTCTCGCCTAAGCCCGGTCATCTGCAGGAGCGGCTCCATCATGATCAGAATCCCATTCCCGAAGCCGCTTCCGGCGCGCCGGTCGTCGCGTCGGCGAGCACGACTTTTTCGCCGGGCCGCAGGCCGGCCAGGACGACGACATTGCTGTCGTCGGCGATGCCGATCCGGACCTTGCGGTCGGCGGGCCGGCCACGATCGTCGATCACGCGGACGTTATGGCGGCCTTGCGCGTCGGCGGCGCCCAGCGCGGCCGAGGGGATGATCACAGCCGCTTTCACCCGCGCCAGCAGCACCGAGACCTGGGCCGTCATCGAGGGACGTAACCGGCCATCGGCGTTCGGAACGTCAAACAGCGCGTTGTAATAGATAGCGGTGGAGGCGCCGGCGCCGCTTGATGTGCCGGCCGTATTGGCCCCTTCGCTCGATATAGAGTCGGGCGCCGGCTCAATCCGCTCGATCCGCGCATAGTGGCGGCGGCCAGTCGCCCCCAGCGTCGTGAACCACACGGTCTGGCCGGGCCGAACCTTCTCGACATCAGCCTCAGAAATCTCCGCGCGCACCGTCATCACGTCGAGCTGGGCGAGCATGACGATCGTCGGGGCCGACTGGAACGAGTTCACCGTCTGGCCCTGTTTAGTGACCACCGCAACGACCACGCCGTCCATCGGCGCGACGATGCGGGTGAAGCCGAGGTTCAGCCGCGCGGTATCGACCTGGGTGCGCGCCTGGACGATCTGGGCGTCGAGCGAGCGGATCTCACCGCGCACCGACAGCAGAGCCGCGCGGGCGGCTTCATAGTCCGCCCGCGCCGTTGCGTCGGCGGCGAGCATCGTTTCCTGTCGCCGATGCGCGAGTTCGGCCTGCACCAGTCCACCTTCACGCGCCGCCTTCTGGGCGAGCAGCGACTGCACGGCCGCCTCGGCGTTGCGCAGCGCGAGCTGTTGTGGCTGGGCGTCGATATCGGCGATCGGATCGCCGGCTTTCACCGACTGGCCGAGGCTGACGTAGAGGCGCCGGACCTGACCGGAGACCTGCGCGCCCACGCTGACCAACTCCTTGGGGCGAAGCTTGCCGGTGGCCAGCACCGTTTGCTCGATGTCCCCCACCGTCACGACGGCGGTGGCGAGCCCCGTCGCTGGCGCTGGCCGTAGCGCGACGTAAAGGGCGATCGCGACTAGGATCAGCGCGACGGGCAGGACGATCTGGATGAGGCGGCGTCTGGATGGCATGCCGCGGCTTATGCCCTGCGCGAAGCGATCCGTGGGTCAAGTCTTCGCAAGCTAAGTGGAAAGAATGCGTAAAGGCGGCTGACATCGTTACGGATATCGCCCAGCATCGAACGATGCCGTGGTTAGAAAACAAGTGACCGATATCTTGATTATCGACGATGATGCGGAGCTGAGCCGGATGCTCGGCGAGTATCTCGCCGACGAGGGCTTCACGGTGACAACGTCCGGGAACGGTCACGACGGCGCCGACCTCGCGCTTTCGGGGCGCTTCGCCGCGGTGATCCTCGACATCATGCTGCCGCGCATCAACGGCATCGAGGTCCTGCGCCGCCTCCGCCAGGAAAGCGATATCCCGGTCATCATGCTCACGGCCCGAGGGGATGATGTCGATCGGGTCGTCGGGCTGGAGCTGGGCGCCGACGACTATATCGCCAAGCCTTATTATCCGCGCGAACTGGTCGCCCGGCTCCGCGCGGTCCTGCGGCGCATGGGAACCACACGGACAACCGCCCCCTTGTCACGCGGCGCCCTCCTTCTCGATCCAGCCCGGCGCGCAACCCTGTGGGAGGGCCGACCAGTCGACCTCACCGCCACCGAGTTCAACCTGCTTGAAGCGCTGCTGCGGGCCGGCCCTGCCGTGGCCACCAAGGAAGAGCTGTCATTGACCGCGCTCGGGCGAACGCGGCAGCGCTACGACCGCAGCATCGACGTCCATGTGAGCAACCTGCGTCAGAAGCTGGCACGGGCCAGCGGCGGCGCGATCGAGATCGAGACGATCCGGGGGGTCGGTTATCGGCTGACGGCGCGACCATGAAGCGGCGGCTGTTCTGGAAAATCTGGATGGCGTTCTTCGCCACCATCCTGCTGCTCGGCAGCGGTCTCTGGCTGTTCTGGTCCCTGCGTCCGGCGCAGGTTTATCCCGAGTGGGATGGGCCTTATGCCGTTGGGAACGTCCTGATCGAAAGCGCCGCCACGGCGCTGCGCGACGGAGGTTCTGACGCCTTGGCTCGTCAGACTGCCGCCTGGCCGGGCGCGCATCGCGCCAGGTTGACGGTCACAGCCTTGTCGGCCGATCGCTGTCAGCCCGAGGCTGATCACAGACGGCTCGCAAGGCAGATTGGGCAGGACTACTGCCTGCGCTATGCAACGCCGCCGTTGCCCGCTGGCGATGGCTGGAGCAGCCAGGTCTTGCCCCCCGATTATTTGATCGCGACCGCGCTGGCTGGCCTCGTGTTCAGCGCGGCCCTGGCCTGGTATCTCACCCGCCCGATCCACCGGCTGCGGCGCGGGTTCGAGCGCCTGGCCGGAGGGGATCTGTCTGTCCGTCTTGGGCCGTCGGTCGGCCGGCGCCGCGATGAGGTCGCCGATCTGGCGCGGGATTTCGACCAGATGGCGACCCGTCTGGAGGAGTTGGTCGCCGCCCGCGATCGTCTTCTCCACGATGTATCGCACGAACTACGCTCGCCGTTGGCCCGCATGCGGCTGGCGACGGGCCTGCTGCGCCGCGATCCGAGCCGGCTTGAATCGTCACTCGACCGCGTCGACCGCGAGGCCGATCAGCTCGACGCGCTGATCGGAGAATTGCTGACACTCGCCAAGCTCGAAAGCGGCGTGGACGGGTCGACGGAGTATTTCGACCTGCTCGACGTCCTGGAACTGGTCCTCGAGAATGCCGGGTTTGAGGCGGCTGCGGCAGGAGTCACTCTCAACGCCGACCTTCCCGACGAGGGGGACGACACCGCCTGGCTCATCCTCGGGAGTGGCCTGCTCGCCCATCGCGCCATCGAGAACATCTTGCGCAACGCCCTGCGCTTCTCCGCCTCAGGTCAGACGATCGACATCCGTCTCGAACGATGCGCCGCCGCCCGCTGCATCGTCATGGTCGATGATCAGGGGCCAGGCATCGGTGAAAGCGGCCCTAGCGACCTGTTGCAGCCGTTTGTTCAAGGCGGGGCGGTCAGCGGCAGCGGATTTGGGCTCGGCCTCGCCATCGCCCAGCGCGCCATCGCAACCTGTGGCGGTTCGGTCAAGCTGGCCAATCGCGCGCCTTCCGGGCTTCGGGTCACAATCAGCTTGCCCTTGGCGCGGGACATAGCGCCCGCCTAGCCGGAAGGTGTTACGGCAACCACTCTCGCGACGTCGCGGAACTCATTTCGCCGCCTCCAATCGGCGCAGGACGGGCGACAGGAAGCCCAGGAGGCTGACCAGTCCGCCGAGGACGCCCATCAGCACGAACAAGCCATCGGATCCCGATCAACTCACCCACGGGTGTCGCGATGGCGCCGGACCGGCTGCTCGACTATCCGAGGATCGGCGAGAAGCTGGAAGCCTATGAGCCGCGCGCGGTCCGCCAGATCATCGTCGGCAATTACGAGATGCGCTACGAGATCGCCGCCGCGACGATCTTCATCCTGCGTCTCTGGCATTGCCGCGAAAACCGCAGCTTCGAGTCGCAGGACTGAAGATGTGGACGACCGAAGAGACGCGACCATGAAGCTTGCCGCTGTCCACCCCAGCGGGTGGAAGTCGATCGCGAAGAAGTCCGCATCATGGGCTCGAAGAGCAACCTGCTGCGATTGCTTGCCGCTAACGGCGCAGGAACGACGGCAGGCGGGGTGCCCACTGTTGTTCCGAACTGGCGGGCCACGAGGGATTCGAAATCCCCA
>Ga0209023_10006630_pt1 | contig 12142 bp, 9 predicted proteins | sample LakOneMetagenome_FD_187468 | JGI IMG/M metagenome (GOLD analysis project Ga0209023, IMG submission 187468) | Freshwater and sediment microbial communities from Lake Erie, Canada (SPAdes) (version 2) | ecosystem: Environmental > Aquatic > Freshwater > Lentic | place: Lake Erie, Canada | collected... | reverse complement strand
GCATTTGATGAAATTTACTTGAATTCACATAGTCATCCACAATTTATACACTTTTTTTACATTATGAAATAATTGTAATATTTACAAAAACAATCAAAAACAAAAACATAGACAATTTAAGTATAAATTAAAATCTATATATCAATTCATTAATTAAAAAACAATCGTTAAAACCAATCAATAAATGATGCAATATAAAATAAGAATCATTATTATTCGCATACAAATTAGCACTACTCTTTATGGGTTTAAGTATGTCATTTATCAAATCACGAAAAAAGATTGTTTCAACTGCAATCGCTTCTTCTCTATCAGTCATCGCCACAGCAGCCATTGCACAAGAAGAAGTTGCTCAGCTTCCTACTATTCACGCTGAAGCAAATGTACAAGAACAAAGCTTGAAAGTTGATAAATCAGCAAATACCAAATTTGTAGCTCCTCTTTTAGATACACCTAAGTCTGTATCTGTAATTTCAAAACAATTGATTCAAGACACTCAAGTTACAACACTTGCAGACGCTCTTCGTACTGTTCCGGGGATTACTCTCGGCGCTGGTGAAGGTGGTAACCCAAATGGTGACCGTCCATTTATCCGTGGTTATAACTCTGAAAGCTCTATGTTTGTTGATGGTGTCCGTAATTCAACATCACAAAACCGTGAAATGTTTGCTGTAGAGCAAGTTGAAGTGATTAAAGGTTCTGCTTCTTCACTGGGTGGTGCTGGTTCTGTTGGCGGTAGTGTCAACATGATTTCTAAAGTTGCTAAAAAAGGTGATTCTTTAGAAGGTTCTGTCGCAGGCGGTACAGATAATTACCAACGTATTACTTTAGATGGTAACAAAGATTTTGGTAATGGTATTGCTGCACGTGTTGCTGTTATGGGACACCAAAATGAAAAAGCGGGTCAGCATGATGGCGCAGAATACAAACGTGCAGGTATTGCACCAAGTATTACCTTTGGTTTAGACAGTGATACTCGTGCAACTTTAAGCTATTACTATTTAAAATCTGACGATACACCAGATTCAGGCGTACCCTACAATTACGATGCTACAAAAAAAGCAACTGTGGGCAAACCTGTAGATGTTAAACAAGGCATTTATTACGGTTTACATGATCGTGATTTCCAAAAACAAGAAAACCAAATTGGTACAATCAAGTTAGAACATGATATTACCGATGATTTAACCATTACCAATACTGCTGTTTATAACAAATCAACCAATGATTATCTTTGGACTCAACCTGATGACTCTAAAGGTAACGTACTAAACGATAAGGTATGGCGTCGTATCAATTCACGTATTACTGATACTGATATTTTTACAGACCAACTTGCTTTAACAGGTAAATTTAATACAGGTGCAATTAAGCATAAATTTAATGCTGGTGCAGAATATAGCGACCAAAAATCTGACAAAGGTAGCTATACAACAACTTACCCAGGATATGCAGGCTCTACGACTGGCGGATTCAATAGTAACTGTGCAATCAATGATGCATGGTGCACATCTTTAACTAATCCAAATTCAAAAGAAGAATGGTTAGGTACTGCTGAAGCGAACCGTAAAGTAACAACGACAAAAACTAAAGTTACTTCAGTTTATTTACTTGATAATATTGAATTCAACCCACAATGGTTATTGGATTTAGGCGTTCGTTGGGATAAATTCGATACAGAGCAAGTGACTCATGCAACAGGTCAAAAGCTTGAAAATGATAAAGACTTCTTCACATATCAAGCTGGGATAACGTTCAAACCTGCTGAAAATGGTTCGATCTACGCAAGTTACTCAACTTCTGCAAACCCTGTCGGCGTTGATGGTGGTGATGGTTCAGAATCAATTGGCCAAGCTTACATGGATTTGAAACCTGAAGAAGCTCGTACTATTGAATTAGGTACGAAGTGGGATCTTTTCAATGACCGTTTAAACCTAACAGCTGCTGTATTCCGTACAGAAAAACAAAATACACGTATTCAACTTGATGCTGGCACATACAACAATGGTGGCGAAAGTAAAGTTGATGGTGTTGAGCTTACTGCTACAGGTAAAATCACGGATAAATGGGATATTACTGCTGGATATTCTTATTTAGACACTGAAATGACTAATCCAGGTCCTTCATGTACACGTGCAGGGGTATGTACATATCCTAACCCAGCTAAAGGTAAACAGTTACCAAACGTTCCTGAAAACAGTGCAACGCTTTGGACAACATACAAAGTACTACCTGAGTTAACTTTAGGTGCTGGTGCAATTGCAATGGATAAAGTCTATGGCGATGCTTCAAATACTAAGTTCGTTCCAGGTTATGTACGTTACGATGCGATGGCTCGTTATAACGTAAACAAAAGCGTTGACTTACAATTAAACGTAAATAACCTTTCTGACAAACGTTATTTCACCAAAGCATATGCATCTCATTATGCAACAGAAGCTGAAGGTCGTAGCGCAGTATTGTCTGTTAACTTTAAATACTAAGAAATACACGGATCATAACATCCTGCTTTTATAACAGGATGATGTGATAAAAGAAGCCTCTCTCAACGGAGGCTTTTTTTATCTTTTATCGCTTTTTTAATAAGGATTTTAATAACACTTCTGTGATCAATAACCATACTTAAATAACGATTCAAAAACCTATATAAAAAAATTTTAGGTTTTTTATCGGCACTTTACCTCCCTTCTTTTACTTTCTCTTTTACTTCTTATTTTTTACTCTCACTTTTTTACATAAGAAACGTATTCGACATTCAACAAAACAACTCAAGCTACTTTTCAGAATTTTCAGAATTTTCAGAATTTTCAGAATTTTCAGAATTTTCAGAATTTTCAGAATTTTCAGTTTCAGAATTTTCAGAATTTTCAGAATTTTCAGAATTTTCAGCCACAAAATATAACATACGTTAAAAACATTGATTTTTAACAAAAAATTCACAAGATTTTTACACTCTGTAATTGTTTTACTGAATTAAGATACCGAAATTAAGCATTTTTTCCATCGTTATTTACGCATAAATAAGCCAGACAGTCATTGTTAATGATAATAATTATCATTAGAATTCGCACCAATTGTTACAGGCCTTAACAATATCTCCACTTTTACTGCATATTCATTATTTACCAAAAGCAATGCCGTGCAGTCCAAAAGAGTTTTTCATTTATAAATTGGGGTACCTTGCAATGGCGCAGATTAAAAGCCGTAAACATAACAGAACAACTCAGCTTGTTGCTCTAGCAGCATCATTCCCTTTGATGGCACACGCTGCCCAACAGGAAAAGGATTTAGCAAAATTACCTGTGATTTCTGTTCAAGCAAAAGCTGAAGCTGAAAATGCTTATAAAGCTGAGCGAGTTAATTCTGTAAAATACACTCAGCCATTGGTCGATACGCCTCAAACCATTTCAATCATCAAAAAAGAAATCTTAAAAGAACAAGGGGCGACTTCTCTTGTAGATGCACTTCGCAACACCCCTGGAATTACGCTGCAGTTGGGTGAAAATGGCAATACCAGTGCTGGTGATGCATTCCAAATGCGTGGTTTTGATACCAAAAATTCAATTTATGTCGATGGTATCCGTGACATTGGCGCGGTTAGTCGTGATGTTTATAACCTTGAACAAATTGAAGTTGTGAAAGGTCCATCTGGGGCTGAAGCAGGACGTGGTGGCGCAGGTGGTTATATCAACCTTGTGAGTAAACTTCCTTATGCAGAAAACAGTCGTGAAGTATCAGCAACCTATAAAACAGCAGAACATGGACGCTTAACTGCAGATATCAATCAAACAATTAATGAAAGTGTCGCTGTACGCCTAAATGTCATGGGACAGCAAGGTGGTGTAGACGGCCGTGATTATGTTGAACAAAATGGTTGGGCTGTTGCACCCTCTATTGCATTTGGTTTAGATAGTGACACACGTTTTTATTTATATTCACAACATATTCGTCAGCGTAATGTCCCAGATGGTGGTATTCCTACCATTGGAATGAAAGGCTTTTATTATAATAATACCGATATCAAACTGACGCAGGCGCAACGCGATATTATTAATACAGCTGTCAATGTTGCCAAACCTGTTGACCACGAAAATTTTTATGGCAGTGTAAACGACTATGAAGATATCGATGCCAATATGGTCACGGCGAAAGTTGAAAGTGATTTTGCCGAAAATATCAAACTTACCAATATTACCCGCCTTGGTCAAACTGATATGGATCGTGTATTAACTGGGGTGAATGCGCTCGCCATCAGCAATCTTGCAACACCTAAAGATCCAAATTCATGGTCTGTGGTTCGTACTCGCCAAGGCGTAGATCAAACCAATAAAATTATTACCAATCAGACTGCATTGAACTTAAACCTTAAAACTGGTTCAGTTGAACACGACATTGTGGCAGGCTTAGAATTATTAAGAGAAGAACAATCTAATGATACTTTGAATATTCAAACTCCAGGACAAGCTGCCCCTGCAATTCCGCCTGCAAGTTTGTATCATCCTAATCCATTTACAAAATTACCCGACCTAGTCAATACGGGTGCGTATTCCAAAGGTAAAACTGACACAGCTGCTGCCTATTTATTCGATACTTTGAAGTTTGGTGAACGCTTCCAATTAAATGGCGGTGTTCGTGTCGATTATTATGATACTGAATACGATGGATTGACTGTAGCAACAGATGCGAAAACCTTAGCTGTCTCTAAAACACCAAGTGATTTAGGTACCAATGGCACTTTAATCAGCTGGAAATTAGGCAGTGTTTTTAAACCGACGCCTGCTAGTAGTATTTATGCATCTTATGCAAAATCATTAACACCACCCGGCACAGCATTTGTTTTAAATAACAGTGCAAGTTCAGCAAACAATTTTGCCAATGACCCGACAGCAAAACCACAAAAGACCAATCATTATGAAGTCGGTACAAAATGGACCTTGAATGATGACAAAATCATTCTCACCGCAGCGGCTTACCATACCGAAAATGAAAATCAGATCACTCAAGATCCGATTAGCCTGCAATATATTCCTGAAGGGAAAATGACGGTTAAAGGTGTAGAACTCGGTGCTGTTGGTCAAATTACACGTGCGTGGAATGTATCTGCTGGTGTGGCATTTATGGATACTGAGCAAGAAAATCAGCAAACCTATAACGCAACAACAAAAGTGTGGACTGAAAATAATGCTGTTCGTTGGTCGCCAGACTGGACTGCAACTTTATGGACAACCTATAGTGTTGCAGGATTCAAAGCAGGTGTGGGCGCTCGCTATGTCGATGAACAAAAACGTGCTATCACGCCTGGTTCAACAACTACTACGACGATGCCTGCAATTCCAAGCTATGTTGTTTTTGATGCCATGGCAGGTTATACATTTAACAAACAAGCATCAGCAAGCCTACATCTCTATAATCTTGCAGACAAAGAATACATCAGTACTTTAAATAATGGTGGTTCTCGCCTTGTTTTAGGTCAACCTCGTTCAGCGGCATTATCATTTAATTATAAGTTCTGATAAATTGCACAGGACGCTCGTTTTAATATCGTGTATTCTCGGGAATGCACGATTTTTCCTTTTAAATCATAGGAAACCATAAGCATGATGTTGCATATCCCTGACGTTTTAACCAAACAACAGGTGCTCGATATTCGCCATAGACTTGACCATTCGACAGCATGGATCGATGGCAAAAAAAGTGCGGGTTCACAGGCTCAATCCATAAAAAACAACCTGCAAATCGATATTCATTCTGAACTTTATCAACATATTGCACCATTTATTCTCACAGCACTTAAACAGCAAGCGATGCTTCAATCGGCAGCATTACCACGACACTGCTTAATGCCCATGCTGAACTGTTATCAAAATTCAGGAAACTACGGCAACCATGTCGATAATGCTGTGCAATATTCATCAGAAACAGGACAGCCCATTCGTACAGATGTATCTATAACAGTATTTCTATCTGAGCCTGAAGAATATGAAGGCGGTGAATTGGTTGTTGAAGACAATTACGGTACACATGAAGTCAAACTCAATGCAGGCGATGCCATTCTCTACCCTGCAACCAGTCTGCATCGAGTTGAACCAGTAACATCAGGCAAACGGATCGCTGCATTTACTTGGATTCAAAGTATGGTAAAAGATGATTGGCAACGCAGTATGTTGTTCAATCTTGATATGACCATCATGCAACTACGTCAGAAATATGGTGACTCTGAAGAAACCGTCAATCTAACTAGTCATTATCATAATTTATTAAGACAATGGGGCGACCTATGAGCCAAATGGATTCGAAAGAAATTCTAGCGCCATTGACGCAAATCCCAGCTTATTTACAAACCATTGCCGATTATCAACAACAAGCAGAAAAGCATTTACCTGTAAATACGTGGCATTACCTCCAAGGTGGCGCTATGGATGAACATAGTGTCCGAGATAATCTTCAACAATTTAAAAATATCCAACTTGTTCCACGTTTGTTAAATGATCTGACTCAAGGCAATACTGAATGTGAGATTTTAGGACAAAAATTTCCACACCCTATCTTTTTAGCACCCATTGGGCATCAACAACTTTTCCATACTGACGGTGAAGCTGCGACTGCACTTGCAGCAGAAGTACTGGGAAGTAATTTTGTTTTAAGTACATTTACCAATACTGATCTTCGTGATTTAAAACCAGAAAATCCCTACAAATGGTTTCAGCTTTATTGGCAAGGTGATCGTGAAAAATCATTAGCCCTCGTTAAATTGGCAGAACAGCAAAACTTTAAAGCCATTGTGATTACGGTAGATTCACCGCATACAGGTATTCGAGATCGAGAACGTCGTGTGTTCTTTCAATTACCTGAAGGAATGCAGCATCCACATACATCGACCCACATTCCCTTACCAGAAATTACTGAAGATCAACATCCTGTTTTTAATGGGCTTATGCAAATTTCACCCAAATGGGCAGATATTGAATTCATCATTGCCAATACAAGTTTGCCTGTTATTTTAAAAGGTGTGTTACACCCTTTAGATGCTAAAAAAGCAGTTGATATTGGCGTTCAAGCTTTAATTATTTCTAATCATGGTGGCCGTGTTTTAGATACCGCTATATCACCACTGAAAGCACTACAAAAAATTAAAGCCGTTGTGCCTCGTGATTTTCCCTTATTATTGGATGGTGGAGTACGTCGTGGGACAGATGTATTTAAAGCTTTAGCACTGGGTGCTTCTGCTGTGTTGATTGGTCGCCCTGCCATGTACGGACTGGCTGTTGCAGGTGCTTTAGGCGTCGCTCATGTCATTAAAATCTTAAAGGAAGAATTTGAGATTACTATGGCTTTAATGGGAACGGCTACCGTAAATGAGATTAATCAAGAATACATTTTTCAAGATTCGCCATTTTAAAGAAAATTTTTCTCTTAAACTGATTAAATAGCGCAAATTAAGAAAATTATTCCCGAAGCATCTGTTTTACAATTAATCTTAAGTTAAACCGTTTACAAGCAGTCAGAGTCTGACTTTATGTGATGTTATGACCATCCATAATTTTATGCCACTTTAGGCGAATATACTCAGAAAACACTTGTAAATTGCGTAAATAGATACAATCTATAGAGTAGTAAGTTGCCTTTACCCAAGATACGAGCAACGACAACTACACAAGGAGTTACCTCATGATGTTGGCTGATCCAAGTAAAAAATATCGTCGCATGTACCAACGTGTGGACTTGCCTGACCGTCAATGGCCAAACAACGAAATCAATAAAGCGCCGATTTGGATGAGTACTGACCTCCGTGATGGTAACCAAGCGATTTTCGAACCAATGAACATTGAACAGAAATTTAAAATGTTCCAAATGTTGGTGAAAATTGGCTTTAAACATATTGAAATTGGCTTCCCTTCTGCATCACAAGTTGACTTTGACTTTACGCGTAAATTGATTGAAGAAGGTCATATTCCAGAAGACGTTTATATCGAAGTTTTAGTACAAGCACGTGATCATTTGATTGCTCGCACTTTTGAATCTTTACAAGGTGCAAAACGTGCCATTGTGCATATCTACAATGCAAACTCACCAACCTTCCGTCAAAAAGTGTTGAATGTTGATGTGGCTGGTGCAAAGCAATTGGCAATCAATGCAGCAACCAAAGTCAAAGAATATGCTGCACAACAGCCTGAAACTGATTTTATTTTCCAATACAGTCCAGAATGTTTTACTGCAACTGAATTAGAAGTTGCTAAAGATGTATGTGATGCTGTAACTGAAATTTGGGAAGCTTCTCCTGAAAATAAAGTAATTTTGAACTTACCTGCAACAGTTGAAGTTTCAGGCCCTCACGTTTATGCCGACCAAATTGAATGGATGCATCGTAATTTACAACGTCGTGATGGTGTGATTATTTCTATTCACTGTCATAACGACCGTGGTTGCGGTATTGCAGCATCTGAATTGGCTATCATGGCAGGCGCTGACCGTGTCGAAGGTTGTGTTTTTGGTAATGGCGAACGCACAGGTAATGTCGACGTTGCAGCAATTGCTTTGAACATGTACACCCAAGGTGTGGCATGTGAATTAGATTTTTCAAATATCAATGAAATCATTGCAACAATAGAAGAATGCACAGGTTTACCTGTACACCCACGTCATCCATATGCGGGCGATTTAGTCTTTACAGCATTCTCTGGTTCTCACCAAGATGCGATTAAAAAAGGCTTTGAATACCAAAAAAATGAAGAAATTTGGGATATGCCTTACTTACCAATCGACCCTAAAGATTTAGGTCGTGACTATGATGCTGTGATTCGTGTGAACTCACAGTCTGGTAAAGGTGGTATTGCTTACTTATTAGAATCCAATTACAACGTGGTATTACCACGTCGTTTACAAATTGAATTCTCTCAAATTGTTCAACAAGTTGCGGATGATGAAGGCGTTGAAGTTTCAGCTCAACAAATTTGGACTTTATTCAAAGACACTTATGTTGAAATAAAAGATGCACATTATTCTGCTAAAAACTACAGATTGTCGGATGACAATGGCAACCAAGTCATTGAACTTGACGTGGTTGTAAATGGTGAAGTGCAACATTTACGTGGTGAAGGCAACGGCCCTATTTCTGCAATTTTGAATGCGCTTCAATTACCAATTGACGTTGTGAACTATGAAGAACGCAGTATTAGTTCTGGCGCACATGCCAAAGCTTTAGCTTTAATTGAACTTCAAGTACAAGGTACGGGTAAATCTGCATTTGGTGCGGGTGTACATGACAATATTGTTACCTCATCCATTGAAGCGATTATTGCTGCAACCAATCGTTTGATCGAACAAGGTGTTTTAAGCACTGAACAAGTGATCGCTGCTGCCGTATAAGCTATATCAATTAAATGACTTTAGAAAGGATGCCCTAGGTGGTATCCTTTCTTTCGTTAAAGCTTAGCCCTGAAAGTAAATTTAAATACTCAATCTCTATTGTGAAATTACTTTCATACCATTAATTTATTAGCAATAATGATGACGTAGATGTGCGTAACATCAGTAATTTATTCTACCTCCTAAAATTTTAAGGCGAATTATTTCTGTGTCTTTTCCAGCTGACTCGGTGGGTCTAGTCACCCCGCAAAAGTTCCAATTTGAAGAGCCTTTAGAGCTAGAGTGTGGTCGTGTTCTACCACGTTTTGAAATCATGGTCGAAACCTATGGCGAGCTCAATGCTGACAAATCTAATGCTATTCTGATTTGCCATGCGCTTTCGGGGCATCATCATGCTGCGGGTTATCACCACGAAGATGATAAAAAAGCAGGCTGGTGGGATGCATGTATTGGTCCAAATAAAGCGATTGATACATCGAAATTTTTTGTTGTTGCTTTAAATAACATTGGTGGCTGTAATGGTTCAACTGGCCCGACATCCCCTAATCCTGAAAATGAAAATCGCCCTTATGGTCCAGATTTCCCTTTAGTCACTGTGCGTGACTGGGTAAAAACTCAAACCATGCTTTCTGACCGTTTAGGTATTGATACTTGGTATTCAGTTATTGGCGGATCATTAGGTGGAATGCAAGCTTTACAATGGTCAGTAGATTATCCTGATCGTTTAAAGAATTGCGTCATTATTGCCAGCGCACCAAAACTTTCCGCACAAAATATTGCCTTTAACGAAGTGGCACGCCAGTCTATTTTATCTGATCCAGACTTCCATAATGGTCGTTATTTAGAACATGATAGCTATCCAAAACGTGGCTTAATTTTGGCACGTATGGTCGGACATATTACCTACTTGTCTGAAGAAGCAATGAAACAAAAGTTTGGTCGTGATTTAAAATCTGGCAAATTTATGTATGGTTTCGATGTTGAATTCCAAGTCGAAAGCTATTTGCGTTATCAAGGTGAGCAATTTAGCCGTAACTTTGACGCCAATACCTATTTAATTATGACCAAAGCTTTGGATTATTTTGATCCATCTCGTGAATATGAATTATCACTAAAAAAAGCCATGGCCAACACTCAGTGCCGATTCTTAGTGGTGTCCTTTACTACTGATTGGCGTTTCACCCCACAGCGTTCACAAGAAATTGTAGATTCACTCATCAGTAACCATAAACCTGTGACTTATCTCGATATCGATGCAGAACAAGGACATGACTCCTTCTTGTTCCCTATTCCATTGTATGTAAAAACCTTACGTGCATTTTTAGGTGGTCCTGAACACCTTGCAACAACACCTAAGGAGGCATTGTAATGCGTATAGACCAACAACTTGCCGAAAAATGGATTAGTGCTGGAGCAAGTGTTCTCGATTTAGGTTGTGGTGACGGTGAATTACTGGCACAAATGGGCAAAAAGCAACAAATTCACGCTTATGGCTTAGAAATCGATCAAGAAAAGATTGCAATTGCTGTAAGCAAAGGGTTAAATATTATTCAACAAGACTTAAATCTCGGTTTGGGACGCTTTGCTGACCAGTCTTTTGACTACGTGGTTATGGCACAAGCTTTGCAAGCTGTAGATGCACCAGATGTGTTATTACGCGATATGGTGCGTGTGGGGAAACAAGCGATCATTACATTTCCTAATTTTGCATATTGGAAGACACGTTCTTTCCTTGCACTTAAAGGGATGATGCCCGTTTCTGATGCATTACCGTATATGTGGTACAATACGCCCAATATCCACTTATGCACCTTTCGTGATTTTGAAGCACTGTGTGCAGAAAATCAGATTCAAATTATCGATCGACTCGCCGTGAATGGGAACCAACAAGGCAGCTTTTTAAGTAAAGCCGTACCGAATTTGTTCGGCGAAGTCGCTATTTATCGAGTGAGCGCTCTATGAAAAAAGTATTATTAGGTAGTACATTATTTTTTGGGCTGTTAAGCATTCAAGCCCATGCGGATTATGTTCCACAGCAACAACAATCAACCTCTCAATTGGTTGCACAATATTCACACATGAATGTTGCAGATTTGCAAAAAGCAGCTAAATCTGGGCAAGCAGCAGCACAATTTTATCTCGCAACCCATCTCCAAGCGGGAACAGGTGGCGTTTCTAAAGATATGAAACAAGCTTTTGCTTGGTATAAAGCTGCGGCTGATCAAGGTATTTCAGCAGCTCAACTCAATGTTGGTCGTATGTATGCTGATGGTTTGGGTGTTTCTAAGAGTGAAACTTCAGCACGCCAATACTTTGAAAAAGCGGCAAGCCATGGTGACAACCGTGCAAGTTTTAACTTAGCGGTGATGGAAGAGCAAAAGAAAAACTATATGGGTGCTTACCAATGGTATGAGCTTTCTACTCGTGATGGTATGCTCGATAATAAAGTGATTAGCATGTCTCAAAGCAAGAAAACTGCTTTGGCTGCAAACTTAACTCAAGATCAAATTCGTACTGCAACACAACGTGCAGACCAATGGATTCAAGCGCAATAAGCTGAATTTTTTGAAAATCATTTAACAGCACCTTCGGGTGCTTTTTTATTTAGCCGATAAGTTAAAATAATATGCTTGCATTGCTTTAAGAAATTCTTGGGTCATTGGAAAACCTGAAGCTGAACCGATCACTGAATCCACGCCACAACTCGGACACAATGCTGTATTTTCGTTATCACACCAATCATTAATATTTTTATAATCAAATACCCCTGGCTTTG
>Ga0209023_10006629_pt1 | contig 12143 bp, 9 predicted proteins | sample LakOneMetagenome_FD_187468 | JGI IMG/M metagenome (GOLD analysis project Ga0209023, IMG submission 187468) | Freshwater and sediment microbial communities from Lake Erie, Canada (SPAdes) (version 2) | ecosystem: Environmental > Aquatic > Freshwater > Lentic | place: Lake Erie, Canada | collected... | reverse complement strand
GGCCGGCTATCCGCACATCACGGTGCCGGCCGGCTTCACCCGTGGCCTGCCGGTGGGCATCTCGTTTGTTGGCGGCGCCTGGAGCGAGGCCAGCCTGATCGGCATGGCCTATGCCTACGAGCAGGCCTCGAAGCGCCGCCGCGCGCCGACCTATCCGGCCAGCATCAACGTCAAGTTCTGAGCCTGGGCAGGGCGGCTAGCGCGCGCCCTGTTTCACCTTGGCGAAGATGGGGCCCCATTGCGGGTGGCCGTGTTCGCCCGGCGCCAGGTCGAAGTTCGGGTCGAGCCGCAGGGCGCGCTCGAAGGCCTGGCGGCAAGGAACCGGACGGCCGGTGACGCAATAGCTGAAGGCCGTGTACTTCAGCGCCGTGACACGGTTGCGCAGCGAGCCGCCGTTCATGTCGCCCGAGCCCAGGCGCTTGATGGCGGCGTTGAATTCCCCCTCGTGGTACAGCGCGATTCCTTCGCGCAGGGCCAGGTCGTCGCGGTTCGCGGCCGGCCTGTCCGGCTTCGGCGCAGGACGCTCGCTGCGCTCGGCGCGGGCGCGCTGCACCTCCTCGGCGCGCGGATGCGCGCGCGGACGCGCGGGTTCCTTCTGGCCGAACACCGAGTCCAGCCCGGAATTGAGTTGGGCGCAGCCGCCGAGCAGCAGCAGGGCGGCAAGCGCGCCGGCACGCAGGCAGGATGTTCCGATGCGTGGCTTCACTCAGTGGTCTCCTCGCTAAAGTCCAGTTCGATGGTCGACGAATCGCCCTTGGCGGCCTTCACCGTGACGGTGTGTTCCGGGAAGCTGGGATTCGTGATGCGGATCGTGTGCTCGCCCGGCGCCAGGTGCAGGCGCTTGAGCGGCGGGCTGGCGCCGTAGTTCACGCCGTCGACCTGCACCATGCCCCAGGGCTTGATCAAGAGCTTGTAACTGGCGCCGGCGGCGCCAGGCAGCGCTCCCTGCGGCGCGGCGTGCGGCGCGGCGGTGGCGAAGGGGTCCGGCTGCGGCGCCGCGCCGTCCGCGGGCCGCGGCACCGCGCCTTCGCCGGCGAGCGCCGTCGCGGCCAGCGGCGCGCTGGCGGGTGTCACCGCTGCGGTTTCCGCGGCCGGTTCCGCGGCGGATTTGTCCGGCAGCGACAGCGCCAGCGCGTCGCGCGAGTCGGCCGCATGCAGCAGCGCGAGCAGGGCGCCGGCGGCGCACAGCAGCACCGTGGCGGCCGCCACCAGCATCAGCCAGCGCCGCATGCGGCCCTGGTCGAGCGCGCCGGAAGGCTCGGCGAGGAGGGCGGGCGGGGTTTCGTGCACTGCCGGCGCGGCGGCCTGCACGGGAGGCTGCGCCGGCAGCGCGGGGCCGAGCGGCACGATGCCGAGCAGGTTGCGCAGTTCTTCGATCGTGCGCGGACGCTGCGCCGGATCCGGCGCCAGGCAGCGGTCGACCGCGTTCAGGAAGGTCTCGCTGTACTCGCCCGGTGCGCGGCCCAGCAAGGGCGCGCGGGACGGCATTTCCATCGTGATCGCGTAGTGGACCACGGCGGCCAGGTCGTGCATGTCGGCGGCTTCGGACCAGGGCGCCTCGGATTCGGCGTCGGACGAAGGGAGCAGGATCGGATCGCCGGAATCGAGCACCAGCACCCTGTCGGGATCGATGGGACGATGCGGCATCTGCATCGCGTACTGCAGTTCGAGCGACTGCAGGATCTGGCGGAAGAGCCGCCGGCACCAGACCTCGTTGACGAGTTCCTGGTTGCATTCGACGACCTCGCGCACGGTCCGGCCATCGGTTTGCTGCTGTTGTGTTACGGGTGTGCTCGTCATCATGGCGTGTGCGCCGTGCCGTGACGTGGTAAAACCCGCTGCCCCGGCCCGGTATTTGTATTTTGACAAATCATGCCAGATTTGCCCGGGCCGTGGCGCTGCTGAGCCAACCGTGCGCCGCTGTTACAAATTACTTACAGTTGCGCCGGCGGCCGCCTTCGCTCAGACGTCGAGGAAGCGCATCTTGAAGTAGCGGCCCTTGATGGCGCCGAACTCCGGACCCGGTGCGTTGCGGTCGGCCAGGCGCGCCACGGCCGCGTGCGCCACGTGGCGGTCCAGCGCCACGTAGCTGGCGAACTCGGTGACGTTGATCTTGCCGACCTGTTCCTTGCTCAGGCCGGCGTCGCCGGTCAGGGCGCCGAGGATGTCGCCGGGGCGCAGCTTGGCCTTCTTGCCGCCCGCGATGTGCAGGGTCAGCATCGGCGCCGGCGCGCCGGCTTCCTGGTGCTCGCCGAGGTCGTCGAGCGCATGGAAGGTGGCCGGCATGTCCTGGTATTCCTCGATCAGGCGCACCCATTTTTTTTCGTTCGGCGCGCACAGGGTGAGCGCCAGGCCCGACTCGCCGCCGCGGCCGGTGCGGCCGATGCGGTGCACGTGCACTTCCGGATCCTTCGAGACGTCGGCATTGATGACGGTGTCGAGGTTGGCAATGTCGAGGCCGCGCGCGGCGACATCGGTGGCGACCAGCACCGAGCAGCTGCGGTTGGCGAACAGGACCAGGATCTCGTCGCGTTCCCATTGCTCCAGTTCGCCGTACAGGGCGAGCGCCGAGAAACCTTGCTCGCGCAGGTGGTCGGCCAGTTCGCGGCAGTGCGCCTTGGTATTGCAGAAGGCGAGGGTGGACACCGGCTGGTAGTGCTTCAGCAGGCGGGCCACGGCTTCATCGCGGCCTTCGAAGCCGATCTCGTAGAAGCGCTGCTCGATCTTCTCGGCGCTGTGCTGGCTCTCGACCGCCACTTCGAGCGGGTCGTTCAGGAAGCCGGCGGTGGCGAAGCGGATGTCGTCCGGATAGGTGGCCGAGAACAGCAGGGTCTGGCGGCGCGCCGGGCAGGCGCTGACGATGCCGGCGATCTCGTCGTAGAAGCCCATGTCGGTCATGCGGTCGGCCTCGTCCAGCACCAGGGTCTGGACCTTGGACAGGTCGAGGGTGTGGCGGCCGAGGTGGTCGCGGATGCGGCCCGGCGTACCGACCACGATGTGGGCGCCGTGCTCGAGCGAGGCGATCTGCGGACGCATGGCGACGCCGCCGGTGAGGGTGAGGATCTTGACGTTGCCGACCCCGCGCGCCAGGCGCCGCAGTTCGCCTGCGACCTGGTCGGCCAGCTCGCGCGTCGGGCACAGCACCAGGCCCTGCACGGCGAACCAGGCCGGATTGAGCTTGTGCAGGATACCGATGCCGAAAGCGGCGGTCTTGCCGCTGCCGGTCTTGGCCTGTGCGATCAGGTCGCGTCCTTCGAGCACGGCCGGCAGGCTTTCGGCCTGGATCGGCGTCATCGCGTGGTAGCCCAGCGTGGCGAGGTTGGCGAGGAAGCGCGGCGCGAGCGGCAGCGAGGTGAAAGGTGCTTGGGTGTGCATGGTAGTCGATTCAAGGCCGGGGCCAATGAGCCGGACTACGTCGAGGCCGGCGCCCAGACCGGCAGGCCGGTCAGGTCAAGGTTGTCGTCGCGGCGCCAGACTGGCAGGCCGGTGGTGTCGGTTTCGTCGAGCAGTTCCAGCTGTTCCTGCTTCAGGGAGACACGGCGCGCCCTGGGGGCGGCACGCTTTGCTTCGACAACGGGATCCGAAGGGGCGGCCGGTTCGAAGCCCGGCAGGTCGATCGTTGCGTTGTCTTTCTTGTCTCTCATAAGCTCTTGCTGCAAAGCTCTTACTGCCGGCTCGTGCAGCGCAATCGTGCTGCGCTACTTTTGCCGCCGTAGAAAACAAAAGCCCGGCTACGAGAGTCGGGCTTCTGTACGGTATTTGGTTGCGGGGACAGGATTTGAACCTGTGACCTTCGGGTTATGAGCCCGACGAGCTGCCAGACTGCTCCACCCCGCGTCTGAGAAAAAGATTATAGCGCGTTGTGGGCGCCAACGCAATCGGGATATTTTTTGGACGGGCCATGCTTGAGTAAGCTCAAGCATGGCGAGCGCGGGCTTGCTTATCCGCGAGGACGCATCGGACAGATACCGCGCCTCGCGGAAAGATTCAATCAGCCACGCGCAAGCGCCACAGCGAGGTGACTTCGCGCGAACGCGCCGCATGCAGCGGGTCGTCCGGATCGCTCGCCTTGCCGTGGGTGGGGCGGATGTCGTGGCGCGCGACGACTTCCAGGCCGGCGCCCGCTATCCACCCAAGCAATTGCTCGCGCGGGCGCAGGCCCAGGTGTTCGGCCAGGTCCGACAGGATCAGCCAGCCTTCGCCGCCCGCTTCCAGGTGGGGCCCCAGGCCGCCGAGGAAACCCTTGAGCATGCGGCTGTCGGGATCGTAGATCGCATATTCGATGGCCGAGCTGGGCTTGCCCGGCAGCCAGGGCGGATTGCAGACCACCAGCGGGGCACGGCCTTCGGGAAAGAGATCCGCCTGGACCACCTCGACCGCGGCTTCCAGCCCGAGGCGGGCGATGTTCTCGCGCGCACAGCCCAGCGCGCGGGCATCCATGTCGGTCGCCACCACGCGGGCGATGCCGCGCCGCGCCAGCACGGCCGACAGCACGCCGGTGCCGGCGCCGATGTCGAAAGCCAGCTTGGCGCCGCGCGGAAGCGGCGCCTGCGCGACCAGTTCGACGTACTCGCCGCGCACCGGCGAGAACACGCCGTACCAAGGGTGGATGCGTTCGTCGAGGGCGGGAATGTGCACGCCCTTGCGGCGCCATTCGTGGGCGCCGATCACGCCCAGCAGTTCGCGCAGCGAGGCGACATAGGGCTCCGTGGCCGGACCATAGGCCTCGAGGCAGGCCTCGCCGACCTCGGGCGCGCGGCGCAGCGGAATCACGTGGCCGGGCTCGAAGGGAATCAGCAGCATGGCCAGGGTGCGGGCGCGCTGCAACTGCTGGAGGCGGTGGCGGTGGAACAGCTCGGTCGGCGTCGGCGCTGCCTTGCCGGCCTTGGCGCGGCCCTTGCGCTCGCTCTTGTGATCGACCCGGCGCACCAGCGCGGCCAGCAGCTGGCGCGCGTTCTGGAAGTCGCCGCGCCATAGCAGGGCGGTGCCGTCCAGCGCCAGGCGGTAGGCCGCGTCGGCGTTCATGGTGTCGTCGGCCACCACGACCTTGTTCGGCGCCGGCCAGCCGCTTTCCGAACGCCATTGGGCGCTGCGCAGGGCGCCGCCTTCCTGCCACGTGATCTGGCTCATGCGTGACCTGTCAGTGGTGGTGATGCCAGTTGCCGTCGGTCGATTCCAGGTAGGACTTCACGGCCTCCGGGCTGCCGGTCGCATGGCGCTTGATCTCGCCGCAGTCGCAGATGCCCTGGTAAGGCTGGATGTGCGAGCAGGCCGAGACCTTCTGCAGGAAGACCTTGACGGGTTTGGTGCACTTGGCGCACTTGAAGGTGAGAATGCGGGCAGGTTTCATATTGGTTGAGCGGTAGCGTGCAAAGGGCGCATTGTACTAAGTACTCGCCCCGAAATATATGTTTTTGGCTGCCATAACCGGCGCGCTGCTGCGTTGGCTCCTGCTTGCAGTGCTCGCACTGCGGCGCACTCGCCGCCTGGCATCGCATCCGGTTCTGTTCGCCATTGTCACATTGATTTCTTGCCGAGTACTCAGGGATGGCTGTGCCGGGCAGCCCGGCTCGCCGCCGGATTCTTCGTTGTGCCGGCGCACGGGCTGTCAGCGACGCTTGCCAGGCTGCACTGCCGGGTAGCGGTAGTGTCCCGTGACCGGATAGGCGAACAGGCGGTCTTCCATGCGCGTGCCGGCGCCGATGTTGTGGATCACGAGGGGCACGCCGTCCGGGTTGCGCACATCGGCGACCAGGCCGATATGCGGCACCCCTGGCGGCACCGTCCAGGTCACGATGTCGCCCGGCAGGTAGTTTGCCGCGACCCGGCTGACCGGCAGCGACGCGCCATGGCGGGTGAAAAACACGGCCAGGTTCGGCACCCGTCGGTGGTCGATGTTCGGGTCGGGCCGCTTGAGGCCCCACGTGGGATGCGGATAGGCTTTCCAGGCCGTCGTCATGTCGCGGTGCACGAGTTCCTGCAAATCGAATCCGGCGCGCCGCAGTGCACGGATGACGACGTCCGTGCACACACCGCGCTCGAGCGGAACATCGCCTTTCGGGTAGGACAGGCGCTGATAGCTGGCGTCGTACAGCAGCGTGACGCCGATCTGTTCTTTCGCGGCCGCGACCACGTCCGCCTGGGGCGCGGCGGACGCTGAGCCGGCCGCGAGCAGGCAGAGCATCGAAAACCTGAGCACGCCGGGGTGAGGTGTGCCGACGCGAATGCGCCTGGAGCAGAGTGTGGTAAACCGGAATTGCATGGGCGTTCTCCTTCGAGAAAATCAGCTTGCACTGCCGAGCATGCCACGATGTGAGGCGGCTCGGCGCAATCGCATGCGGCGCAGGTCACCAAATGCCGAGCCCATGGAGAAGAATGTCCCGGATGGCGGCGCCGGCCGACGGCCCCGTCGAGCGCAGCGCAACAGCCGCCTTCGCGCCTCCGGAATCTACTCGACCACGACGCTGCTGCTGCCGCCACCGCCCGGGCGCACCAGCACCTTGGTGGCGATGCGTTCTGTCATTTCCTGCACGTGCGAGATGACGCCGACCTTGCGGCCCATCGACTGCAGGGCATCGAGCGCGTCCATGGCCACGCCCAGGGTTTCGCTGTCGAGCGAGCCGAAGCCTTCGTCGATGAACAGCGATTCGACCCGCACCCGGTTCGAGGACAGCGAGGCCAGGCCCAGCGCCAGCGCCAGCGAGACCAGGAAGGATTCCCCGCCCGACAGCGAGTTGACGGAGCGGACTTCGCCGCCCATGTCCTGGTCGCGCACCATTAGGGCCAGCGAGGGCGCGCCGCCGTTGCTGACGCGCTCCAGGCGATAGCGCCGCGCCAGCTGGGCCAGGTGGGCGTTGGCGTAGCCGAGCAGCACGTCGAGCGTGAACTGCTGGGCATAGTTGCGGAAGCGCTTGCCGTCGTGGGAGCCGATCAGCTCGGACAGCTTGCCCCAGCGCCTTTCCTCGGCCTGCTGGCGCTCGATCTCGGCCATCACCGCCTGGGCCTGCGCGCGGCGGCTGTCGTCCTGGGCGGCGCGCATGCGCAGCTCGGTAGCAAGGTCGTGGGCGGCGCGCCGCTCATCGGTGAGTGCGGCCACGGCAGCGGCGACCGCTTCGGCCGACAGGCCGCTTTCCGGCCGGTCCTCGGCATGCAGGAGGCGCTGGGCGCGCCGTTCGGCCAGCACGGTGGCGGCGCTGGCCGCCTGTGATTCGAGGGCGCCCAATGCCGCGCGTTCCTGCGCCAGCCAGCTGCTGCCGACGGCGAGCAGGCGGCCGAGTTCGGCGGGATTGTCGACCGGGTCGAGGCCGCTGCCGGCTTCCTCGCTCCGGCGGCGGTAGTCTTCCAGCCAGTCGGTGAGCGCGGCCGCGGCGCGGGCGCCGGCGCCGTCGAGCGCGGCGATCTGCTCGCCCAGCTGGGCCAGCGCGGTGCGGGCGCTGGCTTCGCGCTGCGTGGTTTCGTTGATGGTCGCCTGGCGCGCATCGAGGGCATTGCGCGCCGAGGACAGGGCGGACACCAGTGCCTGCTCGACCTCCGCGACCGGCCGGCCCTGCCACAGGGCGGCGCGTTCGGCGCGCCGGATGGCCAGTTCCTCGTCGATGCGCTTGAACTCGGCGGCCACGCCGGCCCCGTGCCGGTCGGCCTGGGCGATGCGCTCTTGAAGGCCGGCCACTTCGGCTTCGAGGGTGGCGACGGTGGCGGCGCTGCGGCTGTGCAGGGCGGTCTGTTCCAGCCATTGCGCCGCTTCGACGGCGCGCGCGCCGCGCCATGCATCGGTGGCGCGCCGCCAGGCGTCCTGCCAGGCGTCGCCGATTGCGTCGGACAGCAGCGGATCGAGTTCGGCCAGCACGGCGGCCAACTGGGCGGCGGCCGCTTCCTGCTGTACCGTGCGTGCGCGCAGCTCGGACTGGAGGCGGGCGCCGGCCTCGCGGGCGGCGTCGAGCGCCTGGCGCAGGCGCGCGTGCTCGGCCTGGTGACGGTCATAGGTGGCCTGGGCGGCGTCGCGGGCCTGGGCGGCGCGGCGCAGCGCCGCACCGCGTGCCTCGAGGGCGGCGAGCGCGCCGCGCAAGCCATCGCGCGCCTCGAGGAACCAGGCGGCGCGCTCGAGGTCTGGCGGGGCCTCGCCGGCCAGCGGTTCGGCCTTCCATTCCGCCTCGAGTTCCTCGACCAGGCGCGCCAGGCCGGCGCGTTCGCGCTGCAGCGCGGCCAGGCCTTCGCTCATGGCCCCCAGCGTGGCGGCCTGCGCCGCCTGGGCCGCCTCGTTGTCGCGCACGAGCGTGCGGCACTGGGTGACTTCCTGGCGCAGGTTCGCCAGCATGGTGCGCAGCACATCCTGGCGGCCGTCGTCGCGGTAGGGGTGCTCGTGGGCGCCGCAGACCGGGCAGGGGGTGTCGTCCTCGAGGGTGGCGCGCAATTCTTCCACATTGGCGGCGCAGGCCAGCTCGGCCGCGGACAGGGATTTCTCGGCCTGCTGCATCGCCCCCAGCAGGGCGGGCGCGGCGGCGCGCGCTTCCTCGAGCAGGCGGGCGGCGCCGGCGCGGGCCGTGTCGACGCGGTCCAGTTCACGGCTGGTGTCCTGCAGTTCCTGGCGCGTGGTGACGAGGGCGGTCCAGGCTTTCTCGGCGGCGCCCAGACGTTCGCGGCGCGCCTCCAGCGCCTGGCGTTCCTGGTCGAGGGCCTGCGGGTCGATCGCCTCCAGCGCGGCCATTGCTTCGCGGCGGGCGCTGTCCTGGGCGTCGAGGCGGCCGGTGGCGTCCGCCAGAGCGAGGGCTGCCGCCTGTTCCGCCTGCGCGGCGTCCTGGGCCTGGCGGCTGGCCGCGGCCAGGGCAGTGGCGGCGGCCGCATCGGCGGCTACCAGCTGCCCGGCCTGGGTCAACAGTTTGTCCCAGCGCGGCCATTGCACGGCCATCGGCTCCAGGCGCGCATGCGCGGACAGCCAGCTGGCTGCCATATCGCGCTGCCCGCGCGCCGTGTCGAGCTCGAGCGACTTGGCCTGGTGCACGGCGCGCGCCTGGCGCGCCTCGTTGCGCGCCGCCTCCAGCGCTGCTGCGGCCTGGTTGTGCGAAGGCGCCTGGGCGGCGATGGCCGCATCGAGGGCCTTGGCGGTGTCGAGCTGGGGCGCCGCGCCGCGCAGGGCGCTTTCCGCGGCCTCGACGGCCGAGAGGGCGGCGTCGACGTCGAGCACGGCCTGGCGCCTTGCCTCGACAGCAATTCCGAAGGCCGCTTCGAGCCTGGCGCCCGATTCGGCGGCCACCTTGCGCTCTTCTTCCAGGCGCAGGATGTCCGACGCCAGGGAGCGCGCCGGCTGCACGGCGTCGAGGGTGGCCAGGCGCCGGCGCCGCTCGCCGGATTCCTGCTGCGCGGCCTGGGCGCTTGCGAGGGTGTCGGCGGCCTGGGTTTCGCTGGCCGCCAGCTTGGCCGCTTCCTGGTGCCAGCGCAGCTCCTGTTCGAGGGCGGAGCGGCGCGCATCGGCCGCCTCCAGCGCCAGCTCGGCGGTGGCGCGCCCGGCGTCGAGCTTCTCGCGCTCTTCCTGCGGCAGCGGGGCCTGGTTCGCGAGCTGCGAGGTGAGCATCTTCGTGCGTTCCTGCTCGGCGCGGTAGCGCTCGAAGGCGCGCCTGGAGATCTCGGAGTAGATGGTGGTGCCGGTGAGGGTTTCGAGCAGCTCGCCGCGCTCGTTCTCGTCGGTTTTCAGGAAGGCCGAGAACTCGTTCTGGGCCAGCAGCACGGCGCGCGTAAACTGCTCGAAGGACAGGCCGATGCGCGCCACGATCTCGTTTGCGACCTCGGTCTTGGTGCCGCCCAGCGGATCGAGCTCGGGCAGGCGGTGCAGGGTCATCTTTGAGGGCTGCAGGGCGCCGCTCGCCTTGCCGTAGGCGCGCCGGACGCTCCAGCGTGCGCGGTAGCGGATCTCGTCGTTGCCGGCGAAGTCGACTTCGGACCAGGCTTCGGCGGCGCCGCGCCGCAGCAGGGTGCGCGGATCGAGGGCCGAGACCGTATCGCTGCCGACGTCGGGCAGCTGGCTGCCGGCGCGCTTGAGCAGGCGCGGGGTGGCGTCGTACAGGGCCAGGCAGAGGGCGTCGAGCAGCGTGCTCTTGCCTGCGCCGGTGGGGCCGCTGATGGCGAACAGGCCGCTCGAGGCGAGCGGTTCGGATTCGAAGTCGACCTGGAATTCGCCCGCGAGCGAGGCCAGGTTCTTGCCGGCGATGCGCAGGATCCTCATGCTTGCTCTCCCAGCGCATGGGTAAGCTCGGCGAAGGCGGCAAGCTGCTCGGGCGGGGCTTCGTCGCCGTAGCGCTGGGCCCACAAACGGCGGAAGATATCGTCCGGCTGCAGCTGGGCCAGCTGGTCCAGCGTGAGGGCCTGGTCCGGCCGCTCGCTGCCCGTATGGCGGCGGGTCGGTTCGATCTTGGCCAGGCGTACCGGCTTGCCGGCGAGCGCCGTCTCGACCTGGGCGCGCAGGCCGGGTTCGGGGCCGTCGAGCAGCACGCGCACTTCCAGGTAGGGCTGGGCATGCAGAGGCGCGTCCGGCGCCTCCAGCGCGTCGAGGGCGGCCAGGACGTCGCCAAGCGGCGCCGGCTGGGCCGGCACGCGCAGCAGCTGCACCGCGCGCGGCACGTGCAGGGGCGTCACGGCCTGTACCTGCGCCCCGTCGAGGTCGATGCGCAGCACCTGGTGCTGGTAGCCGACCTCGGAAAAGGACAGGGGCAGCGGGCTGCCGCAATAGCGGCGGTGCTCGTGGCCGCCGACCTTCTGGGCCAGGTGCAGGTGGCCCAGGGCCACGTAGGCGACCTGCGGGTCGAACATCGAGGCCGGCAGGGCCTCGGTGCCGCCGATCACGATGCGGCGCTCGGAATCCTGCGAGGACTGGCCGTCAACCATATGGCAGTGACCCATGGCCACGATGGCCTCGCCGCCCGTGCAGCGCGATTGCGCCAGCGCGAAGGCTTGCCGGTAGAGCAGGGTGGTGCCGAGCAGATAGGGATCGAGGCCCGTTTCTGGGCCCTCGAGCACGGCCCGCGGCACGTCGCCCGGACGCAGGAAGGGAATCGCCAGGCACCATGCCGCCACCTTGCCGTCGCGGTCGCGCAGCGGCACCAGCAGGCGCTCGAGGTCGATGGCGCCGCCCGGCGTGCGGCCGACGTTGCCGACCACGACCGTCCCGTGTGCTTCGAGCAGCGGCGTCGGCGCTTCCAGGCGGCCCGGGGAATCATGGTTGCCGGCGATGACGACCACCTGCAGGTGCGGGACTTTCGCCTTGGCCTGCTGCAGGAAACGGTAGAGCTGGCGGTGGGCGGCGGCCGAGGGGTTGGCGTTGTCGAAGATGTCGCCGGCGATCAGGAGCACGTCGATGCCTTGCGCCACGAGCGTCTCGACGAGCCAGTCCAGGAAGCAGGCGTGCTCGTAGGTCCGGTCGAAGTTGTGCAGGGTCTGGCCCAGGTGCCAGTCGGAAGTATGGAGCAGCCGCATGGTTAAAATAGTAAGTCGGGGTCGGCGCTTACTATAGCGCAGACTGGCCGTGTCGCCCAGAAAAAGACTGTGTTTTTTTACAGTAGTATTGGTTTGTCATTACAATGCCGTCATGAGCGAAATCAAACTGACCAAGCCGGCCGCCCGGGCCCTGCACCTGGCCGCGCAAGAGATGCTGGGCCCGCCGCGCCGGCGCGCCGCCAAGGCCGATGTGCTGGCGGCCATCCGCCGCATGGGCATGTTGCAGATCGACACCATCAGCGTGGTGGCGCGCAGCCCCTACCTGGTGCTGTGGAGCCGGCTGGGCGACTACCGGCCCGCCTGGCTCGACGAGCTGCTGGCCGAGGGCGCGCTGTTCGAGTACTGGGCCCACGAGGCCTGCTTCCTGCCGATCGAGCACTATGGGCTGTACCGCCACCGCATGCTCGATCCGGATGCGATGGGCTGGAAGTATTCGAGCACCTGGATGCGCGAGCGCGCCGCCGAGGTGCAGGCCCTGCTGGCCCACGTGCGCGAGAAAGGGCCGGTGCGCTCCTCGGATTTCGAGCGCAGCGACGGCAAGGCGGGCGGCTGGTGGGAGTGGAAGCCGGAAAAGCGCAGCCTCGAGGTGCTGTTCACGGCGGGCCACCTGATGATCGCCCGGCGCCACAATTTCCAGCGCATCTATGACCTGGCCGAGC
>Ga0209023_10006628_pt1 | contig 12144 bp, 6 predicted proteins | sample LakOneMetagenome_FD_187468 | JGI IMG/M metagenome (GOLD analysis project Ga0209023, IMG submission 187468) | Freshwater and sediment microbial communities from Lake Erie, Canada (SPAdes) (version 2) | ecosystem: Environmental > Aquatic > Freshwater > Lentic | place: Lake Erie, Canada | collected... | reverse complement strand
CGACGGTGCTCACCGCACCGCCATAGCCCTGCGCGACCGGCTGCTTCGGCGGATCCGCCGGCGGCGCGGCTGCCGCGGCTGGACCGGCTGTGCCAGCGACCAGCGTCAGAACCACAGCCAACGGTACGAGGGATCTCATCGCGCCTCCGTTACGTCAATTTAGTGCCTGTCCCTGCCTACCTGTCCGGATTACCGATGGCAAGGGGGCGGATTTCGAATACGAAGCGTGAGAGATCCGTTACTTGGTGGCGCGGCGTGCGGTCAATCCCTTACTCGGCGGTCACTTCTGCCGATCTCGTAGACAAGGTTCCTAGGAGGAGATTTCGGTGTTGCGAAACGAGGACGAGCGGGTGCGACCGGTCGCCTGGCAGCGTGGCTTCCTCGCCGCTGGTCCCACCCGGGCCGCGAGCGTGGGGATAATCGCGCTGGGCGTGTTGTCCCTGGTCATGGCTGGCCTCTTCGCCTTCCGCGTCGGCGGGACCACCGGTGGGGTCTGGCTGTTCTGGGGCACGCTGCTGCCGATCGACGTCGCCTTCGTCACCGTGCCGCTGTTGGCCGCCTCCCGACTGAAGCGTGGTGCGGCACGCCGCTTCTGGCTGTCCCTGGGTGTTTCGGCCCTCTCGCTCGGAGTCGGCGACCTGGTGCACGGCCTGGGCTCCCTCCAGCTGGTCAGAATCGCCCCCGACACCAGCACCCTGATCCAGAACATCTCGTTGGCCATCGGCAGCCTGTCCGTACTGATCACCATGCTCAGCTACCCGATGGGCAAGATGTCGCGGCGCGTGCGTACCGCCTTCTGGTTGGACACCGCGACGGTGCTGGCCGGTGCGGTCGCGTTCCACTGGTTCGTCAGCCTCAGCGGAAAAGACGAGCTGTACCGGACGAATCCGGAGCAATTCAAGTCGTACGTGGTCCAGGTGTTGGTCACCGACGGACTGCTGCTGCTGGCAGCCTTCGCCGGGTTCCGGGTCATCTTCAGCATGATGCCGCCCATGGTGCGGGCCGCTGGCGTCGCGATTGTGACGGCGACCGCCATCGAGGGCGTACTCAACCCGAACATGCCGCTGCCGGACTTCAACGCGCTGGATCCGATGTACCAGCACGGCTTCATGTTCTACATCCGCCTCATCCCGGTGCAGATGATCACGTTGGGTGTCCTGCTCGGGTTGCGCGGCATCCGCGATGGCATGGCGGCGCCGACCCGGCAGCGTCCGCCCGGGGGCCGGCGCTACAGCACGCTGCCGTACCTGATGGTGGCATCTGTCTTCGGGTTGCTGCTGGTCGCGTTGTATCCCCTTTTCGACATGACGAACAACGGTCTGGCCAGCACGCTGGCCGGCGGCATGCTCGTCGGCGTCCTCATCATTGTGGCGCTGGTGGTGGTGCGCCAGCTGGTCTCCTTCGCCGACAACGCCAAACTGCTCAAGCAGGTCGATGAGAGCCTCGCGGTGATCAAGCTGCAGGAACGCCGCCTCAGCGCACTGCTGCAACACTCCTCGGACATCACGACGATCATCGATGTGACGTCGAACTTCTCCTACGTCAGCCCCGCGGTCGAACGAATCCTGGGCTACCAGCCCGAGGCGCTGGTCGGCAAGCAGGCCGCGCTGTTCCTGCACCCGGAGGACCGTCCCGAGGTGGCCGCGCGGATCGAGGAGCTGCTGGCGGCGCCGGGCGAGACGATGTCGTACCAGGCCCGCTACCGGCACGCCAACACCAGCTGGCGCTGGCTCGAGGTGATCAGCACCAACCTGATCCACGAGCCGGAGATCGCCGGCCTGGTCAGCAACTCGCGCGAGGTCACCGAGGCGCGCGAGCTGCAGGAGAAGCTCAAGCACGAGGCGTCGCACGACCCGCTGACCCAACTGGCCAACCGGGCGCTGTTCAACGAGCGGCTCCAGCAGGCGGCGCACCAGCGCCGCGCCGACGACGGCCCGGTCAGCGTCATGATCATCGACCTGGACGACTTCAAGGGGATCAACGACACGCTCGGCCACCACGCCGGCGACGCCGCCCTGATCGCACTCGCCGACCGCCTGCAAGGCTGCATCCGGGTCACCGACACCGCCGCGCGGCTGGGCGGTGACGAATTCGCGGCGCTGCTGCCGGCCACCACGGCCGGCGAGGCGACACTGGTCGCCCAACGCTTCCTCACCGCACTTGAGAAGCCCGTCATGATCGAGGGCCAACTGCTCCGGCTCAAGGCCAGCATCGGCGTGGCCTCCCTCAGCCAGGGCGGCGATGTCGACGCCCTGCTGCGCGACGGCGACTCCGCGATGTACGTGGCCAAGCAGCGCGGCAAGGGCCAGTACGCCGTCGGCGGCCCCGATCTCGCCGGACAGATGAGTAGCCCATGATCGCGGCGGCAGTGGTCCCGCCGCTGCGACCCACCAGGCCACTGGTCGCCGTCGGCGTCGCCACCTCACTGTCGGTGCTGTGGTTCGTCCTAGCGGTCTTCTTCGACATTCCCACCATCCTGGGCTGGGTGCCGACCGTCGCTGGTACCGCGATCGCCGGCTACAGCTGCTGGTCGGCCGTACCGGCGACTGCCCACCTGGTGGCCCGCCGCTTCTGGCGCCAGATGGGGATCACGCTGGGGCTGCTGGCCGCCGCCGCGCTCACCAACGCTCTGCTGGTCGCGCTTCGCCACGACCCGGTCGGTACGCACCAGGCACCCGGTTCGCGCGTCCCGCCGGCGGCGCTGGCGCTGTACGGCACGGCCATCCTGCTGCTGATGTGGACGTTGCTGCGGCTGCCGGGCCGCGACCGCCTCACCCCCGAAGCCCGCCAGCGGTTCCTGCTCGACGCTGGCATCGTGATCATCACGGCGGCCGTCTTCGTCTGGTACCTGTCGTTCCGCCACGTCAAACAGTGGGACCTCATCGGCGGCAACGCCGCTCCGGTGATGGCGATCGTGCTGGTCGCGTTCATCGCCACCTTCAGCCTGCTGAAGATCGCGCTGCTCGGCGCGCAGGCGGTCGACATCTGGTCGATGCGCCTGCTGGCGATGGCCGCCGGGCTGGGCGCATCCGCTGGCGCCTGCGCACCGCTGCTGGCCAGCAACCCGCGCCTGCTGCCGGCCATCCTGTCACTCGCGCCGGTCAACGTGCTGGTGGTTTTCTCGGCCGATCGGCAGCGACGCACCATTGCGCTGCCGCCCCCGCCGTCGCGACCGCGGCGGTTGTTCAGCATGGTCCCCTACCTGGCGGTGGCGGCCACGGACGCGCTGCTGGTGGTGACCGCGGTCCGCCAACACGACCGGCTCACCATCAGCGTGGTCGCGGTCGGCGCTGTCCTGCTCACGGCCGCGGTGGTGTACCGGCAGATCCACGCGATCACCGAGAACACCAACCTGTTGACCACCGTCGACGCGACCGTGCAGCAGCTGCGGGAGACTCAGCATCAGCTCGCCCACCAGGCCCAGCACGACGCCCTCACCGGGCTGGCCAACCGGCGCCTGTTCGAGGAGCGGGTACAGGAGGCCGACGACGCCGGCCAGCCGGCCAGCGTGGTCCTGATCGACCTGGACGACTTCAAGATCATCAATGATCGACTGGGGCACGCCACCGGCGACGCACTGCTGATCGCCGTCGCCCGTCGGCTGCGCAGCTGCGTGCGCTCCAACGACACCGTCGCCCGACTCGGCGGCGACGAGTTCGCGCTGCTACTGCTCGGGCTGTCGGCCTACGAATCGGCCGACGTACTGGACCGCATCGCCGCATCGTTGGAGCGCCCCATCTCCATCGAAGGCCTCGACCTGCTGGTCAGCTGCAGCATCGGCGTCGCCGACGCCGAAGCCAGCTCCGCCCTGGACGGGGTCGAGCTGCTCCGCCGCGCCGACCTGGCCATGTACTCGGCGAAGTTCGCCGGCAAGGGCCGACGCGCGGTCTACAACCCCGAACTCGACGAGCGGGCCGGCACCGACGCCCAACTGGGCGCCGACCTGCGCCGCGCCCTCGACCACCAGGAGTTCTTCCTGCTCTTCCAACCGGTGGTCCGGCTGCCCGACGGTCTGGCCACCGGCGCCGAGGCGCTGGTGCGCTGGCAGCACCCGCAGCGCGGGCTGATCCCGCCGGACAAGTTCATTGCCGCCGCCGAACGTACCGGCCTGATCGTGCAATTGGGTTCATGGATCATGCGGGAGGCGTGCCGGCAGGCCGCGCTGTGGATCGAGCGCGACGGCGCCAGCCAACACTGGCGGGTCGGCATCAACATCTCCGCCCGCCAGCTGCGCGAACCCGGCATCGTCGCCGACCTCGCCGCCGCCATGCAGGAAGCCGGCCTGACCCCCGACCGGGTCCTCATCGAAGTCACCGAAACCGCCGTCTTCGACAACGGACCAGCCGTCGAGGCGCTCACCCGGATCTCCCAGCTCGGCGTCCGGATCGCCCTGGACGACTTCGGCACCGGGCACTCGTCGCTGGGCCTGCTGCGCACCACCCCGGTCAACGTCCTCAAGCTGGACAAGTCGTTCGTGGACGACATCCCCGGCAGCGACGAGGAGACGATCATCGCGAAGGCGATCGTGCAGATCGCCGACGGCCTGCACCTGGGCACCGTCGCCGAAGGCGTCGAGACCTGGGCCCAGGCCGAACGGCTGCACCAACTCGGCTACCAGCACGCGCAGGGCTACTACTTCGCCAAACCGATGCCGGCCGCCGACATGGGACTACGGCTGGCCGAGGCCAACGGGGTCCTCACCGCCCAGCCCGGCGCGTCCGCCGCCGCCAGCGAACTGGCCAGCTAGCCCTGACAATCGCCGCTAGCAGATCTCGTCCAGGCGACGGCGGACGGCGGTGAGCAGCTCGTCCCGGCTGAACGGCTTGGTCAACAACGCCACCCCCGGCTCCAGCGTGCCCCGGGACGCCAGGACCGGGCGGGCGTAGCCGGAGACGTAGAGCACCCGGGTGCCGGGGCGGCTGACCGCCAACCGGCCGGCCAGCTCCTTGCCCTGCATGCCCGGCATCACCACGTCACTGACCATCAACTGAATCGGCCCCGGATGGGCCCGGGCCAGCTCCAGCGCCGCCGCACCGTCGGCGGCCAGCAGCACCTCGTAACCGGCGCCGCGCAGCGTCCGGGCCGCCACCTCACGCAGCGCATGCTCGTCCTCGACCAGCAGGATCGTCTCGCCGCGCACGCCGGCCGTCACCGGCCCGACCGGCTCCGGCTCGGTCCGGCCCACCTGCTCGGTCGCCGGCAGCAGCACCGAGATCGTGGTGCCCATCCCCAACGACGACTCGATCCGCACATCGCCACCAGCCTGGGTGACGATGCCGTACACGGTGGCCAGCCCCAGTCCGCTGCCCTCGCCGCGCTGCTTGGTGCTGTAGAACGGCTCGAAGGCGCGCTCGATCACCTCCCGCGGCATGCCGCTGCCCGAGTCGGTCACCCGCAGGCGCACGAAACCGCCGGCGGCGTCGTCGCTGAAGTCGCCGGCCGGCATCACATCGGTCGAGACGGTCAACGTTCCGCCCTGGGGCATCGCGTCGCGGGCGTTCACCGCGAGGTTCACCAGCACCTGCTCCAGTTGCCCGGCGTCGGCCCAGATCGGCGGCAGCACCGTGGCCAGCACCGTACGCAGACCGATGTGCTCACCGACGGTGCGGCGCAGGAGCTGCTCCACCTGGCGGACCACGCCGTTGAGGTCCAGCACCTCCGCTCGGACCACCTCCCGGCGGGCGAACGACAGCAACTGGTGGGTGAGTTCGCTGGCGCGATGCGCCGCCCGGGCAACCTGCTGCGCATCAGCAGCGATCGAGGTGAGGTCCCCCTCCCCGGTGGCCTGCTCGATCACGAACTCGGCATAGCTGAGGATGACGCCGACGAGGTTGTTGAAGTCATGGGCCACGCCACCGGCGAGCTGACCGAGGCTCTCCAGCCGCTGCGCCCGCTGGAGCTGCGCGTCGAGCCGGTCGCGTTCGGCCACCGCACGCAGCCGCTGCTGCTCGGCCTGGCCCCGCAGTCGGTCGGTGATGTCCCGCAGCACCGCGCAGCGCAGCCGACCGCCGTCGACCTCGGTGACACTGACGGTGATCTCCACCGCCACCAGGGTGCCGTCGCTGCGCCGCGCCTCGGCGACCGCTGCACCCTCGGCGGTGTCCGGCAGCCCGCCCGGCACGAGCCGGTCGATCGGTGCGCCGATCAGCTCGTTGAGATAGCGGCCGAACAACTGCTCCGCGCGACTGTTGGCCAGCACCACCTGCCCCACGGCATCGATCGCCACGATGGCGTCCGGGGCGGCATCCAGTACGGCCATCAGCCGGGCCTTGCCCCGCTCCCCTTCGGACAGGTCCCGCGCGAACGTGGTGACACCGACCGCCCGGCCTTCGTCGTCGCGCAGCGGCGACACCGCCAGGGCCAGGGTCAGCGGCTGCCCGTCGCGGTCCTGCCAGCGGGTCAGAAACCGGTCAATCCGCCCGCCAGCGACCACCAAGGCGACGAGTTCCCGCAGGTCAGAGCGCTGATCTGCGGGAACGAAGAGGTCGGCGTGCTGCCCGAGCGCCTGCTGCGCGGTGTGGCCGTAGAGCCGTTCCGCGCCCGGATTCCAGCTCAGAATCGTCAGGTCCATCCCCAGCGCAACAATCGCGTCGTGGGAGGACTGCACGATCGAGGCCAGTAGCTGCTGGGCCTCGGACTGCGGGCGTGGATCAGGCACGGGCAGCACACCACCGCGTCATCGCAGGACAACCACGCTACGCAGCACGGCACCCTTGGTCATCAGCTCGAACGCCGCCTGCACATCCGCCAGGCCGATCTTCTCGGTGACGAACCTGTCCAACGGCAGCCGACCCTGCTGGAACAGCGACACCAGCATGGGGAAGTCCCGCTCGGGCAGGCAGTCGCCGTACCAGGACGACTTCAGCGCCCCGCCGCGGCCGAAGACGTCCAGCAGCGGCAGGTCCAGCCGCATGTCCGGCCGGGGCACACCCACCAGCACCACGGTGCCGGCCAGGTCACGGGCGTAGAACGCCTGCTCGTACGTACCGGGCGACCCGACCGCGTCGATGGCGATGTCCACGCCGTTGCCGCCGGTCAGCTCCCGGATCGCGGCCACCGGATCGGTGCCCGACGCGTTGACCACGTGGGTAGCGCCGAACTGCCGGGCCCAGGCCAACTTCTGGTCGTCCAGGTCGACGGCGATGATCGTGGTGGCGCCGGCGATCGAGGCGCCGAGGATGGCCGCGTCACCTACCCCGCCGCAACCGAACACGGCCACGCTGTCACCGCGGGTCGCCCCACCGGTGTACAGCGCCGCACCGAGGCCGGCCATCACGCCGCAGCCGAGCAGACCCACCACCTCCGGTGGCGCGGCGGCGTCAACCACCGTGCACTGACCCGCCGCGACCAGGGTCTTCTCGGCGAAAGCGCCGATGCCCAGGGCCGGCGACAGCGGCGTACCGTCCGCCAGGGTCATTTTCTGGCTGGCGTTGTGGGTGGCGAAACAGTACTGCGGGCGGCCCTTGCGGCAGGAGCGGCAGGAGCCGCAGACCGCGCGCCAGTTCAGCACCACGAAGTCGCCTGGCTTGACGTGCGTCACGCCCTCGCCCACCGCTGCGACCGTGCCGGCGGCCTCATGGCCCAGCAGGTACGGGAACTCGTCGCCGATCCCGCCCTCGACGTAGTGCAGGTCGGTGTGGCACACCCCGCAGGCCTGCACGTCGACCACGGCCTCGCCCGGTCCCGGGTCCGGTACGTGGATCGTGGTGAGTGTGGCCGGCTCACCCTTGGCCATGGCGACAACGCCCTTAACCGCGTACGGCACGCAGAACCTCCCAAAAGACTGCCCGGTCGAATCAGTCCATTCTGCGCTGCCGCGCCCCGCCACCGGCACCCGCGGTCCGGTGTGGCGGCTAACGGTCGCGCAGCAGCGGCAGCACCTGGGCGGCGTAGCGGTCGATGAAGGCAGCCTGGTCTACGCCCGGTGCGTGGAAGACCAGATGACGGAAGCCCAGATCGAGATAGCGCGCCACCGCGGCGGCGTGCTCGACCGGGTCGGCGGAGACGATCCACCGGCTGGCGGTGCGCTCCACCGGCAGCGCGTCGGCCAGCCGCTGCATCTGCACCGGATCCTCCACCCCGGTCTTCTCCTGCGGGCTGAGCGCGAGCGCCCCCCACAGCCGGGTGTCCGCCAGGGCGGCGGCGCGGTCGGGGTCGAAGGAGACCTTGACCTCGATCATCAGGTCCGGGGCGGGTCGGTCGGCCTTGGCGGCGGCGTCGGCGACCGCCGGCAGCAGGGTGTCGACGTACAGCTCCTCGCCCTTGCCGGAGGTGCAGATGAAGCCGTCGCCGAGCCGGCCAGCCAACCGGGCGGCCACCGGTCCGGTGCCGGCCAGGTAGATCGGGACGGGTTGGTCCGGGCGGTCGTAGATGGTCGCCTTGTCGGTGCGGTAGTAGTCGCCGGCGAAGTCGACCCGGTCGTCACTCCACAGTGCCCGGATCAGGGTGACCGCCTCGGCGAGCCGGGCCAGGCGCTCCTTGGGCGCCGGCCAGTCCGCCCCCAGCGGGGCCTCGTTCAGTGATTCGCCGGAGCCGACGCCCAGCACCACCCGACCGGGGGCGAGGCAGCCCAGGGTGGCGAACGCCTGCGCGATCACCGCCGGGTGGTAGCGGAACGTCGGGGTCAACACGCTCGTACCGATGGTGATGGTGGAGGTCCGGGCGGCCAGCGCACCGAGCCAGGGCAGGGCGGCCGGGGCGTGCCCGCCGTCGTGCCGCCACGGCTGCAGGTGGTCACTGATGAAGACGGCGTCGAAGCCGCGCTCCTCGGCCCGTACCCCCAGCTCCAGCAGCGGCGCCGGGGCGAACTGCTCCGCCGAGGCCTTGTAGCCGAACCGGACCGGTCGCATGATCAGCTCTTGTCGGACAGTTCGGCGGCGACCAGCTCGGCGAGCTGGACGGCGTTGAGCGCGGCCCCCTTGCGGAGGTTGTCGCTGGAGCAGAACAGGGCGAGCCCGTGCTCGACGGTCTCGTCGGCGCGGATCCGACCCACATAGGTCGGGTCCTGGCCGGCGGCGGTCTGCGGGGTCGGCACGTCCACCACCTGTACGCCGGGTGCGGCGGCGAGCAGTGCGGTGGCCCGCTGCACCGACAGGTCGCGGGCGAACCGGGCGTTGATCTGGAGACTGTGTCCGGTGAAGACCGGTACCCGCACGCAGGTGCCGGAGACCCGCAGCTGCGGCAGGCCGAGGATCTTGCGGGACTCGTCCCGCAGCTTGCGCTCCTCCTCGGTTTCGAAGCTGCCGTCTTCCAGCAGCGCGCCGGCCATCGGCAGCACGTTGTAGGCGATCGGGGCGACGTAGTTGCGCGCCGGCGGGAACTCCACCGCGGCGCCGTCGTAGGCCAGCGCGGTGGCCCGGTCGCCGACCTTGGCGATCTGCTCGGCCAGCTCGGCGACGCCACTGAGGCCGGAGCCGGAGACGGCCTGGTAGGTGGAGATGACCAGCGCGGTCAGCTCCGCTTCGGCGTGCAGCGGGCGCAGGACCGGCATGGCGGCCATGGTGGTGCAGTTCGGGTTGGCGATGATGCCCTTGGGCCGGTCGGCGATCGCCTGCGGGTTGACCTCCGCCACCACCAGCGGTACGTCCGGATCCATCCGCCAGGCCGAGGAGTTGTCGATCACGACGGCACCGGCGGCGGCCACGGTCGGGGCCAGCGCCCGGGAGGTCGCGCCGCCGGCCGAGAAGAGAACGATGTCCAGCCCGCGGTAGTCGGCGGTGGCGGCGTCCTCGACGGTGACGGCGCCGTCGGCCCACGGCAGGGTACGGCCGGCCGAGCGGGCCGAGGCGAACAGTCGCAGCGTCGTCACCGGGAACGACCGCTGCTGGAGGAGTTGCAGCATGACACTGCCGACCTGACCGGTGGCGCCTACGATCCCGACTCTCATGCCGCCCAGGCTACCGAACGGCGACCAGCGATGGTCGGGGCCGGCGGATCAGTGTGGCTGGTCGTAGACGAGCGGAACCCGGACCCGGAAGGTGCTGCCGGGGTGGGCGTCGCCGAGCACGGTCACGCTGCCGCCGTGCTTCTCGACGATGACCCGGGTGAGGGCGAGACCGAGACCGGTGCCGGGGATGCCCCGTTCGTGCGCGCCAGCGCCGCGGAAGAAGCGGTTGAACAGCTTCTCCCGCTCGTTCTCGGGAACACCGATGCCCTCGTCGGCGACGGTCAGCTCGGCCACCCCGTCGGTGCTGGCCAGCCGTACGGTGATCTTTCCGCCGCCGGGGCTGTACTTGACCGCGTTGCTGACCAGGTTGTCAACGGCCTGACGCAGTCGCATGCGGTCGCCGTTCATCGGCAGCTCGGCCGGGAGGTCCAGATCGAAGTGCACGTTGTCGCCGCCGGCGGTGGCCAGCGCCACCGCGTCGTGGACGATGGCGGCCAGGTCCACCGGCCCACACATCAAGCCGATATGTCCTGATTCCAGGCCGGCGAGGTCGAGCAGGTCCTCGACGATGCCGCGCAGCGCGTCGGCGTTGGCCTGAATCCGGTCCAGGATCTCGGCCCGCTGATCGGCGGGTTCGTCCTCGCCGGTGCGCAGCAGTTCGGTCAGCGAGGCGATCGACGTCAGCGGGGTACGCAGCGTGTGGCCGGCCAGGGCGATGAACTCGTCACGGGTGCGGATCAACTCCCGGGCCAGGCCCTCGGCGTGCCGGCGTTCCAGGAACTGACCGAGCTGGGCGGCGACCGCCATGGTCAGATCGGTGGCGTGCTCCTCGGCACAGCCGGTCACGGTGATCATGCCGCTCTCGCGGGCGCGGATGGTGATCGGCGTTTCGATGGTCGTACCGGTGCGCGGGCCGCCGGCGACCCAGCTGGCAATCTGCCGGCGCGGCCCGGTTACGTCGTCGTCGACCGCCAGCACCACCTCCTGGGCGTCCAGGGCCCGACCGAGGGTCTCGGCGATGCTGCCGGCCACGTCGGTGAGCAGGCTGGCGCCGGCGAGCGCCTTGGCGATGGCGAGGTCGCAGTCGTTGAAGCGTTCGCGTCGGCGGCGGTCGGTGGTCTCGTGCATGGCGATAACGGCGCCGATGCGTTCGCCCTGTGAGTCGCGGATGGGTCGTCCGTTGACCGACAGGTAGCGCGGTGCGCTGCCGGCGGCCCGGAGCACCACTTCGACCTCGCTGAGCTGCTGGCCGCTGAACGCCCGCGCCAGCGGTGTGTCGCGCAGTTGCATCGCGGTGCCGTTGGGGTGGTAGAGGTCCGGGACGAAGACGCTGGGGTCGGATCGGGTCCACACCACCGGGATGGCGGTGTCGCGGATGACCTCGTTGTACAGCACGACGTTGCCGTCGGCGCCGCAGGCGAGCACACCGACGTCGAGGCTGTCGAGCAGGGCGCGCATGAAGCTGTGCTCGCTCTCCAGGGCTCGTTCGACGGCGACGCGTTCGGTGACGTCACGCAGGAAGGCGAAGAACACCGCGCCGACGTCGGTGGTGGCGGCGCTGGCCACCATGTCGGCGAGGAACTCGTGGCCGTCGCGGCGCCGGGCGGTGACCTGGCGGGCGGCGCGGAAGCGGTGTGGGTCGTCGGCGACGGCGACGGCGCGGCGTGCCTCACGCAGCCAGTGCTGCTCGGCCGCGAGCGGGAGCAGACTCTCCAGTGGTCGGCCGATCGCTTCGGCCGCCGACCAGCCGAAGCTGGCGGCGGCGGCGGCGTTCCAGGCCACGATGTTGCCGGTGAGGTCGGCGGCGACGAAGGCGTCGGGGGTGGCGTCCAGCACCGGGCTGAGGTTGACCCCGACCGGCGGTGGGGTCGGCTGACGGAGGACCGGGGTGAGTGAGGTCGACACCAGCGCGGCGGTGTCGTTGAGGATGTCCAGGTCGGTGGTACTCCAGCTGCGGTGGGGCGGGCCGACCACGGCGAGTACGCCGGTGGTGCCACCGTCAGCGCCGTGCAGGGGCAGCATGGCGCAGCTGCCGGTGCCGTCGCCGCCGGGCAGTAGGTGGGCGCGGTCCTCGGCGAGGACCCGGTCGGCGCGGGGGCGCAGTTGCTCGAGTGTGGTGCGTGGGTCGGGGCCGGCGCCGGGGTGGACGTCGGCGAGCTGCAGGCCGTGTCCGTGCTGGAGCCAGACGGCGCCGTACTGCGCCTGAACGGCGGTGGCGGCGAGGCGGGCCCAGCCACGGCCGGAGCCCCATGACGAAG
>Ga0209023_10006627_pt1 | contig 12145 bp, 9 predicted proteins | sample LakOneMetagenome_FD_187468 | JGI IMG/M metagenome (GOLD analysis project Ga0209023, IMG submission 187468) | Freshwater and sediment microbial communities from Lake Erie, Canada (SPAdes) (version 2) | ecosystem: Environmental > Aquatic > Freshwater > Lentic | place: Lake Erie, Canada | collected... | reverse complement strand
CGTCATGAGGCCGATGAGTTCAAGGTTGTCCTCAATCAGGCTCCAAACGAAGTACGCCACGTCTACCAGCAGAAATGATGTACCTAGCAGGTACATCAATCGCGCGGTTGTTTTCATACCAACACCCTCCCGTGTTAACGACTTTATGAATTCATCATATCGCTATATCGCTACGGCGTCATGCGAGTGCACTCCATTTCGCGAGAGACCGAATGGCGGCGAGGATGGAAGAATGACTCGTCCGCTGCACTTCTCTGCCTTTGTAATGAATACCAATTCCCACATCCAGCACGGGCTCTGGCGGCACCCCGAAGCCCAACAGGCAGATTTCAACGACGTGAGGCTCTGGATCAACCTCGCCAAGACCCTCGAGGCCGGCAACTTCGACACCATGTTCTTCGCCGATGTCGTGGGGCTCTACGGTCCGGTCAACGGCTCCTACGAGGTGAATGCCCGGGAGGGCCTGCAGATCCCCTCGAACGATCCGTCGGTGTTGCTGTCGGCGCTGGCCGTCAGCACCGAGAACATCGGCCTGGCGTTCACCAGCTCGATCCTGCAGTCGCATCCGTTCGACTTCGCCCGAAAGGTGTCCACCCTTGACCACATCTCGAACGGGCGCATCGGCTGGAACGTCGTGACCTCCGCGCTGGAGAACTCGGCGCGCAACTTCGGCTTCGATCGCCTGATCGAGCACGACGAGCGGTATCGCTGGGCGCAGGAATACATGGATGTCGTCTACAAGCTGTGGGAGGGATCCTGGGACGACGGCGCCCTTGTGAAAGACAAAGCATCCGGCATCTATGCCGACCACTCGAAGATCCACAAGATCAACCACAGGGGCGAGCGCTACCAGGTCGAGGGGCCGCACCTGCCGTCGCCGTCCGCGCAGCGCACGCCGGTCATTTTCCAAGCGGGATCGTCGCCAGCAGGCCGGGCGTTTGCGGCGCTCAACGCCGAGGCCCAGTTCATGCTGGCGCCCACCCCCGAGATCGCGGCCAAGGACATAGCGGCAACGCGAGCCATGGCCGTGGCGAACGGGCGGCGGGCAGAAGACATTCAGTTCTTCCAGGGCATCACGTTCGTCATCGGCAGCACCGAGGAGGAGGCGAAACGAAACGAAGACGAGATCGACGAGTACATCTCAACCGACGGGTTCCTCGCTCACATCAACCTCGGCCTCGACCAGGCGACCGGCACGCCGCTCGACCCTGACATGCCGCTGAAGGACATCAAGCATGAGGGCGGCTTCTCTCACGTGCAGTGGCTCAGAGAGGCCAATCCCGACCGGGAACCCACTGTGAGAGACCTCGCGAAGATCACCGCCAAGGTCCGAGGCCGTTTTGTAGGCACGCCCGAATCAATCGCCGACAAGCTCGAGGATTGGCAGCGCGCGGGCGTCGACGGCATCAATGTCATGAACTGGACTCTTCCGAACTCCTACGAGCTCTTCATCGACGAAGTCATGCCGATTCTCCGCCGGCGAGGCCTGGCCAAGAACGAGCCGTCGACAGGAACTCTCCGTCACAAGCTGACGGGCAGCGACCAACTGCCCGCCAGCCACTACGGCCGTAGTTTTCGAGGAATGTTCTCCTAGAACACGGGGTTCTGCTTGCCGTCAGTGCCCAGAATGGGGCGGGAACGAGCCAGCCCGCAGCAGCGCACCGGGCAGAGGCTTGCCGAGCCGTTCCTCGAGCCAAGCGGTCGTCTCGGTGATCGACTCGAGGTCGATTCCCGTGCTGATTCCCGTGCGATCGAACAGGTAGACGAGATCCTCTGAGGCGACGTTGCCGGTCGCCTTGGGCGCAAAGGGGCAGCCGCCCGTGCCACCGATGCTCGAGTCGAGAACGCTGACTCCTGCCTCGACCGCCGCGATTGCGTTTGCCACCGCGGTGTGCCGGGTGTCGTGCAGATGTAGGCGCAGCGGCATCGTCGTCGGGGCCAGCCCTCGGACTACCCCCATCCGCTCTGTGATGTCTTGTGGCACGGCGACACCGATGGTGTCGGCCAGGGCAATCTCGTCGGGACCTGCATCCACCAGCCGGGAGACGATCTCGTGGATGCGCTGAACGGGAACCTCTCCCTCGAAGGGGCATCCGAAGGCGGCCCCCACGGTCACCGTGGAGAAGATTCCCGCAACACGGGCATCTGCCACGAGCCGGGCCGCAAGAGCGACCGACTCAAAGGTCTGCATGCCCTGATTGCGCTGGCAGAACGTGTCGCTCGCCACAACGACGATGTTGACCTCATTCACCCCCGCGTCAACGGCACGCTCGAGACCGCGGGCGTTCATGATCAGCCCCGCATAGCTGACCCCCTCTATCCGGGGCACTGCAGCCATCACCTCCGCAGCATCCGCCATCTGCGGCACCCGGGTCGGATTGACGAAGCTCGTTACCTCGATTCGTTTGAAACCGGCCCGGATACTGCGTTCGACGAGCTCGACCTTGTCTGTCGTGCTGAGAAGGACGGACTCGTTCTGAAGCCCGTCCCGGGGTGAGACCTCACAGAGCACTATCGATGCCACGGTCAGAATGCCACCGGCTGGATTGGGGCCGGCAGCCCCGTTTCGGCGAGGCAATTCGCCAGGATCTCCTCGAGCGGCGGGCCCATGTCGAACGTCGGCAGAGGGCTTGGGCGGCCGAGAGAGAGTTCGCCGCGCAGCGACTCTGTGGCAGCCAGATCGACGCCGTCCTCGGCAGAGCAGACAACGCCGTAACGCAGCGCGCCCTCAATGCTGACGAGTCCGCGACGCACCTCCAGCAAGACCAGCTCAGGGTCGCGGGCGAGAGGGTCGCCCCATCCGCCGCCGCCCCACGTCACGAAGTGGAGCACGTCACCGGGCTTGACCGGCACATCGTGCACCTTGCTCGCCAAGATCTTTATCGAACCATCCGGATGCGCCAGCCACTTGCGACCTCGAGCGCCAGGCTCGCCACCATTTACTCCCCAGGGGTACGTCAGCCAGCGGTCGTCGTGAATCGCGATCGTGCCGGGTTCGAGGAAGCGGTACTCCACCTCGACGCCATTTCCGCCGCGGTGAAGGCCAGCCCCGCCCGTGTCACTGATGGTCTCCAGCCGCTCGATGCGCAGCGGGTAGTAGGACTCCAGATACTCGCAGGGGATGTTCACGAAGGATGGCCAGAGCGAGTGACCGTCCGGTCCATCGCCGATCGGACGCCCGGGGATGCCGCCGAATCCGATCGAGTACAGCTGGAACCATTCCCCCTTGCGGGAACCCTCGCTGTAGTTGCCGGAGTACATGAAGTGCGGCGAGGAAGAGAACCCAGCAGCGTTCAGCAAATCTGGGTTCGTCTGGCCGAGCAGGCCGCCGAACAGGTCGAAGACTCGGCCGATGCCATGGTTTCTGGCGTTCAAGGCCGCTGGATACTTCGGCTGCCAGAACGAGTCCTCGGGGATCACCACGTCGACGAGCGGATAGAAGCCGTCGTTCCAGAGGATCTGTGGGTCGGCCACCGTGATCATATAGATGCCGAAGAACATCCGCACCAGATTCTCGTTGATGAAGTAGTTGATCGGGCCCTCGGCCTGCGGGGCACTGCCCCGGAAGTCGAGCAGTACCTTGTCTCCCGTTCTGGTGAGGCTCAACTTCAGAAGGTAAGGGCCGTTTCCCCGGCCGTCGTCGTCGATGTAATCCTCGAACGACAGCGTCTCGCCGTCTTTGAAGACCATCGCCAGCAGCACCTTCATCGCACGGTAGTTGCGGTCGAGCAGTGCCTCGAGCGCCGAGTTGTAGACGTCGGCCCCGAATCGCTCGCACATCTCCTGCACGCGTCGGCCGGCTGTGCGGCAGGCCGCGACCAGTCCGTTCAGATCGGCCCGGTTCCAGTCGGGCTTTCGCACCTGGTTCAGGATGATCCGCAGGGCATCGTCGTCGATGACACCCTTCTTATAGAGGCGGAAGGGCGGGATAACGATGCCCTCCTCGAAGATGGTGCGCGCATCAGTCGGCATCGAGGCCGGCGTCTTGCCGCCCACGTCGGACATGTGGCCGAACATGCTCGACCAGCCGACGAGGCGCCCCTCGAAGAAGATGGGCATTACGATCAGCCAGTCGTTGGCGTGGCTGATAGCCGCACCACACGAGTAGGGGTCTGAGGTCAGAAGAACGTCGCCCTCCTCAATGGTGCCGTCGAAGTTGTCGAGGAAGTCGGGCACGGACAGCCCGAACTGGCCCACAACCATCTTGCCGTCGCGGTTTGCGATGAGGGGGAACTCATCGTGCTGCTCTCGGATACCGGGCGACAGCGCAGTGCGAAACAGCACCTCGTCCATCTCGTAGCGGGCATTCCGAAGGCCGTTCTCGACCAGGTCGATCGTGATCAGGTCGACGTCGACGGAGCGGAGCGGTTCGGTCGAGGTTTCAATCAATTTCGCCATGGGTCAGCCTTTCAGTTTGCGGTCGTTGTGGGGCGGATGAGAAGACTTCCAGACGTATGCACCGTGGCATCGTGGCCAGGCAGCACAAGGGTGGTGGAGTCCATCTCGGTGATGATTGCGGGGCCCGCGATGATATTGCCGGCCAACAGCAGCGTGCGATCGTAGATATTCGCCTGAACCGGGCCGCCGTCCACCCAGATCTCGGATCGATGGGTCAGCGCGGCCGAGGCATCGGCAGTTCCTGACGGAATCAGCGGCGCCGTCATCTGCGGCCGCGGGCCGTGGGCGGTCGCCCGAACTGTCACAAGCTCCTGCTCGGCGTCGAGCAGGAAGGAGAACAGCCGGTTGTGCTCGGCATCGAAAGCGGCCCGAAGGGCATCGAGCCCGCCGCCGACACCGTCGAAGGCATCGATGTCGATGACGACAGGGATCTCGAAGCCCTGGCCGTGGTACCTGAGGTCTGCGGCGAAGGTGATCTCCTGATCGGCCAGCGCAATTCCCTCCGTTGTAAGCCGCTCCCGCGCCTTTTCGGCGAGTTCATCGAGCATGCTTTTCAGCTGCAGATCGGTCAGCTCGCTGAACCTGCGGATCAGCGTGCGAACGGACTCGTTTCGCAGGTTGGTGGTGGCGTCTCCGTAGGCACAGAGCACGCCGGGCGACGGCGGGATGATCACCGGCCAGGCACCCGTGAGCCGGCCGAGGGCATTGGCGTGCAGGGGGCCGGCACCGCCGAACGCGACGAGGGCGAACTCGCGCGGGTCGAACCCCTGCTGCACAGACACCAGACGCAGCGCGCCGAGCATGTTCTCGTTCACGATGTCGATAATTCCCGCCGCGGCGGCTTCGACCGAGTCGAGAGAGGTCGCATCGGTTATCTGTTGCACGGCAGTGCGGGAGGCGGCACGGTCGAGCGTGATCTCGCCGCCGGCCAGCTTGGTCGGCAAGTAGCCGAGCACAACGTTGGCATCGGTCACTGTCGGCTCGAGGCCGCCGGCACCATAGGCTGCGGGGCCGGGCACCGCCCCCGCGCTCTGCGGGCCGACTCGAACGGCCTGGGTCAACGACGGAACGTGGGCAATGGAGCCGCCACCGGCACCGACGGTTCGCACGTCGACCGAGGTTGCCCGTACCTTGAGGTCGCCAACGGTGGTCTCGCGCCCGATTCTCGGCGTGAGGTTCTGCACGAGGGCAACATCGGTGGATGTACCACCCATGTCGACGGTGAGGAAGTCTCGATAGCCAGTCTGCTTCGCCACCCACGCGGCACCGGCGACGCCGCCTGCGGGGCCGGAGAGCAGCAGCGCCACCGGGTTGTCAGCCGCTGCATCCGCCGCGACTAGACCGCCATCGCTGCGCAAAATGAACAGCTTTCCCGGAACCCCGGCGCTCTCAAGCTGAGACTTCAGGTTGTCGACGTATCGGGCGACCTGCGGCTGAACATAGGCGTTGGCGACGGTGGTGATCGTGCGCTCGTACTCCCTGAGTTCGGGAAGCACCGAAGAAGAAAGTGACACCGCGAGCCCCGGCAGCTCCTCGGCCGCGATCTTGGCGATGCGCTGCTCATGATCGGCATTCGTATAGGAGTTAATCAGGCTGATGCTGAGCGCCTCGACGCCGCGCTTGCCAAGCTTGCGCAACTGAATGCGCACGTCTTCTTCGTCGAGGTCGGTGACGACCTCGCCGTCGGCGCCGATTCGCTCGATGACCTCGACGGTATCTTCGAGGGCGGCCAGGGGCTCGGGCTTCGGCCAGATGATCCAGCCCGCGAGACCACCGGGCACGAACGACCTGGCGATCTGCAGAACCTGGCGGAATCCACTGGTGGTGACCAGCCCGACCCTTGCACCCTTGCCCTCGAGGATGGCGTTGGTTGCGACGGTTGTCCCGTGCAGCACCTCGCCGATCGCCGTCAGGCCGATGCCTGCCTCAGCACAGGCCCGCTCGATGCCCCGGAGGACGCCGATGGACTGATCTTCAGGCGTCGAGGATGTCTTTGCTCGGAAGGTCTCTCCGGTTTCTTCGTTCATCAGCAGAATGTCGGTAAACGTGCCACCCACGTCTACACCGAGTCGAAAGGTCATGCGATCTCCTTAGATGATTCCGGCTGCGGCAAGCGAAGACACTTCTGCGTCGCTGAGCCCCAACAGGCCTTGATAGATTTCCTGGTTGTGTTCGCCGAGCGTTGGTCCGACGTGCCGAACCCGACCGGGTGTTGCTGACAAGCGGGGAAAGACGTTGTGCATTGCGAACTCACCGAGTTCGGGGTGGGTAAGTGTGACGATCGCCTCGCGGGCGGCGAACTGGGGGTCGGCGAACATGTCCTTCGCCCGGAAGATGCGACCGGCAGGAACGCCTCCCGCGTGCAGCATTTCCAAGAGCTCGTCCGCTACGATCTTCGATGACCACTCGGCGATGATGCCGTCGAGTTCGTTCATCGTGCCGCCCCGCGCCCCGTGGGTTGCGTAGCGCGGGTCCTCGGTCAGGTCAGCCCGCCCCATCACGGCCGCCAGCCGCCGGAAGACCGTGTCCTGGTTCGCCGCAATGAGAATCATCTCGCCATCCGACGTCGGGTAGACGTTGCTGGGCGAGACATTCGGCAGCGTGGGCCCGGTTCTCTGGCGTTCGTAGCCTGCGATCTGCCACTCCGGAATCAGGGACTCCATCATGCCGAGGACGGCCTCGTAGATCGCCGAGTCGACGACCTGGCCGCGACCCGAACGGTGTCGCTGATGAAGGGCCACGAGGGTTCCGAGCGTGGCGAACATGGCAGCGAGCGAGTCTCCCAGCGACACTCCAGCTCGCGACGGCGGCCGATCTGGCTCACCCGTGACATAACGGATGCCGCCCATCGCCTCACCAATTGACCCATAGCCCGCGCGCCGGGCATAGGGGCCGGTCTGGCCGAACCCGGTGATGCGCGTGATGATCAGCCTGGGGTTGATTTCCCACAGGGATTCGGGCGAGAGCCCCCATTTCTCCAAGGTTCCCGGTCTGAAGTTCTCGATCAGTACGTCGGCCTGACTCACCAGCTTTCGCACAAGCTCCTGGCCCTCGGCCGTTCGGAGGTTTGCGGTGATCGATTTCTTGTTTCGGGCTACGACCGGCCACCAAAGTGACGTGCCGTATGGCTTCTCCTGCCCCCACTGCCTCATCGGATCACCGACACCGGGATCCTCGATCTTGATGACCTCAGCACCGAAGTCGCCCAGCAACTGGCCGCAGAATGGCCCTGCCACAAGCGCGCCCAGCTCGATGACACGCAGATCGTCGAGGGGGTAGTTTGCTTCATCGCCCATTTGTGCCTCATTTCGTATACAACCGAGTCGGCCTCCACCGACGCAACTTTGCGTCAGGTACAGCGAGCGTATGAAGTTTCAGGATCAAGGTCAAGGGGTCTGGCGTGGAATTGCATACAATAAATAGAATTTGGCCGGCCCGAACGTTGCGTCGGCAAACCAGCGCCGGGTAGATTTCATACATTCCATCGCCAACCTGATTGGACTCGACAAATGGCTCAGGTCGACACCGCCGTGGTGATGCTTCGTGACCGATTGATCTCTGGTGCTCTCGCCCCCGGCGACCGGCTCGGTGAAGCCGAATTGGCCGAAGAACTGGGCATGAGCAGAACTCCGGTTCGGGAAGCCCTGCGTATCCTCTCCGGTGAGGGGCTAGTCGAGATCGAGGCGAACCGAGGTGCCAGGGTCAGTTACTGGAGCGAAGCCGAGCTGCTGAATGTATTCGAGATCAGGCTTAGGCTCGAGGGCCTAGCAGCCAGACGCGCAGCGGAGAGGGCCACTCCCGCGCAGGCCGATCGGCTGCACGAAATAGCGACACTGATCGCTGTCTATGCGAAGCCCGGCCGCGATCGTGATCTCGAAAAAGTAGCCCTGCACAACAGCGAATTCCACGGAGAGCTTCTTCAAATCGCGGGAAGCCCCGCGCTGTCGTCGGCCGTGGCGGGTGTGGTTTTTCTTTCAATCCTGTCCAAGACCCACGAATCGTTCGACGACGAGGCATTCCGTCGAAGCGTGAATCATCATTTCGAGATCGTTGAGGCCATTCGAGCGGGCCAGGGCGACTGGGCGGAAAGCACAATGCGAAGCCATATGCTCTCAGCGAGAGCGTCACTTCTGGCGAACACCGTTGATTTTCCCAGCGAGGAACCCGGAGAGCAGAAATGACAGACAGCGGCGCGATACCTCAAGCCGGCCGGGATCCGCGAGTGCTCGGCGACTCCGAGGCCGGGTTCGGCGGCGAGCTGCAGCTGGGACGCAAGCCGGCCCTCGTCATGGTCGATTTCGTCAAGGCCTACTTCGAACCCGGAGCCAAGCTCTACATGGGCCAGGACAGTTGCCTCGCCTCCGGGGCCCGAATCCTCGAGGCTGCCCGGAAAGCCGGAATCGAGATCGTGCACACCCAGGTCTCCTACGTAGACGGCGGTCTCGACGGCGGTCACTTCTTCAAGAAGGTCGGCGCCCTCAAAGAATTCGTTGGCAGCGCACCCCTCGGTGCGTTCATGCCCGAGGTCGCACCGAGGGCCGGTGAACCGGTGATTGTGAAGCAGTACGCCAGCGCGTTCTTCGGCACCAGCCTTGCCTCAACCCTGGTCGCCAGCGGCGTTGACACCGTCATCATCGCCGGGGTGAGCACCAGCGGCTGCATCAGGGCCACGGCTGTGGATGCCATCCAACACGGCTTCGTGCCGCTGATCGCCCGCGAGTCGGTCGGCGATCGCAACGACGGGCCACACGAGGCCAGCCTCTTCGACCTCCAGTCCAAATATGCCGAGGTTCGCTCAGAGGCATCAGTCTTGGAATACCTGTTCAGCTTGGAGTAAAGGTGGCCGTGTCCCGTAGCTGGGAGCGGCGCGCGTGAGTAGAGTGCTGGAAAGACCGACAAGCACCGCCGCTTCGTCACTATGAGCACCAGGAGCACGAATGAGCAAATATGTCGTCACGAACCCGGCAACCGGGGCACGTGGAGAATCCTTCGCCCTCTCGACCGATGCGGAGATCACCGCCGCCATCACGACGGCTGATCAGGCCCACAGCGGCTGGTCTCGCACCAAGAGCGTCGCCGAGCGCGGCGTGCTGATGCAGCGTGTTGCCGACCTGCACGTCGAGCGCCGCCAGCACCTCGCCGAGCTGATCGTGCGTGAGATGGGCAAGCCACTCGACCAGGCCCTCGGCGAGGTCGACTTCGCAGCCGACATTTACTCCTACTACGCCACCAACGGCGAGGCCTTCCTCGCCGACGAGAAGATCGAGCTGATGGGCACAGCGGGCTCTGCCTTTGTTCGTAATGCTTCGATGGGCGTTCTGCTGGGCATCATGCCGTGGAACTTCCCCTACTACCAGGTCGCACGGTTCGCCGGCCCGAACGTCGTTCTCGGCAACACGATCCTGCTCAAGCATGCTTCGCAGTGCCCCGAGTCGGCTGCCGCGATCGAGAAGATCTTCCTCGACGCCGGTTTCCCGGTGGGCGTTTACCAGAATCTCTATGCCACGAATGAGCAGATCTCAAGCATCATCGCCGACAGCCGCGTTCACGGCATCTCCCTGACGGGCTCCGAGGGCGCTGGCGCTGCGGTCGCCGAGGTGGCGGGCCGCAACCTCAAGAAGGTCGTACTCGAGCTGGGCGGAAGCGACCCATTCATCCTGCTGAGCACAGACAACATCGACGAGGCTGTGGATGCCGCCGTCGGTGCCCGCATGGACAACAACGGTCAGTCCTGCAACGCTGCCAAGCGCTTCATCATCATCGACGACCTCTACGACGCCTTCCTGGACCGCTTCGTCGCGAAGGTGACCGCCTACACGCCCGCTGACCCAATGGTCGACGGCACGCTGCTCGGCCCGCTGTCTTCGGTCGGCGCGGCGGAAAACCTCGAGGAACAGCTCGTTCGAGCAGTCGAGCAGGGCGCCACCGCAACAGGCCTACCAGCCCGCAACGGTGCCTTCTTCGGCGCCGTCGTCTTGACCGACGTTACCGCTGAGAACGACGCGCACCACGAGGAGTTCTTCGGCCCGGTGGCCAACGTCTACCGGGTTGCCGACGAGGCTGCCGCGGTAACGCTCGCGAACGATACGCCGTTCGGCCTCGGCTCCTACCTCTTCACGACCGACCCCGAGCAGGCGCTGAGGGTCGCCGACCAGATCGAGGCCGGCATGGTCTTCGTCAACGGCTCGCTGCTCGACAGCCCAGAGCTTCCCTTCGGCGGCATCAAGCGCAGTGGTTTCGGCCGCGAGCTGGGCCGCTTCGGCATCGCCGAGTTCGCGAACAAGAAGCTCATCCGCATCCTGAAGTAGCCCGAATCGGTGTGGCCCTCTGGGCGTCGTCTGTTTCCTCAGGCGGCGCCCATCCGCTTCTCTGCTGCCCAATCCCTGCCGGTTGAACCGTGTCGCTACGCGACCACCACGGCATTGCGCCCCGCATCCTTGGCCTCATACATTCTTCGATCTGCAGCTTCGAGGAGGGTCTGGAGCTCGGCGGGGGACTGGGCTGTGCCGAGGCTTCCACCAATACTCGCGGTCAAGCCGATATCACTGCAGTTCACCTCCACCGCCTTTCGAACGGTTTCGCCCACGGTGCGCAGCTGCTCGGGGTTGGAGACGATCGTAAAGAGCGCGAACTCCTCACCACCCGTTCTCACCAAGACGTCGCTCCGCCGTGTGGTCGAGCGGATTGCCGCGACTACCTCCTTGAGCACCGTGTCGCCCCGCCGGTGACCAAAGTTGTCGTTGACACTCTTGAAACGGTCGAGATCGAGTGTGAGGCAGCCCAGATGCCGCTCGGCCCGCTCAGCCAGATCATCAAGGATGGGCACCAAGACATCCATACCGCGCCGGTTCTGCGCGCCTGTGAGCTCATCGGCCTGGGAGAGGGCGACCGCCCCGTCGCGCTCGGCGTCGAGATAACTTCTCAGCATGGCGACGATGAAGACCGATATCACCACGACCCAGGCGAAGACAAGGATCGCGGGCAGGGACTCGGCCGACCGGATGATAAGCACGATGATTCCCAGCACCATCCCTGATGCGCTGAAGTAAAGCGCCGGGGCGAGGCGAAGAGTTGCCGTGGCGGCGATTGCCAGCGTCAGGAATTGGAATCCACTGATCTGCCCGAGGCTGGGCGGCACGATTGTGAGCCCTAGTACGACCGAGATGCTTAGCACTGCCCAAAAGAATGACAGGGCGAACTTCTCCCCGACCGTTCGGCGAACGATGGCGATGATGATGAACACGATGCTGAAGAGACCGAGGCTCACCAAGAACCAGAAGGTGTAGAGCGAGTTATAGGACACGAAAATGGGAATCAGAATCGTCTGCACGCCCGTGAAGGCAGAAACGATCACCAGAATCAGGGTGCGAAACCTGTCGTAGGGAAGAGAATGTCGTCTCAGCATCTCGCGCCTCTCTTGTGCTCGACGCCTCAACCCGAGACCGTGAGCGTTGCTGCCCACACGTTAGGCCGATTGCGGCCCGATTTCTTGGGTCTTCAGACCTTATTCTGAGCTGGCACCACAATCTGTTTGATGATCAGCACGATCGAGGCGGCAATGGGGATCGCGACCAGGGCGCCTATGATTCCCAGCAGTGTCCCCCCGGCCAGAGCTGCGATTACAACTATCGAGCCGGGAATAGCCACGGCCTTGGTCATGACTCGCGGGCTCAGCACGTAGGCCTCGATCTGCATGTAGACGAGAAAGTAGATGATCGAGATCAGGGCAACCGTGGGGCTCACCAGG
>Ga0209023_10006626_pt1 | contig 12145 bp, 14 predicted proteins | sample LakOneMetagenome_FD_187468 | JGI IMG/M metagenome (GOLD analysis project Ga0209023, IMG submission 187468) | Freshwater and sediment microbial communities from Lake Erie, Canada (SPAdes) (version 2) | ecosystem: Environmental > Aquatic > Freshwater > Lentic | place: Lake Erie, Canada... | reverse complement strand
CCGGCGGCCCGCAGAATTTGGGAGGCGGCGGCATGCCCCACCGCATCATCGTTAGTTCGCGGCCGTCGGCGCTGTTGCGCACCACCGGTGCAGGGTAGTCAGGAAACACTCCGGGCATCGGCGGCAGATTGCCGACGTAGCGGTTGACGACGCGGAACAGCGCCGCGATCGCCGCCTGATTGGTAGTGATTGAATATAGGTTGCACATTGATTGAGCTTAAGCTCCTTTAGTGCCGTTGTTCGCACCATGGCCGAGGCGTTTTAGGACACCGTGTAGCGCCGCATTGAAACGGTACCGCCAAACCCTCGGCAATCAAAAGCTGGCCGACGTCCTTGCCGCTCACTCGTAACACGCCACAAGAACGTCCGTAATTGCATGCGGGGGTGCCCTCCGTGCCCGCCGGGCATGCACAATCAACGAAGTCGAAATCGAGCGGCTGAGAACGAACAAGCTCTCGCAGACGGCGCGTGGCTTGATCCCCTAGCTCGCGCTCTTTCTGACATTGTGCCCGACCTGTCTCGGGAGCGTTGAAACCGACGAGACGAACGTCCGGCTTGTCGTGGTAGACGCGGATGGTGTCGCCATCAACGACGTGAACTTGAGCGGCGTCAATCGATGACGCCGATGCATCCCCGACACCGCACAGGGTCAATATGACGATGCACATGAACCAAATCGTCGACGATCGTACCATCGGACGTTCCCTCGTTTTTTGTTGACCGAACTCTTGGGCCCGCTGCTCCCCCCTACCCCAATCCTAGTGGCATTGCCTCTGCCCGCCCGGCACGCCCGGGAGGAGGCAACGGCGGCCGCCCGTGCGGCCGATCGCGCCGAGGCCGAAGCATGGTCGGTGCGGATGGAGGGCTATGGCGGCCCCGCCCAGCCCTCCCCAACCATTGGCCAGTGCATCCACGGCGGTCTCGGCTGGCTTGAGGTTGAGTGCCACCGCTGCAAGGCCCGGGCGAGCCTCCCGCTCGACGCCATCCGACGCCCCCGCGATACGCCGTTGTGGAAGCTGGAAGCGTCCCTTAAATGCCGATCGTGCCGCAAGGGCCGCTACGCGCCGCCGGTGCATATGATCAAGCTGACAGAGCGGCGTGAGATCACGCCGTATAAGTGGGTCCATCCGGATGACGAACGCTGATCTCATCAACCGTGGAACCGCGCCAAGCCTCGCGCTTTGAGCTTCGTCGGCATCGCCACTCTGATGGGATGCCGGCCGGAACCGCCGGCGCTTGATCCGGGCCAGCGGTTCCGATTGATCTCGGCCCCGGGTCCAATTGGAGCGTCAGATGCCCAAGGAAAACGATTTAGAAGGCCATCAAGACATGGGCGGCAAGCATGGCGGTCAGGCGGGGATGCCGAAGCCTGAAAACCAATCCAGCGCGCAGCACGGCATTGTGCGGGACGACAAGGGCCAAGAGCAGCCGGCAGACAAAGATCGGGCCCAACAGCCCAGCCGGACGGATCGCGGCGGCGATCCGCCGGGCGACGATTGATAGGAACTCTTGTCGGAACTGAACGTAGGTCTCCTGCTCCCGGCCATCCCACCCCCGATGCCCTGCCGGGAGAAAACCCCCCTCTGGGTTGGCGGCCTCGTGCAGCGTAGCGTACCTCGCGCTGAGGCCGTTTGCGTCGGTCAACCTGATACGTGAGGATTTGAATGGCAGTTACAGCATGCCTGCGCGTTGTGACCGGGCTTATTTTTGTGGTGACGGTGGTCGCGACTTCTCCGGCCGACGCTCGGAAGCCTCAGAAAGCGAAGCTCTCGACTGAGCAGTCGATAATTAGGCCCGACGGCAAGCCCGTCGTGGAGCAGAAACGCGACCCGGCCGACATTGCGCTCGACCGTCGGATGAAAGGCATCTGCCGGGGGTGCTAATCAACTAAGCCTTCGCTGGCCCGCAGCGCAGGACCGTGATCCGGCCTTGGTCATCGAATTTCAGTACCGCCGCAACCTGACCCTTTGCCGTGACGTAGGAAATCGTGGCCCCGTCTTCTGAAGCTGTAAGGTCATCCAACTCCGATGCAGGGTAGTTCTTCACTCGGCGTTCCCAATATGCCCGTAGAGCATTTCGGCCGACCACGCTGACGCGGTCGCAACCGCATTCGGTCACCGCATCGTCCCGGTACATCCCAAGTATGGTTTCAATGTCGCCGGCTCGATAGGCATCGAGCCAGTCGACGGCGGCCGCCATCGCGTCAAATGTCATCTTAGCAGCTGTCCCTGTTTCCACGGGACTTAGAGCCGTTCCAATGAACGGCCAGTGAATGCATCGCCGCGCGTGCATTACATCGCGTTAATAGTACCGACGTGCTTTCTAGCGTTCCGGGCCAGTGCTGTGCACGCCGGAGGCCTGCAAGTCTTTCGGGGTATTCAGGGGAGCCGGCCGTCGCTCCGGGCCCTCGTAGCGCCCGACGAGGCCTTGCAAGCGCGCTTTGATGAAAGGATCGTTCGACTTTTCGGCCAACTCTCGTACCAGCTTGGCTCGTTCGCTTCGAAATTTTTTATCCACGATGGCCTCAAATCTTATTGTTGATCTTTGACGAACCACCATCCTGACGCCAAAGCAACGGGCGTTCTGACTTTACCCTAACACTAAAGGTAAACGTGGGCGACCACCCAGTCTCCACAATCGGTCGCGATCAGTAGTACAGGTCCATACGGCGGCTCAACAACTTCTCCCGATCAGCAGCAATCTGATCCGGCGACGGCTGCCATCCAAAGTTATCAAAAAATTCCAGAGTAAGCGAAACCGAAAGTTCGGTTGATGATCGATTTAGATCGTCGGGGCCCAAGTTACGGGCCAACACTATCCGCTGAGCGCCCGTCGTTCTTGGATAGCTAAATGGCATGCGCATCGGGTCAGCGATCCAAAGCTCCCTCTTTGCTGTGTTCTCGGCTGAGATGAGCACTTCAGCACCCGCCTTGTAAGCGCCGTTTCGATACAGGCGAAATAAAAATTCGATCATCTCGGTGATCGAATATATCGCACCGGTCACGCTGATGTACGGACCGGCCGGTCGACGGCGCTGGTCGTCCTCGATCCAATCCTCCGAGATTGCTCTGTAGTGCAGGAATTGGGACGATCTGTAAAATCGCCAAAATTCGGGGTGGTGTCCCCAATCGGTCCAGCTCTCTACAAAGTCGCCGCAGAACTCGAAGCGACCATCGTCGTCGTTTCGCTTCGAAATGTGCGGATAATCCCAGCCTCTCAAGCTTACATTGCTTTGTTCTACAAGCTGCCGACATTGATCAAGCGTCAATGGCTCGGCAAGCGCGCGAGGTCTGAGGTTCACACGCCAGTATCCCCTCGTCTTAATGCGTTCGATGAGGCCGTCCTTCATCACAGTCCGCCTAATTCATTGTCGAGGCGTTCCCCAACGGCGTCGACGACATTAAATCCAAGTTTTCGAAGGCGTTGCATGCGCCTTGTCACCGCGATCTCGATCAAATCCCGCATGTCGCTTGAGTTCGATACTCGAACACTGCGCGGGCGCTCGGTCTTACTCCGTGAGTAGATGGTGCCGCGCTGGGTATCCACGCCGTCGCTACGACAGATCACGGGGATTTCGTCGAACGAACTGACGGTCAAAACCACATAGGTCTTTTGTTCCGCATCTTTCTCAAACGAGACTGAAAACCGGACGTATGGGTCCGCGTAACGAGCCATCTGATCCTTCATTTCATCGGATTTAAAGGTAGAAAGCTGGTCGTCGGTGAGACCCGTTCGCTTGAGTGTCCGATCCTCAATGCCAAAAACAATTCGACCACCATCCTGCTCGTTTGCCATGGCAAGAATGTCTTTGGCTAGGCTCGCTGCATTCCAAGTCATAGCACCCTTGAATTCGAGCGCTGGCGTTTCTTCGGCACCCTCTAATAGCTGATCTATAAAGGTCACCGCCCGCTCTCCTCAGAACAATGCAATCTTGGTATGAACGCGACCCGACCCGTCAACCGGCCCCGGTTGATCCACTCGACGTAGCGCTGTAGCTTGGTCGCCATTATCCTCGCGCGCCAACTTCGCCGGCCTGATCCTGTTCACCTGCTGGTGAGCGACGATCTTTCTCGCGCTCGACGATGCCCTTAAGGCTCCCCGATGCCGGCATATCCTTCTGCAAAACTGGTAATAGCGCGGCGCGGAAAAAACGAGGCCATGGCCCGGTCGGCGAAATCGTGAGCCTTTCGCCAAGAAGATCAGCCCATACCGCAATGACGGCTCGGTAGAGGTCCTCGCGATCTGGATCGATCCGCCTATTGCGCGTGCTCGCGTGCTCCACATAATACGCCTTGGTCGCACGCGCTTTCTCCGCTAACCGCATCAGAAAATTGATGTGGCTCTGCCGATCCGCTTCAGCGCGCCTCAAATCGTCCGGACCATCCCAATCTGGAAATGGAATTTCCCAATCTTTGATGCTGGTGATCATCGCCGAAAGCTCAGCGCATTGCTTTTCGATCTTGGCCCACGCGCTCCGCTTCTCGACGGGCTCCTCAAACAACTTTGCAATAGAATGCTTATACATATAGCTGTCGACAGCTTCTCTAAGAGCGTCTTTCACCTGCGAAATTAGTTTGGATTTTTCGTTGGGGATCGCTGCTGCAATTGTCAGCCATTGATCGTCGGTGTACTGAAACGTCCTCATTGCGCCCCACCCTTCGAACCGTCGATCGCAGCCTGCATCGCCGCCCCAAGCTCGTCGTTGATCGAGGCTACGGCGTCCCTCGCAAGGTGCGCATACCGCTGCGTCGTCGCAGGCACCTTGTGCCCGAGCAGCTTGCCGATCATCTGGAGCGAGACGCCTCGACCAGCTGCGAGCGACGCGTAGGAGTGCCGCAGGTCATGAAGCCGCACGTCTTGGAGGCCGGCGTAAGCCCGGGCGATGATCCACGCCCGGCCGAGGTTCTTGTACGCCTCGTCCTTGATCGCGCCGGCGACGATGTAGGGGCCGATCCGATCGAGCCCTTTCAAGACCGAAAGGGCGGCGTCGGACAGATGGATCGTGCGGGGCTCATTGGTCTTGCTGTCCGGGAGACGAATTTGCTTCCGCTTCCAGTCGACATGCGCCCACTCGGCGGCGGTGATCTCGCCCGACCGCGCGCCCGTGAACAGCGCAAGACGGAGGCCGGCAGCGGCATGGGGGCCGATCTTACCCTCGGCCGCAGCGGCCGAGATCGCTTCGGCTGCTTTGCCGATCTCCTCCTCCGAGAGGAACCGCTCGCGAATTCCCTGCCGGAACATCTTGATCCGCTTGCCGGGGTTCGTGTGAGGCGACCGTAACCCGACGTCCTCGGCGAAGCTCATAAGGGCTCGGAAGGTCGCGACGACGTAATTGGCCCTTCGAGGGGTGTTCGCCATGGTCGCGTGGAACGCGATGACGTCGCCCTTGGTGACGGCCGCAACGGCCAAGGACCCGAACCTCGGCTTGATCCGATCCTCGACGATGCGCTCATAGTCGGCGACGGTTCGTGGCTTCAGCTTGGGCCGAACGTATTCGGTGAGCCAGCGGTCGGCGAGGTCTGACACGGTGGTTTTGGAGGCCTTGACCGCCGCCTTCCGGATGGCGTTCTCCGCGACGTGGTCGCGCCCTTCACGCATGTCGCGAAGGGCGGCAAATGCCTCGGTCCGCGCGGCGGCCACCGATTTCTCCGGGAATTCCCCGAGACTGAGCTTGCGACGGCCGGCCGCGCCCCGCGCGCGGGCGACGAACAGCTTCTTGCCGGCGGGAGTGACCCGCACGCCGAAGCCCGGAAGCGAGGCGTCGAAGTACGTCCTGTCTTTGCCGTCAATGGGCAGCGATGCGACGAGTTCGGCGGTCAGTTTTGGCATTATCTTGATACGTGAAAATGGGCCCCGGGGGACCCAGATTAGACGAAATTTGGTCCATGTAAACGGATCAAAATCAAATAATCAATAACAAAAACAACGATCCTGATTTTCATGGACCCGGGGTAACACCCCAAAAAGAGGCTGCAAAACCGTGTACACCAGTTCAATTCTGGTCGTGGCCTCCATTCACTAAATCAATGATTTAGCCGAAATATGTGAGAATTTGCGAGAGGTCGCGCCACGGCCTCATGTGGTCCGTGGCCACCCGACTCTTTCGGACCGCTCCGTCCTGCCTGTCCCCACTTCGAGCCCGCACTTGGTCGGCTATTGAGCTTGGCGCGTGGTAGGCGGGATCGCACCATTGCCCGACAACAATCCCATCAGGAGCTCTGCCACGAGCTTGTGCCCCTCCGGCGTCCAATGGCCGCCGATGCCGCCTCCAGGATAGGCGGCCGCACCGTCGAAGGCGACGTACGGGATGTGCTTGGCATCAAGATGCCGCACGAGCTTTGCATCGGCCGTCTGCAGCCCCACCAGGAACCTGGCCCCGTTGGCCTCGACGAATTCCCTGATCGCATCTACCAGCCGTTCGGTCGGATCCGGTACCTGCACCGCGGGATGGCGAAGTTTGAGATAGACCGCATTGGCGAGCCGCACCAGCCACGAATGGCGCACCCACCAATCCTCCTTGATCGCCTGCAGCCGCGACTTCGGCACCGGCTGGCCGTGCAGCACCAGCGCACCGTCGGCCGCGATCGTAAAGTAGGGCTTCTGATAGCCCTCGTAGCGAATGTTGCTGGAATTATCCTGCCGGTCGTTATCGGTGCAGACGATCAGCACCACGACGGACGGTTTCACCTTCGGCCACAGCTTCTTCAGCAGCAGATATTCCTGGTCGGTGCCGTAGCCGGACACGCCGGCCGCCAGGACGTGGGCGCCGGGAATGCGCGGCTTCAACAGCTCCGTGAAACGCTCATTGGCTTCGGCGTCGAGACCCCAGACGAAAGAGTCCCCGAGAAAAACGAGCGTCGGCCGGGCATCGAGCGTGAACTCCTCATCGCGCAGACCGAGGTTGTTGTGATGAACCTGAATGGTCCGCGCATTGGTAACGCTGGCGCTCGATCCCGGCACCGGCGCCCAGCCAAGCTCGGCATCGTACTGGTAACTGAGCGACCGTTCACTGACGCCCTCGCGCAATTCGCGGAGGTCGACGACGCGCAGAATAACTTCCAATGCCGACAGCGTCACGATCGTCATGATCGCGATGGCCCCCAGCGACTGCATGGTGTTGCGAACAGCCATCAGTCGAGCTCGAACGCGTTCTTGTAGTCGAGCTTCAGCGACGCCGGCTGGTCTTCCTTTTTCAGGAAGCAATTGCCCGCCACCAGCACCTCGATGTCGCTACCCATGAAGCAGCGGAACGCGTCTTCCGGCGTGCACACGATCGGCTCGCCGCGGACGTTGAAGCTGGTGTTGACGAGGACCGGACATCCGGTTGCGGCCTTGAACGCACTCAAGAGGTCGTGAAAGCGCGGGTTGGTGTCGACATGAACGGTCTGAATCCGGGCCGAATAGTCGACATGGGTTACCGCCGGAATGTCCGAACGGGGAATGTTGAGACGCTCGATGCCGAACAGTTTTTCGTCGCCGGGATTGGCCGGTTTGCGATGCTTTGCGAGCACGTCGGCGACGATCTGCATATAAGGACTGTCGCCGTCGAGTTCGAACCACTCGGCGACATCCTCGCGCCGCACGGCCGGCGCAAAGGGGCGAAAGCTTTCGCGGAACTTGACACGCAAATTGAGCGAACTCTGCATCGCCGGCGATCGGGGGTCGCCGAGGATCGAGCGCGCACCCAGGGCGCGCGGACCGAACTCCATCCGGCCCTGGAACCAGCCGACGGCCTTCCCCGCCACCAGCGCCTTGACGGTGTCCTGGATCAGCGCGTCGTCGCCGAGCGTCGAGAACACCGCACCCGCCTGCCCCAGCCGCTGTTCGATCTCGGTTTGCGAGAACGAAGGCCCGAGATAGCCGCCGGCCATGGCGTCGCCCACTGGCGCGGCGCGCGATTGGCCGGCAAACTGATAATGGGCCGCGAGCGCCGCGCCGACCGCGCCGCCGGCATCGCCCGCCGCGGGCTGGACCCAGATATTCCTGAAATTGCGCTCACGCAAAATCTTGCCGTTAGCGACGCAGTTGAGCGCCACGCCGCCGGCGAGACACAGATTTCCTGACTGCCCTTCGCGCGCCAGACTTCGCGTCAGGCGCAAGACGATCTCTTCGGTAACGGTCTGCACGGACGCCGCGAGGTCCATGTGACGCTGCTCGAGCAGCTCGGACGGCGCGCGCGGCTTGCCCCCGAACAACGTGTCGAACCGGCTGTTGGTCATGGTCAGCCCGGTACAATAATCGAAGTAGTCGAGATCGAGCCGAAAACTGCCGTCGTCCTTGAGGTCGACGAGGTGTTCGAGGATGGTCTGCGCGTATTTCGGCTCGCCATACGGCGCAAGCCCCATCACCTTGTACTCCCCGGAATTGACCTTGAAGCCGGTGTAATAGGTGAAGGCCGAATACAGCAGCCCGATCGAGTGCGGGAAGTTGATCTCGCGCGTCAGGTCGAGCGTATTATCACGGCCGTAGCCCGACGACGTCGTGGTCCATTCGCCTACGCCGTCCAGCGTCAATATCGCCGCCTCGCGAAACGGCGAAGCAAAGAACGCCGATGCCGCGTGGCTCTGGTGATGGTCGGCGAACAACAACTTCGCCTCCCAGTCGATGCCGTCGTCGATGTGGGCGAGATGATTGCGCAGCACGCTTTTCTGAAACAGCTTTTCCTTCAGCCATACCGGGATAGCCTTGCGGAACGATTGGAAACCCCGCGGCGCAAAGGCGAGATAGGTTTCGAGCAGACGCTCGAACTTCAGGAACGGCTTCTCGTAGAACACGACATGATCGAGTTCGCGGGCGCTGATCCCGGCCTCGGTCAGGCAGTAACTGACAGCAGAAGCCGGAAAGCCCGGATCATGCTTCTTGCGCGTAAACCGTTCTTCCTGGGCGGCCGCAACGATCTTGCCGTCGACCACCAGCGCTGCGGCGCTGTCGTGGTAGAACGCTGAAATTCCGAGGATGCGCAAGCGACGGTCCTTAGAACAGGGTGTAGACGAACGGCGCCAGCGCCGAGCCCTTGGTCAGCACCAGCAATCCGCCCAGTACCAGCATCACGGCAAAGATCGGGATCAGCCAGAATTTGCGGCGGGCGCGAATGAAGGCAAACAGCTCACGCAAGAACGACATAGGCCATCCCTAAAACAGGTTGCTCTAGAATTGCTGACGCATCGATTCAGAAGGCGGTCTGGGGTCAGCGCGCGGCAACCAGTAGGTCGCCGCTGAAGGATCGCGTTGCAGCTTCAGAAAATCCTTGCCGAACATCCGCATCACCAAGCCGATCGGCAGGATGGCGCCGAAAAACAGAATGGCCATGATGACCGGGTTGACGACGCGGTACATCAACAGCCCGAGCTTGAGCCAGGCACGGTTGGCGAACCCCAGTGATTGCGGCCGCCAAAGGGTCAGCCCGGCGAAAACTGCCGCAATGCCGAGCCAGACTGGTGCGTGAGACGAGCCCTTGTAGAGACCAAGGCCACCGATCAGCGCGAAAACTGTGGCCATCGTGAACCCGAAATTGCGGTCGCTCGGTCCGACGACAATTTCGTCCTGGTCCGATTCGAGCAACTGCATCGGCGTTCCCGTGCCTTTTGACAAAAACGATCACTGCGCTCGATGGTTCTACTAACCGTCAGGCGTCATCGCCAGCCTTATTTGGATGCCGGTTTGGCGCCCTTTTTCACGCCTCTTTTGGCGCCCTTCCTGCCCTTGTAGCCACGGTAATCCTTCTTTTTCGGCTTGGGCGCGAGTTCGGGCATTTCCGCCTGGACGTCACGGTATCGTGCCAGCATCCGTTCGAAACAGGCATGGAGCGTCTCGGCGATGTCCGGGCGCTTCTCCAGTCCTGCCAGCAGCAGCCCGGCTGCCTCGATGGTTGATAGACCGTCCTGGCGCGGCTCCTTGCGCAGCACACCATACCGCGACGGGCGCTTGGGGCCGAGGATGACCCGCTGGCATTTCAGCATCCAGGCATTGCGCCACCACAGCGCCTTGGCCTGGCTCCAGGTACCGTCGAGCAGAATGATGCCCTCGATATCCTCCAGAATGGCACGCTGGTGCGGCTCCAGTTCGCCCTTGCGGTTGATCGCGACGATTTCCTTGTCGGTATCGAGGTCTGCGACCTTGGCCGAGCCAAGGTAGAGCACCGCCCAGCGCGATGGGTCGTGCACGGTGCGGCCCAGTGCCTTGGACAGGCTGGGCCAGGATAGACCGATCTTGACGACCGCATCTGGAAAATGCTGTGCGGTCAGCCGCGCGGTTCCGAGCGCCTTATCCTGTTCCTGCGGGTGGACGAGGATCAGGAGCTGGATCCGGTTCTCGATCGGTTCGACGGACTCGCAGATGCACAGCGGCATCGGCTTGCCGCAATGCGGGCAATCCGGAATTTCGTCCGGCGTTTCGATGGGGTTTGACATTCAACGGCTATACGCTGCGGATGGCCCGATTAGCAACATCAACGCAGAGCCAGTTTGGCAATCCCCAACGCGACGGTGATGCCCCCGGTCACGATACCGATCCACTTCAGCTTCTCCGATCGCGGCAAATCCTTGAACCGGTCGATCAGGAGGTAAATTACCGGCGTCGTGTAGAGCGTCAGGATCTGCGAGACGAACAACCCGCCGATGATGGTGATGCCGAGCGGCCGGCGCAGTTCGGTACCGGGACCGGTGGCGATCACCAGCGGGATGCCTGCAAAGGCCGCCGCCATCGTCGTCATCAGGATCGGCCGGAAACGGACGCTGCAGGCCTCGAAAATCGCCTCCGCCGACGACAGGCCGCGATGGCGTTCGGCATCGAGCGCGAAGTCCACCATCATGATGCCGTTCTTCTTGACGATGCCGATCAACAGAATGATGCCGATGAAGGCGATCACGGTCAGCGGTGTATTGGTCACCTGCAGCGCCAACAGCGCGCCGAGGCCTGCGGACGGCAGCGTCGAAATGATGGTGATCGGATGCGCAAGGCTCTCGTAGAGCACGCCGAGCACGATATACATCGCCACCAGCGCGCCGAGGATCAATAGCGGCTGCCGGCCGCTGGTCTTGTTGAAATCGCCGGCGTTGCCGTCGAAGCTGCCGCGAATGCCTTCCGGCATGTGCAGTTCGTCGACCGCGCGCTGGATGTTCGAGGTCGCAACCTCCAACGGCACGTCGGGCAACAGATTGAACGACACCGTCGTCGACGGGAACGATTGCGAGTGAAACACCGCCAGTGCCGCCAGGCCGCGCTCATAGTGCACCAGCGCCGACAGCGGCACCTGCACGTCGTTGGCGCCGGCGACATAAATGCGATCGAGATTGGACGGATCGGATTGGAATTTAGGGTCGATCTCCAACACCACCATGTACTGGTTACGCTGGGTATAGACGATTGAAATCTGCCGCTGCGAGAACGCATTGTTGAGCGCGTTGTCGATGTCCTGGACGCGCACGCCCAGGCGCGACGCCGCCTTGCGGTCGATCACCAGGTTGAGCTGCAGCCCGCCTGGATCGCGGTCGGCGGAGATGTCGGTGATGCCCTCGACGGTCTCCATCCGCTTGCTGACCAGCGGCGCCCATTTCTGTAACAGATCGAGGTCGGTGCTCGACAGCGTGTACTGATAGTCGGAATCGCTCTGCCGGCCGCCGGCACGAATATCCTGCGCCGCGAACATGAACAGGCGGATGCCGGGGACCCGGTACAGGTTCCGGCGCAGCCGGTCGATCACCTGAGCCGTCGATATCCCTTCCCGCTCCTCCGGCGGCTTCAGGCTGATGTACATGATGCCGCGGTTGGAGCCGCCGCCGCCCGGACCGCCGCCGTTGCCGAGCGAGGAGCCGATGCCGGCGACCGCCGGATCGGCCATCACGATGTCGGCGAGTTGCTGCTGCAGCCCTAGCATGGCCTGGAACGAGATGTCGGGGGATGCGCGCGTGGCGCCGATCACGAAGCCGGAATCGTCGGTCGGGAAGTAACCTTTCGGGGTTTTGACATAGAGCACCACCGTCAGGCCGATGGTCGCGAAGAACACGATCAGGGTCATGAACGGAAATCCCAGCACGACGCGCAGTGTCCGCTCGTAGAACGCGACGATCCGCGACAACGTGCCCTCGACGATGCGATCGAACAGCGTGGCGCGGTCCGAGGCAGCTTCCTTGATGTAATGCGCACA
>Ga0209023_10006624_pt1 | contig 12147 bp, 8 predicted proteins | sample LakOneMetagenome_FD_187468 | JGI IMG/M metagenome (GOLD analysis project Ga0209023, IMG submission 187468) | Freshwater and sediment microbial communities from Lake Erie, Canada (SPAdes) (version 2) | ecosystem: Environmental > Aquatic > Freshwater > Lentic | place: Lake Erie, Canada | collected... | reverse complement strand
CGTCGCGCGAACCGGCTGCGCGCTGCGTCCACGCACCGAGCGCTCGCTGGAACGCGTGGCAGTGCGCATCGACGAGCCCGGGAACGGTCAGTCCGCCGACAACCGAGGTGGCGGGCCGGGCATCGGTCGATATGCCTTCGACATGCCCGTTGGCGTCAATGCGGACCGTGGCGTCGTGCAGCCAGCGGCCTCCGTGCCACAGATTGGCGTACGTGATCGCGCCCTGCGCCGTGCCTGCTCCCACTTGCATCCGCAACATGTTAGCACCGCGTGGCACGGGAGAGGCGCGCCGGTAACCCTGCAACTTGAGACGGGCGATGTCTCTTGAATGCTCAAAAAAGTATTGGTGTGCGCGGTCAACCCAGGTTGATAGTGCGAGGCAAGGTCAGCCTGATACCGATTCAGCCAAGGAGTTCTGGTGACACGAGGTTCAGGAGTGGACCGCCTGGAAACCAAGGCCGATCAATCGGCGATCTCGCTTAAAGCGGTGCTCGGACCCATGAGTCTCATGGGCATCGGCATTGGCGCCACGATCGGCTCAGGCATCTTCGTGCTGACCGGCGTGGTTGCGGCGCGGTTCGCCGGCCCGGCGGTTACGCTGTCGCTGGTCCTGGCGGGATTCGGCTGCCTTTGCGCTGCACTCTGCTATGCGGAGATGGCCTCGATGATTCCGGCATCAGGCAGCGCCTATTCGTACACGTACGCGACGCTCGGGCGGACGGCGGCCTGGGTGGTCGGCTGGAGCCTGTGCATGGAGTACCTGTTCGCGGCCGCTTCCGTGGCTGTGGGCTGGTCGGGCTACTTCGGATCCATGCTTGCATCGCTGGGCTGGAATCTGCCGCACGCGCTGGTGTCGGCGCCGCTCGACAGCAGCGACGGCATGCACATCATGGGCACTGGGGCGTTGCTGAACGTGCCGGCCATCTGCATCACCGCGATCCTCGCCTATCTGGTGGCAGCCGGAGTCCGGCAATCGGCCTTCACGACGAACACGATCGTCATCGTGAAGTTGCTGGTCATTGCCATCTTCGTCCTGGTTGGGATCCGCTTCGTCAACCCGGCGAACTGGCACCCCTACGTGCCGCCCAACACCGGTCAATTCGGTCACCTGGGCTGGAGTGGTGTATTGCGCGGTGCAGGCGTCATGTTCGTGGCCTACCTCGGGTTCGATGCGATCTCGACGGCCTCGCAGGAGGCTCGCAATCCGCGCGTCGACGTGCCGCGCGCGCTGCTGGGCTCGCTGGCCGTGTGCTCGATCCTCTATATCGCCGTGGGCGCGGTGCTCACCGGCCTGGCGCCGTGGCACTCGCTCGACGTCCCGAATCCCATCGCGTTCGCAGTGGCCGCGGCAGGCAAGTCTGTGGCCTGGCTGGTGCCGCTGGTGAATATCGGCGCGTTGTTCGGCTTGACGTCCGTCGCGTTGGTGCTGATCTACGGCCAGTCACGAATCTTCCTTGCGATGGCCTCCGACGGCCTGCTGCCGCCGATCTTCAAGCGCATTCACGCGCGCTCGCGCACCCCGGTGGGCGGTATCCTGGTCACGGCGGCGTTCTGTGCGGTACTGGCCGGACTGTTCCCGATCGGCCTGCTGGCGGAAATGGATTCCATCGGCACGCTGCTGGCATTTACCGTGGTCTGCGCCGGCGTGCTGGTCCTGCGGCGCAAGGCGCCCACTGCGGTGCGCCGCTTTCGCGTGCCCTTCGGCCCCGTCATTCCTGTCATCGGCATCGTCATCTGCATGGTGCTCATGGCCGGACTTTCGCTCGGCACCTGGCTGCGGCTCGTGGGCTGGCTCGCGGTGGGCGGCGTCTATTATTTCACCCGGTCGCGCCGTAGCGTGGATCAGGGCAGGCCGACGGGGATTGCCTATCCGAGCGTGCACGAATGAAGACTCCACTATTCACGTTCCAGTTGCTGGCGAAGTCGAGCTTTGCTGGCGTCGCCTGGCTGTGCTTGCTGGTTCCCGCGCTCGCGGACGATGGCCAGCCCAGGGACGGCCCTGGGTCGCGAACGCAAACGGTGATGACCGCTGATGGACCCGTTGTCGGCGTGCAGCGAGCGGGGCTCAACTGGTTCCTCGGCATACCGTACGCGGCCCCGCCGACCGGTGAACGCCGGTGGCGTCCCCCGGAGTCGCCGCAGAAGTGGCTTGAGCCCCGGGAAGCGACCGAATTCGGCAACTGGTGCATGCAGGTCGCACCCGCCGGATTCTCAAAGCCGATCCTGAACGAGGATTGCCTCTACCTCAATGTCGTGACGCCACGCGATGCCCCGCGTCATCACAAGCAGCGTGCGGTGATGGTGTGGATCCATGGCGGCGGCCTGAGGCAGGGCAGGGCGAACGACTACGATCCGACGATGCTCGTCGAGCACGGTGGCGTCGTCTTCGTATCCTTCAATTACCGCCTCAACATACTCGGCTTCCTCGCGCATCCCGCCCTGGACGGCGAAGGCCATGACTTCGCGAACTACGGCCTCATGGACCAGCAGTTCGCGCTGGCCTGGGTGCGCAGGAACATCGGGAACTTCGGTGGCGATCCCGACAACGTGACGCTGGTCGGCGAGTCCTCCGGCGGCGCCAACGTGTTCAACCACCTGGTATCACCGAAGTCCGTCGACCTGTTCGACAAGGCGATCATCGAGAGCGGCTCCATCTGGTACGGGGATTTCGCACCCTTCTACAATGGCTTGACGCTGGCGTCAGCGGAAAAGGTTGGCGGGACCGCGGCGGCGATGCTGGGATGCACCGGGGATTCCGACGCGTCCTGCCTGCGTGCCGCGCCCATCGAAAAGCTGGCGGACGTTCTCAGGAAGATCCCGACCTACTCCTTCGGTGTCGTCCTGGACGGCACCGTCATGAAGGAGTCGACGCGGGATGCGATCGCGTCGGGACGTTTCAAGCGCGTCCCCGTCATCAATGGATCAAACCACGACGAGTGGACCTGGGTGGAAGGCTTGAGCGAATTCGCGGCGGGTCACCCGCTCACCGAGGACGAATTGCAGCACCACCTCGAAGCCACGTTCGGCGCAACCGCGCACGAGGTGGTGCCGCACTATCCGGTGTCAGCGTTCAACGGATCGGCGGGAGCGGCCTCCGCCCGGGCCGTGACCGACGGACTATTCGTCTGTCCGATGCTGGCCCTGAACAGGACCCTGGCTGGATACACGAAAGTCTGGGGTTACGAGTTCAGCGATTCCCGGGCACCGTTCCCTTTCCACGAGGCTTCCTTTCCATATGGGGCAGCGCACACGCTCGAGATGCGGTACCTGTTCAAGGATTACACGGGCGCCGTCGGCGAACTCAAGCCGCTGTCCGCGGATCAGCGCGCTCTGTCCGACACGATGGTCAGTTACTGGACGACCTTTGCCAGGACCGGCAACCCGAATTCGAGCGGCACGAGACACTGGCCTGCACTGGGCAAGGACCCGGTGTACTTGTCGCTGCTACCGCCCGGGCCGCGCCCGATCTCGTCCGCGACGATCGACGCCGAACATCGGTGCAGCACAGTGTGGCAGGTGCCAGCGGCACAACGCGGCAAGTGAGATTTTCATGATCTCAATCGTGCCCTTTAAAGAATTGGAGGGCCGGCAAGGGGTTGCGGATACTCGACCGCGATCAGGGGATCGGGTCACGACGGGGGAAGCGACGGTATGAAGATCAGGAATGTGGCAACGGGGCTGATCACGCTGATGGTCCAGGCTTCGCTTGCGCGCGCCGCACCGGCGCAGCAGGTGGCCGCGCCCGGGAGCGATTCGACGCTTGAGGAAATCGTCGTGACCGCGCAGCGACGCAGCGAGAACCTGCAGCGTGTGCCGATCAGCATGCAGGCCCTGGCGCCCGAGACCCTCGAGCAGCATCAGGTCGCCAGCTTCGATGACTACCAGAAGCTGTTGCCGAGCGTCAGTTTTCAGTCGCTCGGACCCGGCAACTCGCAGTTGTTCTTCCGCGGCGTCACCTCCGGTTCGGAAGGCGATGCCCTGAGCACGCAGCCGACCGCAGCGGTCTACCTCGACGACATTCCGGTGACGACCATCTACAGCATGCTGGACGTGCACATCTACGACGTCGCGCGCGTCGAAGCGCTGTCGGGTCCGCAGGGCACGCTGTTTGGCGCGAGCTCGCTCTCGGGCACGATGCGGATCATCACCAACAAGCCCGATCCTTCCGGCTTCAAGGCGGGCTACGACCTGCAGTTCAACAAGTTCGGCATGGGACAGACCGGCGGCAGCGCCGAGGCGTTCCTCAACCTGCCGCTGTCCGACCGCGCGGCGCTGCGCGTGATGGGTTTCTACGATCACTCGGGCGGCTACATCGACAATACGTTGACGAGCCGCACCTACCAGCGCCCGCACGAGCTGGCCGACGGATCGATCGTCAACTCGCCGCTCACGGTCAACAACGCGGGCTTCGTGAAGAACGATTTCAACCCGGTCGACGTCAGTGGCGGGCGCATCGCACTCGGCATCGACCTGAATGACAGCTGGACGATCACGCCGTCCGTGGTGGCGCAGAACCAGCAGGCCAAGGGCGCGTTCCTGTACGACCCGCAGGCCGGCGACCTGAAGATCCACAATTTCCTCCAGGGCGCGGAGAACGACCAGTGGTACCAGGCCGCGCTCGCCGTCAACGGCAAGATCAGCAACTGGGACCTCGTCTATTCGGGCGGCTACATGCATCGTCGCCACGTCCTGGTGCAGGACTACTCTTACTACACGGTCGCCTACGACCAGTACCCGGGCTACACCTATTTCCAGGATGCCGATGGCACGCCGGTCGATCCGACGCAATTCGAGAGGTACGACCAGACCTTCAACAAGCAGACGCATGAATTGCGCATCAGTTCTCCGTCAGGCGGGCGAGTCAATTTTACGGGCGGATTGTTCTATCAGCGGCAGACCGACCTGTTCCAGACGTTCTTCTATGTTCCCGGCTTGTCCCAGACGGTGCAGGCGCCCGATTGGGCCGTCACCGGCGATTCGATCTATCACTCGCATGTCAATCGGGTGGACCGCGACACGGCCGCATTCTCGCAGGCCGACTTCCACATCACGCCGGACCTGACGCTGACGGGTGGCATCCGCGCATACCGATACAAGAACGCAGTCGAAGGCTTTACCGGCTTTGTGAGTTCGGCGGCCGCTGTCGGATGCGTCCCCTACACGGACGCATGCGTGAACCTCAACCGCTCAGCCGAGGGCAGCGGCGAGACGCACAAGGTCAGCCTGGCGTGGCAGGTCGATCCGGACCGGATGATCTATGCCACGTACTCGACCGGATATCGCCCCGGTGGCATCAACCGCCGCACTGCCGTGCAGTACAACGAGGACAAGCTCAGCAACTACGAGATCGGCTTCAAGAGCAGCTGGCTCGACCATCGGCTCAGGGTCAACGGCGCCACGTACTTTGAGCGCTGGAGCGGCATCCAGTATGGCGTCATCGGCGCGCTCGGCGCCGTCAGCTTCATCAACGCGGGCGATGCGGACATCAAGGGCATCGAGCTCGACACGCAGCTGAAGCTCGGCGGCTTTTCGCTGATGGCGAACGGCGCTTACAACGACGCCAAGCTGGCCACGCCGTTCTGCACGACGATCGACAACGTGCATCGATGCGATCTCGGCGTCGCGGCGCCCAAGGGCACGCGCTTGCCCGTGCAGCCGCGCTTCAAGGGAACGGTGACGGCCCGCTACGAATTCGATTCGCGCCCATCGAAGCCCTTCGTCCAGGCCTCGATCACTTCGCAGGGCGACGCGACCAGCCGCCTGTCGCTGAACGAGAACGCGCTGCTGGGCACCACGCCCGGCTTTTCGACTGTCGATGCCAGTGCCGGCCTGACGGTGAATCGGTTCAATGTCGAATTGTTCGTGCAGAACGTCTTCGACGAGCGCGGGCAACTCAGCCGCAATGCCTATTGCGGCAGCGCGCTGTGCCTGCAGCACTATCTCGTCTATCCGACCAAGCCGCAGCTCTTCGGCCTGAAGCTGTCGCAGCGATTCTGACGGGAGGAATGCGAGGGCTATCATAGGAGGAATGGCCAAGCGCAATCTTCCCCCTCGCCCGGCGAGCCTGGTCCAGGCCGCCTCGGCGCTGGCCCGCGGCGACGCGGCGGCCGCCGCCCGCGCGATGGAAGAGATGATCGACAGTGCGGTCAACGATGCCGCGCTGATGAGCGCGGGGCTGGCGGTGTCGGAAGGTCGACTCGCGGAAGCCGAGCCGATACTGCGCGCGCGGCTGCGTGAATGTCCCTGCGACGTGGTTGCGATCCGCATGATGGCGGAACTCGCCACCCGGCTTGGCCGCATGGAGGATGCGGAGCGCCTGCTGCGGCGCGCACTCGAGCTGGCTCCGTTCTATTCGGCCGCGAGGGAATTGCTCGCGCGCAACCTGCAGCGATCCAACCGACCCGAAGAGGCCCTGGCCGAGGTCGCGCAGCTGCTCGACCAGGCACCCGATCACCCGTCCTATCTCATGCTCAAGGCCTCGCTCCTGGTCAAGGTCGGTGACCAGGCGGGTGCACGCGATGTCTATCGCAGCGTGCTCGCCCGGCACCCGCGGCAGGCAAAGACATGGATGAGCCTGGGCCACGTGCTGAAGACACTGGGACAGCAGGGCGAGGGCATTGCGGCCTATCGCCGCGCGATCGAAGAGCAGCCGACGCTGGGCGAAGCCTGGTGGAGCCTCGCCAACCTGAAGACCTACCGTTTCTCCGATGCCGATCTGTCGGCCATGGAGGCGGCCCTCGAACCGGGCGACAAGAATCCCGGCAGCGACGAAGATCGCTTGCACCTGCACTTCGCGCTCGGCAAGGCGCGTGAGGACCGCGCGCAGTATGACGCGGCGTTCGTGCATTGGCGCTCCGGCAACGCGATGCGGCGACGCTCGTTGCCCTACAGTGCCGATGACACGCACGCCGAATGCGTGGCGACCATGCAGTTCTTCGACCGGAACCGGCTGGCAGATTGCAGCGGTGCGCCGGCGGCGGATCCGATTTTCATCGTGGGCTTGCCACGCGCCGGGTCGACGCTCGTCGAGCAGATCCTGGCCAGCCACAGCCAGGTCGAGGGCACGATGGAACTGCCCGACATCATGGCGATGGCGGCGAGATTGCGCGGCGCGGGCGATGTGCAATCGTATTGTCGGACGCTCGCGGCCCTGTCGGTGGCGCAACGGGTCGAACTGGGCGAGGAGTACCTGCGGCGCACGCGGGTGCAAAGGCGCGAGGGCCGGCCGTTCTTCATCGACAAGATGCCGAACAACTGGCTGCATGTGGGCTTCATCCGCATGATATTGCCCAATGCGCGCATCATCGACGCGCGCCGCGACGCCGCCGATTGCTGCCTCTCGGCCTTCAAGCAGCATTTCGCCCGCGGCCAGGGCTTCTCCTATGACCTCGTCGACCTCGGTCGTTACTACAGCGACTACGTCGACCTGATGGAGCATCTCGACCGCGCGGCGCCGGGCCTGGTGCATCGGGTCGAGTATGAGCGCATGGTGAACGACACAGAGGCGGAAGTGCGGCGCCTGCTGGAGTATTGCCGCCTGCCATTCGAGCCCGCCTGTCTCAGTTTCTGGCAGAACGATCGGGCCGTGCGCACCGCCAGTTCGGAGCAGGTGCGCCAGCCGATCTTCTCGAGTGCCGTGGGCAGCTGGCGGCGCTATGCGCCGCACTTGCAACCGTTGTTCGCAGCGCTCGGGCGCAGTGCGCCACGCGCGTAAGCGTTATCGGGCGACGGCAGCCTCGCACTGCACCTCGACGGCGGCGCCGCCCAGCGAGACAACGCCGATCGCCATGCGGACCGGCAGGCGATCGGGCTTGAAGTACTTCACGTACACGGCGTTGAAGGCATCCCAGTTGTTCATGTCGGTCAGTGCGACGCTGCACCTGTAGACATCGTCCAGCGTGGCGCCGGCAAGTTTCAGTTCTGCCGCAATGGCGTCCATCGTATTGGCGGCTTGCACGGAGAAATCGGCCGGCATGCTGCCGTCCGCCGCGCGACCAGAGGCGCCGGAAATGTAGACGAACTGGCCGATCTTCACGGCCGACGAGAACGGCTTGGGCGTGCCAGGGTGAGGAAAATACCGGATCGTCGGCTCCGCTCCCATCGCGGCGGAAGCTGCCAGTGCAGCGAGCAGGATCGTGGCCGTCGCAAGCGTCTTGGTCATGTCAATCTCCGGGGCTAGAGTCGGTAGTCGTTCGTGGTTCAGGCAGTGACGTGTGTCGGCATCGACCGCGTCGGACGATAGGGCGCGAGCATGGGCTCGTGCAGGCCGGTGAGAAGTTCGTTGCTCATGTATTCACCCAGCAGGGGCGCGAGCGTGACTCCGCTGTGCGTCACGCAGAGCGAGACCGTCGGCGCGCCCGGCACTGGGCCCACGACCGGGAATCCATCGGCGGGATAAGGCCTGAATCCCAGCGTGACGGAGCCGACCTCGGCGCGCGCGAGCGCCGGCATGTAGACCGCCAGCTTGGAAAGGATCCTGCTGCCATGGAGCTGCGCGATGCCCGGCGGAAAATCCATGGCGTGGTCCCGGATGTCTTCATGAACAGGGAGCGGTGGAGGGCCGGATGCCTCGGCTCCCACGATCGAGCCGTCCGCCGCCTGCTTCCATTCGAGCGGGCCAGGACCGTCGTACACGAAGCGCGTCATGATCGGCATCGGTTTCGAATGAACCAGTGCACCCGGCCTGTGCAGCAGCGGAAGTTGGTAGCCGAGTGGCGCCAGCAGGGCCGGCGCGTCCACGCCCGCCGCCACGATCAGATGATCAAAGCGCAGGCGTCCGCGCGGCGTGATGGCCACGACACCGCTCGCTGTCGGTTCGATCGCCGTCACCGGACAAGGATGGAACACCCGCGCGCCCGCGGCCGTGGCGGCCACGAGGAATCGTCGTGTGGCATGCACCGGATCGACATGCCCGCCGAGGTCCGACCCGGTGGCTTCCACCAATTTGCCCGGATCGATCGACGGACTGATGCGCTTGAGCTCGGCCATGTCGAGCGAGCGGGTGGGGTGGCCCGCCTCGGCGAGATGCGCTGACTGCACTGCCATGCGTCCGCGCTCGCTGTCCTGGTCGGTAAAGCCGATGTAGCCGCCCCACACGACGCCCATGCGCAACGGTCGATCGATGCGCCGCCATCGATCGACGGCCGCGAGGCGCATGCGCATGTAGTGCGCATCGTCCATGAACGGATTGATCCACGCGAACGATTTGCTGGTTGCCCCGGAAGCGGGTGCGGTCCGTTCCAGCAGCGTCACATCCGCGCCGGCTCGCGCAAGCCGCATGGCGATCGCGGCGCCCACGATTCCGCCGCCGACGATGCCGACGCGGACTCGCGCAGCGACTGTCGCCAGCGTGAAGCGGGTGGAGGCCAATCCAGTGCCAACGGCCGCTCCGAGAAACGCGCGTCTGTCCATGGGCTCACACTCCCTGTCGCTGGTGCAGGATGGCCTTCAGCGCCGCCAGCGTTCGAGTCACGTCATCCTCCGAGTTGTACACGTGGAAGGACAGACGCAGTATTCCCCGCCACTCCGTCGCCTGTATCCCCTGGCGTGCGAGGTGCGCGGCGGCGCCCGGGATTGGCAACGTGACAATCGCGGAGGAGGCGGGTGGCATATTCAATCCCGCGCGCAGTTGGTTGGCGAGTCCAACATCGTGCTCGTAGATGGCGTCCACGCCGATGGATGTCAGCGCGTCAATCGACGGCTTTGCGCCAAGCATCGAAATCAGGTTTGGCGCGGAATCGAAGCGGTGCGCGTCTTCCGCCCATCGTGACTCGACACCGTACGGCGGACCTGCGGCGTCGGTGGTTGCGGGCCAGCCGGGCGTCGCAGGCCGCATCTTCCGCGCAGTCTCCGGGGCGACGATCAGGAAAGCTCCGCCGATCGGGGAGCACAGCCACTTGTAGACCGAGCACACGATGAAATCGGCCGAGGCGCCGGACAGCGGCAACCACCCGCACGCCTGGCTGCCGTCGAGGCACAACATCGCGCCGGCGTTCCGCGTCGCCTGGCGAAGCGCGGCGATGTCCGCCACTTCACCCGTGAGCGACTGCACCGCGCTGCACGAAACCAGTGAGATCGAAGCGTCGACGCGGCTTGCCAACTCCGCGAGCGGCACCAGCGTGACAGACACGCCGCGATGAGCGTGGTTGAGATAGGGCAGCAAGTTGGAGTTGTGCTCGTTGACCGGAGCGAGCACGCGCGCGCCATCCGGAAGATTGGCGGCGACCGAACCCAGCATCGCAGCCGTTGAAGTTCCAAGCGCCACCGAGTCTGCCGCGACATCGAGCAACTTCGCAATGCTGCCGCGCGTCGGCTGGATGTCGGCAAACCATTTTCCAAAATTCAACTGGCCTTCCGACCAGGCGGCAATGGTCTTCGCGACGATCTCCGTGGCTGCGGAACAGGGAATGCCAAAGCTCGCCGTGCTCAGATAGCCGGGTCTTGGATTCCAGGGCGCCAGCGTCACGGCAATTCCTTCAAGCACCTGTGCAACGATTCATCACGCTCGCATTCTAGGCGCATTTGGCGCCTGCACTGAGATGAACACCGTCTTTAAACCGGTGAATAAAGTATTAGTGCGACTTCTCACTTGTGTGAATACTGCCGGACTGGCCGCCACCGGAATGTCCTGATGCTGTCACTGTCCGAGGATTTCATTCGACAGGAGTTGTCTTTCGAAACCGTCATCGCGCTGGTCGAGCAGGCATTCGTCGCCGATTCCCAGGGCCGTGCGATCACCTTTCCCGCGATCGTCGAGTACGTGGGCTCGGCCAATGCTCACTTCGGCATCAAATCAGGCTACCTGCGCATGCCGATGGAATCCGCCGGCGCCCGGACGGCGCCCGGCAACCAGGAAATCCTCGGGCTGAAGGCCGGCGGCTACTGGATGGGCAATCAAGAACGCTTCGGGCTGCCGAGTCATCGCGCCACGATCCTGCTCATCGATCCACTGAACGGCGAGCCACTGGCGGTGATGCCCGCAAACACGATCACCCGCATGCGCACCGCGGCCGCCGGCGCAGTGGCGGCTCGATACCTCGCCCGGAGCGATGCAAGGGTGGTCACCATCATCGGTACCGGCGAGCAGGCCCACGCGCAGCTCGAGGCACTGCGCATCACGAATCGCATTGACGAAGTGCACGTGTGGGGACGCCGCCGCGAGGCGGTCGCCGACTACATCGCCTCGTGGCGCGGCCTGGGCGTTGAGGTGACGGCGGTTGACGACCTGGCGGTGCAGCTGCGGCAATCGGATATCGTGATCACCACGACCCCGGCGACGAGCCCGCTGATCATGAGCGAGTGGATTCGCTCGGGCACCCACATCAATGCGGTCGGCAGCGACGGCGCCGGAAAGAAGGAGCTGGACCCGGAGCTCGTGCGTCGAGCCAAGGTGGTCGCCGACAATGCGCACCAGAGTTTTGCCATCGGCGAGCTGCAGCTGATTCCACCGCGCGCCGACGGACGCGAGCTGATTCACGCCAAGTTGGGGGACATCTGCTCCGGCGCCAGGGCGGGTCGCGAAACGGCCGAGGAAATCACCATCTTCGACTCATCCGGCGTCAGCTTCCAGGACCTGGTCGTTGCCAACCACCTGGTCAAGCGCGCGGCCGCGGCCAATCACGCCTCGATTGCCTGATCGGAACGTCGCGACTTTGGCCGCTGGCCAGCGCGGCGTGGAGACCGGCGCGATGCGGCGACGCATTCTCGTACCACCGCGATGAAGTTTTCGAGCACCGGAGATGCATTGTCGCGCCGGTACACCATCTTGGCCGTGACATGCGGCGGATCACGCAACTCGCGGTAGACGATGTTCTCGCGATGCAGGCACTTCAACGATTCCGGAATCAGCGACAGCCCCAGGCCGACATGCACCAGCCAGATGACCGACTGCATCTGGTTGCCTTCAGCGCACAGGCGCGGCATGAAGCCATGTTCCAGGCAATAGGACCGGATGACGTCGTTGTAGCCCATCGCGCCCTCGTCGGGGACCATCACGAAGGATTCCTCCGCCAGATCCTCACCCACCAACGTCGCCTTGTTTGCCAGGCGATGCCCCTTCGGCATGATCACGATCAGCGGCTCGGCACCGAGATCCTCCACGACCAGCTCTTCGTGCGGAAAAATGCCGCGCAGGAAACCGACGTCGGC
>Ga0209023_10006623_pt1 | contig 12148 bp, 13 predicted proteins | sample LakOneMetagenome_FD_187468 | JGI IMG/M metagenome (GOLD analysis project Ga0209023, IMG submission 187468) | Freshwater and sediment microbial communities from Lake Erie, Canada (SPAdes) (version 2) | ecosystem: Environmental > Aquatic > Freshwater > Lentic | place: Lake Erie, Canada... | reverse complement strand
GTATTCGCCGGCGTCTGTACGACGGCGAATACGTGTGCGTGATGCGACAGGGCCACCCGCTGGCCACCGCGCCGTTGACGCTGGACGTGTATTGCGAGGCCCGCCACATGCTGGTGAGCTTCTCGGGCCGGCCGTTCGGCTTCATCGACGAGGCCCTGGCGTCGCTGGGGCGCGAGCGCAAGGTGGTGATCACCGTCAACCAGTTCTTCACGGCGGGGCGCGTGGTATCGGGCTCGGACCTGCTGACCGTGTTGCCCCGGCACTTCGTGCCCGTGACGGGTATCGCGGATGCGCTGGTGCAGCGCACCCTGCCGCTGGACGTGCCGCCCGTGCACGTGGATGCCCTGTGGCGCCGCCGCGGTGCCCAGCAGACCGCCATGACGTGGCTGCTGCAGGCCCTGGCGCGGTCGGCCCGGCGCACCTTCCCTGAGACCTGAGGATTTGCGCGAGGACGTAGACTGCCCGGTCCATGAAGATTCAACTGCTGTCCGACCTGCACCTGGAGGTCCACCCCCATTTCAAGCCCGAACCCGCGCCCGGTGCCGACGTGCTGGTGCTGGCCGGCGACGTGGGCTCGTACCAGACGGGCTCGCTGCTGGCCGACGACGACTTCGGGCTGGCGCGCTTTTCCCCCTTGGCGCAATACGCGGGCTGGCCCACGCCGGTGCTCTTCGTGCCCGGCAACCACGAGTACGACGCGCAGGATTTCGACGAAGCCCATGTCCGGCTGCGCAGCACCTGCGAGCGGCTGGGCATCACCTGGCTGGAGCGTGAAACGCTGCAGTTGAACGGAGTGCGCTTTGTCGGCGCCACGCTGTGGAGCGACTTCGAGGCCCTGGCCGACCATGAAGGCGCTACTGAGATCACCCGGCGCCTGAAGCACCGCGACAAGGCTTTTCGTGCCGCGAACTTCTACCTGCGCAAGACGGGCGGCACCCGCCAGGGCGAGCCGTTTCTGGCAGAGCCCATGCGCGAAGAGGCCCTGGTCAGCCAGGCTTGGCTGACCGCAGCACTGGCCGCGCCGTTCGACGGCCCCACGGTGGTGGTCACGCACTTTGCGCCCAGCCTGAAAAGCGCCGACCCGCGCTACGGCCTGGTGCCCGGCACCGCGGGTTTTTGCAATGCGCTCGATGCCCTGCTGCCCCAGGCCCAGCTCTGGCTGCACGGCCACCTGCATGCCCCCAGCGACTACGTGGTGCGCGGCGTGCACGCCAACGGGCTGCCCTGGGAGTGCCGCGTGGTGGCCAACCCGCTGGGCTATGCCCGCAAAGGCGAGCAGGCTGCGTTTGAGCCGCACTTTTGCGTCACCGTATGATGGGCTTGACGGTGCCATGAGACACCGCCAGCGCAGGAGAAAAAGCATGACCCAGGTCAAGACAACAGAAGTCCCCGCGCAGTAGTCTGACCCATCCCTTTTTCTGGAGCATCCCATGAACATCCTGCTTGCTGTCGACGGTAGCGCGTACACCAAGAAAATGCTGGCCTACCTCGCCACCCACGAGGAACTGCTGAGCGGCAACCACCAGTACACCGTGCTCACCGTGCAGGCCCCGTTGCCCGCCCGCGCACGCTCCGCCCTGGGCAAGGACGTGGTGGACAACTACCACGCCGAAGAATCCGAGAAGGTCCTCGCCCCGGTGTGCAAGTTCCTCGGCCGCCACGGCATCGATGCCAAGCGCAGCGTCAAGGTGGGTGCGGTGGGCGAATCCATCGCCAAGGTGGCCGACTCAGGCAAGTTCGACCTGCTGGTGATGGGCTCCCACGGCCACGGCGCGCTGGCCACGCTGGTCATGGGCTCGGTCACCACGCAGGTGCTGGCGCACAGCAAGGTGCCGGTGCTGCTCGTGCGCTGATGCGCTGATGTGGGGCGGCCCGTGCCGCTCGCCATGCAAAAAGCCCGGCGTGCCGGGCTTTTTTTATGCGAAGGCGGAATCTGCGCCAGGACTAGCGTGCCGCCAGCCCCTCGAAGCAGGTGCGCACCACCAAGTCGATGATCTCGGCGTCCGAATACTGGCCGCCTTCCTTGAGGAAGCTCACCACCGGGTCGCAGGCGCGGGCGTACAGCGTGTAGAGCACCACCAGCGGCGGCAGCGTGGGGTTGATCAGGCCTTGCGACTGGGCCACGGTGATCCACTCGCCGATCTGGTCGCTCACGTTGACCAGGCCGTCAAGGTAGTCCTTGTTGGCCATCAGCACCCCGCGCAGCGTGGAATTGCGGCTGGGCAACAGCGGCATCTCGTTGGTCAGCAGGCGCTCCAGCGACCAGCGCACCAGGGCCTGCAGCTTGTCGGCGGGGGGCATCTCGACCGGCAGGCTGGCGAGGTAGGTTTGCACCCGCCCCAGGATCTGCACCATGGCGGCGCTGCACAGCTCTTCCTTGCTGCAGAAATGCTTGTACAGGCTGGCCTTGGCAATGCCCACGGCATTGGCCACGTCGTCCATGGTCATGGCGTCGAAGGCCTTCTCGCCGAGCAGCTGGCAGGTGGATCGCAGGATGGCTTCCTCGCGCGCCTGGTGCATCTGCTCCTTGAAGGACGGTTTGATGGGCTGCGTTTGCATGGGCTCCATTTTATACATTGCGGTAGAAAAATAAATGACCAAGTTGTAATGCAACTACATCGTTCACGGTCATAACCCCGGGTGGCGGGTTTGGATGAATGGGCTGATTTCAGAGGAACCGGCCCACCACGCGGCCCTTCATGCAGCCCCGCCGCGCTTCAAGGCACCAGCGAATGGGCCGCAGCGCCGGTGAGGGCGGCCGTCAATGCATCAAGCAATTCCGATTCCAGGTTCCAGCAGTGCCAGTACAGCTGGATCGGCAACGACCGGCCCGGCGCCACGTTGATCAGGCTGCCGTCCGCAATCGCCGGGCGCGCCAGCAGTTCGGGGATGACCCCCACCGCCCAGCCGGCCGCCACGGCGCGCAGTTGCGCCTCCGACCCCGGCACGAACAGGTGGTTGAGGGCCACCCGCTTCAAACCAAACGCCCTGGCCACGAACTCCGCGGCCATGTCGTCCTTGCGGTTGAAGGACAAGAAAGACACGTCGCGAAAATTGTGCGGCGTCAGGCCCTGCGGCAGATGCTGCTGTGCATAGCTGGCTGACGCCACGGCCACGTAGGGCATGGCCCCCAGCGGCACCATCTTGCAGCCGCGCAGCGCCTGCTTGAGCGTGGTCACGCAGCCCAGCACCTGGCCCGAGCGCAGCCACTCCTGCGTGAAGTCCTGGTCGTCCACGATGATCTCGAGCGGCAGGCGCTGGCACACCAGGTCGTGCAGAGCACCCATGGCCCAGGTGGCAATGCTGTCGGCGTTGATGGCGATGGCGATGCGCTCGTCCTCGCGCGTGCCTCCCGGCGCGCTGGGTGCCAGCTCGTGCAGGTCGCGCTCCAGGTCGGCGCGCAAGAGGCGCAGCTGCTTGGTGTGCTTGAGCAGCAGTTGCCCCGCCGACGTGGGCCGCAGCGGCCGACTGCGCACGATGAGCACCGAGCCCACCTGCGCCTCCAGCGCGCGCAGCCGCTGCGACACGGCGGACTGGGTCACGTTCAGGCGCTGTGCCGCGCGTTCGAAGCCGCCCTCTTCGACGATGGCGGCAAGGCATTCCAGGGCGGCGGGGTCGTAGGTGCTCATGATCTGGCGGCGTATGAACTGGTTGAAGCGCTGCCCGCTTTATTAGGCGCGCTGATGTTTTTGGAGTAAGTTTAATTTTGCTTTTAGTGGAACGCAATGTGGATCACACTGCGCCCCATGAAAACCATCATCCTGGGCGCCGGCATCATCGGCATCAGCACGGCCTGGCATCTGCTCGAACGGGGCCACGAGGTCGTCGTGGTCGACCGCCAGCCGGATGCGGCGCTGGAGACCAGTTTTGCCAACGCGGCGCAGATCTCGGTGAGCTACTGCGAGCCCTGGGCCAACCGCGATGCGCCGCTCAAGGCGCTCAAGTGGATGTTCGACAACGAAGCACCGCTGCTGTTTCGCCCGCACCTGGACTGGCACCAGTGGCGCTGGGGCCTGCAGTTTCTGGCGCAGTGCAACGACGCGGCGTTCGAGCGCAATGTGCAGCAGATCGTGGCGCTGGGCGCGTACAGCCACGCGGCACTGAAGGATCTGGTCAGCACCACGGGCATCGAATACAACCGCCTGGAGCGCGGCATCGCCCACTTCTACACCGACCAGAAATCATTCGACGCCGCAGGCCACGCGGTGGAGCTGATGCGCAAGCACGGCGTGCAGCGCCGCCTGGTCAGCCGCGACGAGCTGCTGCAGATCGAGCCCGCCTTCAAGGCCTACGGCGACAAGATCACCGGCGGCACCTACACCAGCACCGACGAGAGCGGTGATGCCCGCGTGTTCACGCAGGAGCTGGCCCGTCGCTGCATGGAGCGCGGCGCGCAGTTCCTGTACGGCCACGACGTGCTGCGCTTGAACAAGATCGGCGATGCTATCGATTCAGTAGCTGTCATGGCACGCCAGACCAGCGGTAGCGGCAAGAAAGACTTCATATTGAAGGGCGATGCCGTGGTGGTGGCCTGCGGCTCCTACAGCGCGCCGCTGCTGCGCACCGTGGGTGTGGACCTGCCCATCTACCCCGGCAAGGGCTACAGCGCCACGTTCCCGCTGCTCAAGCCCGAGGGCGCGCCCATGGTCTCGACCATCGACGACGGCAAGAAAATCGCCATGAGCCGGCTGGGCAACCACCTGCGCGTGGCGGGCACCATCGAGCTCAATGGCTACGACCTGTCGCTGGACAGCACCCTGGCACGCGCCCGCTGCCACATGCTGTCGCGCCGTATCGAGACCATCCTGCCCGGCGTGTGCGACACCCGCACGCCCGAAGAAGGCGGCAACCCGCAGTACTGGACGGGCCTGCGCCCCGCCACGCCCACCAACATCCCCTTTATCGGCCAGACCCGCGTGGGCAAGCTCTGGGTCAATGCCGGCCACGGCACTCTGGGCTGGACGCACGGCGCAGGCTCCGGCAAGGCGCTGGCCGAACTCATCTGCGGCGAACGGCCCGCGATGAACTTCGGCTTTCTGGGGACCGAGGCAGCGCGCGCACCCCGCGCCGTGGTTGCCGCCTGAGCCTGCAGAGACAGGCAGGTTTCGCTACGATGCCCGCCATGTCTTCAGCACCGCACTACCTCTTTCTCACCACCTCCACCCGCGAGCCGGGCCACACCGGCAATACCGAGTGGCTGGCCCGCCAGGCCGCCGCCGCGCTGCCCGCCGGTACCGCGCAGACCTGGCACCACCTGGCGCGCATGGACCTGCCGCCTTTCGTGGACCAGCGCCACACCTCGGGCACCTATGCGCCGCCCGAAGGCGACATGAAGACCCTGCTGGACGCCACGCTCGCGGCCACGCACATCGTCTTCGTGGCGCCGGTGTACTGGTACAGCATCCCGTCGCCGCTCAAGACCTACCTGGACCACTGGAGCGCCTGGATGCGCGTGCCGGGCCTGGCGTTCAAGGAGCCCATGGGCGCCAAGACGCTGGCACTCATCACCACCAGCGGCGACCGGGCCAAGGCCCAGCCGATGATCGACTCCGTGGAGCTGTGCGCCAAGTTCCTGTCGATGACCTGGGGCGGCGCACTCTGGGGCAAGGGCGGACCGCCGAATGCAGTGCAGGCCGATGCACAGGCCGTGGCCGCTGCGGCGACGTTTCTGGCCACAGCCTGAAGCGCAGGCCACGCGGGCACCACCCCTGCCACACGCCGACATGGTGACCTGGTGATCACGCTCACGCTGTTGCTGTTGCCGCCACCGCCCGGGCTGGCGCTGCACCCCGCGGCGCAGCGGGTGTTCGACACGCTGGGCGCGCACACACCGCGCTTCATCGAGCGGCATGGCGCCAACCAGAGCTACGACTTCTACTGGCAGGCGCATGGCGATGCGGCCCTGGGCCAGGCTATCTGCCGCGTGCGCGGCGACCTGTGGGAGCCAGACAAGCTGCAGAACAAAATCCACATCGAGCTGGAGGAGCACGCCGGCGCAGCGGACGCACTGGCCGTTTTGCAGCAGCAGCTTCTGGCCCGGGGCTGGACCTTGCCGCCCACACCACCCACGCCACTCACCTAGACCGCAGGTTCAGGCCGAACCCGCCACCCTGCGCACCCACGCACCGCCGCGCTGGGCCAGGATGCCCAGCCACTCGTGCAGCGCCAGGCTGCTGTCCGCCAATGCCGAGGCGCGCGGCAACAACCGCTGCAGACGGTGGGACGACGTGTACGTGAACCCCATGGGCGCGGGCAGCACGTCGAGCCCCTGGCGCCGAAACAGATCGGCCGCACGCACCATGTGCCAGCCGTGGGTCACCAGCGCGATGCGCTCGATGCCCGCGGCCTTGAGCACCGGCGTGGAATTCGCCGCATTGCCCTGCGTGTCGAGCGAGTGCACTTCGGTCCAGCGCACGCGGCCGCGCAGCTCATGCTCGGCCACGTCCTTCATGACCAGCGCCTCGGCCCGCGCGCCGCCGAACGAGCCGCCCGTGATCAGCAGGGGCAGCCCGGTCTGGCGCTGCAGCGCCACCGCATAGCGCAGCCGCTCGCGCGCGCCGCGGCTGAGCACATCAGTGCCGTTGTCGGGCGCCGTGGCGTCGGCCCCGCCGCCCAGCACCACGATGGCCTGGGCACGGGCCAAATCGGCCTGCACAATGGGCGGATACCGCTCCAGGCTGCGCACCAGGGCCACCGACACCGGCGGCCACGACAGCAACAGCACGGACAGCAGCGACAGCACCGCGATCAGCAGGCCCGTGCGGCGGTGGCGCCGCGCAACCCACAGGCCCACGAAGGCCAGCACGATGCTGAGCACCGGGGGCATCAGCACCGCGGACAGGATTTTCTTGAGCAGGAACCACATAGGTAGAGGGCGGCCATCATGCCAGTGCACACCCGGTGCCCGGACGCACGCCGCACGGTGGCGCACAGGCGCCAGCGTGGCCACGCAGCCCGGGCGGGCGTTCACCCGGCGTCAGGTCAATGCAGTACCCGCGGACGCACCAGAAACTCCAGCAACGCGCCGTCAAAGTTCTCCGGGTCTTCCAGCTGTGGCCAGTGGCCCACGTGCGGCAGGTTCAGGTGCTCGGCATCCGGCATCACCTGGGCCAGCGCCTGCAAGGCTTCGGGCGGGGTGCAGCGGTCCTGGCCGCCCCCCACCAGCAGGGTCGGCACGCTCAGCGACTGGAGCGCCGCGGCGCCCCGGTCGAAGGTGCCCAGCGCCTGCAGCGCGCGCCGGTAGGCGCCGGGGTACACCTGCGACAGCGCATGGGTGGCCAGCCGCGCGCCCTCGGGCAGCGCACCGGTGCCGATGAACTGCGGCACCAGCGTGTGCGCCAGCTGCTCCATGCTGCCGCCCTGCTCCAGCGCCTGCAGCGCCGCCAGCCGGGGCGCCACCCAGTCCTGCGTGGCCTGCGCATCCAGGGCCGGGCCACCGGCGCACAGCACCAGACGCCGCACCGCCGCCGGTTTGCGCACCGCCACTTCCAGCGCCACCATGGCCCCCATGCCATGGCCCACCAACGACACCGAGCTGCACTTCAAGGCATCGATCAGCAACAGACAGCTCTCGGCCAGGCCCTTGAAGCTGTAGGGCTCGATGGGGGCGCTACGGCCGTAGCCCGGCATGTTCCAGGCCACGGCGCGGTACCCGGCGGTTGCGAGGGCCTCGACCTGCGGGGCGAAGGTGACGTGGTCGCCGTCGGCGTCGTGCAGCATCAGCACGGTGGGCCCGGAGCCCAGGGTGGTGAAGGTGGGAAGAAGGGCCATGCGGTCGGAATCCAGAAAAGAAGAGGACGGCGCCCGGGGCAGCCAAGGGGCACCGCCGCGGGGATGCCCCGATTATCGGCAGTCGGCCCGGCAGGGCCCCGATATGCGGTGCAAGGCCCTTCGAGCCGCCAGCGTGGGCAGCTGCAGCGGCGGGTGCAGCTGCGGCTGCGCAGCCCTCGGCACGGCACGGTTACAGGGCACGTTTCATAATGGCTGCTCTGGCCCTTGCGCCTTCGCCGTTCCGCTGCTGTTGTGAACCTGCCCTTGCCCCGCCCTGCCCTCGCCCGCCCCCCCAGCTTTTCCGTCCGCGAATTCCGCGATGCGCTGGGCATGTTCGCCACCGGCGTCACCATCGTCACTGCGCGCAATGACGACGGTGCGCTGGTGGGACTCACCGCGAGCTCCTTCAATTCCGTCTCGCTGGACCCGCCCCTGGTGCTCTGGAGCCTCTCGCGCGCCGCCGCGTCGATGCCGGCCTTTGCCAACGGCTCGCACTACGCGATCAACGTGCTGGCCGCCGACCAGAAGGCGCTGGCAGAGCGATTTGCCTCCAAAGGCGTGGACCGCTGGGTCGGCGTGGAGCACAGCCCCGGCATCAGCAACGCCCCGGTGCTGGCAGGCGCCGCCGCCACCTTCGAGTGCTTCAACCGCAGCCGCTACGAAGAAGGCGACCACGTGATCTTCGTGGGCGAGGTGGAGCGCTGCAGCCACCGCGCGGGCGTGCCGCCGCTGCTCTACCACGGCGGCCGGTTCTACACCGAGCACCCGCTGTAGCCCACGTCCCCCGGCCGCGACGCTTCGCGTCGGCCACCCGCTTCCTTCTTTCATGCACATCCGCAGCATCAACATCGGCACAGCCCGGCGCCTGCGCGTGGGCGAGCGCTCTTTGCTCACCGGCATCGGCAAGTCGCCCGTGCAGGGTGCCGTCCCTGCCGGCCCGCTGGGCCTGCACGGCGACGAGCAGGTGGAGCTGAGCATCCACGGCGGGCTGCAAAAGGCCGTGTACGCCTACCCGGCCGTGCACTACGCTTTCTGGCAGGCCCAGCGCCTGGAGCGCGGCGTGAGCCTGTTCGACGAAGCGCTGCCGCCAGGCTTCGTGGGTGAAAACCTCACGGTGGACGGACCGCTGGAGCACGAGATCTTCGTGGGCGACGAACTGCACTTCCCCGACTGCGTGCTGCGCGTGACGGCGCCGCGCGAGCCCTGCTCCAAGTTCAACGCCGTGATGGGTTTTGCACAGGCCGGGCGCGCGATGGCGATCGCCGGCTGCTGCGGCTACTACCTGGCGGTGGACAGGCCGGGCACGCTTGCCGCAGGCCAGACGGCCACACTGGTGCCCGGGCAGCGCGGCCTGAGCATTGCGCAGGCCTTTGCGGCCAAGTTCGCCAAGCACATCCGCTGACCGGCTGCCAGGCCGCGCAGCCTCCGCAGCCCCCGTGCACCTAGTTCCGATCAGGCCCGCCCCGTAGCCCCAGCATCCGGCTCGACCAGCTGCCGCGCATGCGCCTGCAACTGCGGGAACACCTTGCCCACCAGCAGCAGCTGCGCCGCCATCAGGCTGTGCGCGGTCGCTGGGGGCTGTGGCATGGTGGCCTGCGGCGGCGTGCCGAATTCACGCAGCACCTGGTCGACGGCCGGGGCTGCCACCGCATGGCGCCGGCGCACGCCCGACTGCTGCTGCGCCCGCTCGAGTTCCTGCGACAGTTGCTGCAGCGACACCAGCAGCGTGCGCGCCAGGGCCTCAGTGGCATCGTCCACCGGCTGTGCGCCTTGCGCGCCGCGCTGCGCACCGAGGGCCGACAGGTAGTTGAGCTGCGTGTGCGACAGGCACAGGAAGCTCGCCATCACCGCGACATTGCCGCGCACGCGCAGCGGCTCCTTGAGCATGGCGCTGTACGAGTTGGACAGCGCTGCGTCCGCATTGTGGGCGTTGCGCCGGGCCAGGCGGTATTCAAGGTGGTCGCACTTGCCGCTGTGGTACTGCGCCAGGATGGCGCGCAGGTACAGCGCCTGCGTCTGCAGCACCTGGGCCGCCAGCTGCGGCCACTGGCGCGACTGCCAGTGCGGCCACACCAGCCACGACGCCGCAGCCGCGATCAGGCAGCCCGCTGCGGTGTCGAGCAGGCGCGCCGCGATGACGCCCTGCGAGGTGCCCATCTGCTGAAAGCTCAGCAGCAGCAGCATGGTGACCGCCGCCGTGGCCAGCGTGTAGCGCGTGTGCCGCGCGCCGAAGAACAGCGCCCCGGCGAACACCAGCAACGCCGCCTGGACCAGCGCCCCCGGAAAGAGCTGGATCGCCGCCCAGCCCAGCGCCAGCCCCATGGCCGTGCCCTTGGCGCGCTGCAGCAGCCGCGTCTGGGTGGCCGCGTACTGCGGTTGGCTCACGAACACGATGGTCAGCAAAATCCAGTAGCCGTGCGGGTCGGCCGTGGCCTGCATGACGGCAAAACCCACGGCCAGCGACAGGCTCAGGCGCACGCTGTGCCGCAGCCAGGCAGAGCGGGCGCTGAGCTGCGCGCGCAGGCGCGACCCGGCATCGCGCAGGCTGCGGGGCTCGCGGTCGAACAGCGTGTGGTCCACCGCGCTGTCGGCCTGCGGGTCTGTCGGCAGCGCGAGTGCGCCCGCAAACACGCCGGCCATGGCGGTGAGGTTGTGGCCGAGCGCATGCAGCGAGCGCAGCGGGCGGGCCATGGGGTGCGGCGGGGCATTGGCAGCATCAGATCCATCGAGCGCCGCAGCCGCAGCCGCGTCCTGGTGGGCGATGGCCGCCTGCATGTCCTCGATGGCGCGGGCCGTGGCATCCCAGTGCTGCGGCCGCGACTGCTCCTGGATCGCCACCGACAGCTTGAGCGCCTGCTCGCCCAGCAGCGTGAGCACGCGCTGGCAGCGGTACAGCACATCGCTGTGAAAGAACGACTGGGCCAGCAGGTCGTAGTGCTCGTGCGACGAGCTCACGCGTTCGTGCACGTCCTGCGCGGCCAGGTACTGGTGCATGGCCGTCTGCAGCCACGGCGGCGGCGCGCCGCGGCCCATGCGGCTCATGAGGCTTTCCTTGGCGGCATTGAGCGCATCCACCACGCGGCCGTTGTGCAGGGCCAGCGCCATGCGGCGGCGCTCCAGGTCCACTTCGCGCACGGGCTCGAGCAGCAGGGCCTTCAAGCGCAGGTATTCGCCCAGCACCGCATACAGCCTGGCCATCCGAAAGCGCACCGGGGCCCGGGGCATGGCCAGGCTCCAGACCACCGAGACCACGCCGTACCAGGCGGCCCCGGCCAGCATCAGCGGCGTGGCCTGCTCGGCCGCGGCGCGGCTGGCGTCGGCGGCCAGGGCCGCGTAGATGAACAGGATGAGCGAGCCGAACGCGATGGCGCGGTAGCGCTCACTGAGCGCGCCCAGCAGGGTGAGTGCCCAGGCCGACACCACCATCGCCCCCATCAGCGCCCAGGGCCAGGACACCGTGGCCCACACGGCCAGCGCCATCAGGCCAAAGCACCCTAGCGCCAGCAGCTGCGCCCGCAGGCGCCCCCGCCAGCTGTCATCGGTCTCGGTGAGCGCACTGGCGATCACGCCCAGCAGCACGGGCATGAGTTCGGCCTGCCAGTCGGCCCACCAGCCACAGGCCAGCACCGCAGCCAGGGCGAAAAATGCCCGCGCACCGCGCGTGAAGCCTTCGTGGTGGCGCGCGCGCTGCCAGCTGAGTTTCCAGGATTCGTCCACGGGACTGCCTCGCATTAGGGATTACCCTGATGTTAAGCAATAAATCGGCCATGCCGGCGACCTGCCAGCCTCAACCCAGGCGGTACGGACGGAAGATTCTGCTTTCAGTCTGCGCCGTGGCAGCACACGCAGAGCTTGTTGCCGTCCGGATCACGGAAATACGCACCGTAATAGTTCGCGTGGTAATGCGGGCGCAGGCCCGGCGGCCCGTCGCAGGTCCCGCCGTGGCGCAGCGCCAGCGCGTGGACGGCGTCCACCGTGGCCCGGTCGGCGGCCAGCAGCGCGTTCATGGCACCGTTGCCGGGCTGGGCGGCCTGTTCGTCAAAAGGCCGGCCGATGAGGAACAGCGGGCGCGCCACGCCGTGCGTCTGCCAGCCGGCCCACGGCCGTTCAGGCTCCGCAAAGCGCAGCGCCAGGCCCAGACGCTCCAGCACCGGGCTGTAGAACGCCATGGCGCGCTCGAAATCGTTCACGCCGATGAATACATGGGACAGCATGCGTTGGCAACCTCTCTCATGGGACCAGTGCGAATGTGGTGGCGTTGCACGCGACCTGCGCACTTGGCACGCCTAAAGCCAGCGCCCCCGCGCAAGGGCAGCCAAGCCGTGGATACGGCGTTTCCCTTGAGTGCGCTGTGGGCGTCCCCCTCCCGACTTGCGTA
>Ga0209023_10006622_pt1 | contig 12151 bp, 12 predicted proteins | sample LakOneMetagenome_FD_187468 | JGI IMG/M metagenome (GOLD analysis project Ga0209023, IMG submission 187468) | Freshwater and sediment microbial communities from Lake Erie, Canada (SPAdes) (version 2) | ecosystem: Environmental > Aquatic > Freshwater > Lentic | place: Lake Erie, Canada... | reverse complement strand
CGTCCATTGGCAAGACGCTGACACTGGCGGGCGAAACCTATACGGTTGTCGGCCAACTGCAGAAGCGACGCGGCGGCTTCTTCGGCGAGAACCGCCAGGACAACCAGCTGAATCTGCCCGTGCACACCATCCGCCGTCGGTTCGGCGACCCGGACCGGCTGGTGCTGTACATGCGTGCACAGCCCGGCCAGCGCGAAGAGTGCTTCCGCCAGTCGGAGACCATCCTCCGGCAACTACGCCGGCTGCCGGCAGGCGCCGACAACGATTTCACGCTCTCCACAGCCGATTCGATCATCGCGACCTTCGATGCCGTCAGCGCGCGCATTGGCCTTGCCACCGTGGCGCTCGCCGCGGTCAGCCTGCTCATCGGCGCAATCGGCATCGCCAACGTGATGTTCATCAGCGTCACCGAGCGCACGAGAGAGATCGGATTGCGGCGTGCGCTTGGCGCGAAGAAGCAGGAGGTGCTCCTCCAGTTCCTGCTCGAAGCGGCGTTTCTCTCAGGCATTGGCGGCGTGGCGGGCGTGACTGCTGCGCTCGGCATCGGTCTGCTCCTCACGCTCGTGGTCACCGGCTTTTCTGCGGTGGCGCCGCTCTGGGCCGTGACGGCGGGGCTGGTCAGCTCCGTCGTCGTGGGACTCACCGCCGGCTACTGGCCGGCGCGACGAGCTGCGACGCTCGACCCGGTCGAAGCCTTGCGTTACAACGGATAGCCTCCGACGCACACCGCATCGGACCTATAATCGGCCCGTGCTCCTCGCAGAGAACGCGACAACGCTCTGGGTGGCGGTGGCCATCATTGCCGCCATCGCCGAAGTCTCCATCCCGCACTTCGGTCTGATTTTCGTCAGCAGCGGCGCGCTCACAGCCGCGCTCGTGGCGTGGATCGGTCTCGGACCGGGTATTCAACTTGCGGTCTTCTGCGTCGAGGTCATCCTCACCTTCTCATTGCTGCGACCGCGTCTGATGGCTCGTCTTGGCAGCCGCGGAGTGCCCTCGCGAACGGAAGCACTCCTAAACCGCGAAGGTGTGGTCACGGTGGACATCGACCCGCTCGTCGGCGCTGGACGCATCAATGTTGGCGGCGAGGACTGGGCCGCTCGTTCGAAGACACCCATTCCCGCCGGTCATCGCATTCGCGTGGTGTCTGCAGACGGCGTCGTCCTGGAGGTTACGCCCGCATGAGCATCCTGCTGATTGTCGTCGTCCTGTTCGCGCTCGTGATTCTGCTGCAGACGATCAAGATCGTTCCGCAGAAGCAAGTGAAGATCATCGAGCGACTCGGCAAGTACCACTTCACGGCCGAAGCCGGCCTGAACATCATCGTGCCGTTCCTCGACTCGGTGCGTGAAACGATCGACATGCGCGAGCAGATCACCAAGATCGAGCCGCAGCCGGTCATCACGCGCGACAACGTCACGATGGAAGTGGATGCGGTCATCTACTCGGTCATCGTCGACCCCGTGCGGGCCACCTACGAGGTGCAGAACCTGCGCTGGGGTCTCGAGCAGTTGACGCTCTCGGCCTTGCGCAACGTCATTGGCCAGCTCGATCTCGATCACACGCTGTCGTCACGCGACACCACGAACTCGCAGCTGCGAGCCGCACTCGACACCGCCACCCAGCAATGGGGCGTGAAGGTGATGCGCATCGAGCTCAAGAACATCACGCCGCCCGAAGAAATCCGGCTGACGATGGAGAAGCAGATGACCGCGGAGCGGACGCGGCGCGCGGTCGTCACCACGGCAGAGGGCGAGAAGTCGTCCGCGATTCTGCGCGCCGAAGGGCAACGCCAATCAGCCATCGTGAACGCCGAAGGTGCAAAGCAGGCGGCGGTGCTCGCAGCCGAAGGCCAGGCGGAAGCACGACTGCGCATCGCGGACGCCGAGGCGCGTGCCATTCAGATGGTGGCGCAAGCCATCGGCTCGGCCGGGAACCCCGCGCAGTACCTGATCGCGCAGCGCTACCTGGAGTCGCTCACGGCCATCGCCGGCAATGCCGACAAAGTCGTGTTCATGCCATACGAGGCCAGCAGCGCGCTCGCGGCGCTCGGCGGCATCAAGGAACTGCTCCAGCAGAAATAGTCGAACGCCCTCGCCGACCACTCCGACCGGGGAAAATCCCTCACCCGGTCGGGTGGTTTGCACCCTCCGTACCTCAGCCACGTCGAGACGCGCGCTCAGTTGCGCCGTTTCATTCAGTAAAACGCATCAGCAGCGAGAGCTTCGTCGTGGCATCGCAATTGCCATCGATGGCGTCAGGATTCATCTCGTCATCGAGGTGCGGTACCAATGAAGCGCACAACCATTCTCACGACGGTCTGGACGGCTTTTCTGCTCGCCGTCCTCACGTTCATCTTCGTCAGGCCAGTTTCCCCAGACACCATCTATGAGGGAGACGTGTGCTTCAAGTGCCGTCGCGCCATCGACGATGCGCGAATGGCTGCGGAGACGCTGGACCGTCACCTTCCGACGAAGTATCGCTCGCCAGGTTGCATGGCTGCCTATCTCGCCACGCACCCCGCCGCTGATACGCGGGGCTTCGTGACCGACTACGTCTCAGGTCGCCTGATCAATGCCGAGCGGGCCTTCTATGTGTCCATCCTGGTGAACGACAAGACCGGCGAGCGCGACTATCGCGCGTATCACTCGCCAGACGCCGCCCGCGAAGCCGCTCAGGCGTTGAACGCGAGCGTTCTCAGCTGGAAGGAATTGCTCGAGCGCGCACGCGCCAAAGCGTAGCGCTCAACTCCGGGCGCATACCTCGCGACGTCTCACTTGCGCCGCGTGTGAGACGTCAGTCGCCCAGTCGAACCTTCACCACAATCTTCCGCACATGTCCGGGCACCTGGTTGACCAGACCCGGCATATGCACGTCGTGCGGAAACAGGATCGCGAATTGTCCGCCGCGCATCTCGAGTGTGCGCGCGCTGTCTCCGTGTGCCACGACAAGGTCGCGCTCGGCGACGTAAGGTTCGCAGCGAAAGTCCGCCAGGTCTCCCACACCAATCCGCTCCGTCCCCGTGTGCACGTACTGCACGTCAACGTGTCGTCGATGGGCCTCCCAGAACGTCTCGTGTGTAGATTTGGTCGTGTAATCGGACACCAGCGCAAAGACGCGCTCGCCGTCCACGGCGTGTCGACCCTCAGGTAGTGCAGCCAGGTCCGTGCGCCGGAGGTATTCGAGTGCCGTGCGAATACCGGGACTCAGGTTGAAGTAAGCTGACGCGTATTTGATGTGGTCGTACACCATGAACGTCGGACTCCTGGACGGGCCTTTTTGGGAGAGTGTCGAATGAGTGCTGCAATCGAAAGTCTGGTCGAACAGTTCGAGACGCGCAAGCTATCGCGGCGTCAGCTTGTCGCGTCGCTGGCCGCGCTGGTCGCGAGTGCAACACGAGCGTCCGCACAGGCACCTGCTGGTGCGACTGTGTCAACGCTGGCGCAGGGCCGCTCGCTCAATCATGCGTCGCTTGCGGTGACTGACGTCGAGAAGGCCGCGGAGTTCTACGGCACACTGCTGAACGCCAAGGTGGTCAGTCGCCCGGGTAACGGCGGGATCAACCTTGGTCTTGGCGACGGCTTCCTCGGACTCTACAAGCTTGCCAATCCTGGCTCGATCAATCACATCTGCGTCGGCGTCGACAACTTCGATGCAGACCGCCTGGCGGCGAAGTGCAAGGAGATGGGCATCACCGCGACGGTCGACCGCAGCCCGGCCAACCGCACCAGCGGCGGAGACCAGCTCTACATCCAGGCGTTCGACAACCACCGCCTGCAGATCGGCCCACACGGGTATCAGGGCTGACCACCGACGCTGGACGCCGGTCCACTCGCCCGGAATGTTCGACGTCCCTGAGGTGCGTTCCCGCTCTGCGGGGACGCGTCTCCGGCGTTCAGGCCCCGACCATCAATATCGGCGTTCCAGCCCTGTGATGCGGCACAATCAGGTCTGACCGTGGTGAGCGCACCATCGAGACACGCACGCGTGGACGCACCAGGACGACTTCGTCTGACGGCGCTGGCGTGCCTTGCCGCGGCAGCGTTGTCACTTGCCAGCGGATGTTCGACGGGCGACGCGCACTCGCCGTACTTCGGCAAGGTCGTACCGCCGCCCGGTCAGGACATGCGCTACATCTCGGGTTCCGAGCCTGAGTCGCTCGATCCTCCCGTCTCCAGTAGTCAGGTGGACGCGCGCCTCATCATGGCGCTCTTCGACGGCTTGACCGAGTACGACCCGATAACGGGCCAGCCCATTCCGGCTCTCGCCGATACCTGGGAATCGAACGAAGACAACTCGCTCTTCACGTTTCATCTCCGCGACGCCAAGTGGTCGGACGGCTCCGCCATCACCGCCGACGACTTCGTCTACTCGATTCGCCGTGGCCTGGCGCCTGCACTGGCGTCGCGCACGGCCTACATGGCCTACGACATCACGCATGCGCAGGCCTATAACGAGGGCGCCGTCTTCGCACGCGATCGTGCGACTGGTGCGTTCGTCATGGACCCGTCGCACCCGAGCGATCGGCTGACGCTCCCCGGCGATGCTGCCGCTCGCAGCAAGGCGCTCGCGTCCGAACAACTGACCGCGGCGCGCGACAAGGAATTCGTCCAGGTGCGCGCAGAAGATGTCGGCATCGAAGCGCCAGACGCGCACACACTTCGATTCCACCTTCGGCAGCCGGTTCCCTTCGTGCCGAAGCTGGTCAGCCATCAGTTCTTCAGGCCAACGCCCCGTAAAGCGATCGAGCAGTACGGCGACAGCTGGACACAGCCCGGCAAGATCGTCGTCAGCGGTGCCTTCACCATCGCGCGGTGGCGCCCGTACGACGCCATCGTCATGCGTCGCAATCCGCTCTACTGGGATGCGGCCGTCGTCAAGCTCGACTCGCTGACCTTCTACGCGGTCGAAGATCTGACGACGATGATGAATCTCTACAAGGCCGGTGAGGTGTACGCCACCTTCAATCACACCGTGCCCTCGTCGTGGATTCCGCTGGTGAAACAGTACAAGGACTACATGGACACCCCCGAGGTGGCCACCGAGTCCTACGTCTTCAACACCACGAAGGCACCAACCAACGACGTCCGCGTCCGCCACGCTCTGAATATGTCGGTGGACAAAGCTGCACTCGCGCGCTTTCGCCGCGCTGCCAAACCCACGACGTCCACGGTGCCGGTGAACATGTTTCCCGGCTACGAGTCGCCACAGGGCGATCCCTTCGATCCAGCGAAGGCCAAGGCGCTGCTTGCCGAAGCCGGCTTCCGCGATGCGTCGGGACAATTCGACCCGTCCACCTTTCCTGTCGATCAGGTCGAAGTCTCCTACAACACGTCCGAGAGCAACCGCGCCACCGCGGAGTTCCTGCAGGCGCAGTGGAAACAGAATCTCGGCATCACCATCCCGCTGCGCAATTCCGAGTTCAGAACGTTTCTCCAGATGCGTTCACGACTCGAGTACCGCGGTCTGGCGCGCAGTGGCTGGATTGGCGACTACATGGACCCGTTCACCTTCCTCAGCCTCTACGTCGTCGAAGGTGGCGACAACGGCAGCGGATGGTCGGACCCGGCGTTCGTGCAGAAGCTGAACGACGCCAACCGCGAACACGATCCGCAGGCGCGCTATCGACTGCTCGCCGAAGCCGAGGCGATGTTGCTGCGGGCGCAGCCGACCCTGCCCCTGTTCAACAACGCCACGAACTTCGTGAAGAAGCCGTTCGTGAAAGGCCTTTACCCCAACCCCGTGACGATGCACGCGTGGAAGTACGTGTACATCGAGCACGACTCAGCCAAGTGGGACTAGTCGGCTGATATGGTGCGCTTCATCGTTCGCAGGCTGCTCGTCATCGTGCCGATGCTGCTCATCGTGGTGTCGCTCACCTGGGGCCTCATCCGGCTCGCGCCGGGCAACTTCTATTCGGGCGAGAAGAAGCTGCCAGCCGCCATCGAGAAGAACATTCGCGAGAAGTACGGTCTCGACAAGCCCTGGTATCAGCAGTACGGACGCATGCTGTCGAATACCGTCCGCGGCGACTTCGGTGAATCGCTGAAGTATCCCGGCACTACCGTCAACTCGATCCTTGCAGCGACACTCCCTGTGTCGGCGACGCTTGGCATCCTCGCGTACGTGCTGGCACTCATCGTCGGCGTGAGCGTCGGCGCAGTGGCCGCACTTCGGCAGAACTCTGGCACCGACTACGCGTCCATGGCTGCCGCGATGCTCGGCATCTCGATGCCCAACTTCGTGCTGGGGCCGACGCTGGTGCTGGTCTTCGCCCTGACCTACTACTGGCTGCCGCCGGCGCGCTGGGACGGGTTCAGCCCCCACCTCATTCTGCCGGTCATCACGCTCTCGGCCGTGTACATGGCGTACATCGCACGACTGACGCGGTCCGGCCTGCTCGAGGTGCTGCGCTCGAACTACATCCGCACCGCGCGGGCCAAGGGACTGAGCGAGCGTGACGTCGTCATTCGTCATGCGCTGCGCGGCGGTCTGCTGCCAGTCGTGTCCTTCTCAGGGCCGGCACTCGCATTCCTCATCAGCGGCACGGTCGTCGTCGAGCGGATTTTTGCGCTGCCTGGCCTCGGCAACTACTTCATCAACGCGAACCTCAATCGCGATGAACCCCTGATCATCGGCATCGTCGCCTTCATGTCGATTGCCGTGCTCGTCTTCAACCTGCTGGTCGACGTGGCCTACGCGTTCTTCGACCCCCGCATTCGGTACTGAGCATGGCAGCGACTGACAGCGCACGCGTGGTGGGCGAAGCCGCCGTCCAGGGCACATCGCTCTGGAAGGATGCAGTCAAGAGACTCCGACGAAATCGACTCGCGGTCTTTGGCCTCATCGTGGTCTGCGTGATCGTGCTCTCGTCGGCCGTGGGACCGTGGGTCATCGAGCGCACGACCGGCTACACCTACGACTACATTCCGACTGACCCCGCGCTGGTCAATTCCCTGCCGCCCTTCACGGCGCCAGACGGAACCTTCGCGTGGACGCATCCCATGGGCACGGACGACTCCGGACGCGACATCCTGGCGCGCGTGCTGCTTGGTGGTCGCATTTCGCTCATGGTCGGCGTGATCTCGACGCTCGTCTCGCTGGTGATTGGCATCACAGTCGGAGCCACCGCCGGGTACCTGGGCGGACGTGTCGATGAAGCCATCATGCGGTTTGTCGATGTCCTCTACTCCATCCCCTACATGATGGTCGTCATCGTGCTGCTGGCGTTCTTTGGCGGCGGGTCGCCACTCGCGCAGTTGATCCTGCTCTTCGTCGCGCTCGGCGCGGTGTCCTGGCTCACCATGGCGCGCATCGTCCGCGGGCAGGTCATGTCGCTCAAGTCGCAGGAGTTCATCCTCGCGGCTCGCGCCACGGGAGTGCCGGCCGCGAAGATCGTGATGCGGCACCTGGTGCCCAACACGCTCGGTCCCGTCATCGTCTACGCGACGCTGACCATTCCCTCGGTGATGCTCCTCGAAGCCTTCCTCTCGTTCCTTGGACTCGGCGTGCAGGCACCGCTGGCGTCCTGGGGCAGCCTGGCCGCAGACGGCGTGCAGAACCTGGCCGTGTTCCCCTGGCAACTGATCTGTCCGGGCCTGACTATGGCTATCACGCTCTTCTCGTTGAACTTCCTCGGCGACGGCCTTCGCGATGCGCTCGATCCGCAGATGAGGAAGAGCTGAGCGTGGCGCCGCTGCTGTCGGTCCGCGAACTGCGCACGTGGTTCAGCGAAGACGAACTGGTTGCCAAGGCGGTTGACGGCGTCAGCTTCCACGTCGAGCGCGGCGAGACGGTTGGCATCGTCGGCGAGTCGGGCTCCGGCAAGTCGGTCACCAACCTCTCGATCATGCGGCTCATTCCGACGCCGCCCGGTCGCATCGTCGGCGGTGAGATTCACTTCGATGGACGCGACCTGCTCTCGCTCTCAGCCGACGAGATGCGGCGGATTCGCGGCAAGCGCATCGGGATGATCTTTCAGGATCCGATGACCTCGTTGAACCCCTTCATGCGGGTGTCGCAGCAGCTGATGGAAGTCACGCGGTTGCACCTGGGACACTCGAAGGCAGAGGCCTACGAGCACGCGGTCCACATGCTGGAGACCGTCGGCATTCCAGATGCGCGGCGTCGCGCGGACAACTATCCGCACGAGTTCTCGGGCGGCATGCGGCAGCGCGTCATGATCGCGATGGCGCTGTCGTGCAAGCCTGAATTGCTCATCGCCGACGAGCCAACCACGGCGCTCGACGTCACCATTCAGGCCCAGATTCTGGAGCTGATCAGAACGCTCAAGCGCGAGACCGGCACGAGCGTGATCCTCATCACGCACGACCTCGGCGTGGTAGCGGGCATGACCGACCGCATCATGGTCATGTACGCGGGACACGTGTTCGAAACGGCGCCCACGCCAGAACTGTTCGAACGCCCGTCGAATCCATATACGAAAGGTCTGCTGGCATCGGTGCCCGACCCCACCGACGACAGCGGCGCCGAGTTGTATCAGATACCCGGCTTGCCGCCGGATGTCGCCAAGCTGCCGCCCGGGTGCCCGTTTGCCCCGCGCTGTGCGCGTGCCGAGGACGTCTGCCGACAGACGTTCCCGCCCTTCATCTCGCTGACGCCGCAGCATCAGTCGCTCTGTCACTTCGCGCAGGAGTTGTACGACGGAGGCGCACGGTGACGCCTGCGTCTCCGGCACCGCTGGTCGAGGTGCAAGACCTCTCCGTCCACTTCCACCTGGCGCCGCCGTCGTTCCTGGATCGACTGCGAGGCACCGCAACGCCGCGTGTGCTGAAAGCGGTCGACGGCGTGAGCCTGAGCATCGCCCGAGGGGAAACGCTCGGTCTGGTCGGCGAATCAGGCTGCGGCAAGACTACGCTTGGCCGTGCGATCCTCCGGCTCACTGAGCCAACGAGCGGACGCATCACCGTCGCGGGCATCGACATCTCGGGTCTTGCCCCTGGTGACCTTCGACGCCAGCGCCGGCACATGCAGATGATTTTCCAGGACCCATACGCGTCGCTCGATCCGCGAATGACCGTCGGACAAATCATCGCCGAGCCCATACATACCTTCGACCTCGCCAACGGCGCAGACACGAAGGAACAGGTGCGGCGCTTGATGGCGACAGTGGGCTTGAGCGAGCGCTTCATCAACCGGTATCCACACGAGTTCTCGGGTGGACAGCAGCAGCGCATCGGCATCGCGCGGGCCCTCGCGTCGCAGCCGGATTTCATCGTCGCCGACGAGCCGATCTCTGCGCTGGACGTGTCGATTCAGGCGCAGATCATCAACCTGATTGAGCAGCTGCAGCGCGAACGCCACCTCACATACCTGTTCATCTCGCACGACCTCCGCGCGATTCGGCACACGTCCGACCGCGTGGCCGTGATGTACCTCGGTCAGGTCGTTGAACTGGCCAACGCACGTCAGCTCTATCGCCGCCCGCTGATGCCCTACACGAAGGCACTGATCTCGGCCGTGCCCATTCCAGACCCAGTCGTGGAGCTGACGCGCCGACGCATCGTGCTGCAGGGCGATGTGCCGTCGCCCATCGATCCACCAAGCGGCTGCCGGTTCCGGACGCGCTGCCCGCACGCGATTCAGGCCTGTGCGGAACACGCCCCGTCACTCGTCGAGATCGAAGAAGGCCACTTCACGCGCTGCATCCGCATCAGCCCGAGTTGTCCAGATATCGAGACCGTGCCGGCTGGCGCCGCCCCCGGGCTCCAGTGACTCCAGCGGCGTTGCCTCGCACCGTCCTGCTCGCCTTCGCCACCATGCTGATGTCCACACCGTTGTTCGCTCAGGTGTCGGTCGGCCTCTCTTTGGAGCGCGAACGGACCGACTACCACTTCGACGCACCGTCGTCCTACGACACCAGCGAGCTCGTGCCGCACTTCTTCGAGCAGCACTACGTGCTCGACAACACCTGGCTCGAAGTCGCCGTCGCACATCGCATCTTGGTACCGGGTGTCACTCGCGTCGCCGCGACGCCAGTGCGCCAGCGATTGGCAACCGACTACGACACGTTCTCGAATCCGGGCGGAGACGTCGTGGTGTCGGGAACGACGGGCGATGCGCGCGTGCACGGTGTGCGAGTCGAGCACGAAATCGAGCTCGGTCGCTCGCGCGGCATCGTGTGGAGCGGCGGATACCGATGGCGACTCGATCGTGCCACCTTCCTTGCCGGCCTTCGCACGGACGTGAAGAACGGCGTCCTCCTCATCGCGCAGACGGTGACCTCGCCAGAATTCACCAATGCCCAGCGACACGAGGTCTTCTTCACGGGGAGGATTGAGCACTCGCTCGGCCAACGGTGGCAGGTGCGCCTGCGCTCGAGCGCGGCGCCGGCGACACTCTCTCGCCTCGCCATCAGGCTGCCGGAGAAGTATCCGAATCAGACCCTCGTCTACAACGCTGCCGGCCTCACGGGCCTCGCCAGACTCGAACTCGCCGGCCACGTGTCACGGATACCCGTGTCGCTGCATCTCGAAGGTGGGCGCACGTGGTCTTACCGGAGCACGGCCCGTGCGGAGCGTCGTGCGCTGTCGGCAGGCATCTCGATTGGAGCGCGCGCACACTGACGCCCCGTGATCGGCGTTTGTTATCATGCCAATAGAGACCGCGGCCGCACTGCTCCTCGCACCGACGTCGTCCGCACCACCCGGCACTTGCGAATGCAGCACGTCCACTCGCCATGCGGAGTGGACAGATTGAAAATGACACTGTGACCGAGTCCGTTCAGGAACCGACTGACGCCACGCCCGCGCACCTGCTGATTACCCGAAACAGCACCCGCGACGCCCAGAAGCGCCAGGTATTCGTTTCGCTCGATGGCCAACCCATAGGCGACATGGTCTATGGCGAGTCACTGACGCGAGCCATCGCGCCTGGCCGGCACTTCATCCGCGTCCACAACACGCTGTTCTGGAAGACGATCGACTTCGACGCGGCGCCCGGCGAGACCGTGCACTTCAACACGTCCAACTACACCGGCAAGGGCTTCCTGCACCTGGTGCTGATTCTGGGTGTTGCGCCGATGTTCCTGACGGTGGAGCGCGTGAAGGCCTGAGGGTGGGACGGGACCATGGGCGCGGTGCCCACGGTCCCCAGGTCGAACGACTACTTCACTTCGACGATCTCGATGGCAATGCGGTCCGGCCCTTCGATCATGGCCGCGCGCGAATTGCCCCACGTGTGAATCTCTTCGAGGAACTTCACGCCCTCGCCCTTCAGCCGGTTCACCGTGACATCCAGGTTCGACGTGCTGACCGCCCAGTGGTCGTAGATGTGGCCGCGTGTAGACGCGAGCCCGCCGCCTGGCCACGGACGGATGGAGATCGAGATGTCGTCGATGTTCACGCCACCCGCAGGGTCACGCACGAAGCCGCCCTTGGCAAACGATGGGAAGGTCGGCGGCGAGTAGACCGTCTTCGGGTTGGCGCAGTCCGACGAGGTGCCGGGAACGGGACCCGCGGGTGCGCTGCCTCGGCCCGCACCGCCACGACCACCACCCGGCATCTTGGCGCCGAGGTGCGTCACATACCACTCCATCGCGCACGCCGGATGCTCGTGATACATGTGCACGTGATTGAAGCGTTCGACGTTGCCTGACTGCGCGTTCTCGATCATCACGCCGTCGGGGCCGCGCAGGTAGCCAAAGCCACCGCCAACCACGGTCGGATCGACCTTCGCGCCCTTGGCGCGCAGCTCGAGCACCTGCTCCTGGGTCGGGAACCCGCCGCCCTGCGGCGTCGGCACATCGCCGGACAGATCGACCAGCTTCGCGTCTGCGTCTGAGCCGTTCCACATCTGGGCGATCTGCAGGCCCGACGCCCGGAACTTCGCGTTGTACTCGCGCGAGTTCGGCGTGTTCCAGCCGAAGTGCCAGACCGAGGTCTGCGGTCCCGTGAGTTCGTTGGTCGGTGGCTGCGCCACCTTGGTGAACAGGATGTAGATGTTGCCGGTCTTCACCGCCTCGAAGCCGTTGAACGTGGTCTTCGTGGCCGTCTGTGCGAATGGCTTCGGGTAGTAGGCCGCGGCAGCAGCCGGGTCGACCGAGTTCAGGTGAACGTGATGGAAGTGGAGGGGCTCAATCGCCGGGGCCTGCGCCTGAACGGACGAAGAGCCGTGGAACATCAGGCCGACG
>Ga0209023_10006621_pt1 | contig 12152 bp, 9 predicted proteins | sample LakOneMetagenome_FD_187468 | JGI IMG/M metagenome (GOLD analysis project Ga0209023, IMG submission 187468) | Freshwater and sediment microbial communities from Lake Erie, Canada (SPAdes) (version 2) | ecosystem: Environmental > Aquatic > Freshwater > Lentic | place: Lake Erie, Canada | collected... | reverse complement strand
AATGCGGGAACGATCTACGTCAAATTGAGCGACGTGGGAACTCGCGCTAAATCGCAGGAAATGATGATGGCCGAGGCCCGCGACATCCTGGCCAAGTTTCCGCCTGAATTGCGGACCAGCGTTCAGATCGTGCAGGCGTTTTCCGGCGGTGGCTTTCGAAATGCCAACGTCCAGTTCCTGATCTCCGGCCCCGACATCAAGGTGCTCGAAGACGCTTCGCAAAAGATCCTTGCGAAAATGAAGACCATTCCCGACGCGGTCGACGTCGACACAACGCTGATCTCCGGTAAACCGGAACTGCAGCTCGAGGTCGACCGTGACACGGCCGCCGACCTCGGCGTGAGAGTAGGCGACGTCTCGCAGGCGCTCAACACGCTCGTCGCCGGACAAGAAGCGACGACGTATAACGCCGGATCGGACCAGTACGACGTTTATGTTCGGGCTATCAATAAGTTTCGCACCAGCGAAGAGGGTCTTAAGCGGATGGTCGTGCCTTCAACAAAGCTCGGGCAGGTCACGCTCGACCGCGTGGTCAAGACAAAGCCCGGCACCGGACCGAGTGCGATCGACCGTACTAACCGCCAAAAACAGGTTACGCTGCTGGCGAATACGAAGCCCGGCGGAAGTGCCGCGAGTATCACGTCCGCGATCGATAGCTACGTTAAGGAGTTAAAACTTCCCGCAGGTTACTACACGGGCTACGTCGGCCAGTCTAAGGAAATGGGCAAGGCAGGATTTTATTTTCTGCTGGCGTTCATGCTGTCGTTCATCTTTATGTACATCGTGCTGGCCGCCCAGTTCGAGTCGTTCATTCACCCGATCACGATCCTTTTGACACTGCCGCTGTCAATACCGTTTGGTATTTTCAGCCTGCTGGTGATGGGGCAATCGGTCAATATTTTTTCGGGGCTCGGTCTGCTGCTGCTGTTTGGCGTGGTCAAAAAGAACGCAATTTTGCAGATCGACCATACCAACGGGCTTCGATCTAAAGGCATGAGCCGTTACGACGCGATCATCCAGGCAAACCGCGACCGTCTGCGTCCGATCCTGATGACGACGATCGCACTCGTCGCCGGTATGATCCCGCTCGTTATTTCGACCGGAGCTGGTTCGGGAACGAACCGTTCGATCGGCGTGCTCGTGGTCGGCGGACAATCGCTCTGTCTGTTGCTGACGCTGTTGGCGGTGCCGGTTTTCTATTCGATCTTTGACGATCTGGCCGAACTGCGAATTTTCAGATACGTAAACCGGGCCGCGGCCTGGATATTTGGCGGAGCAAAACGCAGATTCTCGACCGCCACGAGTTCGCTGCTTTCAAAGCAGTAATTTTTATGAAACGGCATTTACACATAATCGCATTAGCACTGCTGATCGCCGCCGGTAGCGAAGCTCGGGCCCAAGATCCGACGCCAACGCCCGCCGTAATCGACGCTCAGAATGTCGCGCCCGAAAATATCAAAGGAGTTCCCGCGATCGCCGAAAAATATCGCTCGGACGACCGTTCGCTCCCCGATCTAGGCCGCGTAGGTGTCGATATGACGGATCAAAAACCTCTCACTTTGCGCGAAACGATCGAGCTTGCACTCGAAAACAACCGCGATATCGAGGTTGCTCGAAAGACATCGACCATTGCCGAATGGGACCTTCGCGGCACGGGCGGTATTTTTCAGCCGAGGCTTACCGGTCAGTCGTATTACGAACGCGCGACCGCCCCGAACGTCAGTATTTTCAGTAATAATCAAAAGACCACGCAGAGCTCGATCATAGCCAACGCGACCGTTCAGGGATACGTTCCGAGGTTCGGGACCGTGCTCGCGGGAACGTTTAACAATTCACGCGTGACGACCGATAATCCGATCAGCATTCTCAGCCCGCAGGACAATTCGAGCCTCGGATTTTCGCTGGTCCAGCCGCTGTTTCGCGGCCGCCGATTCGATGCCGGACGCCGGACGATCGAGATCGCCAAACGGAATATTTCGCTCACCGATACACAATTTCGCCAGCGTTCGATCGAGGTCGTCGCGATGGTTGAAAAGGCGTATTGGGACCTGACCTACGCCCTGCGCAATCTACAGGTGCAGCGTGACGGCGTTCGCGATGCCAAATCGCAGCTCGAGCACAACCGCCGCCTCGTCGAAGAAGGCCAGCTTGCACCGATCGACATCGTCGCTGCCGAAACGCAGGTCGCCAATTTCGAACAGGCCGTTTACGACGCACTAAACGCCGTAAACACGACCGAAAATTCACTCAAAAATCTCGTCGCTCCAAACCGGGTCGATGCGATCTGGCGGCAATCGTTGACGCCCATTGAGAGTGTAGAAAAAGACATCCCGAACACCACGCTCACCGAAGCGATGGATCTCGCGATCGGCAACCGCCCCGAGCTTGAGATAAATAAGACGCAAAAGGACATCAATCTGCTCGATCAGAGGCTCTACCGCGATCAGAAAAAACCGCAGATCGATTTCACGGCGAGCTACACATCAGCCGGAATTGGCGGCAGCCAGAACCCGAGTTTCAGCCCTTCGTTCCCGACGCCATGTACGACGGCACCGACATCGCCGGCATGTGCACAGCAGCAGGAAAATCTCGCCTTGCTTACCGGCAACCCGTTTCGCGGCATATTTTTGAATCGCTATCCGGTTCTGCGGTTCGGCGTCAATTTCAACATTCCGCTATTCGGCGATAAGACGGCGAGCGCCGCCCTCGGTCGCTCAAAGGTCGAGGCCGAACGGCTCGACGTACAGCGTGAGCAGATCGAGCAAGTCATCCAGGTCGAGGTGCGAAATGCCTTGCAATCGGTCCGCACTTCCGAAGGCCGTTTGCGTGCTGCGGCGATCGCCCGCGAGAATACCGCGAAACAATACGAATCGGAACAGCGAAAGCTCGACGAAGGACAGTCCGATATCTACAAGGTCCTCGAACGTCAGACCGCTCTCGCAACCGCCCGCAGCAACGAGCTGCGTGCCCGCACAGAGCTAAACAAAGCGATCGCCGAACTCCAGCGGGCCACCGGCAATTCGCTCAAGGCAAACGATATCGTGCCGAAAAAATAAGCAATGCGAGCAGTCTACATAACTGAATTCGGGGCACCCGAAAATCTTGAGATCCGCGAGGCTGCTACGCCGTCGAAGCCCGATAACACGAAGGTTCTAGTCCGCGTAGAAGCGGTCGGGCTCAACCGTGCCGACTTGCTGCAGGTCGCCGGGATGTATCCGCCGCCCGCCGGTTATTCGCCAAATATTCCGGGGCTCGAGTTTGCCGGTGAGGTGGCTGAGATCGGAAGCGAGGTGACAAAATGGAAAACCGGCGACCGCGTTTTCGGCATCGTCGCGGGCGAATCGCAGGCCGAATTTTTGCTGACCGACGAATCGCTGATCGCACGCATTCCCGATAATTTGAGCTTCACTGAAGCGGCGGCCGTGCCTGAGGCCTTCATTACGGCAAATGACGCGATCTTTACCTTGGGAAACCTAAGCGAAGGCAAAACTCTCTTGATCCATGCCGTCGGTTCCGGCGTCGGGCTCGCGGGATTGCAGATCGCCAAGGCAAAAGGTGCGACTGTCATCGGCACTTCGCGGACCGCCGACAAGCTCCAAAAATGCTCGGCATTCGGCCTCGATCTCGGTCTTACAACGCCCGAACCGGTTTTCGCCGAAGCCGTTCTCGAAAAAACAAACGGCCGCGGCGTCGACGTCATTCTCGATCTCGTCGGTGGTGCATATTTCGAACAAAACCTCGCCAGTCTTGCGACCAAAGGCCGCCTTATCCTCGTCGGCCTCACATCGGGCCGCATCGCCGAATTCAATCTCGGCATGGCACTACAAAAACGTGCAAGCATTATCGGCACAATGCTCCGCGGCCGCCCGAACTCCGAAAAGGCCGAGGCGACACGGTTGTTTGCTGACGAGGTAGTCCCGCTTCTCGCAAACGGCGCAGTCGTGCCGAATGTCGACCGTGTTTATCCGGTCTCCGATGTTATCGACGCTTACAATTATCTAAGATCAAACGAGAGTTTTGGCAAGATCGTGCTGGAATTTTAGCTCTAAATCAGCTAGCGGGTATCTAACGTAAGACTGAAGAAATCCTAACCACGAAATCACACGAAGCAGACACTAAAAAATCCAAAAAGATGGAGATTTCGTGTCTTCTTCGTGTTATTTCGTGGTTACTTTCTTAAATATCTTTATTTTTGAGATATCCGCGATCCGACCTTACCGCTTCATCCGCTTCGCCGCTTCGTCCGTAATAACGCAAAGGCCCGTGATGCCGTGCGAATCGAGCAGGGACATTAGTTCGGCGGCCTGGCGGTATGTCAGTCCGCCGGCCTCGATCTGGTCGAAGGACACCAGTGACCACAGCGGTTCGTCGAGTTCGCTTTTGGACACAACGACATGGTCGGGCCATGACAGGTCCGGTTCGAGCGACAATCTAAAGTCGAAGAAATTATCGTCTGCATCGAGGACGGCACGCTTTCGCAGATGCTCCAGCCCCGAACGCATTTCCTGAATTCTCATAAAACAAACTCTACCTCGGAATCTATCACATCGGCCAAATCGAAGTAAACCTTTATTTTTCAGCATATAACAGCGCTATCATCTCTCGGCTCTCCGCGAAGATCTCTGTGTCCTCCGTGTAGAAGATATCTTCTCAAACATTTCTCGCAGAGATCGCAGAGACCGATGCAGGGTACGGGGAGAATAATTAACAAAAAACTTTGAACAATCATCGGTGGGACTTGCTAAACTTAAACAGCAGTTATGATCTTTCGCGAGTCCATTTTTATCACCGGTTTTCCCGGATTTATCGCCGGCCGACTGGTTGAGCGCCTTGCCAAGAGCGAGACGCAGTTCTTTTTGCTCGTGCAGAACGAATTTGTCGACAAAGCGATGGCTGAGATCACCGAGATCGCCGAATTTACCAATACGCCGCTCGAAAGCTACGTCATCGTCGAGGGCGACATCACCAAACCAAATCTCGGTATCGCCGCCGAAGACCTTGAAACGATACAGTTCGAAACGACCGACGTCTTTCACCTCGCCGCCGTTTACGACCTCGCCGTTGCTAAAAACATCGCTGAAAGCGTCAATCTCGAAGGCACGAAAAACGTCAATGATTTTGTCAAAACGCTCAAAAATCTCCGACGTTACAATTACATCTCGACCTGCTATGTCGCAGGAAAACGCGTCGGTGAGATACGCGAAGACGAACTCGCTCACGACGCCGGTTTTCGCAACCACTATGAAGAAACCAAATATCTCGCCGAAATGGAGGTCGAAAAACTAAAGACCGATCTGCCCGTGACAATATTTCGCCCTTCTGTCGTCATCGGCGATTCGCAGACCGGCGAGACGGCAAAATACGACGGTATCTATTATCTGATCCAATACCTGCGAAAGGCGCCGATGCTGCTGCGGGTATTTAATGTTGGGAATAAAAACGTAAGGCTCAATCTCGTTCCGGTCGATTTCGTCGTCGACGCGATCGCGGCTCTTGCCCACGACAAAAACGCCACCGGAAAAACGATCGCCATCGCCGATCCTGAGCCGCTCACAACAGCCGAACTTTTCGATGTAATTGCCAAAGACCTGACGGGCCGCAAATCGGAGTTTGCGCCGCCCGCAAAGCTCACCGAGTGGTTCCTGAACACCCCGATCTCGCCCGCGATCACCGGTTTGCCCAAGGTCGGCGTCCCATACTTTTTTCTCGCCCAAACCTACGATACAACCGTCGCCAGCGAACTCCTAAAACCCCACAAAATTACCTGCCCGCGATTCTCGACCTATGTCGCCAAAATACTCGATTTCGTCGAAGAGAATCCGACGCTCTAGTTCTATTTCCCTCAGCGTCCTCCGCGTGGAAAAACTCCGAAAAGATCTTCCACGACGAGATCACAGAGTTTTTCGCAGAGACCGGAGAGAACGGTCTTAATTTTTCGATGCTTGTACTTTTCTTTGGGTCTCCTTCGCGGTCTTAGCGGCTTTACGCGAAATAAACGTTATCGCAAATAGGGATCGCCAAATTCGGAAGAAAATTCTGCGAACTTTGCGTCTCATCCTCCGCGTCCTCCGCGTCCTCCGCGTGGAAAAATTCCAACAACACCTTCCACGTTAAGCACACCGAGATTTTCGCGGAGTCTTCATCCGCCTTTACCGACTCTTTACAAATCTCCCGCCGCATTCGTGCAAATCTGCCGTGATTTGAGGCATCATACAGCGCAAGAGTTTTATGTATTCAAAACGCCCGACAATTGCGGTTGCAACGCTTGCCCTCATTTTCTCGCTCGCCGGTTTCGCCGATGCTCAATCGGGCCGCGTTCAGCCGACGCCTTCGCCGACACCGGACGACCTGGTTCGCGTCGTGACTGAGGAGATCAAGCTGAACGTGCTCGCTTTCAACGAACGCGACGCGTTTTTCCCCGGAGTCGTTGCGGGCGATCTCGTCATCACCGACGACAACATTCTCCATCAACCGACGAGTGTCCGGCGTCTGCCCGCAAACGTTCTAATCGTGATGGACACGGGCGGTGAGATGCGTTCGGTAAAAACGCTCGACTGGACACGCAAGGTCGCTCGCGGCGTCATCGATTCGCTCCGGCCCGAAGACTCGATCGCTCTCATGCAGTACGCCGAAAAGGCCGAGATCGTCGCTGAATGGACGACCGACCGCACGGCGATAAACAACGCGGTCAAACGCACAAATTTCGGCCGCCGGTCGGCATTTGTCGACGCGCTAAGACTCGCAACGGGTTTTTTTACGAAGAGCGGCCTCGAAAATAAACAGCTCGTCCTTATCACCGACGGGACCGACACCACGGTCAGCATTGCCAAGGTCGGCGAAGAATTAAAGAAGCTACTCGCGACCGACATCTCGGTCCACGTGCTCAGCTACACCTCGATGGAATCAGGCGATATCGCTCCGCGAACGAGCATGATCTCAAATACGCCGCCCCGCAGTGCGATGCCCGACATGGTCAAGGATCAACTGCCAAAAGGCGGCCCGCAAGAGGCGGCCAAACAGCCCAAGATCGGCCCGACCATCAATCTCGACCGCACGCTCATCAAAAAGATCAAGGCCCGAAAAGAAGATCTCGAAGCCAGCCAGATCCAGCTCGAACACATCGCATCCGACACAAACGGCGAATTTATCTTGCCCGAATCGACCGACGAAATGGTCGCCAAAGCAGCGATCGTCGCCCGCATGATCGATTCAAGCTACGTCGTCACCTACACACCCAAAAATCCCGTTATCGAAACCCGCGGCACTGCCGAACGCAACATCGAGGTCACCTCAAAACGCCCCGGCCTCATCGTTCAGGCGAGGCGCAAACTCGTCTTTAACGCATCGAAATAACAGACGCAGATCTCGACAAAAGTGTCGTCTTATATAAATTGAGAACCCCCAAAAACATTAAGGTTCTGGGGGTCATTTTCGGGGGTTCTGATGCCCTTTTATCAGGGTTCCCGGTAGTATTTTTGAAGGTTCTGAGGGCCAAAAAAAGGGGTTCTCGATGCCGTTTTTACGCGTTTTTGCTGGAAAAATTGTGGTACGTACCACATTTCAAATCAAACGCGCAAAAAACACATTTGGTTCACCCCAAAAACGTGCAAGATCGGCGGATTTTTACTTAACCACTACAGCCGTTTTCTCTTTCGGATCGTATGGCGCCGACTGGTATCGTTTGACCGCATCCTGGGCATTGTCGTAGTTGTCACCTAGCTTCTGAGCACGGCCATATGCGGCGGTTGCGCGGGTGCGGTCGCCTTTGCCGTCGTAGGCATTGCCCATCTTGATGTTTGCCCAGACGCCGAGCCACGCCGGGTTGAGATTGCCGCTAAGAGCAGCCTTGAAATTGTCGATCGCGAGGTCGTAATTCCGCTGTTCGAGAAACAGCAGGCCGAGGTGGTAATAGATCCACGAATTCGAACGGTCGAGCTTAAGTGCCGCCTCAAACTGCTGTTGTGCTTCAACATAATTGCCGTCCTTAAACTGCTCGATGCCGCGTCGGGCGATCGACGAAACACGCAGGTCGGGCGAGATGCGAAGCAGCTTGTAATTGGGATCGAGAACGACATTTAGCGGCTTTCCGGTCGATTCGATATTAAAATCGGCGCTGGCGTCATCGATCTGCACGGTCTCGGTCTTGAGGCCCGCTTCGCCCTCGCTGCGTAACTGAACGTCGATCGGCAAACGAAGATTGTCGTAATTTTGCTTGACCGTACCGCGGGCAATAAATTTGCCGCCGCGAGTACGCAATATCTGATAATCGGCCTCAAACTCAGGTACGCCTGTGCTCTCGACCCAGCGGGCAAAAAAGTACCGCAGATCGCTGCCGTAGATCTTCGACGCCATCTTTTCAAAATCATCGATGGAAGCACTCTTGCCTCGATTTTCCGCAAGATAACCACGCAGTAATTGATCGAATTTATCGGCTCCCATCGTATCGCGGAGCAGTTTGTACACGAACGCACCCTTACCGTACATGATGTACTGATACGCGACCGACTGGTCGTCAAGATTCGCCGGAACGCGTAGCAACGACGCCGTCTGTTCGAAGGTCAGCGACTTTTCAAGCAGCTCGCGGCGGATGTCGTCGAGCTTGGCACCGTCGAGCTTACTTTCGCGAAGCGAGAACGCACTGTACTCGGCCAAACCCTGCGAAAGCCACGCATCGTCAAACGATTTGAGCCCGACCGTCAGGCCCCACCATTGAAATGCGGCCTCGCGTTCGAGCCGCTCGGTAGTAATGTCGCGGGCCTCTTCGAACTGGCGGCTGGCGATAAACAGCATCCCGAGCGACGAGTAGAAATCGAGGCTCTCATCATCTATCTGGGCGACGATCAGCCGTTTGCCCGAGTCCGGAGCGCCAAAGCGTTTGGTATAGGAGGTCAGCGCATTACCGAGCGTTTCGGCATAACCCGCAACCCGCGAATCATTGCCGACGCGTGAATAAAATTGCAGGTCATAGTCGCCAAATTTCAGTGTTTTACTGATGTATTTGCCATAAGCAAAATTGCCGACAAGAGCCGGTTTTGCCTGAACAAAACGAAACTTATTCCCCGTCGTCGCGACCGGCGAATCACTGTAACCGACAAGCTGCAATCCCGCCGGCAGCGTGATCGTAATGTCCGATGTTGCACGATCCGCCGCGTAATCATGGAACGGAAACCAGCGTGCCGCGTACATTAGATATCCGCTAGGATCACCCACATAGGCGAGGCGTTTGTTGAGCAGCGGGCCGCCCGATGCAGTGTCGAGGATGCCGCTGTATTTGAACCGCAGTACGACCGGCGTTCCTTTGACAACGTTATCACCGAGGTCGATACGGACGCTCGGCCCGAGATCCGCCACACCCGCCTGATCCTGCACAAACGTTATCCCGCCCGTCGGCGTCGCTGCAGGCTTTGCTGCTGGCTTAACACCCGGTTTCGGGGTTGATGATATCGGAGTGGTCGTTGAACCGATGCGTGTGATCGAATCGATCTTGAGCGAGCCGTTTAGCTCGAAGGAAACGCTGCGGGTGTCTTCGAGCGGGGTAAAGGCGACATCGACGGTCGCATTGAGGCGGCGCTCGGCCGGGACGAGCGTTACGTCCATGACGTAATTCGTTACGTCAAACGGCGTTCGCTTGACCGTCTGTGAAAAACCCGCGATGGAAAAAACGGTCAATACTACGGCCGCCAACTGTACGCTTCGGATGATCTTCTTCATTTCTCGTGCTCGCAAAAAATCTGTCTATTTATCGTGCTCTCTTATGATGTGCGCCATCGTAAAATCGTTTGCTTATCTCACGTATATCGGATTTGAAAGGATCCACGGCATCGTATCAAACGGCGCTCCCAGCGCGTTTTGGTAAACCTCGACTCTATATTCGCCCGGACCGTCCGGTTTGGATGACATCTCCGTGACGTTAAGATCCTCAGCGAACTTCACGCCGTTTTTGAATATTACAATGTGCGCAGCCGCGGGCGAAAATACCTTAAACGATGTGGCCGAAGCTAACGGCACCTCGTCGCCCATCTGTTTCCTGTCCGAACCGCTTTCCGCCGTAAACATAAATCCTGATGTGTCGCCGATCGCGTCAAATCCAGTAAAAAACCGGCCTTGCTTTACCGCTGCGACCAGGCTTTCACGCGTCAGCGGCGTATCTTTTGCCGCCAGCAGATGCATGCGGACAATGCCGAACATTGTCGCGTAACGATCGAGTTTGAGGTCGATCCATTTGTGTCCGGCATCGTCACCAAAGATGTGAAAACCCACATTCGAATGAGCGTCAGTTCCTGCGAATAGAGACGCTTTGCGCCGTGCGGCGGTCGCATCGTATTTTGAGAGGTTGTCGTCGGGACGCTTAAAATTGCTGGCGAATACCAATTCCGGATACGAATAACCCGACCAGATCAGATCAAAAAACGTGATAAATGGATTGAGCTGTTTTGACGCCGTATAAAGGCTGAAAACCTCAATGCCGTCAAAATTCGCGTCAGCCGATTTAAGCGTCTCGGGGTACGTGACCAGCGCCAAACGGTTTTCCGCGTGCAGCTTTTCGATAACGGAGACCGTCGGAACCTTGGCAAGGCCGAACGCATCGGCACTGCCGGGGATCATCAAAAAACGGTCCGCATCGCTCGTGTCGATCTCGTTGCCGCCGACAAATAGCGTCTTGCCGTACACGCCATTGAGCGTCAGCGACGCCGTGTCGAACATTTGCGAGTAGTGCTCGGTCATCAGGACAAAATCGAGATCGTTGGCGTTCGAAGCATTAACTAGCTCCTCAAACCGCCCCGTGCTGTGTCCGCCGAGACTGGTGTGAGCGTGGATTATGCCTTTATACTCAATGAAATTGGGGTTCGTTGGTTTTGAAATTTCCTGCGATGCGGCGGCGATCTCGTTGATCTTATTTCTTAGCTGCCCGAACTTGTACCGCCGATAAGCAAACGGAATCTGCGCCAGCAATATTGCGGCGAGCACGATCAGCAAACATCTCTTGAGAAACTTCTTCATCATTAAGACAGAAAATCGACCGAGACCACCTTTTCAGCGATCTCTTTCCCAAGAGCGGCGACCTTTTGGTGTTCGGGGTGAACGGTGTATCGGTCGAGAGCATCGCGGTCGGCGAAGGTTGAAACGAGGCCGGTGTCGAACGAGCGTTCGAGATGCAGAACGTCCTCACCGACGCTGAAATCGATGATCTCAGGGATCACACCAACGAGAGAACGTAACCGATCTCGATGATCTTCCCGCGTCGCAATGTCGGTTTCGGACTTATATTTCCAGCAAACTATGTGTGTCAGCATCTTATTTCTTAACCGTCTCTTTCAGTTTCTCACGAACAAACATTGCGTCGTCCATTTTCGCCGGAAATTCGTTTGTCAGCCGCTCGATTATGATGTGCGATTTGTAAACGAGACTTTCTACCTCGATCCTTGCGGAATACTCGCGGCCCGGTTCGCCGGCGATCTTTGTCGTTTTATAGACGCGGATCTCCTGATCGTTATTACCAAACATATGCAGCCCGACCGGCAAATAATTGTCCGAGCGAAACAGCACCGTTATCCGCGAAGCTATCGAGTCTTCGCCCTGTTTTAGCTTGCCCTCGACCTCGAAAACCTTTACCCCGGCCACATCTTTTTCGCCGAGAAATTTGTAATCGAATTTGTACCACTCACCGAGCAATTCGCCCGCCGTCAGGCCGCCAAAGAACATCTTTCGTGTGTCAGTTTCTCGAAATTCGCCGCGTGACGCCGCGTAGGTGACGACCACGGTCTTTTTATCTTTCGCCTCCAGCGTTAGCGAACCAAGCCCGCTGTCCTCGGCCGGACTGACGATCTGTGTAAATGTCGTCGTCTCGTCACCGGCCTGTTTTCGCGAACTTTCGATCTCATAGACCTTTGGCTGCTCGCCTTCCTCGGTAATGGTAAATCGGACGCGGTTCTTTCGATACGGTGCGGCATCGCGTTTGAGATATTCGGCGACGATCTGCGGACCGCGGTCGTCCTTCGCATCGGTCTTGGTCGTAGCGGGCGGAGCGGTATTGACGCCCGTTCCGCCGCAGCCAACATATAGCAACAGAGCCGTCGCAATGACAAATGTCATCGTCAAAAGCCTTTGCAATTTGCGCGTTGTCTCCATACTATTATCGATTATCAAAGAAA
>Ga0209023_10006619_pt1 | contig 12152 bp, 10 predicted proteins | sample LakOneMetagenome_FD_187468 | JGI IMG/M metagenome (GOLD analysis project Ga0209023, IMG submission 187468) | Freshwater and sediment microbial communities from Lake Erie, Canada (SPAdes) (version 2) | ecosystem: Environmental > Aquatic > Freshwater > Lentic | place: Lake Erie, Canada... | reverse complement strand
CGATCTGACTTCGATCTTTGAGGCCGGGCCCGAGCGTGACCGGCTGATGAGCATGTTCGTGCATGTGACGCAGGCGAACACCGACGCCGATGTCGCCGCCTTGCTCGCCTTTGCAGCGGAGACCTGCGGCGCCGATGCCCCGCTCGCGGCGGTCGGCTATTGCATGGGCGGGCGCTATGCCCTGACCGCCGCCTGCGCCTCCGAGCGGGTGCGGTTTGCCGGGGCATTCCACGCCAGCAACATCGCGCCGCTTGAGGGCGATGGCCCCCACAAGCGCTTCGCTGCGGCCAAGGGGCGGATCTATGTTGGCGTCGCCGGCAACGATCCCTCGTATGGTGCGGAAGAGCACGGCCGCCTGGCAGAAGCGCTGCGTGCGGCGGATGCCGACCATGTCATCGAGACGTACCACGGCATGGCGCATGGCTGGGTGTTCGGCGACATTCCGATTTACGATGCCAGCGGCGCGGCCAAGCACCAGCGCCGCATCGCCGAGCATTTCGGCGAGATGCTGGCGCGCTGAGGGGCGTCAGGCCGGGGCCATCGCCGCGAAGGCGCTGACGGGATCGAACCCGGCCAGCGGTTCGGGGCCACCGGCCGAAAAGTCGTGGTGCCAGGGATTCCGGCGGACCGAGGCTTCGGCGCGGGGGAGCTGGAAGTTGAAGCAGACACCGATCCGGGCCGGTCCCTGCTGCGAGGCGTAGGGCAAATCCGGCGGCGGATCGAACGCGCGGCCGCCGGAAATGAACACGACGCGGCGTAGCAGCGGGGCCTGTTCCACGATGTCCTGGCCGTACTCGTGCTTCCACTGCGACACGCGCTTGATGTCGCGCCCGGCAAATTCTCCGGGGCCGACGATCATCGTGCCGTCGAGCTGCCAGCGCAGCCTTTCCACGCCGTCTTTCGCCAATGTCGCGGTGGTCCGCGTTCCCGCGCGGTCGGCGACGTGGATGTCGAACCACGTCGGTTCTGTGTCTCCGGCATGGGCGGCGACCAGCACGGCAAGGTCATAGAGGTGGGTGCAATGAAGCGTGGCATCGCGCCGCGCCACATCCTCCAGCGCCGCGCCGACCAGTTCGGCGGCGATATGCGGCGCTGCGCCGGGGCAGGCGGTCCACGGATGGCGTACCGCCTCCGCTCTGGCGGCGGAGATGATCCCGCCTGCGTGGTCGATCCGCAAATGGAAGCGGTGCATGTCGTCTTCGAGCGCGCCGGCGATCCAGCCGTCTCCGGGCTGCAACACGATCCGTCGCCACAGGCCGGGCGGGTAGGAGGGGAAGGCGCCCTCTGTCACGATGGCTGCTTGCGGCCTTTCATGCTCAGTCGCCATTCGGGCGGAAAGTTGCGGTCGTTGTCCTTGACCGCGGAGGCCAGCCCCTTCTCGAAGGTCTCGCCGCTGACGCCAAGCTCGTTGTCGCTGTCTGGCTTCACCATCGGCAGCATCGATTCCAGCCAGCCCGCCAAGATAGATCCCATGTATTCGCCCTGCTGCTGCTTGAACACCTCGAAGAAGGTCTTCTGCATCACCACGGTATCGGTCGGCCGATTGCGCGAGCAGGCGATGGCGAACTTCATCGTCTCCGCCTCGAGCCCCTCGCGCGGGACGACGCTGTTGACGAAGTTGCATTCCTTCATCTCGGCGGCGGTGAACGGCCGCCCGGTGAACACCATTTCCTGGAACTTGCGCAGCCCCATCGTCAGTGCCCACTGCCACATGCGCGCGGCCCAGCCGACGTAACGAAACGCCGAATGGCCGAACAGGGCGTCGTCGGAGGCGATCACGATGTCGGCATCCGCGGCCTGGTAGAAGTGCCAGCCATAGCAATAGCCCTTGGCCTCGATGATGCTGATCTTCTTGAAGTCCTGCAGGCTGCGCAGCCCGGCATCGGGGCGGGCATAAAGCTGGGTGACTTGCGAGAGATAGCGGAAGCTGTCGCGCGGCGGATATTTGACGCCCTCGTCTTCGGCGATGCGGAACTCGGGCAGCACCGAATACTCGGGATCGCCGTTGAACATGCCCGCCATTTCGGGAAGGTCGGCGCCGCTGCCCAGATGCTCGCCGACGCCGCGGATGATCAGCACCTTGACGTCGTCGTCGATGTTGGCGCGGTGGACGAGGTCGGCATAGCGCTGGCGCGCGGCGATAGTCGGGGCGTTCAGGTATTCGGGCCGGTTGAGCGTGATGATCGCGATCTTGGTCGCCGGGTCCTTCTCGTAGAGGACGATCTCCTCGGGTGCCGGCGGGCTCTGCTTCTCGGCCATGCGGCATCTTCCCTTTGCGTATTGCTGAACGCAAACCCTAGGTCGCTGTCCGGGCGCGGGCGATGGGGCACATTGGAACGAACGGCAACTGCGTTCTCCCCGCCCTCCGGTGGACATCGCCAAAGATGCGGAATAGTCTCCGCCGCACAGGGAGAATTGAATTGCAGGCGAGGTCACCAGCGTGACGAGCGAGAGCCACGACTTTGCCGGCGGAGCGCCTTCGGTGCTCTACGATCCGGCATTGCCGATTCTGCGTGGGCAGGGTGAGGGCGGCCGGGCCACCACGCGTCAGAACCAGCGGCTGCGCAAGGCGCAAATCCTCGCCACCATCCGCCGCCTGCTGGTCGATCACGGGTTCGAGGGCGTCACCGTGCGCCGGATTGCCGAATCCTCGGGCCATGCGGTGCAGACGATCTACAATCTGGTCGGTCCGAGAGACGAGGCGATCGTCGCGGCTGTCAGCGAATATACCCGCTTTGTCGGCCGGACCGCGATGCCGCGCGCCGAGGACCCGCATGTGGTCATGGAAATCATCGACCGCTGGCTGCAATCGATCGAGGCCGCGCCGGAATTCTGCCGGCAGGTCAGCCTGATCTATTTCACCCGGTCGCGCGCGATCTTCTACGCGTTTCGCGACCTTGAGTTGAAGGGCATGCACCAGCTCTTGCAGCGCCAGCAGAAATGCGGCGCGCTGCGGCCAGAGGCCAATATCCGCGACTTATCCGAGCAACTGGTGCTGTTCGCCAGCGGGTTGTGCCTCGAATGGTCGGATCGCCCGTTCCCGCTCGAACAGCTGCGGCGGCGGCTCTATTCGGGATACGCGAACCTGCTGGCCCACGCGGTCGCGCCGGTTGCGGCACCGGCGGCGCAGGGCGGGATGCGCAAGCTTCCCGCCTGAGCCCGCGCGCGCTCAGGTGTTGGCGGCACCATTGGCCATGATGTGCGCACCCGAGACCCAGCTTGCCTGCGGCGAGACAAGGAAGGCGACGACCTCGGCGATCTCTCTGGCCTTGCCGATGCGGCCGAACGGGGAAGCGTTCTCAAAGAACGCGCGGAAGCCCGCCGGTGCGGTGTCCATCATGCCGGGCGCGGTGGCGCCGGGGATCACGGTGTTGACGGTCACGCCCTTCTTGCCGAGTTCCTTCGCCCAGCTTTCAGTGAAGCTTTCGATCGCCACCTTGGTCGCCGAGTAAACTCCCGAACCCGCCATCGGATATTTCGCAAGGCTGGAAGAGAGGTTCACGATCCGCCCGCCTTCGCCGAGCCGCTTCGCCGCCTCCGAGGCGATAAACAGCGGCCCGCGCAAGTTGACGCCGAGCATCCATTCGAGCTGGCTTTCGTCGAGATCGGCCAGCGCCCCGCCCGCGCTTACCCCGGCGCTGTTGACGACGATGTCGAGCCGGCCGAACGCCTTGTCGATCGCCGCGAACAGCGCCTTCACCTCGTCGCGCTGGGCAATGTCGGCGCGGTGGGTGAACGCTTCGCCGCCGGCGGCACGGATCGCTTCCAGCGTCCCGTTCGCGCCGTCCTCGCTGCCGTTGTAGTGGACCGCGATCCGGGCGCCGTCGCGTGCGAGCCGCAGCGCGATCTCGCGACCGATACCGCGTCCCGCACCGGTCACCAGCGCGACTTTGCCTGCCAGAATGCCGTCGCTCATCGTGTTTTCCCGTTGTATTTGGTCATGGAGTTTCCAGCCAGCCCGGCCACGGACCATCGGCAGTTCGCCGCGCAAGGATCGCGCGCGCCAGATGTTCGATCCGCAGCGAGGCGTGAGTCAGGACATGCGACGGATTGCGCACGAGGCTCAGCGAGCGGCGAAGCCCGCCCGATCCGATCCGTGCCATGCTGATGTGCCCGTCCGCGACCGGCCCAACCGCAGCGCTCACCGGCACGATTGCCAGCCCGCGTATCCGCTCGACCAGCCCGATCATCGTATCGAGTGCATCGATCTCGTATCGCACGGAGAGGTCGATCCCAGCGCGCGCGGCTTCGCGGTCGATCAACTGGCGCAGTCCGTGCTGGGGGCCGGGCGCGATCAGCGGTTCGCCCGCGATTGCGGAGAGCGGGATTTCGGCCTCGCCGAAGCGGCCCCGCGGGCCGATGACGACCAGCTCCTCGCTCATCAGCGGCCGCGCCGCCAGATGGCGCAACGGGCCGAGATCATAGAGCACGCCGAGATCGATTTTCTCGGTCTCCAGCCAGCCGCGAATGCTGCCGGTAAACGCCTCGACCACGCGCACCCGGGCCAGCGGCACTTCGTCGGCGAGCGTCTCGACCAGTTCGACCCCGATCATCCGCGCCAGCGAGGGCGGCATCGCGAACACCACTTGTCCGCGTGCATCGTCGCGCAGCAGCCGCGCGTCGGCCACCGCCTGATCGGTGACGTGGAGCACTTGCCGCGCGCGTTCCTGGAATACCCGGCCCTGCTCGGTCAGGGTAACGCCGCGCGCGGTGCGATCGAACAGCCGAAAGCCGATCTCGTCCTCCAGCCGCAGCAATTGCTGGCTCAGCGACGGTTGCGCGATCCCGAGCGACTCCGCGGCGCGGCTGATCGAGCCGGTCTCGGCTATCCGCAGGAAGGCCTTGAGATGCGCGGTCTCCACTGCGTTAGGTTATTCCGCGGCGATGCTGAGCGCGGCGGCGGTGTACGACGGGCGTTGATCGATCACCCAGCGCACGTTGCGGCGCAGCGGTTCGATCCCGTCGTGCGGCATCCCCGGCGGCAATGTGTGCATGTCGTGGAAGATCTCCATCGCATCGCCGCCCGAAAGCGAGACCATGCGCTGCACGCCGACCAGCGAGAACACGTCGATCAACCGGTCACGGATCGATTCCGGATAGATCCCGACCGTCTGCGTGGTGTCGTCGCACCACTTGGCCACATCCTTGAGGTCCGGAACCGGCACGATGTTGACCACGCGGTTGTTGAGCTGATCGAAGAAATCGACGCGGTCGGCGAACTTGGAGATCACCACGCCGCCGGTGCGGGTGTTGCCCTCGACGTGGTAGAAATCGTCCTCCATCGCGACCGCGCCGAGTTCGGCTTCCAGATCGCGGTTGGGCTTGTCGAACGGAGTCGAGATCACCTCGGGCAGCGCGCCGAACGCTTCGACGATCTTCTTGCCGAACGCGACCAGCCGCTCGATCGACTCGTCGTCGGTCTCGCTCTCGACATAGACGACGCGCGTGTTGGCGCAGGCGGTCTGGTTGTAGAAGCCCGAGATCACCGCGACGCCGGTCGCAGCTTCCTCCATCGCCGCTTCGCTCTCCAGCGCCTCGCCGCCGATCATCGACATCGAGTATTTCGGATTGAGCGCGGTCAGGTCGATGCCCGGCGACAGGAACTTCTGGATGTGCTTGACCGAGCTCATCCCGCCCCATGCGGTGATCTTGTCGATCCGGCTGGTGCGGACGATCTGCTGGTCCATGAACTCGTCGCCGCCCTTCCAGTAGGCGACGGCGAGGTGCTTCACGACGGCATGCGAAGGATCGAGTTCGATCAGCGTGCGCGCGATCGCATTTGCGGTCAGCGGATCGTTGGACGGCGACTTGATCAGGATGTCGGACTTGGTCAGCGCGCCTCGAACGATGGTCAGCGCCGCCACCACCGGCACGTTGCCGGCAGTAATGTGCAGCTGCCGCGTGCCGACCGCGCGGACCCTGACGTTGTCGTGAGGGGAAGGGGCGGGCACCCAGCCGTCGAGATAGGCGATGCCGATGGTCTGCTCGGCGAGCGCGGTCAGCGCCTGCGGATCGAACATACGCGGCAGACCGTCATAGACCCCGCGCAGGATCGGTTCGGCGAGGCCGCCGGCCTGCAGCGCCAGCGCGAAGCTTTCCTGCAGCCGCGCGTTGTCGTCCAGTCGCAGCCGCTTTCCCGCCTCGGCGAGGAAGTCGATGACGTCGGCCATCTTGGTGTCATTGAGGTCGGCCAGCAGCGCCGGATTGCCGAGCACGAGATCATGGATGTGCTGGTGCGGATCGGGCGAGCGGAACGCGGAGCCGCCGCGTCCCTTGTACTCGACTGCATCGCCTTCCGCAGGCAAAATGATCTGCCCGCGCGCGATGATCGGGATTTCGAGAACATGGTCCATCATGCGTCTCCCGCCACGAATTCCATGAATTCGTTATAGGCCTGCTGCGATCCGGCGCAGGTGATCTTGTCGTCGCCGCCCTCGTTCTCGGCGAAGCGGCGGATGGTCTTGGCGGCGCGCGGGCCGCCCCAGCCGCAGTCGCAATCCTCGTCCCAGTGGATCGTGACCTCGTCGCCCGAAGTGAAGCCGCCCCAGTAAGAGACGGGTATCGGATCGACCAATACCAGCCGGCCCTTCTGCACGCCCTCGCGGGGCAGGGCGCCGCCGTCCGGGTCCATCAGGATCGGCACCGCATAAGGCAGGAAATGGAAGTATCCCGCCTCGCACATCGGCGCGTTGCCGATGCATTCGGAGAATCCGTACTGGTTGCCGAGGCGCGGGATGCCGAAGAAGGTCTTGACCTGCTCTTCCCAGTCGTCGGGCGCGTCCTTGTAACCCTTCATGCCGCCGCCGCCCATCAGGATCGAGCCCGGCGCGAATTCGCACTGGAGCCCGCTGTCGAGACCGGCCCTGGCGACGCGGTACAGGTCGGAGAAGGTACCGCCGATGCGTACCCGCTGGCCCTTGAACTCGCCGATCAGCTTGCGGAACCAGTCTTGAAGATCCTGGTCCTTGCGGCGACCCTGTTCGAGCATGACCTTGCGCTGTTCGAGCAAGGCAGGATCGAGCCCCAGCCGCTCGATCTCGCCCCGGTCTTCGGCGGATTGCAGCCGGCCGGAGAGCGCCATCAGATCGGCGGGAATGTGGGTGTCATAGAGCGTGTGATAGTGCTCGGGTCCGCCGGCCATCTCCATGTTGAAGAGGTCCATCATCTTGAGCATCGTCTGGTGCCCGCCACGATAGCCGGGGAAGAACGTCTCCAGCTTGCTCGTCCAGGGATCGACCCCGGTGCAGGCGCGGGTGACGCTGTAATAGTGGTATTTCCACGGCCCCAGTTCGTCGCGCGAGCGGGGTACGAACGACAGCTTGCCGGTGGTCCCGCTGGAATAAGTGACAAGCATTCCATAGGCGCCTAGCCGTTCGAGCCATTGCTCGATGGTGGTGACGCCGGTCAGATCCATCTTCGTCAGGTCATGTGCCGTCAGCTTGTCGAGCCAGGTAGTGAGCTTGGGAAAGTCCCGGTTCTCGATGATCTGGATCGGATAGTTCTTGAGCACCCGGTGATCGAAGCAGACCGGCAGCACGTCCTCGATCTTCTCGATGCGGTCGATGCCCTGCCGGTCCGCGAGTTTCTTGAGTGCCGGGATCTTGTTGCGCATCCGGGCGAAGTTGATCTGTACGGCTTCGAGTTGCAGCTTCTCGCGCTCCTCGCGCGGGATCGCGTAGAGATCTTCAAAGCGGCGGTAGGTCCACGACGCCGGATTGTCCGGCAGGAGACTGATGGCCATCGGCATATCCTCTCTTATGGTCTTGCCCGCACGCTAACGGCGCGGGGCCATTTTGAGAAAGCCCGAATATCAGCTTGCAGCCATAGGTGAAACCTATGGCTGGGTGCGCCCCTCGATCAGCCGTGCCAGTTCGTGCAGCTTGATCTTGCCAGTCGGAGTGCGCGGGATGTCGTCCTCGCTTACGAACACGATCAGGCGCGGGATTTTGTAGCTCGACAGGGTGTCGCGCAGCGCGGCGCGCAATGAGTCCTCGCTCGGCGATGCGCCGGGGGCGGAGACCACGGCCGCGGCGACGATCTGGCCGAATTCAGCGTCGTCGAGGCCGGTCACCACGGCGTTTGCGACGTCGGACAGTTCGATCAGCGCTGCCTCGACCTCCAGCCGCGAGACGTTGGCGGCGCGGGTCTTGATCATGTCGTTGCGGCGCGCGACGAAGAACAGGTAGCCGTCGGCGTCGATGCGCACGAGGTCGCCGGTCGGGTAGAAGCCGTCGAACGTAAACACCTCGCTGCGGCGTTTCTTGTAGAAGCCGCTCGTGGTTCCCGCGCCGCGCAACTGGAGTTCGCCGACGTCGCCGACGGGCACTTCCACGCCGGTTTCTGGATCGACGACCCGCCGCTCGTAGCCGCCGACTGCGCGTCCCGACGCGCCGGCCTTGTCATCCGGCAAGCGAAAATCGAGCGGTTCTGCGCTGTGCGGGCCGAAGCTCTCGCTCATGCCGAGCATGTTGGTGGCGAGCGGCGGTGGCAGGAGCGCGCCTGTGCTGTCGCGGAAGGGGCCGAGACCGATGATGGCGTCGACGTCGATCCCGCGCTCGCCGGCCAGCGCGCGGATCCGTGCAAGTCCGTCGCCCCAGCCGTTCAGGCGATTGACCCCGAGCGCGCCGATGGTCTCGATGATGTCGCTGTGATCGGGCGAGGGCGGATAGACCAGCGTCGCGCCCTGGCTCAGCACTTCCAGCATCATCGCCATGCCGCCAACCCAGAATGCGGGCAGCATCGGCAGCATCCGGTCATCGGGCTTGATCAGGAACAGCCGGGACAGTGCGAGCGGATGGCGCGCCAAGGTGTGCTGGCTGTGGACGACTGCCTTGGGCAGCGAAGTGCTGCCCGAGGTATAGACGATCACCGCGTCCTCACCGGGCGCGATTTGCTGTTCGATCGCGGCCAGCATGGCGTCGTCGGGTGCATTGGCAGCGTCTGCCAGCAAAAGCAGATCGTCCCAAGACCGCGCCCAGCCGAGCCCTGCGGCATCGTCGAACCAGACGCCGCGCAGATAGGGGGCATCGGCAGTTCGGATCTGGCCGGTCGTCTGATCGGCCAGATCCGGAAAGGCGGTTTCCAGCTTCTCGGCATAATCGTGATTGAGGAACCTGCGCGCGGCAATGACAAGCTGCACGTCGCTGTGGCGGATCATGTGCGCGAGTTCGCGCGGGGTGCACAATGTGCTTACTGCCGTGACCAGCGCGCCGATCCTCAGGCCCGCGAGAAATGCGGTGACCCAGAAGATTCCGTCGGGCGAAAGCAGGGCTATGCGCGCACCCTTGCCGGCTCCGGCGGCGATCAGCGCGCGGGCCATGCGGGCGCTGCGGCGGTCGAGCTCGGCGTAGCTCACCGTTTCCGCCAGCGTCGCGATGGCATCGTGCGCCCCGCGCGTGGCGACGGTTGCGGCGAACTGGGCTGGAATGGTCGAAGGCGGCTCGGTCTCGCTCAAGGTCAGGCTCCCCACGGTATCGCGGCTCCCGAATGCCCCGCGCGCTGCCAAGGGTCCATCGCTATTGGCTGGAACGATCTACGCCAACGTTCCAAGCTGCACGGCGGCGGGCAAGCGGGCTTGCGTGGCTGGCACTGGATGATGCCGCTGCTTCGTGCGACCAGACGCGCCAACGACGACACTATGGAGAGCGACGGCGATGAGCGAAAACGCGGGCAAGGTGGCATTCGTGACCGGCGCGGCTTCGGGGATCGGCAAGGCGACCGCAACGGCCTTTTGCAAAGCCGGCTACGCGACCGCGCTGGTCGATCTCAATGCCGAGGCCGGTGAGGCGATTGCCGCCGCCTTGCGCGCCGATGGCGCCGACGCGCGCTTTTTCGCCGCCAACACAGCCGATGACGCCGCCGTCGCCGCTGCGGTTGCGGGTACGCTCGCCGCATGGGGCAGGCTCGATGCCGCGTTCAATGCCGCCGGGATCGACGGCGAACAGGGCAAGGCCGCCGCTGACTGCTCGCCCGAGAACTGGGCGCGGGTGCTGCAGATCGACCTTACGGGGGTGTGGTACTGCATGCGCCACCAAATCCCGGCGATCCTTGCCAGCGGTGGCGGCGCGATCGTCAACTGCTCGTCGGTCGCGGGTGTGGTCGGAGCGCCGGGATTCGCTGCATATTGCGCCGCCAAGCACGGCGTCATCGGACTGACCAAGTCCGCCGCGCTCGATTACGGGCGGCAGGGCCTGCGGGTCAACGCGGTCTGCCCCGGCATGATCGACACGCCGATGAACGCCGGCCTCGACGGCGAGTTGCTGCAGGGCCTGCTTGCTGCCAGCCCCGGCGGCCGGCTCGGCCTGCCCGAGGAAATCGCCGCTGCGGTGCTGTTCCTGTGCAGCGCGGGCGGTGCCTATGTGAACGGTCAGGCCCTGTCGATAGATGGCGGCTGGACCAGCCAGTGAGGGTCCGGCGATGAACGCGACGTTCCAGCTTAAGGGCGACGAGACCCGGCTCGATCCTGTGATCCGCAACGATCCGTTCCCGTTCTACCGCGCGCTGCGCGAGGAGCGGCCGGTCTATTACGACCCCGGCCTCGATGTGTACCTGGTGACGCGGTACGACGACGCGATGAAAGTGCTGGGCGACAACGACGCCTTTTCGCTCGAACACGGCTATCAGGACCGCTTCGCGAATGGCCACGTCGAAGAATTCGCCGAGATCATGGAGGCAGAGGGCGGCGGCTTCATCCGTGACCTCGCGGTCGATCCGCCGCGCCACACCCGGCTGCGGCGGCTCACCGAAAAGGCGTTTACCGCGCACCGGGTCAAGGACATCGAGCCGCGCATCCGCCAGATCGTCGTCGACCTGATTGAGCCGCTGGTCGCGCGCGGTTTTGCCGACGGCATGAAGGACATCGGCGCGCCGATGACCGCGCATGTGATCTGCGAGCAGCTGGGGCTCGATTTCGCGCAGGTCGGCACCGACAAGGTCGCCGAATGGACCACGGCGGTGCTCGCCCAGATCGGCCGGATGCAGACCCGAGAGGAGATGCAGGTCAACGCCCGGATCATCTGCGAACTGCAGCAGATGATCATCGCCGCGATCGCCGAGCGCGAGGCCCATCCGCGCGAGGACATGATTTCCGACCTCATCCACGCGACGCTCGATGACGGCGAGAACCGTCGGCTTTCGCGCGATGAGCAGATCGCGACGGTCCGCGCTTTCCTGATCGCCGGAAACGACACCACCGCCGCCGGCATCGCCAACCTGCTGCATGTGCTGGCCACCGAGGAAGGGCTGGCTGAGGAACTCTATCCGCGCGTAGACGATGACCGGCTGATGGCGCGGTTCGTGGAGGAAGTGATGCGGTTGCAGCCGCCCGTCCACGGCCTGTTCCGCACCGCAATGCGTGATGTCGAAATCGGCGGCTCGGTGATCCCGGCGATGGCGCAAGTCTGCGTCATGTATGCCTCGGCCAATTACGACGAGGCAAAGTTTCCGCGTCCGGCCGAGCTCGATATCGACCGCGCCAATGTCGGCGCCAACCTGACGTTCGGATCGGGCATCCACAAGTGCGTGGGCATCGCCCTGGCGCGGATGGAGATGAAGGTTGCGGCGCAGGAGATCATCCGCCGCCTGGCCGATATACGGCTGGCAATTGCGCCCGAGGACATCACCTACCTGCCGACGATGGCGACACACACGATCGCGAGCCTGCCACTGACGTTCCGGAGACGATAGGAGCTGAAGAAACGCCGGAATATATCCGACGACCAAGCTCCCTGCCGGCCATCCCGTCCTCCCGGGTCAAGCCGGGGAGGACGTAAGAGGATATATGCTCGAAGGTGGGATCACCGGACAAGCGCCAGCTTAAGGCGCAACAGGGAGAGAGCAATGACTTACGAAAGCTCGGCCGAGCCGATCAAGCTCGGCTATCTGTTCGATTTCAAACTGCCGCCCGGCTTTCCGAAGGACCAGCTCGATGACCTGACCGATGCGTTCGATCTGGTTTTCCGGCGAGGGTTCGAACAGGGCGTTATCGATCGGCGGATCGAGATCGTGTTTCGCGAAGTCGAAGGGCTGCCCAAGGGGACGGTCAAGGCGGTCATCGACGCATACGGCGAACTGGTCGACGAAGGCTGCCTCGCGGTGTTCGGCCCCGCGATCACCGACAATGCGGTTCCGGTTCGCGAAGCGATCGAGGAGCG
>Ga0209023_10006618_pt1 | contig 12153 bp, 10 predicted proteins | sample LakOneMetagenome_FD_187468 | JGI IMG/M metagenome (GOLD analysis project Ga0209023, IMG submission 187468) | Freshwater and sediment microbial communities from Lake Erie, Canada (SPAdes) (version 2) | ecosystem: Environmental > Aquatic > Freshwater > Lentic | place: Lake Erie, Canada... | reverse complement strand
CATCTCGCTGCCGCGCGACAGGAATTCCTCGCGATTGCGGGCTTCTCGCAGGGTCTGCGTGGCCACGGCTCGCACCTGGGCACGGGGGAACCCGGCCAGCCGCTCGCCGAACCGCGCGAGACACGCCCACCCGCGCTCCATAGCCTCCGGGGTCAGGTTGCGGTCTTCGTCCAGCCCGTTGCCCTGGCGAACGGTTTCTTTCAGATATTCGACCCGCTGTATGTGACCGAACTCGTAGCGCCCGATTTCAAGGCGAAAACTGTTGGAGCCGAGGTCGACTGCGGCGAGGCGTGTGCCGTTGTGCATATTGTTCTGGTAGGAGCTTCAACCGGCATCCTACCGCGTGCCACGGCGCATGGAAGCTGCTGCCCGCGCACGGCAGGAGAAGAGGAGGGAATGGCCAGCGTCAAGCCAGTGTGTGTTGGTTGTGTGACGGGTTCGTGACATTGCCTTAGAGGGCGTTTCCCTATGTAGCAGCTGAATGAGAGGGTGGCTTTTTGTCACTGAATTGTCATCTTGCACCCCTAGAGTTCACGGTGTTCCTGTTAACCCTAGTCCAAAGGTAACCTCATGAAACGCACATTTCTCAAAACCGTTGCAGTCGCACTGGCCACCTTCGCGGTCGGCGGTGCCTTTGCAGCGGACATCACCGGCGCTGGCGCTACCTTCCCCTTCCCCATGTACGCCAAGTGGGCAGAAGCCTACAAGAAGGAAACCGGTACCGGCCTGAACTACCAATCCATCGGCTCGTCCGGCGGCATCCGCCAGATCCGCGCCAAGACCGTGGTGTTCGGCGCTACCGACGCTCCAGTCTCGGGCGCTGACCTCGACAAGGACGGCATGGTGCAGTTCCCTGCCATCATCGGCGGCACCGTGCCCGTGATCAACCTGGACGGCTTCAAGCCCGGCGAACTGCGTGTCACGGGCCCTGTGCTGGCCGACGTGTTCCTGGGCAAGATCGCCAAGTGGAACGACGCCAAGCTGGCAGCCCTGAACCCCGGCAAGACCCTGCCTGACCAGAACATCACCGTGGTGCACCGCGCCGACGGCTCCGGCACCACCTTCAACTGGACGGACTACCTGTCGGCAGTCAGCAAGGAATGGGCTGACTCCGTGGGCAAGGGTGCTGCCGTCAAGTGGCCTGCAGCCTCGTCCGTGGGCGGCAAGGGCAACGAAGGCGTCGCTGCCAACGTGTCCCGCGTGAAGGGCTCCATCGGCTATGTCGAGTACGCCTATGTCAAGAAGAACAACATGAACTTCCTGCAGCTGCAAAACGCTGACGGCAAGTACGTGAGCCCGGACGACAAGACGTTCGCTGCCGCCGCTGCCAGCGCAGACTGGTTCAGCGTGCCCGGCATGGGCATCTCGATGGTCAACGCCAAGGGTGCCGAGAGCTGGCCTGTCAGCACGGCCTCGTTCATCCTGATGTACAAGGACCCGGCCGACAAGGCGCAATCGGCCGAAGTGCTCAAGTTCTTCGAATGGGCCTTCAAGAATGGCAAGGGCATGGCCACCGAACTGGACTACGTGCCGCTGCCTGACAGCCTGACCGCCGAGATCCGCTCGAAGGTCTGGTCGCAAATCAAGAAGTAAGTAATCCGAACAATAAAAGCAGTCTGCCCCAAAATAGTACCCATCGGCCGGCCGGTCTGGCAGATGGGTACTGGTTTGTGGGGCATCCAGAAGCCAGATGGGAGTCAACATGAGCGTGGGAACCACCATGAGTTCGCAACCCGTGTCCGTCAATAAAGTGACGGGCGCCCCCACAGAGTCCATGGTCTCGATTGCCAAGCGGCAACGCCTGCAGGACATCTTTTTCCACCGCCTGACCCAGAGCCTGTCGCTGCTGGTGCTCGCAGCGTTGCTGGGCATCATCGTCTCTCTTTTCGTCTACGCATGGCCCACCTTCCACAAGTTCGGCGTCCAGTTCATCTGGCGTGTCGAATGGGACATCATCAATGAAGAATTCGGTGCCGCGATCGCCATCGTCGGTACCCTGGCCAGCGCCGGCATCGCACTGCTGATCGCGGTGCCGCTCGCCTTCGGCATCGCCCTGTTCCTGACAGAAACCTGCCCCGTGTGGCTGCGCCGCCCGTTGGGCACGGCCGTGGAGTTGCTGGCTGCCGTGCCATCCATCATCTACGGCATGTTCGGCCTGTTCGTGTTTGCGCCGCTGTTCGCAGACTACTTCCAGATGCCGGTGCAAAAGCTGCTCGGTTCCATGCCGCTGGTGGGCTTCTTGTTTGGCGGCAGCACCAACGGCTTCGGCATCCTGGCGGCGGGCATCGTGCTCGCGTTCATGGTGCTGCCCTTCGTGGCTGCAGTGATGCGTGACGTGTTCGAGATCGTGCCTCCCATCCTGCGCGAGTCGGCCTATGGCCTGGGTTGCACGACTTGGGAAGTGGTGCGCCGCGTGGTGCTGCCCTACACCCAAAAGGGCGTGATCGGCGGCGTGATGCTGGGCCTGGGGCGCGCTCTGGGCGAGACCATGGCCGTGACCTTCGTCATCGGCAATGCCAACCGCATGCCCACGTCGCTGTTCTCGCCCGGCACGTCCATCGCGTCCACGCTGGCCAACGAGTTCGGCGAGGCTGCGGACTTCCACCTGTCCACGCTGTTCGCCCTGGGCTTCCTGCTCTTCGTCATCACCTTTGTGGTGCTGTCGGTCGCCAAGATCATGCTGCTGCGCGCCGAGAAGGCCAAGGGCCTGTAAGCCCTTCCATGAACCCACTCTATTGAGGCCAAGCTCCATGGAATTCAACCAAACAATCTACAAGAAGCGCCAGCGCTCCAATGCCATCGGTCTGACCCTGTCCCTGGGTGCGATGGTGCTGGGCCTGTTCGTGCTGCTCTGGATCCTGAGCGTGCTGCTGTCCAACGGCTTCGCCGCGCTGGACTGGAACATGTTCACCCAGTCGACCCCGGCTCCGGGCTCCGAAGGCGGTGGCCTGGCCAACGCCATCGTGGGCAGCCTGATGATGGTGGGCTTCACCGTGCTGGTGTCCACGCCCATCGGCGTGCTGGCCGGCGTCTACTTGGCCGAGTACAGCGGCCAGAGCAAGACGGCAGAGCTGACCCGCTTCGTGACCGACATCATGCTGTCTGCGCCGTCCATCGTGCTGGGGCTGTTCGTCTACGCGATCGCCGTGGCCACCGTGGGCAACTTCTCCGGCTGGGCCGGCAGCCTGGCCCTGTCGCTGATCGCAGTGCCTGTGGTCGTTCGCACCACCGAGAACATGCTGCGCCTAGTGCCCGGCAGCCTGCGCGAAGCGGCGTTTGCCCTGGGCGCACCGCGCTGGAAGGTCTCCATCATGGTCACCCTGCGCGCAGCGCGCAGCGGTGTGATGACCGGCCTGCTGCTGGCGGTGGCCCGCATCAGCGGCGAGACGGCGCCCCTGCTGTTCACCGCCCTGAACAACCAGTTCTTCAGCACCAACATGAACGCCCCCATGGCCAACTTGCCCGTGGTGATCTTCCAGTTTGCGCTGAGCCCCTATGAAAACTGGGTGCGCCTGGCCTGGGGTGGTGCATTGCTCATCACGCTGTCGGTGCTGATCCTCAACGTCGTTGCGCGGGTTTTCCTGCGCGAGAAGACCCGCGGCTGACCTGTCTGACCAGACATGCAGACACGCTCCCCAGACAACTCCATCTTCAGGATTTGACAATGAACGCCACCGCTACCGCCACTGCCAGCAAGAACGCGCTGGAACTGCGCAACCTGAGTTTCTTCTACGGAAAATTCCAGGGCCTGCGCAACGTGAGCCTCAACATCGCAGAACACAAGGTCACCGCTTTCATCGGCCCCTCGGGCTGCGGCAAGTCGACCCTGCTGCGCACGCTGAACCGCATGTACAGCCTGTACCCCGGCCAGCGGGCCGAGGGCACGATCAACTTCTACGGCCAGGACATCCTGGATGCCAAGCAGGACATCAACCTGCTGCGTGCGCGCATCGGCATGGTGTTCCAGAAGCCCACGCCGTTTCCCATGTCCATCTACGACAACATCGCCTTCGGCGTGAAACTCTACGAGAGCCTGAGCAAGAGCGAGATGGACGACCGCGTGGAATGGGCGCTGTCCAAGGCCGCGCTGTGGACCGAAGTGAAGGACAAGCTGCACCAGAGCGGCCTGTCGCTGTCCGGCGGCCAGCAGCAGCGCCTGTGCATCGCACGCAGCGTGGCGGTGAAGCCCTCGGTGCTGCTGCTCGACGAGCCTACCTCGGCGCTGGACCCGCTGTCCACCGCCAAGATCGAAGAGCTGATCGACGAGCTCAAGCACGACTACACCATTGCCATCGTGACCCACAACATGCAGCAGGCCGCACGCTGCAGCGACTACACCGCCTACATGTACCTGGGTGAAATGATCGAGTTCGGTGCCACCGAGCAGATCTTCTTCAAGCCCGAGCGCAAGGAAACCGAAGACTACATCACTGGCCGTTTCGGCTAAGGAGACAACGAGATGCCCGATAAACATCTTTCCTCGCAGTTCGACAGCGAACTCAACAGCGTCTCCGCCCGCGTCATGGAGATGGGCGGCCTCGTGGAGTCGCAGATCCGCCAGGCGGTCTATGCGCTGTCTCAGTTCAGCCTGGAGGCTGTGGAAACCGTCGCCTCGATGGAGACCCGCATCAACGCGATGGAGGTCGAGATCGACCAGGAGCTGTCGTCCATCATCGCCCGCCGCCAGCCCACCGCGCGCGACCTGCGCCTGCTGCTGGCGTTCTCCAAGGCCACGGCCAACCTGGAGCGCATGGGCGACGAAGCCAACAAGATGGCGCGCATGGTGCGCTCCATCATCGAGAGCGGGGCACCGCGTTCGCTGCCCTCGAGCGACCTGCGCACCGCCGCCGAGCTGGCCTCGGGCCTGCTGCGCAAGACGCTGGACGCCTTTGCACGCCTGGACGTGAAGGCCGCCGTGGCCATCCTCAAGGAGGACGACCTCATCGACAAGGAGTTCGACGGCTTCGTGCGCAAGCTCGTCACCTACATGATGGAAGACCCCCGCACCATCTCCCCCAGCCTGGACCTGCTGTTCCTGGCCAAGGCGATCGAGCGCATCGGCGACCACTCCAAGAACGTGGCCGAGCTGATCATTTATCTGGTCAAGGGCAAGGATGTGCGCCACACTGCCCTCGACGAGATCGAGTCGGCCGTGCTGTAAGAAGAAAGGGCTTTGGCAACACCATGACAAAACTCACCCCCACGCTCCGCCGCCACGCGCGTCGCTGCGCCCTGAGGGGGGCGCTTTCTCATCTGGGGGCGGCCCCGCGATGAGAAAACTCCCACGCGTCCTCATCGTCGAGGACGAACCTGCGATTGCCGAGCTGATTGCCGTCAATCTGCGCCACAACGGGTTCCAGCCCTTCTGGGCGGAAGACGGCGAGTCCGCCCAGCGCGAGCTCGATGCCGTGCTGCCCGATGTCATCCTGCTGGACTGGATGCTGCCGGGCCAAAGCGGCCTGTCGCTGGCCCGCAAGTGGCGTGCGGACAGCCGTACCAAGCCGATCCCCATCCTCATGCTGACCGCCCGTGGCGACGAGCCGGACAAGGTGGCCGGGCTTGATGCCGGTGCCGACGACTACATCACCAAGCCGTTCTCTACGCAAGAGCTGCTGGCCCGCATCCGTGCGGTGCTGCGCCGCCGCGCGCCGGAGCAGGTCAGCGACAGTGTGACCATCGGCGAGCTGGTGCTGGATGCTGGCACGTACCGCGTGACCTTCCAGGGCCAGCCGCTCAAGGTGGGTCCCACCGAGTTCAAGCTGCTGCACTTTTTGATGAAGCATGCCGAACGCGTGCACAGCCGCTCGCAGCTGCTCGACAAGGTATGGGGCGACCATGTCTTCATCGAAGAGCGCACGGTGGACGTGCATGTGAAGCGCTTGCGTGAAGCCCTGGGAGCCGCGTCCGTGATGGTGGAAACCGTGCGGGGCGCCGGCTACCGACTCACCGCGCAGCCCCAGGTGCAATTGCAGGCCTGACAAGGCGTGAAAGATTCTGCCGTGCCTGTTGGGGTACGCCGGATTCATGCAAGCCTTCTGGACCTGTTTTTCTGATGTGGTGAACGGGGCGCACGTGTTGCGCCCTTGTCTGTTTTGAGAAAGCGTTGCTGACCGGATGCTGTGGCGAATTACGTATTTTCTGCTCTGGCAGATTGCGGGCGGTAGCCTGGGCTGGTGGCAGGGGGGGCCGTGGGGTGCCGTGCTGGGTGCCGCACTGGCGGGCTGGGCCTGGTTCGTGTGGGATCTGCTGCGCGGTGCCCGCGTGCTGCGCTGGCTGCGCACGGGCGACCTGACCGATGTGCCCTCCATGCGCGGCATCTGGGGCGAGGCGGCCGACCGGGCGCGGCGCCTGCTGCGCCGGCAGGAGGCGCAGATCCGCGACAGCCAGGACCGGCTGCAAGAGATTCTCGCGGCGCTGCAGGCCACGCCCAACGGGGTGGTGCTGCTCGATGCGCAGGGCCGCATCGAGTGGTGCAATCAGATGGCGGCCAACCAGTTCGGCTTTGATGCGCAACGCGACGTCATGCAGTCCATTGGCAACCTGGTGCGCGACCCGGAGTTCACCGCGTATTTTTCAGCGCAGAACTTTGCGCAGGACGTGGTGCTGGAAGGACGCTTCAGCACGCCGTCGCGGCCGGTGCGGATTTCGGTGCACTTGCACCCCTACGGCGACGGGCGCACCTTGCTGCTCTCGCGCGACGTCACGGCGCTGGAGCAGGCCGACGCCATGCGGCGCGACTTTGTGGCCAATGTGTCGCACGAGATCCGCACGCCGCTCACGGTGCTGACGGGCTTTGTGGAAACCCTGCAGACCCTGCCGTTGAATGCGGACGAACGGTCCCGTTACCTCGGGATGATGGCGCAGCAGGCCCAGCGCATGCAAAGCGTGGTGCAGGACCTTTTGACCCTGTCCCGGCTGGAAGGCAGCCCGCCGCCCGGCATGGCCGAATGGACCCCGGTGCAGGCATTGCTGCAGCGCTGCGAGGAAGAAGGGCGCGCGCTGTCTGCACTGCTCACGCAGAACCAGCCGCGGCAGCATGTGATGGCATTTCCGGGCGTCGACACCTTGCGCGCGGAAGGCCAGATCGCCGGCGTGCCTGCCGAGCTGCAAAGTGCCCTGTCCAACCTTATCAACAATGCCGTGCGCTATACGCCGGCGGGGGGCTCCATCACGATCGCCTGGCAGCGCAAGGACGATGGCAGTGCCGTCTTTTCGGTGCAGGACACCGGCCCCGGCATCGCACCCGAACACATCCCTCGTTTGACCGAACGCTTCTACCGCGTGGACCGCAGCCGCTCGCGCGAGACCGGCGGCACGGGCCTGGGGCTGGCCATCGTCAAGCACGTGCTGCAGCGGCATGGCGCCACGCTCGAGATCTCCAGCACGCTGGGCAAGGGCTCGGTGTTTGCGGTGACCTTCCCGGCCAACCGGCTGCGCGGGTTTGCGCTGCCTGCCGCAGCGGTCACGGCCTGATGCGTCCTGATGCTGATCTGATGCGGCCTGACGCGGACACGTTCGGACAGATACGTCTTGGGTGCTGCCCGATGCGTATCTGACCAAGGGCTGCTCAGCGCGCCATCAGGGCGATTTCAGCTGCGCTGGTCCCGGTGAACGGCCCGCCACACCATGCCCATGAACAACGCCGCCGTCGCCAGCAGCGCGGCCGCACTGGCGGACCAGAAGGGCGTGGGCGATGGGGTCACCGCCCATGCGCCCGAGCCGTGGTACGCCCACAGGTAGCCGCCGCCCAGCCCCGCGCCCCACAGCAGCACGCAGTACACCAGCAGCGGCGCCACCGTGATGCGGTAGCAGCGCAGCACGAAGACGCACAGCGTCTGCATGGCGTCCGCCAGGTGGTAGGCGGCCACCCACACCAGCACGCCCCCGGCCATGGCCACCACGGCCGCGTTGCTGGAGTAGATGCTGCCCAGATGGTGCCTTGCTATGAATAATGTAGCTGCCAGCGCAATGGCAGCCAGCGCGGCAAGCTTGAAACCCAACAAAACCACTTGCCGGGCGCGTGCCGCGTCGCCCGCCCCCAGCCAGTAGCTGGTGCGTGCGCTGGTGGCAATCGACAGCGACAGCGGCACCATGTACAGCACGGCCGCCAGGTTGGAGGCGATCTGGTGCGCAGCCGATGCGATGGTGCCCTGGCGCGCAATGAACAGCGCCATGAGCGTGAAAGAGGTCACTTCCACCATCACCGCCAGCCCCGCCGGCACGCCCAGCCGCGCAAAGCCGGCGATGGTGGGCCAGTGGGGCGGCTCGATGCGCCGCCACAGCTGCAGCGGCTCGTAGATGTCCCGCGTGCGCAGCAGCCAGACCGCCAGGCCCAGCATGCTGCAGTTGACGACCAGCGTCGCCCAGGCGCAGCCCACCACGCCCTGCGCAGGCAGCCCCAGGCCCCCGAAGGTGAACCAGATCGACAGCGGCAGCTTGATGAACAGCGAGCCCACCTGCAGCCAGGTGACCAGCTGCGGGCGGCCCAGCGCCTGATTCAGCGTGCTGTAGATGCGAAAGAGCAGGGCCGGTGGCAGCGCCAGGGCCAGCACCGCCAGATAGCGTCCTACCTCGGCGCGCAGGGCGGGAGGCACTTCCGTCCAGCGCAGCAACGGGCCGGGCGACAGCAAAATGGCCATGCCCACCGCCGACGCCGCGGCACACAGGTACAAAGCCTGCCGGAACGAGCTGCCGATGGCTGCGGTCTGTTGGGCGCCACGCTGCTCTGCCCACACAGGCAGCAGCGCCTGCAGTACGCCGATGAGCGCCACGTACACGCTGATAAAGATGGCCGAGCCGACCGACAGCGCGGCCAGCGAGGCCTCGCCGTAACGGCCCGCGACAATGGTGTCCGTCACGCCGAACGCCATGACGGCCAGTTGCCCGGTCAGCACGGTGACGGCGTGCCGGGAGATGGTGGATAGCTCGGACATATCAGTTTTCTTGTAGCTCTGCGCGCTGATGGCAACGCTAGCGGTACTTGCGGGCCTTGCAGCCGCAGCACCCAATTCACACAGCGCAGTTCAGGCCAGCAGGCGCCGCAAAGGCAGCTTTGCGAGGGCGGCGCTATCGTCCAGCCCGCTGGAAGGGGGAAGGGACGGCGCTCAGCGGCGGTGGAGTGGGCTCACCTCGCTGCGCGCCGGAACACCACGAGGTGGTCGTTCTTGTCGGTGGGGCGCGGCACCACGGCCATGCGCTCCCACCGGGCTGCGTTGACCATGCGCTCGGAGGCGGGCCAGGACTCCATGTCCGCCACCAGCCAGTTGCACTCGTCCTGCAGGCCTGCGCGCTCCAGAGTGAGGTTGCCGTGGTACTGCAGCGCCGCCACTTGCGCGCGGCTCAGGCCCACGGTCTGCACGCAGCCTGGGCGGGGGCCCATCACCGCCTGCACAGCGTGCACCTGCGGGCCGTAGCTGCGGGCATAGTCCAGCAGCGGCAGCCACAGCGTCATCAGCAGCACCCAGCCCAGCGCCGCGCCGCCTGCGGGCAGCACCAGGCTCTTCCAGATCGGTGCGCGGTCGCGCGAGGCGCGCCACCACACCAGCACACACCAGCCGGCGGTCGCCGCCAAGGCCACCACCAACGCCAGCGCGGAAAACTGCGGCACGAAGCCGGGCGCAAGCTTGGCCACGTTAGCCGCTGGCTTGGCCGGAACGCCCGTCTGCATCGCAATCCAGATCACCCAGATGGCCAGGGCCGACACCGTGAAGAACAGCAGCGTGAACCAGTCGATCAGCGCACCCACGCTGCGCCGCAGGGTAGGCAGCGCAAAGGCTGCCAGCGCGGCCAACGCTGGCAGGCCCAGCAGCAGCGCCCGGTCGGCGGGCTGCGTGGTGGCGGTAGCGGCAATCGAGACGGTAGAAAACCACAGCGGCAGCAGCAGATGTCTGTGGCCTTGCCGGCTGAAGATCTGCTTGCGCCAGCGCCACAGCGTCCACAGGGCCAGGGGCCATGCGGGCCAGCCAAACCACAGCAGCAGCCGTGCCAGGCTCTGCCATTCCTTGCCGCCCGAACTTGCGCCCACGATCCGCCAGCGCCACAGGTCGAGCTTCCAGGCGACCAATGCGGCCAGCACCGTGACGGCGGCCAGCGCCAGTGCCCAGGGCAGGCGGCGGTCGGTGGTGCTGCCCGGGGCCAGCACCACCAGCACCGCGCTGCCCACGCCCAGCAACACGGCCAGCGCCGGTGCGCCCGCCAGGGTCAGGCCCAGCATGCCCACCGCCAGTGCGATGGCGGGGGCCACGGTGCGGTGGGGCATGGCTGCCACGGCAAAAAAGAGCAGGGCGGTGCAGCTGAGCTGCACCAGGTAACTGGTGACTTCGTGCGAGAGCTGCGCAAGCCCCAGGCACGCGATAAGGGCCAGCAGCGCGCCGTCGGCAATCGCGCGGGCATAGTCCGACGGGTTGGCCTCGCCGCCAAACGCAAACGCCACCGGCTGCGCGCCGGGGCTGCGGGCCAGGTAGTACACGCCGTACCAGGTGGCCATGAGGGTGATGACCAGCAGCGCGGCAAAGGGCACGCGCACCGCCACCTCGGGCGACAGCAGCCACGACGGCGCGATCTGGATGGCCCAGGCGCCCAGCCAGTAGGGCAGCAGCCCCTCGGTCTCCGGTGCCATGCCGCCCAGCAGGGGCGCCAGCCACGGCGTGCGCTGCTGCGCCAGCTCCAGCATGTAGCCGAACGCGGTGACGTCGGCACTCTTCCAGGGGTCGCGGCCCACAAAGCCCGGCACAACGTAGGCAATGCACAGCAGCAGCAGCGCCCAGCGCGGTAGCGGGCGGACGGCGCTCTGGGTAACGATGGCGGGGGTGGGTGGGGTCACGCGTCAGAAAGGCTGCAAAAGCGGAGCCGTCGAGAATAAGGGCAAAAACGCACCAAAACGATACAGGATGCCGGGACCGCAAGTGCCCGGGTGAAAAATCGGGATCAAAACTCCAGCGTTCCTGTCTCCATTTGCTGAGCGGCCGCCACGGCTACGGCAGCCACTGACCTGCCATTGCGATTGCCTCTGCAAAGCAAAAAGGCAGCACGGTTGCCCGGGCTGCCTTTTGTGGCGGTTGACGCAGCAGGCGAATTACTTCGCTGCGGTCTTGCCGAAACGGTTGCGGAAGCGCTCGACGCGGCCACCCATGTTGTCCACCGACTTTTGCGTGCCGGTGTAGAAGGGGTGCGATTCAGAAGAGGTATCCAGCTTGAACAGCGGATATTCCTTGCCTTCGAAGGATTCGGTTTCCTTCGTGTTCACGCACGAACGGGTCACGAACTTGAAACCGTTGGAGAGGTCCGAGAACAGGACTTCGCGGTAGTTGGGGTGAATGCCTTCTTTCATGATCAATCCTTGTCAAGTGCGGGAGCCGTGCTGAACCCGGTGCAACCTTTGCGCCGTGGAACATCCAGCGTACTTTCCGCAGAAAAAGCCCTCTATTATGGCACAGGGCGAATTTGGGTCTTTTGGGGGGCCAGGTAGCTACGAAAGCGGCGGTAAAAACCGGCACGCCCTGAGACCAGTGCCACCGTGGATCTGGCTCTGCCAGTCCACGGGTGGCGTCCCCCTCCGGGGGGAAGGCGCCGAAGGCAACTCAGGGGGGCTTACCCACCCCTTCGCATCATGTCGAAAAAGTCCACATTGGTCTTCGTGGCCTTCATGTTCTTGATCATGAGCTCCATCGACTCGATCTCGTCCATGTTGTACATGAACTGGCGCAGGATGCGGGTCTTTTGCAGAATCTCGGGCGCCAGCAGCAGCTCTTCGCGGCGCGTGCCGCTCTTGTTGAGCTCGATGGCGGGGAACACGCGCTTTTCGTACAGGCGGCGGTTCAGGTGGATTTCGCAGTTGCCGGTGCCCTTGAATTCTTCAAAGATCACTTCGTCCATGCGGCTGCCGGTGTCGACCAGCGCGGTGGCGATGATGGTGAGCGAGCCACCTTCCTCGACCTTGCGCGCGGCGCCGAAGAAGCGCTTGGGGCGCTGCAGCGCGGCGGCGTCCACACCACCGGACAGCACCTTGCCAGACGACGGCACGACGTTGTTGTACGCACGGGCCAGGCGGGTGATCGAGTCGAGCAGGATCACGACGTCCTTCTTGAGCTCGACCAGGCGCTTGGCGCGCTCGATCACCATCTCGGCCACGTGCACGTGGCGGGCGGCGGGCTC